>Ga0256404_1000122_pt1 | contig 180399 bp, 158 predicted proteins | sample RumenRJG_01DNA_FD_185990 | JGI IMG/M metagenome (GOLD analysis project Ga0256404, IMG submission 185990) | Bovine rumen microbial communities from Lethbridge, Alberta, Canada - RJG_01 | ecosystem: Host-associated > Mammals > Digestive system > Stomach > Rumen | place: Canada: Alberta...
TGTCATGCTGATACTTCCGTAACGCATTCTTAATTCTCGAAACCAGCTCCCTCGGTCTGAAAGGCTTTGCGATATAATCATCCGCGCCCAGATCAAAACCAGCCACGACACTGGCCTCATCCCCAGACGCCGTCAGAAAGATCACCGGAATATCGTATTCGCTTTTTATCTCCGAACACAGCGAATAACCGTTTCCATCCTTTAAGGAAATATCCAGAAGTACAAGGTCAAACCTTTCAGTTCTCAAGACTTCCTGTGCTTTTCTCTGTCCTGGCACTGCTGTAATCTTATAATCCTCTTTCATCAGAAACTCTGTGAGCGAATCAACAATCGCCTTATCGTCTTCAACCAATAATACTGAAACCATCAGTGACCTTTCTGCAAAACACGCGCGGACTTACTCATATATTCTCATCCTTGAGCGCATCGATCAGATTCGCGGCACTGATCCTCTTCTCCGCAAAATGCATCGATATGAATATCACCGCAAACACCACCGCGATCGCAATAACTATCGGCACCACTGGCAGATAAAAAGCTGACTCTATATTCACACTCACTATGCGCCAGATAGCAAAGCTTATCAGTATCGCCACCGGAATACCAATGACCAGCGCCTTCGTACCATACTGAAGGCTTTCGGCCTTAAGCATTTTTCTAAGGCCCCGCCTCGACATCCCAACAGAGCGAAGCATAGCGAATTCACGTTTTCTAAGTATCACGCCGGTAGAAATGATATTAAACACATTAGCTGCCGCGATAAGCGATATCAGGATAATAAACCCGTATATAAAAACCCTTGCCGCAAATACCATCATCCTCATAGACATCGATGATTCAGCCTGATCTATCACATCACCATTCAGGTTTTCTGACTTTATCTGATCATCAAGCTCAGAAGTCATTCTCTCATGGTCGCCTGTCTTAAAATACATCTGACAGCTCATATCTATATCCTGCTTGCCAGAAGACATGATATCCTCCCCATAGACAGCTTTCATGGCAGATATCGGGAAATACACTCTCGACACATCAGTCTCAAACCATGGCTTTTCCTTTATCTCAGAGCCTATTGTAACACTTCCTGCCTTTACAGGGAATGCATTCTGCTTTATGACTTTAAACCTGATACTTTTCCCGCTTCCGTCCACATATCTCTGCTGGTTATATATGATACCCACAGGCTTCTCAGCGTCCATATATTTTTTAGCAGAAAGTCCATTCTCCTGACAAAGCTTTTTAAACGTGTCATCATCTAAGAACCCGATATTCAGATTCACCTGGCCATTGTCTATATAGGTATTCTCTATGAATTCATCAGTCAGGTAAGCCTGCTTTACCGGAAATACCTTTTCAGCTACATCTGCTTCCATATACATCGAAGCCTCACTCACTTGTTCCTCACTCTTATACTGATCCCAGAGCCTGTTTATCTCTTCAGAATACTGCTTTGAATAGAGCTGCGCTATCACATCGGCACTCGTCCCCTGTGCGATCGAATTATCGACTTCTTTGCTGATGCCCTCCACAAACGATGAAGCCGAGATAAACAGCACCACGCTTAGGAAAATAGAAAATACCGTCGACCTGCTCCGCTTCCGGTTCCTGCAATAATTTTTCTTTGCCATCGCACTGTAAAAATGCCCTCTCCTTAAAGCCTTCTCTCCGGCCTTTCTGCCACTTTTATCTATACTTACCTCACCGGACTGTCTTACAGCATCGATAGGCGATATACGAACTGCCCGGTTCGCTGGCTTTACCGCTGAAAGAAGCGCCATTATAAGACAAAGAAGTATTGCAGCTATTATCACCGGGCTTAATACCAGATGAATATGACAGCCTGTTCCCTTCGCGTACATATCAAAGGTAGGACTCAACGCATAGAGAGTTATACCTATCCCAGCACAGCCTATCAGAAGCCCTATCGGAATACCGATAGCTGACAGGATCATCGCCTCATAATAGACAGATGAGCGTATCTGCTTTTTGGTGGCTCCGAGAGATCGGAGCATCCCGTACTGTCTTATCCTCTCATTTACAGAAATAGCAAATGAATTATAGATAAGTGACACTGAACCGAATAGGATCATTACGATAAGCACTAATACCAGTCCATCTATTACCGTTTTCAGACTGCTTCCTTCGCTGAAAATGCCGTAGAACTTCAGCAGATATGTATGAGACACAGCATTAGAAAGTTCTGGCGTGTTCTTTACGGTATGGTTGTAAAGATACGGATTTTTGAGGGTGAAAGCTATATTTGTAACGCCGTCACCCTTGTCATCTGTAGTAAGTGCGACAAATCCAGGCAGATTCAGGGATACCAGATCATCAGACGGTCTTTGACAGATACCGACTACAGTATAGGTCCTCTGGTCAGTATTATTCAGCTTCTCTCCTTTCTGATAGCTGTCACTATTCAGAAGCTGCTTTCTCTTGAATGAGCGGGTTCCGACAGTAAGCTTAATAGTATCCCCGACCCTTATCTTCCGGTATTCGCTATTACTGCTATTTGCCATATTTGATGAAACCAGAAGCTCTCTGTTATTCTTCGGCATCCTTCCTGATATGACACTAACAGGCATAAGACCATTTTTCCTGTCAGCTGACAGGATGCAGAGATACGGATCCGACTTGCTGTCTTTATTAACTTTGGCAAATCCAACTTCCCTGAACTCCTCAGTTTTTTGAACACTGTCAAGCTTTCTGACCTTTGAAACAGTCTCAGGAGATACATTCTGAAGAAGGCCGTGATACTCACCGCTCAGATGAGATTCGATATCCCTCATGAATACGAGGCCGCTCCATGCGCCCTCTAAAACTGCCGTAAAAAGCGTCATTGACAGAACTATGCCTATTATGGTCACAATAGTCCTGACCTTATTTTTCTTTAGAATCCGAATTGTCAGTCTGTGAAATATATTCATGCTCTAATCCCCTCATCACTTACTATCCTGCCATCCTCTATAGCTATCATTCTGTCAGCCTGCAAAGCTATATTCTCATCGTGGGTTATGACTATAAGAGTCTGCTCGTATTTCCTATTCGACTCCTTTAATAGTTCTATGATCTCCTGACTGTTGACAGAATCCAGGTTCCCGGTAGGCTCGTCAGCTAATACCACGGCAGGAGATGTAATTAAGGCCCTGCCTATCGATACCCTCTGTTCCTGCCCTCCTGAGAGCTGGTTTGGCAGATTGTGGATCCTGTCCTTTAGTCCCAGCGTACTGATAAGCTCGTGCAATAGCTTTTTATCAGGATTTCTGCCGTCCATCAGAAGCGGCAGAGTGATATTCTCCTCCACATCAAGTGATGGTATCAGATTATAGAACTGGTATATAAGTCCGACCTGCCTCCTCCTGAAAACAGCCAGTTCCTCCTCATTCTGTGCATATATGTCCTGTCCGTTCAGATACACTTTTCCTGATGTCGGCTTATCTACGCCTCCCAGGATATGGAGAAGCGTTGACTTTCCGGAACCCGACGGCCCTATGATCGAGACGAACTGTCCTCTTTCTATCGTAAAACTCACGTCATCAAGGGCATGTACAGCCGTCTCTCCCTGTCCGTATATTTTTTTCAGATGCTCAGCTCTAAGTATTTCCATGGTTGTTTTCTCCTTTCTATGCTCCCATAATACACAAAAAAAGTGACACCCCGGTGACAGAATGCATATGAATTCCGTCATCTGGATGTCACTTCAAAGCTGTTAGTTTACTTAGCAGCTGCTTCTTCCTTTGCTTTCTCATTCTCTTCCCCGAACATTTCCTGAATCGTATGCCACCCGAGCACCGCACACTTTACACGTGCCGGCATGTGGCTCACGTCCTGAAGGACACCGGCTTCTTCAAGCTCATCCTTCTCTTCATCGGTGATGCTTCCCTTTATCATCCGAAGAAAAATATCTGCCAGATGCAGTGCCTCATCCTTTGGCTTCCCTATGATCAGGTCCATCATCATATCGGCAGAAGCCTGTGAAATGGCACATCCATCACCCTCGAACGCACCATCCACGATCTTGTCATTGTCATCAACCTTGAGATTGATAATAATATCATCACCACATGACGGGTTCACACCCTCGAGTGTGAGATTGGCACCGTCCATATGATGCTTGTGTGCCGGATGGAGGTTGTGGTCCGTAACAAGCTCTTTATAAAAAGTACTGTTAGTCTGCATATCCCATTTCCTTCCTGATGCTTACCAGCGCATCGTAAAATGCGTCGATATCGCTTTTATCATTATAAAATGCCATTGATGCCCTGACTGTCGACGCCGTACCTAAATACTTCAGCAGCGGCTGTGCACAGTGATGGCCGGCCCTAATCGCTACATCATGCTCATCGAAGATTGCTGCGCAGTCATGCGGATGAACTCCGTCAATCGTGAACGTGATGATCCCGTGATGCTCCTTAGGATCCTTTGAGCCTATGATATGGACATACGGATAGTCTGCCATCTTCTCCATAGCGTAGGTCGTGAGCTCTTCCTCACGCTTCTCGATCTTCTCCCAGCCGAAGCGCTTCATGAAGTGAATAGCCTCGCGGAGTCCGACAGCACCGCCGACATTTACAGTTCCGGCTTCGAACTTGTGTGGAAGCTCTGCCCATGTAGCGCCCTCAGTCGTCACATACTCTATCATCTCACCACCGAAAAGGAACGGCGGCATTTTCTCAAGAAGATCCTTCTTGCCATAGAGGACGCCGATTCCCATCGGAGCGTACATCTTGTGGCCGGAGAATGAGAGGAAATCGCAGTCCAGATCCTGGACATTTACAGGGATGTGAGGCACCGACTGAGCGCCGTCTGCTACGAGAATTGCTCCATGCTTATGAGCTACCTCGGCAAATCCCTTGATGTCATTCACGCGGCCGAATACATTCGACACCTGGGTCACGGCTACGATTTTCGTCTTGTCTGAAATGATCTTTTCAAGCATCTCAGGAGTCATCGTGCCGTCCTTCTCGCAGTAGAGATAGGTCAGATGAGCTCCGGTAGCCTTGCAGGCCTGCTGCCACGGGATCATATTCGAGTGGTGCTCGGCAATGGTCGTGATGACCTCGTCGCCCTCATGCAGGAAGTTTCTCGCGTATGCATATGCCACGAGGTTCAGGCTCTCTGTCGCGTTCCTTGTAAAAATGATCTCGGACTTGTCATCTGCCCCGATAAAGTCGGCGACTTCCTGCCTCGAGTTCTCGTACTCATCTGTCGCGTCTATAGACAACTGGTAGAGACCTCTGAGCGGGTTCGCGTTATTCTCGTTATAGTATCTGCTGGCCGCCTCTATAACGCATGGCGGCTTCTGTGTCGTTGCTGCGTTGTCAAGGTAGACTATCTGTCTCTTTTCTAATATAGGAAACTCTTTTTTAATGTCCAATTCAGGCCTCACCTTCTGAACCCGTCCAAATACTTTCCGACCAGCTCTCTTGTCTCATCGTCCGGTATCTCTGCGGCTATCGCATCGATCCTTGCGCGCGCCATCATCTCGTAGACTGCTTCCTGGCTCATGCCGCGGCTCTCGAGATAGAAGAGAACGTCCTTGGCGAGCTTTCCGATAGTAGCTCCGTGATTTCCCTCGACATCTTCCTCTGCACAGAGGATGACAGGAATAGTCTTATTTCTTACCGGCTTATCCATCAGGAGCACGTCTTCCATCTCATTTCCCTTCGCGCCTTTACAGCCCTTGATGAAATCGATGGTTCCGCGGAAAGTCTTCTGCGCTCTGTCACGGAGAACTCCGTTTGCGTAGATGTCACAGGTGGTCTTCTTTCCGGTATGGCTTGCAACATAGTTTACATCGAGGTTATCATCGCCTGTCATGTAGTAGCCGAGCTTTATGTCGATGGCACTCTTTTCACCTGACAGACGGTTCTTTACTCCTAAGAATACGTTCTTTCCGCCAAGGACTATCTGCACGAGATTGAACTTTCCGCCGTTATCGATGTCAGTTCCTATATCATTTAAAAATGTGGCCTGATCCGAAAATCTCATGACCTGTACCACTGTAAGCTCAGCGCCCTTTGCGATGCGGGCTTGGGTCTGTACGCTGTACTGTCCGGCATTCTGCTCGGCAGCGAAATTCATGATGACTGTCGCTTTTTTTGATTCGGCGAGATTTATCACGAAGCGGTTATCCAATGTCTTATCACTGTCGTATGCAAAAGACAGCTTAAGAGGTTCCGACGTATCAGCGTTTATATCAAATACCTCGGTCCCGACATTTTCATCGTCTAAGAACTTTGAAAAATCTACGCCGATACCACCGTCGTAGGCTGCCGGAAAAATGCCGTCGTTTTCACTGACTCCTGAAGTCAGGGTGATCTGCGGAACGGCAGCTCCGTCTGTAGCTTTAATCTGTGCCTGTGTATCGTTCATCCGAAGCCAGTTCCAGGTAGGAGACGGCAGGATGTTAAGCTTTAATTCACTCATTTATAAGACCTCCATTCAATGAAGTTGTTTTCACCTCTGTGCTTTCGGTCAACCAATTGCTCCTTTCATCTCAAGCTGGATCAGATTGTTCATCTCTACTGCATACTCAAGCGGCAGCTCCTTGCCTACATTATCAGCAAAGCCTGAAACGATGAGTGCTCTCGCATCATCCTCGCTCATTCCTCTGCTCATCAGATAGAAGACTACCTCATCAGAGATACGGCCGATCTTTGCCTCGTGTCCGACATCGGCGTCTGAGGTACGGATGTCCATAGCCGGGATAGTGTCTGAACGGGATATATCATCAAGCATCAGAGACTGGCATGATACTGCTGACTTTGAGCCTGTTGCGTTCTCTGCTATAGTCACAGCGCTTCTGAATGTCGAGATACCGCCGTCCTTACTGATACTTCTGGTATTGACATATGATGAGGTATCAGGTGCTGCATGAACCACCTTACATCCTGTATCGAGATTCTGTCCCTTTCCTGCGAAGGTAACAGAAGTAAACTCTGAACGTGAACCCTTTCCTGCGAGCACGCTCATAGGATAGAGGTATGACACGTGTGAACCGAACGAACCACTGATCCACTCTACCTTACCGCCTTCTTCTACACGGGCACGCTTGGTGTTCAGATTGTACATATTCTTCGACCAGTTCTCGATCGTAGAATAACGGAGCGTGGCATTCTTCCCGATGAAAAGTTCTACGCAGCCGGCATGAAGATTGGCCACATTATACTTAGGAGCTGAGCATCCCTCGATGAAATGAAGGTATGCGTCATCATCTACGATGATCAGCGTATGCTCGAACTGTCCTGCGCCCTTAGCATTCAGTCTGAAATATGACTGAAGCGGGAAATCAAGATGGACTCCCTTCGGAACATATACGAATGATCCGCCTGACCATACTGCTCCGTGAAGTGCTGCAAACTTGTGATCAGTAGGAGGCACGAGCTTCATGAAGTGCTCCTTTATCATATCGGCATACTCGCCGTGAAGAGCGCTCTCGATGTCTGTATATACGACACCCTTCTCTGCTACTGAATCCTTTACATTATGATATACGAGTTCTGAATCGTACTGGGCTCCGACTCCGGCGAGAGACTTGCGCTCTGCCTGCGGGATACCCAGCTTCTCGAAGGTATCCTTGATATCTGTCGGGACATTGTCCCAGTCGTTTTCCATCTTGTTGTCCTTAGGGCGGACATAGGTCACGATGTGATCCATGTCAAGTCCCTCGATCGACGGTCCCCAGTTCGGAACCGGGATCTGATTGTATATCTCGAGCGACTTCAGACGGAATTCACGCATCCAGTCCGGATCGTTCTTCTCCTTTGAAATCTGCTCTACTATCTCCGGTGTCAGTCCCTCATCTACCTTGTAGGCATCATCCTCTGAATACCGGAAATCATACATGCTGCGATCTATATCAGCAACCTGTGTTTTTTCTTTCACTATATTCACCTCTGCATAGTTCTTAAGTTCTGAGTTCCAGGTTCTAAGCTCATAACTTAGAACTTAAGACTTTGAACTATTAAGATATTTCTCAAATCCGTTCTCATTGATGTCATCAACCATTGACGCATCGCCCTCTGCGATGATCCTGCCATCGGCAAGGATATGGGTCTTATCAACCTTAAGCGACTCAAGAATTCTCGTAGCATGGGTGATGATAAGCAGTGCGCCGCCGACTGTCTTCTTGTACTCTTCGATTCCGGCACTTACTGTACGGACTGCATCTACATCGAGTCCTGAATCTGTCTCATCGAGGATTGCGAGCTGTGGCTTCAGCATCAGGAGCTGGAGGATCTCAGCCTTCTTTTTCTCACCGCCTGAGAAACCTACATTCAGGTCACGCTCTGCATATGAAGGGTCCATGTCGAGAACCTTCATTGTCTTCTTCAGGTCCTTCATGAAGTCCCATGCCTTGATATGCTCACCGGTCTTATTCTCAACTGCTGTACGGATAAAGTTCGCTACAGATACTCCAGGTACCTCTACCGGGTTCTGGAATGACATGAAGATTCCGGCCTTAGCTATCTTGTCTGTGGTCTCGTGTGTGATGTCCTGGCCATCGAAGATCACCTTACCATCTGTGATCCTGTATCTCGGGTCTCCCATAAGTGATGAACCGAGGGTAGACTTTCCGGCACCATTAGGTCCCATGAGCACATGAACCTCACCTGCTCCTACATTTAAATCTATTCCGTGAAGGATCTCTGTATCCTCATCTGCGAGCTTTACCTTGAGACCCTTTACCTGAAGGATGTCTGACATTTGTTTAGCCTCCTTATATTCTCATTTGTGGTACATCTTATCATTGATTGTATGCAAAAATCCATTGTTTTTACAACCAAATGATATTATAGGGTATGGGGGTATTGTTTTCAATGAACATTTTATGAAATATGTGTTTTTTTAATAAGACAGATAAATAAAGAGCCCGGCACATGCCGGGCCCTTTCTCATTTACTTTGCATAATCAGTAACACGTGATTCTCTGATCACATTTACCTTTATCTGTCCAGGATACTGAAGCTCATTCTCGATCTTCTTAGTGATATCCCTGGCCAGAAGAACCATATCCGCGTCAGATATTTTCTCAGGAACTACCATGACACGAACCTCTCTTCCTGCCTGTATGGCAAAAGATTTCTCGACGCCCTCGAAGCTGTTCGCGACGTCCTCTAACTGCTGAATTCTGTTTGTGTAATTGTCAAGTGTCTCACGTCTTGCTCCAGGTCTGGCAGCGCTGATGGTATCAGCCGCCTGGATCAGGATAGCGATCAGTGATTCCGGCTCCACATCACCATGATGAGCTGCTACTGCATTCACCACGATTGGAGCTTCCTTATACTTCTTGCAGATATCGACACCGAGCTGAACGTGCGATTCCGACTGTTCCTGCTGGTGATCGACCGCCTTTCCTATATCATGTAAAAGGCCTGCGCGCTTTGCTATACGCACATCGACTCCCACCTCTGCGGCGAGAAGTCCGGCTAACTGTGATACTTCACTTGAGTGCTTCAGGACATTCTGTCCGAAGCTGGTACGGTACTTGAGCCTTCCCAAGAGTCTGATCTCTTCGGGTGCGAGACCGTGTACCCCTGCATCGAGGGCTGCCGCTTCACCTTCCTCACGGATGGTATTCTCGACCTCCTTCTTTGCTTTATCAACCATTTCCTCGATACGTGCCGGATGTATGCGACCGTCCACAATAAGCTTCTCGAGGGCGATACGTGCAACCTCACGGCGAACCGGATCAAATGCAGACAGAACGACTGCCTCCGGTGTATCATCTACGATAAGTTCAACTCCGGTCAGAGTCTCAAGGGTACGGATATTCCTTCCCTCTCGACCGATGATCCGGCCTTTCATCTCATCATTTGGCAGCTGTACTACTGAGATAGTAGACTCGGCCACATGATCTGCTGCACATCTCTGGATAGCCGTTACTACGATATCCTTCGCTTTCTTGTCAGCCTCGTCCTTGGCTTCTGCGAGTCTCTCCTTAACATACTTTGCTGCGTCTGCTTTTACATCATCCTGTACAGTTTTCAGTAGATATTCTTTTGCCTGTTGGGAGGTAAGTCCTGAGATTCGTTCGAGTTCCTGTACCCTTTGCTCATTCAGCTTCGCTACTTCCTGCTTTTCCTTTTCGATCCTTTCCTCACGGGCTACGAGTGACTGCTCCTTCCTGTCTGCACTTTCGAGCTTCTTATCCAGATTCTCTTCCTTCTGTGCGACACGGGATTCACTCTTCGAAATCTCTGCCCTGCGCTCTCTGACCTCTTTCTCGAGATCGTTCTTCGAACGCATTGCTTCTTCCTTTGCCTCGATCAGGATCTCCTTCTTCTTGGTCTCAGCAGTCTTCACGGCCTCGTCAATGATCGCACGGGCCTGCTGCTCTGCTCCGCCTACCTTCTTCTCTGTTACCTTCTTGTGGTAGGAGTTGGTACCAAGAATGCTTACCGGAATAGCAATCACCAGCGTCACCGCTACAGCGATTATTATTGCAAGCACAGGAGCACCTCCTTAATAGGTTTATATAATTTTTACCTTTATATTTTATTGTATTGCGGAATTGATGTCAAGACATTTTTTTGCCACGACTGATCTTCGGCTCTGAATGGATCACATCGAAATATCTCTTCGTCTCCTTCGCGCAGACTCCCGACAGAGCAAGCAGTCCGATGATATTCGGGATCGCCATGAGTCCGTTGAAAATATCTGCGAGAGTCCATACGAATGATACAGTCATGTATGGTCCTATGAATACACAGAAGATATACAGCCATCTGTATGCACGAATGACCTTCGGCTTGTCTCCTACGAGGTACTCGAGACATCTCTCACTGTAATAGTCCCATCCAAGGATAGTAGTCGATGCGAAGAATACGAGGCAGATCATCAGGATGAATGAAGCAACCACAGACGGAAACGGAAGTCCATCAGTAAATGCATGGTTTGTGACGCTCACACCCTCAAGGCCGATATTCCATGATCCCGTCATGATGATTGAAAGACCTGTCATCGAGCAGACAATGATGGTATCGATGAAGGTTCCAAGCATTGAAATGAGTCCCTGCTCAGACGGATAGTCTGTAACGGCTGCGGCTGCAGCAATAGGAGCAGAACCGAGTCCGGCCTCATTTGAGAAGATTCCTCTTGCAATACCGTTCCTCATAGAAGCAATAATGGCTCCAAGCATTCCGCCGGCCATAGCCCTGATTCCGAATGCTCCCTCGAAGATCTGAACGAAGGCATCCGGAAGCTTATTAAGATTAGTCAGGATAAGTATCAGAACAGTTCCAACATAAAGGATTGCCATGAAAGGAACTATCTTCTCAGCAACAGCTGAGATTCTCCTGAGTCCGCCAATGATTACAAGAGCGATGCAGATTGTAAGAACAATACCTGCGATCACAACTGCGATTGATGTCTGCTGACCAAGAATACTGACTGTGAACTTCTCTTCAGGATCGAAGAAATTCTTCACGGCACTTGTGATACCGTTGATCTGTGTAAAGGTTCCGATACCCATGAGACCTACGCACACTCCGAAGAATGCGAAGATCTTCGCGAGCCATTTCCACTTCTCTCCCATTCCTTTCTCTATATAGTAGAATGGTCCTCCGATGATGTGTCCGTCCTTGCCCTGCTGTCTGTAATGCACTGCAAGGGTACACTCGGCATACTTCGTAGCTGTACCGAAGATGGCTGCCAGCCACATCCAGAACATGGCTCCAGGACCGCCGGCCACTATAGCCGTTGCGACTCCGACGATATTTCCGGTACCTATCGTAGCCGAAAGTGCCGTACACAGGGCAGCAAATCCGCTTACCTCACCCTTCCTGTCTGATTTCTCATCCCTGGAAAAAAGATTCTTAAATCCCTGCCTGAATCCTCTGAACTGAATCCCCCTGAGCCTTATTGTAAGAAAAATACCGCTCCCCAGAATAAATATCATCAGCGGAACGCCCCATACATAGCTGTCGATCTGGCCCAGAACATAGGTGAACTTCTTCATGTGATACTCCTTTTTTCTTTTTCAAAAAAACCGCAATCCATTGTACCATAAATCACGATTTTATGGTAGAATGTTTACCATGAAAAACAAGAAAGGTATATTAAGAGGGACCATCATCGTAATGATGGCTCTTTTATTTTTTTCAATAAAGGCAGATGCAGACGAGCTGAACGCGCCAAAGCTGCTCGGACTATACACACAGACCCGCTCAGGCGGCGGCTTCACGGCACGTATTACCTTCAAGGCAGACGAGGGAAATACCTGCTATATATACAGGAAACCGGTCGGCGGGCATTATATCCGCATCGGGAAAGTGACTGCTGACGATGATGTCACGAGCTACACCGACAGGACCATGCCGTCCGGATCTGACTACGTCTACACCGTGAGACAGCACGGCGTGGGCATCTACAATAACCGGCTCAGCAGATATGATCACGATGGTCTGCGCACCATCAGAGGAAAGACTGATGTCACGACCAGGGTCGGGAATCTCAATGCACGTATCAGCTGGCGCGGGATAAAAGGTGCCGATGGCTATCGTATCTATAGAAAAATGGAAAATGGCCGGTTCGAATATGTCGGCTCTGTCGGGAAGAATTCAACTACATTTACCGATGTATATAGCCGCACCTTCCCGATGTACCAGAAGAGGCAGTACTTAAGCTACGGCTGCTATCTCGACACGTCCTCACACACCGTAAGCTACGCCGTAAGGGCGACTCTCAGAAGCATTGACTTCGACAAGATCTCGCTGTCGCCTTATGATAAGGACGGGTACTATAAGCTGAACGCACCGGTGATCGTGGATTTCGATCAGACTGGTCTTGACCGTGGAATAATAAGCTTTACCAGTGTGCCCTATGCGAATCTGTATCTGGTACAGCTCAAGTACAAGGAGAACGGGAAGACCCGCTACTACTCCTACGCATCCATCTATCGCACCCATGAGACCTATGTCGACTGTCAGGTCCCGGTCAGAAAGGGCTGCGACTATTGCGTGAGGGCCCTTGCCGACAGAAACGGTAAGACTATATCTGCTCGGAGCGGAACCTTTACGCTTAAGTACAGGAATTATTCTGTCCACAATATCCTCTATATCGGCGATTCCATCACTTATGGAAGTCCGTACAAAACAGATCTGAACAGATATATTTTCTCATATCCGTGGAGAGTAATGCAGCTGACCGGCTCCGATTATTATAACGCTGCTATCCCTGGCGCTACTATGGCTTACAGTCCGGTGAGCACCGCTCCCTTCCACAGGTACAGGATCGTAAAGGATGTCATACCGCGGATCAGTCTCGGGACTACGCCCAATGCCGTTCCGGGCCTGCTCGAGCCGAACCATAATACCTTCGACAAGTTCGACACAGTGATCCTCTACGCCGGAACCAATGACTACACCGACCTCATCCCTATCGGGGACATCAATTCAATGGATGACAAGACCTACTGCGGTGCCCTGAACACCGCGCTTGATGCCATCGAGAAAGCCAGCGATAAGCGGGTAAAGGACGGCCGCACCCCGATCAAGGTCATCATGCCGGACCTCATGTACAGCGACAGGTGCACGAGCTTCGAGCACAGGCAGGACCGCTTCAGGACGAAGAACGCCCTCGGCTATACCCTGACCTCATACAACAAGGCCAGGAACAACGTCCTGAAGAAATACCGCAGGCAGGGTCTCCATGTTTACAATTTCAGAACTTCCTCCTTCGTCAACGAGAAGAACTGCCCCTACACCACCGCCGACAACCTTCACATGACGAAGTACACCTACGAGAAAATGGGTGACGCCCTCACGAGATACCTGGTCAATACGGTGTGGCCGGACTAAGGGCCTGTGTTATGATAAAATATTCTGGTGACGAAGCGTAAGGAGAAGTCAATGATAAAACGAATAAAAGATAGAGCAGGCCTGCTGATACATTCCAGAACCATCCACGAATTTATAGAAGGCATCACTCCATTCACACTCGAGTTTATAATGGCCATACCACTCTTTCTGTATGTGATACAGCCGATGCTTATAGTGCCTGAAGGATTTAAGGGAAAGATTGATATTTTTCTATATAGGGTTTATGCCCTTAATCTCATGGCCCTTGCACCAGTCATTCTGCTTATATGGGCATTCTGCATCTTTGTCATGATTATGAAAATGCATTACAGCCATACAGATATCTGTACATCTGTCAAAAGCAATCCCATCTATATGCTCTTCATTCTGTGCATGATTACGATGCTGATAAGTGTACTCGTGGATGGTCCTACCGGACGCACCCTGTTCGGCGATGAACCGCAGCATGAAGGCATACTCTCCTACTACGGATATATCGCAGTTCTCTTCTTTCTGGCAAGCATGATCACCGACAGGCGAATTAAGAAAGTAATCTGCGATGCTACTCTCATTTCGAGTCTGCCTGTCTGTGCTTTTGCATACTGGAGATGCTATATACAGGACTCCGTAATGGATGTATCCGGTTATGACGATCATATCCCTACGGCCTTCTTCGGGCACTTCAACTGCTATGGATACTATCTGGCAGTAAATATAATGCTTGCTGCTGCCCTCTTCGTTGTAGTGAAGAAAAAAGGCTGGAAGCTCTTCTATCTCATCACATTTGCAATTAATGTATGGATGCTGAATCTGAACAACACCTTCGGAGCATGGCTGGCCTGCTTCTGTGGGTTCATTTTCATGATAATAGCAGAGTCACTTATGAATGGACGACTGATGCTTCGCTCTCTCTTTCCGATGGCAGTCTTTCTCGTGATCACGATTCTGATGTCAATATTCTGGCATGGTATGCTCGGAGATTTCTTCAAATTCTTCTCTGATGTGAAAGAAGTGGCCTCAGATCCGTCACATACGGATGAGGCCGGCACGAGCAGATGGGTGCTCTGGAAAGAGACAGTAAAGCTCATAAAGAAGAAGCCGCTGTCTGGATATGGTATCGAAGGAATCGGCAGCACCCTGATGAAGAAATGCGGCACTACACGAGCACATAATGAGATACTGCAGTATGCCGCGACCTTTGGTATCCCGAATGCGATTCTATATACTGCTGCCACAGTAGGGGTTTTTATACGCGCAATCCGAAACAGGAAATCACTCGGAGTCATTACCTTTGCCTGCCTGACATCTGCATTCACATACTATGTGTCAGCGATGTTTGGGAACTCAATGTATGCCACGGCTCCGTTCTTCTTTATATTCCTGGGGCTGGGACACAGAAGCACTGACGATTAATCCAGATGCAGAAAGTCTGCCAGCCTCTCACAGCTTTTGCCATCATGGTACTTAAAGCATTTATCGAAAAGTTCATGTCTGGCGGTTTTATATAAGTCTTTACTTGCTACTATTCCGCTTATAAAATCAATAAGCTGGTCATAATTATATATTTTCTCACCAGCCATGAGTTTTTCTGGCGGATTTACCAGAAATCCAAGTCTGTAGTCTGCCTCATCATCAAGGGTATATCCGATAGGCCTGTCAAGATGGAGATAGTCACTTGCTACTGATGAATAATCAGTTATAAGTGCATCAGTATCTTTCATCAACCTGTAATTATCGACTCCATATTGCTTAACTGATTTTCCATCAAGAACTATTATATTGGATAAAGTCTGTATTCTGACCACACTCAGATCCTGCATTGGATGGATTTTTATGATCATAAGCACATTATTATCATTCAGGTACTCATTCAGCCTTTCATACTGATCGTAATTATCGATAACAGGTATTCCCATTTTCTCATCCTTAGATGAATCATTTCTTACTCCGTTCTTATTTTTCCTGAAAGTAGGCATCCATATTATTACCTTCTTATATGATTCGGTAGTAATTTTTTTCAGATCTCCAGGCTCGTCAGAATATAAAATATCCTGATACGGATATCCGGTGATAATTGGCCTTGTAAATCTGGTATCTACATTACAATCATTGATCATGATCGGAGCCATATCTTCTGATGGCATCAGTATGTAGTTAAGACTGTGAGGTATAAAATATACCCCTTTTACAGACTTCAGGCTCATTGCACCATGACCCATATATACAGATACCTGATCATCTCTGTAACTGCCAATAACTGCGTGACTTGACAGAAGATACTTTGAGGTGTACAGATAATATGCTTTCCTTAACCCTGGCATTGTCAGCCTGCATGCCGTCACATTATCAGGTAATTTCCCCGGATTTTTATTCCACAGCAACCAGATAATCTTATACTTTTTATTCAGGCCATTCGTTATCAGCCAGTCATATAACGCCCCTCCATTGCTGTCAAAGTCATTATGACTTTCAAGGACAATAGCATCTCTTAATGGCCTGCTGCTGAATAATACCTTACCAGCCTTCATACACAGCTTATCAAGGATTTTTATTAGTTTTCCCATAAATACTGTCATCTGCTTGTGATAGATCAGCATTATCGCAATAAGGCAGATAATCTGTCCTGCATATAAATGACCTGATAGATTTTCAAACACAACCTGAAGACAGATAATCCCATATACTGCAATGTCAGACAAAAGATTCACTTTAAATCTGATATATTTCCTTGCGGATTTCATCCTGGCAATCCACATAATTCCGTATGTAGCCGCTGTAGCGATTGCAGCCCCCATCGGTCCTATAAAGGGAATCATGACTGCATTCATCACTACATTACACAGGGCTCCCAGAATTGTCGTTATAGCAATGGTCGTTGTACTGTTGACGGCACTTAATATTACTCCCAGGAACATAGTCAGCGAATTAAACATCACCGAAATGAGCAATACAGATGAACATTTCCAGGCTGAGAAAAACTCTTTTTCGTACAGAAATCCAGCCAGAGGTATGTTCAACAGGATAAGCATAGAACACGCAATTGTCATAAATGCATTGAACAATCTGTATATTCTGCCAAAAAAATCATCCTTGTCCTGAGCATCAAATTCTTTTATTGCAGACAGATTCCATGCATTTCCAAATACTGTATAGCAAACTGCAAGTAAATTAGGTATTTTACTTGACACAGAATAAATCCCATTAGCAGCTGATCCACATATGAATGTAACGAAATATCTGTCAAGATACCCGTTGATCCACAGTGCCATATTATTAAAGACAAGTGGCGAACTGTACCTGAGCATCTTTTTTCTCAGTGTTTCACTACTATTGTCAAAGAAATAACTCTTTATACCAAGGTCAGACTTTATAATACAGTATATTGCTGCAACCATCGAACCTGCAACCATCGAGAACAGATATCCATTGAATCCTGTTCTAAAGACAAGAAGCAGGACAATATTACTTACAGATGTTACCATTCCGGCCAATAGACCTGAAAAAGCAGATTCTCTTACCTTATCTATACCTCTTAGATAAGCAGACATAAGCTGATGATATGACGAAGAAAAATAGCAGGCCAGCACATAGAAATAATAATATAATGGCCAGTCAAATATTCTGAACACATACATACAGCATAGAATTGCTGCACATACTACAGTGGAAATAATAATTATTCTGTTTCCAAATGAGAAAATATTCTGAGCATATGATCTATCTGATTCTACAGAAAACCGGAGAACTGCCTCTGCAATATCTATAGTTAGTACATATATCAGTAATGTCGCAGTCGTTGATATTATATCCGCAATACCATATTCTGATGTTGTCAGGGCTGATGTATATAAAGGTATAAGAAAAAAGGATAGAATTTTAGTGCCGAAGGTGCTTATAGCAAAAAAAGCTGTATTTTTCTTAAGATAGCTATACTTATCTGCCATTTACAATTACACTTTCAAACTTATCCACGGCCTTTTCCCAATTCAGATTTTTTCTTACAGATTCAACTCCATTTCTTGCTATTCTGATTCTGAGATCATCATCATCAAAGAGCCGTTGTACATTCCTTACAAGACCATTTACATCCTTCACCGGCGAGAGCAATGCATTCATTCCATCACTGGCATATTCCAGAACACCCTTGTATGATGTAGATACCAGTGCCGTTCCACATGCCATAGCTTCTAGCCCGGTCAGCCCATAACCTTCATCTACAGAAGCACATAGAAATATTGATGTCAAATTATATATCTCAATCGTTTTCTTCTGTGATGCGTATCTGGTATATTGTATATAATCTGGAAAACAGTCTGGTCTTTTACCTGTACCAAACGCCTTCACACTAAGATCCGGGTACAGCACCCTGAGCCTCTTAATGGCTTCAAATGCATATTTAAAACCCTTTACAAGCATCTGATTATAAAGTAGAGATATAGAATGTTTCTTTCTCTTCTCATAAGGTATCACAGGCCTGTAACATTCTACATCCACAGGATTTTTTATTAGAACAGGCTCTTTGTCTGTATATTCTGACACAATCCCCCTTAGCCACTCCGATATTACTATATTTTTGAACCCCATAGAATATGTATGCACCAGTTTTTCGTCCGACACTGCCCAGTTCTCATACCCCTGAATAAAGTACGTTTTGTTCTTAATGTCCTTAAAATATTTTTCTCCATTATATACTGATTCAACTGCGGTATATATAATGGCATCAGGATTCCCGACCTTGCTCATAAAATCATTTTCATCTGTAGAAATCAGCCTGACTTTCCTGTCAAGCTTAAACCAGACCGGGCCTATATGTGTCAGAAAAATCGCTGCTTTTCTGCGGACCCATTCCGGCATGCCATACTTTTTGAGGAAGTATTCATTAAAAAAGAGTATGCTGACTGAATGGCCTCTTTCCGTAAGCCTGTTAGCATATTCAAATACCATCTTATATCCGCCTGATGCATGCTGCAGCATCTTATTGATAACAAAACAAATATTCATCTTACCCTCATAAATCTATCTGCTGTCTTTGATACTATCCTACCCATTCCTAGTGAATACATGGTATCTGATAACACACCTACTTTTGACATATACAGCATTCTATGTTTTATCAGCCAGTTCATATCCTTTATTGAATATTTTCTTAAATACCTTTCTCTATGAGCTGCAAATGTCGAATAGTGGCTGAATATCTTTTTCTTGTCGGTGTTACCTGTTACCTCTGCAAGAATCCTGAAATATTTCCTTCTTCTACTTACAATATCTAGTTGTACATCTCTGGTTCTATCTGACACATAAGACCTTGATATTGTTCCAGTCTGATTACTCCCATGTAATCGATGCATATCATGAACATCTGTGGCCATTACACATTTTCCCATACTGACAGCCATCAGCCCACATAATCTGTCATGATATTTAAATACATCTATATCAATATTGTCCTTTTTAATTTTTTTAAATACTTTTCTCTTAAACCCCATAGTAAATCCCGGACCGGGATATTTGCACATTTTTCTGATATCAAGCTTAAGTATTCTGTCTTCTCCTATGTATTCTGCTCCTGTAATAATTTCACTGTTTTCATTAATTGTAACTGTATTAGATCTTGCCATCATCACTCCTGGCTGCTTCAGGCACTCTTCCAGCTTCTCAATTTTTTGAATGTCCCAGATGTCGTCCTGATCTGAGAAGTATATGGTATCACCATGAGCTGTAAATGCACCATCCATGAAATTTCTGAAGAAGCCCTTATTCTTCTCGTTGATGGAAAGCTTCCAGTAGTCAGACAATCCATTCTTCTCTATGAAATCCCTTACTATCTTAACTGTACCATCAGTGGACCTGTCATCGAATATCAGCACCTCATCAGGCCTCAGGGTCTGGGCATAGATTGACTGAAGCTGCTCCTCTATGAACTTTTCACCATTATAGGTTGCCATTACTACTGAGATCATATATTTCCTCAAGTTTCTCTACTGTCACATCTATATTATAATCCGAAGCTGCAATCGTGTCATTATCTTTTTCCCGGTCAGGACATGAATTTCCATCCGTAGAAACGAGAAAGTCCGCAATAACGGTATCTGTATCTTCCAGGCTGAATCTGTGTACATCATCTGACACAAAGACTTCCTGTGGAATATGCTCTGAGACAAAGACGGGCAGTCCTGTTGCTTCTGCTTCAATTGCTGCTATTCCAAGCCCCTCATACACCGATGTCATTACAAAACAGTCTGCTGCCATTAGCAGTGCATTCACGTCTTTCCTGTGCCCGGTAAATACCACCTTGTCCTGTAGTGAATATTTACTGACTCTTTTTCTTATCTCATCTTCGAGGTCTCCGCTTCCGACCAGAACAAGCTTCGAATCCGGTCTTTTTTTCACTACCTCAGAGAATATATCCACAAGTCTCAGCTGGTTCTTCTGCGGGAAAAACCGTCCGACATTTATCAGTGTGAAAGCGTCACCCAGTCCCAGTTTCTGTCTGTACTCAGTACGGATTCTTTCATCGAATCTGAACTTCACTACATCTATCCCGTTAGGAATAAATTCAAAGTCTCGATTGCCATACAGCCACTTTCCTGCTGCGTCTGAGCATGCCAGATGCACGTCTGAGAGCTCGTACAGCCTGTCCCGATGCAGGTAATGCATTAGTTCTGAAATCTTCCCGACACTCGGATTCGTATTGTGCGAGTGGGCTACGACAGCTGCACCCGTGCACTTTTTTGCTATGACGAATGGTACTATATTTGCTGCTGAATTCTTATTGATATGGATCACATCATATCCCTTACTCATGACTTCCTCAAGGTCATGCCTGTACTGCATGGGATTTCTATATGACGAGATTCTGTAGATATGCGCTCCCAGTTCTGTAAATTCCCTTTCGAACGCCGGATGCTCTGCCCGTGTAATAAAGTCAAAGTGATATCTGTCCCTGTCGATATGGGTATATACAGAATACAGGAATGACTCTATTCCACCTACTCCATCACCTATTTCTGACTGCAATATCCTTATCTGCTTCATGACATCTTACCCCGGATCCCGTCGCGGATTCCTCTTATATTTGCCTTCAGCTTATTCATCCTGTCATCCTCATATATCAGTGTGATAAATGTATGATATATGCACCTTCCCACGGCATCTGCGACACTTCCATACTTCGGATGCTTCTTTGCCAGATACACGGTATTGCGGTTCACATAGTACCTGCGCCATGCGGGATGGTTGAAGGTCTGCGTCTTCCTTCCGAGAACCTTCAACCTCTTTGCTTTTCCTATTTCATGCAGAAGTCCTTCATATGGAATCCTGATCACCCGATATCCGGCTTCTTTCAGCGAGTAGCATATGTCTATGTCCACGCAGTCAATAAACATTTTCGTATCATAACCGGAGGTATTTCCATACGCCTTCACATTCATTAGGCATCCGGAAGTGATGCACCAGTCGATATCTGCGACCTCGGTTCCCCTGTCCTCATATTCTATCTCAGGATAGTTCCTGTCCCTTATGAGACAGGTCATGGCTCCGATGTCATCTGACATATATTTTCGGTACTCATCCACCAGATGCCTGTCTGCCACCGAATCCTGATCAAGTGTCAGGACCCAGTCATATCCATTTTTATTTGCGAAATCCATAAGCCTTCTTAGGGCATATGCTATACCATGATTCTTTTCAAGCTCGATGAATTTCCCGGCAGCCAGAGTCTTTATCTGTGAAAAGTTTTCAGAAGCATTGTCAATGATCAGCAGTTCATCAGTCTGATCCATTATGGTCTCCAGGTTCTGCTTCAGACGTCCGATATCAGGATTATAGGTCACTATTCCTGTCAGGATCCTGCACATATTTCCCAAGCCTCCCTTCCCTCGCATCCCGTATCCCCTGTCTGAACATCCTGAGATACTCTTTCTTATCATCGAAAAGCAGCAATATCTTCGCCCACTTAATCAGCAGTCTGCGGTACAGTTCTGCCGAGTGATACTTCCGTGCTGTCCAGAGCAGATTTCTCGCCTGATAGTAATAGCGGAGCGGAGAAGCGACTCCATACTTAATTCCGAGCTTCTCATGTGTCTCGGCCGGATGGTGCTCAAGGACTGCGTCATTTATTCTGATAAGTCCAAATCCCATCTGCTCCATTCTGAGAAAATATTCGTAATCTACTACATCCAGAAACAGTCTCTCATCAAAGGCTCCTGTTTTCTGAAGTACGCTTCTTTTGAAAATGGTTCCTGACTGCATTGAGAGCTTCACATTTTCAAAGCCGCCTTTCTTCCTCGCATGATGTCTGTCTGTTTCATACTGGCAGGTCATAGCACCGACAGTACTGCTATCATGATGATTCAGGAATTTCAGATATGCTTCCACCACATCTGATGAAAGCAGACTGTCCTGATCCATTGTAATGATATATTCCTCTGACAGATGCTCTATTCCCACATTCAGTGCATGCGCAATACCCGTATTCTCCATAAGCGGCAGATAATCCATCCCCTCAAGCATCTCTGAATGGTTGTCTGATGAATTATCTACAAGCACCAGCCTGCCCACAGCATTCGAATATCTTCGGATATTCATGGCAATCGTTTCATCAGGATTGTATAGTACTACCACACAGGCGATATCCTTACTTGTCAGCATAATACTTCCCCATATATCTCCTCCATCTCCTCTGCCATCCTTCTACCATCATATCTCCTTAATACTGTTCTTCTTCCATTTGTTCGGAGATGATCCATAAGTGCCTGGTCGTCAAGGATACGGATAACTGCATCTGCCGCCTTTTCCGGATCATCCGGTGGCACGAGTAGTCCGTTTCTTCCATCTGTGATGATCTCCCTCAGTCCTCCAACGGAGGATGACACCACTGGTACTCCACAGTACATCATCTCAGGAACTGCTAGTCCGAATCCTTCCCACCTGGACAGAAGCACTCCGACATCAAATATCTTCATATAGCTGTATGGATTATCTACCCATCCCGTGATCTGACAGCAGTCTGTAAGGCCGAGCCTTATGATCATGTCTGATATCTGCGGACGCAGTCTGCCTCCCCCTACTATCAGGAAATACGCTGAAGGAATTTTCCTCTTTATCAGAGCACAAGCCCTTGTAAATACATCCGGTGCCTTCTGTTCCACAAGCCTGCCTGCCATACCTATTACAGGGATATCCTCTGGGATTCCCAGAGCCTCACGGCTCACCGGTACTGCCTTTTTTACTTCATCTGTATCTATCCCGTTCCATACCACAGAAAGCTTGTATTCAGTACAGATCTTCTCACGAAGGGCAGCTCTCCTTTCGCTGCGGGAGATGCATATCACTCTGTCTGTAAAAGGAGTCTGCATCCTCTCTATCTGTCTGTACATTTTTTTCTTCTTATCAGGCACATCCATCTCAAATGCCCATCCATGTGGGTTGTAGATCACCTTATTGGATATACCCATGTCCGCCATCCGAAGCAGTGCGCCTGACTTGCTCGAATGTGCATAGACTATATCAGGGCTGTACTTATGTATCAGCTTCCTTATCGCTGCTATGGATCTCATATCATCGGCAGGAGATATCTCATGTGCCATATCGACATTTTCTACAGCATCACACAGCCCTTCATAGTCTCCCGGTGCATAATGCTGTGAGCAGACGAGGATATTCTCTATCCGCTCATTATCCGTATATCTGAAAAGAGTCCTCAGATACCGGTCTACTCCGCCGGCAGGCTCTGCAACATGGAGAACGCGTATCCTTTCTGCACTTACGATCTCATCCTCTGATGAAATATCCATCCTACTCACCTTCTCCCTTTATGACCTGCCTCAGTGTCTTCGCGATGATCCTGAAATCATTTCCTATGGAGAAGTTATTGATATACGACAGATCCATTTTCACGACCGTCTCAAAGTCACTCACCCTGTTCCGTCCGCTGACCTGCCAGACGCCTGTTATCCCAGGTCTCACAGAAAGCCTTGCCCTGTGGTGTGCCTCGTACTCCTGCCATTCCTCTACCGTAGGCGGCCTTGTGCCTACAAGCGACATCTGCCCGAGGAAGACATTCAGAAACTGAGGGAATTCATCAATAGAATACTTTCTGATAAACCATCCGTATCCATGATGGGTCCCGTCAGATCCGCTGCCAATGACACGGGGATCTGCCTTTATCTTGAACATCGCTCCATCCATCTCGTTCTGATTCATGAGTCTGTGCTTACGCGAATCTGCATCACGATACATGGAACGGAACTTATACATAGTAAATACCCTGCCGTTCTTCCCGACTCTTTTCTGCCTGTAGAAAAGTGGGCCCGGATCATTTATGAGAATTCCAGGGATGACTATTACTATCATGAGGATTCCACAGATCACTAGCCCTATCAGAGACCCCATGATATCAAGTAACCTCTTGAAAAAGAGCTGTAGCGGATCTATGATCCTCAGAGACTCAGTGATCACTGTATCTCCTGCAAGTGTCTCCACTGCTTTCTGACTCACATGAGAATCAGAAAAGTACATCTGCCTGTGGGTTGTGATCCCCATCACCGATGTGATGTCAAGAAGCTTTTCTACTGTTTCATCATTGCGGAATGATGATGATATATAAATTTCATCAACCCAGTGCTTTGTCAGGTATTCTCCGATTTCAGCGAGTCCGCAGGCTTTCACATCTATACCGTTTATCTCCCTGACACCGCTGACATTTTTAAGAAAAATAATTCCGCTTACCCTGACATCCGGCTGCTCACGTCTGAATTTCTCAATACAGTCATATGTCTCTTCCTGATTCACCAGAAGCAGGATATGCCTGCGATGATATGCATCTTTTCCCAGAATCTTCCTCCGGATGTTCTTCACTACTGTGCGCAGCATAAGCACGATCACGAATGACAGTATAAGGAAATAAAACAGTACAAGTCGTGAAAATACTACCGATACCTTGAACACGAACAGGAAGGCCAGCGTCTCAAGTGTCAGCGCAAGTGACAGGAAGAATGCGTGTCTCATCTCTATGATGAAGCTCCGTGTTCCCGGATCATCCTTCCTGTCAGTCAGTGCATCATTCATTATCGTAAATACTATTATTCCGAAAAAGAAATCCCTGTACAGATCTGTATTGAAATCAGCCGGTCCGGAGAAGAACAATCCTCTGAAAAGTGTGACCGGTGTCCCACCCTGTCTCAGCAGAAATGCAAAAAGAAAGGCCAGCTCGCAGGATATCACATCGATTGCAATATAACCGATGTATGCTGATATTCCGCGGCTGTCCTTTCTGTACAAAACTGTCTCCTTCTGTTACTGCTATTATTACATGATCCTTGCTTCCTGCGCTACCTTGTCCTTGGCAAATCTGATGGCGGTGTCTCGCGAGATCTGGCCGTTGTTGTAGAGCTGCTGCAGGGCCTCGTCCATTGTGATCATGCCCTGGGCACGGGAGGTCTGCATCGTAGAGGTGATCTGGAAGGTCTTGCCCTCACGGATGTAGTTCCTGATGGCGTTATTTCCGAGCATGACCTCGAATACACCGACACGGCCCTTGCCCTCGATCTTCGGGAGCAGCTGCTCGGCTACCACGCACTCGAGGATATCAGCAAGCTGTGTCCTGATCTGCTGCTGCTGGTGAGGCGGGAATACGTCGATGATACGGTTTACAGTGTCCACGGCACTTACCGTATGCAGGGTCGAGAACACGAGATGTCCGGTCTCAGCAGCGGTACATGCAAGGGAAATGGTATCAAGGTCTCGCATCTCTCCTACGAGGATTACATCAGGATCCTCACGGAGGGCGCCACGAAGAGCGGCTGCGTATGAATGGGTATCAGTACCGACCTCACGCTGATGCACTATGCACTTCTTGTGCCTGTGGAGATACTCGACAGGGTCCTCGAAGGTGATGATGTGGTATGGGTACTTGCTATTGATATAGTCTATAAGTGAAGCGAGTGAGGTAGACTTACCGGAACCTGTAGGACCAGTGAAAAGGATGAGTCCCCTTCTCTTGTCACAGCACTTGACGACTGAATCAGGGATTCCGAGATCGTAAGGCTTCGGGATGGAAGGATTCAGGAGTCGGGCTGCTACTGCGTATGTGCCACGCTGTCTGTAGACATTGATACGGAGACGGGCCACACCCGGAATAGAGTACGGCATATCGAGCTCTCCGACCTCCTTCAGCTCCTTCGCCTGCTCACCGGTGAGCATCTTGTTCAGCACATCGAGCATCTCTCTCGGACCATACTTCTCTTCACCTAGAGGAGTGATACGTCCATCTATACGCAGACATGGAGCCTGCCCTACTCCGATATGGATATCGGATGCATTTACCTCTTTTGCTTTTTCTACGAGTTCATCAAATTCTGTGATCATTTCTGATTCCCTTTCTCTTCATTATTCCAGATCATCGCTCTCAATGGTAGCGACCTTCAGCATCTCATCTACTGACGTGATGCCCTGAAGCACGTATGCCTCTGCATTGTCTCTAAGGGTACGCAGACCCTCCTTCTTCGCCTCAGCCTCAAGCTCATCAGTGCCAAGGCCCTTTGATACGATCCTCTTCAGCCTGGAGGTCATCTCCATGACCTCATAGATACCTATTCGGCCATAGTAGCCGGTACTCCCGCACTTGGGACAGCCGCCCGGATGAGGCACACAGATCTTCGGTGGGTTCTTCGGATCTCTATGCAGCAGCTTCGCTTCTATCTCAGTCGCCTGCCTGGTCTCCTTGCAGTTCGGACACAGACGTCTCACGAGTCGCTGGGCAATGATGCCGGTCACCGAATCTGCAATGAGGTAAGGCTCTATGCCCATGTCCTCGAGTCGTGTGACTGTAGCTGCAGAGCTGTTCGTATGAATGGTACTTACAACCAGATGTCCGGTGATAGATGCCTGTACAGCTATCTGCGCGGTCTCTGAGTCTCGGATCTCTCCTACCATTATGATATCCGGGTCCTGTCGCAGGAAGGAGCGAAGTGCCGATGCAAAGGTGAGGCCAGCCTTGGTATTCACCTGTACCTGATTGATACCAGGGACATTTGCCTCTACAGGGTCCTCGACTGTGAGGATATTTACCTCAGGGGTATTCAGCTCTGAAAGAGCGGTATAAAGTGTGGTTGACTTACCTGAACCGGTAGGACCTGTGACGAGGATGATACCATTCGGATGCTTCAGTATCCTGTCGAACTTCTCCATCTCATACGGCTGGATACCAAGTTCTGACTTGGCCCTCGTGAGTGCATTCGCTCTGGTGAGTCGCATAACCGTTTTCTCGCCATATACCGTAGGCAGAACCTCGACACGGATATCGTACTCTATATCATCCACGACAGCCGTCATACGGCCTGACTGCGGCTTACGCTTCTCTGCTATATCGAGTCCCGAAACTATCTTGATACGGGTGGAAAGTGCCGGAAGGATACTGATGTCATACATCATCTTCTCGACGAGCACACCATCTATCCTGAAACGTATCCTGACCTGCCTCTCGAGTGCATCTATATGAATATCCGATGCCCTGGACCTGACGGCCTGCTCGACTATGGAACGAAGCAGCTGTACGATAGGTGCGTTCGCAAGCTCGGTCTCCGCTCCCTGTTGCTGCTCCTCCTCTGCCTGGACCCTCTTCTTGTGCTGCTGGGTGAACTTCTGGGCTGCGCTCATGGCCTCCTCAGAGCCGTAGTATCTGTCGAGGATAGCCTGAATATCCTGCTGCGTAGCTATCAGAGGCTCGATCCTGCATCCGGTGACGATCTCGATATCCTCCATTGCCTCAATATCGAGAGGATCAGCCATTGCAAGAAAAATTGCCTGCGGATCCTTGGGGTCATACCCGAGCGGCAGCACTGAATGCTTCCTCAGGACCTTACCTGATACCAGCTTCTGCATCTGCTCTGACAGGGCAAATCCATTCAGATCCACGATCTGATAATTCAGCTGGCTCGCAAGGGCCTTGGCTACTGCCTTGTCATCGACGAAGCCGAGCTCCTTCAGACAGTCTCCGAGCCTCTTTGAACGCCCCTCCTGTCTCTCCTTTTTTGAATAATCCAGCGCCGCTTTCAGCTGGTCTTCAGTGATGACTCCCGCATTCAGCAGGAGATCACCTATCTTTAATCTCTGTCTAGGCATTAGATGTCATTCCCTTTTCCTTATAGCCCCAAAAATAAACATTCCATTAAAATTATAACCGATTCCGGTCCTTAATGCAACTTTTCTATATTACATAGAACCATGCATCCGACTGGTCGAGATCGTTCTTTTCTATAATAATACCATTCTTATCCTTCAGGACCAGCTCCTGGTTCCTGATAGTCACTCTCGTGCCTGCAGGTACTGACTTCGTGATGAAGGCATTTGATCCGATCACCGAGCCCTCTCCGATGATCGTCTGCCCGCCCAGTATGGAGGCTCCTGAATATATGGTCACATTGTCCTCAATGGTCGGATGACGCTTCACCCCATGAAGCGCCTGTCCGGCTGCAGTAGACAGGGCTCCTATAGTGACGCCCTGATATACCTTCACGTGGTCTCCGATGATGGTTGTAGATCCTACTACTACACCTGTACCATGATCGAGGCAGAAATATCTGCCAATCGTGGCACCTGGATGAATGTCGATTCCCGTGATAGAATGGGCATACTCCGTCATCATTCGCGGGATCAGCGGTACATTCAGCTGGAACAGCGCATGCGCCAGACGGTTGATCGTCGTGGCACGTATTCCCGGATATGAAAGGATGATATCATCAAGACTGCTTGCTGCAGGATCGCCCTGGAATGTAGCCTCCAGATCAGTCTGTACATAATCCCTGATCTCCGGAATCCTGTTGCAGAAGGTAAGCGCCAGGCAGTATGCCTGATCCTTGAACTTGATCTCCTCCTCCGGTGAGAGGCCCGAGCTGTCTCCTGCCTCCTGTCTCCTGCTGATCTCATCATAGCAGAGCACTATCTCTATCTGCTTGCTCAGATTGTACAGGACATCCTCTATGAGGACTGTCAGATTTCCCTCCAGATTGTAGCTCTTGTAAACCTGGTCTCTGTAATATCCCGGGAACACCAGCCTTATCAGCTTGTTCGTGATCTGCTTTATCTTCTCTACATCAGGCTGGTTGAAAAGTGCCATCTTGTCGATGTCACGTCCCTTTCCATAGTCAGAAAGGACCTTCGTCACCAGCTGGTTTACCTCTTCATTCTCTAATGTGCTCATTAAACACCTTCCGTATTCATAACTATTTCAACCATTATAAAGCTTTTCATTGTATTTGACAAATAGTTTCGCGATGCATTCGCAGCCACTTCGTGGCTACTCATTCGCGCTTTTGCGCTATAAAAAGGCAGCACATGTGAATGATATGTGAGCAAGCTCACCTCATCACATGCGCTGTCTTTTTGCATGGCTCAATTAATACGCAAAAAAAAGACCCGTGCTGCCACGGGTCAGGTTGGAAAAAGAAAAAAGATTACTTAACATTGACTGTTCTTATTTATTGTACTAGAATATGGTCGTATAGTAAAGTTCAACTTTTTCATTGAATCAATGAAAATAATTCACTACACATCAGGAAAAAGGAAAAGATCATGACACTATTATCATACGAAATATTCCAGACTATACTGGAGCAGGGATCCTTCGCGAAGGCCGCGCAGATTCTGCATCTAACGCCCAGTGCCATCAGCCACTCCATCTCATCGATGGAGGAGGAGATCGGCTTCCCGCTTTTCATCAGGAGCAAGAATGGCGTCAGGCTGTCAAGCGCCGGTGAGGAAATCAATCCATACATCCAGAAGATAGTGGCCTCAGAGGATGCGCTGAAGCAGGCTGTTGCCCAGATGAAGGGTCTTGGCACAGGAAAGGTAAATATCGGCTGCATCAATTCAGTATGTCTGGCATGGATTCCTGACATCATCAGGAGCTTCGGCGAGGAGCATCCACAGATCACTGTAGAGATCTATCAGGGCTCTTACAATGACGTCGTGGAGTGGGTCAGGAACGGAACCATAGACCTCGGTATCGTATCAGAGGCAGCCTCCGACGGCCTTCCCTTTACAGAGCTCATGGAGGATGACCTCGTGGCCGTCGTGCCCAGGGGATATATGCCTGAGTCGACGAAGTCCATCACACCGGAGGATCTGAAGGACCAGCCCTTTGTCATCCAGCAGGACAGCTGCGATATCGATATCATCAGATACCTCGATGAGTACAATCTCCAGATCCGTGCAAACTGTCACATCCTGGATGACCAGTCGGCTATAGCAATGGTGGAGGCCCAGACAGGACTGCTCCTGATGCCGCGTCTCGGGCTTATCAATCCGCCGAAGGATGTAGAGATCTACCCTCTCTATCCGCGCCATTACAGAAAGCTCGGGATCATCACCCTTTCCGATGACTTCATGTCACCGGCTGCAAACGAAATGTCAGAACACATCAGGAAATACGTAGAGAATTATGCCGGAGAACACAAGCAATAAATGGAAGGCCGTCCTCTTCGATATGGATGGCACGATCACAGACACTGAGAGAATATATAATCACTTCTGGAATTCATGTGCGAAGGAGCTCGGCATGAATGACTTCACCTATCAGGATTCGCTCGATCTCAGATCCCTGAATCATGAAGATTCGGCGAAGCTTATGGAGGAACGTCATCATGGAAGTGTGGATTATGACACGCTGCATGAGGCTGTCGCAGAGCATGTGCGTGATTATCTGAGCGTTCATGAGATACCACTGAAGTCTGGGATTAATGAGATCCTGAATGCCTGCCATGAAAAGGGCATCAGGGCCGTAGTCGTCACCGCCACCAATCTCAGGTCAGCCAGGAAGAGACTCGCTGATGCAGGCCTCCTGCCATATTTCGATGATGTAGTAAGCGCACACGAAGCAAAGCGCGGCAAGCCACACCCTGACCCGTATCTGCTGGCAGCATCACGTATAGGCCTGCTCCCGTCAGAGTGCCTCGCTGTTGAGGATTCTCCGAACGGATGCACCTCTGCAATCAATGCCGGGATGAATACAGTCATGGTGCCTGACCTTACGGAGCCGGATCCGGAGCTGAAAAAAAGGCTTTACGCCGTAGCGCCAAGCCTTTCTGATATCATTTCTCTATTATGAATCACTGAAGGTCTGAATACAGGTCGCTCCTGTACAGGCCTTTTGCTGTCATATCTGCAAATGCCTTCCTGACTGATGGGATATCCTCCTTGTAGGTGATACCATACCACTGGTCATCAGACGGCAGAACCCTCACCCTTACCTTCTTCTGCCTCAGCAGATCCTCTACAAATACAGGGATCAGGAACTCGTCGTTCATAGGGTCTCCGATCCTTCTCGAAAGAAGTCTCACAAGAAACTTCCTGAAGCCTTCCTCGAGCAGGCACACAAATCCATCCTTGAAGCCCCACATATTCATTGATACAAGTGAATCCGCCGGCAGGTCACCAGCTGGTGAGGAGGCTGAGCCATCGGGGTTCCTGGTGATATCATGTATCTCCTCGATCCCGCTCAGGCATCCGTCATCAGTCTGCTGACAGACCCCGCGGGTAACTGTTCCATTATCACTGAGTGTATTTCCGAGTCTGAAGCCTGCCATGCAGTACTCATTCGGTGTATCAGATGAACGAAGGAAATCTGCTATACTTACGAAGGCTTTCTTGCCATAGTAGTCATCTGCATTGATCACTGCAAATGAATGATCGAGAAGACTGGCCCCCGAAAGAACTGCCTTTCCTGTGCCCCACGGCTTCGTGCGTCCCTCCGGTACTGAGAATCCCTTAGGTAGATTGTAGAGGCTCTGATTCACATAATATACTCCTACATTATGCTGATCGCATATAGCTTCTATACGTCGGCCTATGATCTTCATGAAATCCTCTTCTATCTCCTTGCGGATCACGAAGATTATCTCATTGAATCCGGCCTCAATTGCATCATGGACTGAGTAATCCATGATTATATTCCCATTCTCTCCAACTGATGCAAGCTGCTTTATACCTTCTCCATACCGCGATCCGATACCGGCAGCCATAATAACCAGAGATATCTTTTTCAATCTATCTCCTCCCTTAATTATTTCTAATATGAATTGCAGCTTCCGGTCATTTACCAGGGTAAGTGATCACGGCATCGATGTCATAATCCTTCAGACGTTCACGGCCCTTGAGTCCTGCAAGCTCCATAAGGAAGATCATCTTTACTACCTTACCGCCAAGCTTCTCTACAAGCTTCGCTGCTGCCTCTATGGTACCGCCTGTAGCGATCAGATCATCTACAAGCACTACCTTCTGTCCCGGCTGTATAGAATCCTTGTGCATCTCGATGGTGGCTGTGCCGTACTCGAGATCGTATGTCTGCTCTACTGTCTCTGCCGGAAGCTTGCCCTTCTTCCTGATCAGTACGAATGGCTTATGAAGATTGTACGCGATCGGAGTTCCGAAAATAAAGCCTCTTGACTCAGTGCCTGCAATGACATCGAAATCGAGTCCCTCGAGGAACTGCTGCATCTCATCGATGGCAAGCTCGAATCCGTCCGGGTCCTTCAGAACCGTCGTAATATCACGGAACATGATTCCCTTCTCAGGGAAATCAGGGATGGTACGTACATAATCTTCTACTTTTCTCATTTTGAAAAATCTCCTTTGTGACAGATCACTGATTCCTGAATCTGTCTTCTACCTTTGATACGAGAGCCGGGAACTGCTCGAGGGTGTTCGTCATATCCTCGAAGATCAGGCTCTTCTTTGATATATTGGTGCTAAGTGTATCAATATGGTCTGAAACGGTCTGATAATAAGGCTTTGAGGCCTCCATTGTGGACTGGAGATTATTCATATCCTCAGAGCACTTACCGATCACGCCTACCATATTGGTATTGCCCTCTTCGATCTCACCTGCTACTGACTTGATGGAATCAACGACTGCCTCTGTCTCATTGATATGGGTCATTGAATCCTGGATAGCTGTACGTGTATCGTTGATGGAATTCATCAGCTTGTTATTATTCTGATTCAGCTTCTCCATTGACTCTCCGATAGATGCGACAAGGGTCTTGATATTGCTCGAAAGCTCATTGACCTGATCAGCTACGACCGCGAAGCCTCTTCCGCTTTCTCCGGCTCTTGCTGCCTCGATCGAAGCATTGAGCGCGAGGAGATTAGTCTGGTTGGCGATGCCATTGATCGCATTGACCTTCTCGAGGATCTCGTCGAAGCTGCTCTGGAACTCCTTGAATACCTCCTCAACAGTAGAGATCGTATCATTGACTGATGCAGATGACTCACGGACATTGTTCATATTCGTATGAGTCTCATCAGCTGTGGTGAGCATCTTCTTGATGATCTTCTCGAAATTCTCTGTAACAGATGTCACTTCCTTGAAGCGCTCATTGAACTGCTCCATTGAACTTGTGACCTCATCTGATCTCTGCTCTACGGCATCGAATGAATCCTTGATCTCTCCAAGAGAATTAGTTGTGTCAAGTTCCTCCTGCTGAAGCTTGTTCTTCTGCTCGAGGATATAATTACCGCTATCAAGTACAGGCTGAAGCTCTTTAGTAATATCTATCTGCTCTTTTACCTCGACCTGCTCCTGATCCTTTGCTTTTTTCTTTCCGAACATCTATAACTCCTCTCTGACGCATTAGCATCATGAAAATCCGCTTAATACTTACTGTAAGCTACCTTCTTATTTTATTTTTTTAATATAAACATGTCAACACTTATTAAGAAAAAATTTACCGCTGGATCACTCAGAAACCGCCATTAGCATGGTCTGGTTCATGAGTGAACAGCAGCTTTCTGAAAAATATAACTCATAAATAAAGGCATTCTGCTGTCTTTAGAGAAAGTTCTGAAAGATTTATCTCCTTCTCAGGATCCTTGCCTTCGTAAATCTTCCTGGCGAGTATCCTCAGTGCAAGTGAGCCCTGATGCTTTGGATTCTGATATACCGATGAATCTATGAGTCCCTTCTTCATGAACTCCCTCGTGGCATCGAACACATCAAATGTCACCACATGGAATGACAACCTGGTAGTCATCTGCCAGATTCCCTTGCATCCACCGTATATGCCGCCCGTGGTAGCAAAGAAAAATGCTGAAATGCCCGGATGATCAGACTGCATCTTCTGCACCAGCTCGTATGCCTTATAATCGTCATCGCGGCACTCTCCGATACATTCCACTGTGAGTCCCTTACTGTCTTTTAGCAGGTAATCCTGGAAGCCTCTGATCCTCTCCTCATGCCCCCTGATACCATGAAATCCGGTGACTATCCCGATCTCTGTCTTCGGCTCACACAGCAGACACATCTGCGATGCCGCGACCCTTCCTGCCTTGTATGGATCTGTACCCACATAGGCGATCCTGCCGGAATCCGCAATATCCGTATGTACCGTGACTACCGGGATTCCTTTATCTGAAAGGGCCTTTAGCCTCTTTGCTACGCTCACATCATCTATCGGTGAAATGATCAGACCCTTCAGTGGCTTCTTCGTCATGTCGTCAAGCATCTGCACCTGATCAGCCACATTCATCGGAGAAAATCTCACATCAAGCTGCGGTTCCGACTTCACTGACAGGACTGCCCGATTGATTCCCTCAATGACTGAATTGAAGAAATCTCCCTTCGGACTTCCATAAAGAAGTACTCCGATCCTGTCCTTACTATTCTGCTTTTCCTTCGTCTGTGTCATCCTGGATGCCCCCTTTTCCTGTGTCTTCCAATTTCCTGATCTGTTCTTCTATTGCTGAAAGCATTTTCTCAAGCTTATTGCAATCCTCTTCAGTGAACTCCTGGTCTATAAGCCTTGCCAGCTCCTCGAAAAAAATATTATTCCTGTGACCTGCATAGGACTCATACCTGGCTGTCGGACGCAGATGGAACTTGCGCTGATCCTTGTGGTCCTGATACTTCTTCAGGTATTTCCCATCTATAAGCTTCTTCACACGGTACGCTGCATTAGGTGCGGAAATCCCGGCCTTTTTCTGAAATTCACGGACTGTAGGTCCCTCAGCGTCCTCCTCGCACAGATCCATTATAATATCCATGCTCCTCTGTTCATTGGGTGTCAGCGGCATATCATTCTTCCCGCTATCACCGTATATAAACAGGGCGTGTGATATTTTCTTATATAAACTATTCAGTTCATCCTTTAATTCCACTATATCAGTCTCCTCCACGTCCCAAAATCATTAAAAATATTGTACCATTCTGTCAGGGAAAAATCAATATAAAATCATTATAAACTCACTGGTGTGAGTTCTCCACGACCTGATCCATGAGGTCCAGTATATCTTCCCTGCCTTCCTTAGTCACAGATGAAAACGGAAGGATGATCGGATCGTCCGCACGGGTATTCTGATGAATGGAATCCGTAATGACCCTCAGTGCATGAGGAACCTGCGACCGCTTCAGCTTGTCAGCCTTGGTCGCAATGATCACAGTCTCTAATCCCAGATATGCGAGATAATCTATCATCTGAAGATCCTGCTTCGTCGGCGCATGGCGTATATCAACAAGCAGAAAAACAGCCGCAAGCTGCTCAGATGAGGTCAGATACTTTTCTATCATCCGGCCCCATTGCTGGGCTGTCTCGCGGCTTGTCTTTGCGTAGCCATATCCAGGCAGATCCACAAGATAGATCTCGTCATTGATATTGTAGTAATTGATGGTCTGCGTCTTGCCCGGCTTCGATGAGGTACGGGCAAGCTTAGCCCGGTTCATAAGGCAGTTGATCAGGCTTGATTTCCCTGCATTAGAACGGCCGGCAAACGCCACCTCAGGATGGGCATTTACCGGCAGGGTACTTGTTATTCCACAGACTGTCTCTAATTCAACGGTCTTTATATTCATGCGCTCTCTTTATCGCTCTTCTTATCCTCGAGAGCTACCACCTTCTCACCCTTTTCCTCGCTGTCATCGAGCAGAAGATGGGAATCTACTATCTCCTTCGTGATCGTGAGCTCCTTCATGTCATCATCTGACGGAATCTCATACATATAATCCATCATGACGTTCTCCATGATGGCGCGAAGTCCTCTGGCACCTGTCTTCCTCTCGAGAGACTTCCTGGCAATCTCTCTGATGGCGTCATCCTCGAAACGAAGATCAACTCCATCCATTGAGAAAAGTGCCTGATACTGCTTCACAAGAGCGTTCTTCGGCTCTGTAAGGATTCGTACGAGGTCATCCTCTGTCAGGAGATCGAGTGATACGTTGATAGGCACACGCCCGATAAACTCAGGGATCAGACCATACTTCACGAAATCCTGAGGAAGTGCAAGCTTCAGAAGCTCGCTCACGCTCTTCTCCTCATTCGATGTATCTGACGGGTTCGTAGCGAAGCCTATACGTCTGGTATCGAGTCTTGATTCTATGATCTTGTCCAGACCCTCGAATGCTCCTCCACAGATAAAGAGGATATTTGTCGTATTGATCTGGATCAGCTCCTGCTGGGGATGCTTCCTGCCTCCCTGTGGAGGTACTGATGCATTGGTTCCCTCGAGAATCTTCAGCAGAGCCTGCTGTACTCCTTCACCTGATACATCACGGGTGATCGATACATTCTCGCTCTTCTTTGTGATCTTGTCGATCTCATCGATATACACAATACCGAGCTCTGCACGCGGTACATTGTAATCAGCAGCCTGTATCAGCTTCAGCAGAATATTCTCTACATCCTCGCCGACATATCCGGCCTCTGTGAGAGTGGTGGCATCTGCTATCGCAAAAGGAACACCGAGGATTCTCGCAAGCGTCTGTGCAAGAAGTGTCTTACCTGATCCGGTAGGTCCGAGCATCAGGACATTACTCTTCTGAAGCTCTACATTCGTCTTCTTGCCGGAAAGGATTCTCTTGTAGTGATTATATACCGCTACCGAAAGAACCTTCTTTGCCTCATCCTGACCTATGACATACTGGTCAAGAAATGCCTTGAGTTCCTTCGGCTTCTGGAGATTTATCTCCAGGCTGTCTGCATTGTCAATGCTTCTGAACGGAGCCTTGACATCGTCATTGAACTCCTCGTCAATGATCTCTGAGCAGATATCGACACACTCATCGCAGATATAGGTACCATTCGGTCCCTCTATCAGCTTCCTTACCTCATTCTGGCTTCTTCCGCAGAATGAGCAGTGTATGTCGTTAATGTACTTTCTTCCTGCCATTATTACTCCTCACGGTTGGTGATGACTTTGTCTATAAGACCATAATCGAGGGCTTCCTCTGCTGACATATAATGATCACGGTCTGTATCTGCAGTAACCTGCTCTACTGACTTGCCTGTATTAGCAGCGAGGATCTCATTTAATTTCTTCTTTGTCTTCAGGATATTCTCTGCTGCGATCTCGATCTCCGTAGCCTGACCCTTGGTTCCGCCTGACGGCTGATGGATCATGATCTCCGCATTAGGCAGTGCCATTCTCTTGCCCCTGGCTCCGCCTGCAAGAAGGAATGCTCCCATTGATGCAGCAAGTCCCACACAGATAGTAGATACATCGCACTTGATATACTGCATTGTATCATAGATGGCAAATCCTGCTGTCACCATTCCGCCCGGTGAATTGATATAGAGATGGATATCCTTATTAGGATCCTCTGACTCCAGGAAAAGAAGCTGAGCTACCACGAGTGATGCCGTGGTCTCATTTACCTCTTCACCTAAGAAAATAATCCTGTCCTTAAGCAGCCGGGAGTAAATATCATAAGATCTCTCACCTCTTGAATTCTGCTCTACTACGTAAGGCATTGATGCCATAAGATCTGCCTCCTTTAGCTATATTATTGCTCTTCCTTTGAAGCCTCTTCCTTATCAGCTTCCTTGTCCTCTGTCTTCTTTGTGGACTTTCTCTTGGCTCTTTCCTTCACATGATCCATGACGAAGTCGATAGCCTTCTCCATCTTAATCTGCTCCTTGAAGCTGTCCATCTCGTCATCCTGGACATTGGCCTTCAGGTCCTCAGCCTTCATATTGTACTGCTTTGCCATGTCCTCGATACGCTTATCGACATCCTCATCAGTAGCCTCGAGATTCTCTGCAGCTGCGATCGCCTCCAGGCAGAGTGATGTCTTGATCCTCTTGACAGCCTCTGGTCTGGTCTGCTCGCGGAACTTATCGATTGTCATTCCTGTGAACTGGAGATACTGCTGGAATGAGAGTCCGCTCTGCGCGAGATTTCTCGAATAATCATTGATGATATTATTCACCTGGGTATCTACCATTGCATCAGGGATATCCATCTCTGACTTCTCGACGATCTTCGTCAGAGCCTCATCCTCCTTGGTGCGCTTTGCCTCATTTTCCTTTGACTCCTCAAGCTTCTTCTTTACATCTGCCTTGTACTCGTCAACTGTATCGAATGAAGTAGTATCCTGAACGTACTCATCATCGAGGGCAGGTACTTCCTTGCTCTTTATTTCCTTGACCTTGATGGCAAATACTGCAGGCTTTCCTGCAAGGTTCTTCTCCTGATAGTCCTCAGGGAAGGTCACATTTACATTGAACTCATCTCCGGCCTTGTGTCCTACGATCTGATCCTCGAAATTGTCGATGAATGTATGTGAGCCAAGCTCGAGTGAGTAGTTCTCGCTCTTGCCGCCCTCGAAATGCTCTCCGTCAACGCTGCCGTCAAAGTCGATAACAGCTGTATCGCCATTCTCAGCTGCTCCGTCCTTTGTCACTGTACGGGCATTCTTCTCGAGCTCTGCCTGTACCTGCTTGTCCACCTCATCATCTGATACTGAGGTATCGATCCTGGTAACCGTAACGCCGTCATACTTTCCGAGTGTGACCTCAGGCTTCGTAGCTACCTCTGCTGTAAAAATAAAATCCTTGCCATGCTCGATCTGTACAATATCGATCTTCGGAGAAGATACTATATCAAGGCCGCTCTCGTCGTATGCCTTCGGATACTCCTGATTGATCAGGATATTGGCTGCATCCTCATAGAAGACGTCGTCTCCGTAAATCTGCTCAACCACCTTCATTGGTACATGACCCTTACGGAATCCTCTGATGGAGATTCTGTCCTTTGTGCGGTCATATGCCTTCTTAATGGCACTGTCGAGTTCCTTTGCATCGACTGTCACCGTCATCTTTGACATATTCTTTGTGTCGAGTTGTTCTACCTTTACGCTCATTTTGTTTTATTTCCTCCTGGATAAAATATGCATAGAGTCATGAAAACCCCGTGCAACAAATAGACATTCTATCACAGGGTTTCAAAAATATCAAGCTTTATATACTACAGAATCAAGGATCTGCTTAGCCTTTTCCTTCCCGAGGAAGTACTCGATTATGGCTCCGCCGAATGGTAATGCAGTTCCAAGGCCTCGGCTTGTGATGATATTGCCGTCCCTTACTACCTCATCCGTCTTCTTTGTTGCTCCCGTAAGCCCGCTTTCCATTCCAGGATAGCAGGTGGCGTTCTTCCCCTTGAGCACTCCTGCGAATCCCAGGACTGTTGGTGCTGCGCAGATTGCTGCTACCAGCTTTCCGGCAGCTGCGTATTTCTTTACCACGGAGATGACCCCTGAATCATCACGCAGATGCTTCGTTCCCGGCATTCCTCCCGGAAGTATCACGCCATCATACGCGTCTTCATCGAAATCCTTCATTACCCTGTCACAGATAAAGGTGATATTTCTCGCGCTCGTCACCTGTCTTGAATCAGAAATGGATACCATGTCGATATCTATTCCTGCACGGCGCAGCAGATCTACCTGTGTGAGCGCTTCGCACTCTTCACAGCCATCAGCTATCATGATTGCTACTTTTGACATACATGTTTCCTTTCTATATAATAGGTTCAAAGTTGTAAGTAGGAAGCACCCCTCACGGGCACTTCATAGTATGTAGAAAACCGAGGCATCATTATGGAAATTGAACGCAAATTCCGTATTCACAGAAATCAGATCCCGTTCGACATTTCTCGATTCCCATCAAAGGAGATAAGGCAGGGGTATATACTTCACTCGCCTGCCCTCCGTATCAGAAAGGAGAATGAAGACTACATCCTCACATACAAGGACAGGGGCTCTCTCTCAAGAGAAGAGATAAATATCACCCTTCCTGAAGCCGCCGGTGAGAAGCTCTTCACCAAATGTGACGGTCATCTGATCGACAAGACCAGATACCTGATCCCTGCAAATGCCAAGGATGCCACATCGGGAAGGGATCTCGTGATAGAACTTGATATCTTTCACGGAGAATTCGATTCCCTGTGCTATGCAGAGGTGGAATTCGATTCAGAGGAAAGTGCGAACAGCTACATAGTCCCTGGCTGGTTCGGTAAGGATCTGACCGGTATCCACGGCTTCTCCAACAGCGACCTGTCGAAATACGGCCTGCCTGCTGACATTTAATCTCCCCGCAGTCTGGTCGTCTCGAACCTCTTTCTCGTGCCTATACAGTGGAGCAGCTCGTCTATACGCCTGTCCAGCGGTCCGTCATCGATGATGAAATCAAGTGACGCTGCCATATTATCCAGTACAGTATCATCGATCTCCGACTGTTCTGCCATTCTCTTCGCTATCCTGAACTTCTCTTCGAAGTCATCCGTATCAAGGAAAGCAAGCATATCGCTCATCTGAGGATCAGTATTATCCTCCGCAGCAGCAGGCTTCTCTGATGCAGGAGCCTCTGACTGTACCTTTTCTACAAGTGCCTTCTCCGCTGATTCGATGGCCTTTTCCCTCTCAGGAGGTCTGGTCACCATTACATCCACATTCGTAAATATACTGTCAAATCTGTCCTGTGGTACCGACAGCCTGAGAAAATCACCAAACAGCTGCTGTACAATGACTACATTTCCCTCATTCTCAAGTGAAAGTGCCGTACAAAGTACCTGATACAGATTACCGCTTCTGTCCCTGTATTTCTCCCCGGGAATGATCTTTGTCAAAATAAAGCCTTCTTTCTTAAATATTTCCTACTATTATAACATTTCCGAATCTATTTATAAAGAAGTGCCGTTGAACCTCCTGACATAATCAAGAAATGCCTCCTCTGGTACAGGCTTCGAATAGAAATATCCCTGCAGATACCTGACGCCAGCCTTAATGAGCCTGTTCCTCTGGTTCTCTGTCTCTACTCCCTCGACTACTGCCTCTTTCCTCAGTCCGTGGATCAGCTCTATCATATTATTGAACAGAACCTCATTATCATGATTCCTGAATGAATTCCACAGGAAGCTCTTGTCTACCTTGATGATGCTGAACGGGTACTTCATGATATATGAATAATTGGAATTGCCTGTTCCGAAATCATCAAGAGAAAATGAGAATCCCATCTGCAGCAGTCGGTTAAGCACCTTGTCCATTGTGGACTCACTGCTTATGACTGCCGACTCGGTGATCTCGAGATTGATCCGGTCGGTCGATACTCCGTAGTGCTTCAATATCTCCGCAAAGCGGTCAGGCAGATCCGTATCCATGCACTGTATTGTCGACAGATTGACCTCGATGAATTCGATTCCGAGGTCCTGTGGCTTTTTCTCTGAAATAAATTTAGCGACCTTCTCGAATACGATCTCACCGATCTTTCCTACCATACCTGTCTGCTCAGCAATCTTTATAAATTCCTCCGGGGAGACATATCCCAGATCCTTATCCTTCATCCTGACAAGTGCCTCGCAGGAATGTATCCGACCTGTCGAGGTATCGAAGATCGGCTGATAGAATACTTCAAAGGTATTCTTTACCAGAGCCCTGTTTACTGCGACCTCAACCACTGCTCGTCTCGCATCAGCCTTCATGACCTCGTCTGCGTACAGAACCCTGTCGGTAGGAAGATTCGCATCAAAGCCTCTGTCTGCAAATATGAGCATCTGCTCGGAACGGCTGATATCATAAGGCAACGAGCCTATAAGCACCTGTGCCGAATATACTGCCGGAGTATCCTTGTACTCCCACTCGCGGTTGAAGCGGTTCAGGATCATCTCCGCCATCGCCTGTGCCTTTTCCTCGGTGCTGTTGAACATCATGACCGCAAAGGTCAGCTTGGAAAGATGATATACATGAACTCTGTCCGCCGACAGCTGTGACATCCATGAATTGATGGTTCTGATAAGTCCGCTCGTGATATCCTCACCCATCGTGACCTCGTACAGATCATTCTTCCTGATACGCACAGAAATGATGTATGAGGTATAATCAGTTCCCTCGAAAAGAATCTTCGCCTCTCTCATCAGAGCGTTCCTGCTCATGAGAGAGGTGCCCTCCTCGAAGGTCTCCCTGTCATTTTCTATATTGACATAGACTCCGAGCATACACAACGACTGAAGGAATAAAGTGATCCGCAGATATGAGTCGATCCACGATACCATCATCGACAGCACAAACCCCGCCGTAACATAGATCACATACCTCAGATCCCTCTGCGCAAAATAATTCCAGTCCCCTAAAAGTATGCATGCACCGATAATGAAGTATGCAATGATTATGCCATAATAGACCACATTATACGCCGGTCCATGATGATATACTCCTGCCGCATCATAATAATAAATGAGTCTGCGCAGCGGCGGAATGAGCTCAAATACACTCAGGGCCATCTGCGGTATGGCGATAAAGCAGAAGTCCCTCCGTCTCACATTGCGGAAGCTCTCGAGAATCTCAAGCAGGTACAGAGTCAGAAGAAACGATAATGAATTGTGAAAATAATGGGCTATGACAGTGACAAGTGTTCTCACCGGATTCGATGCATCCCACAGTCCATTCCTTACTAGTGCATTGGCATTCTGTGCCGCCGCTGATATGATAAGTAATACCATCAGCGACACGAACAGCTTCGTCCGGTAATCCCTTGCTCTCTTCCTGCTCAGAAAAAAGAACAGGATCAGTATATCCATCAGTATCGCGCAGATATTGAAATTCAGATTATATCTGCCCGGCGTGTATAGAAATTCAAGCATTATTCTCCTCCATTACCAATCACTTCATAAGAAATTCAAGAAGCTGCTTTGATGTATCAATATGCTTGCTGTTATTAACAAAACCGAACACCGGAACTGCATCCGGGTACAGCTTGTTTTTCTTCAGATAGCTGCTGTCAGAAAGAATGATGCCAACCGGTACGGGATCATCCATTCCTGAAGGATCAGGCTTCACAAAATTCTCATAGGACTCTGATGCCCTTGCATCAGCAGGCTTCTCCTCGAGTGCCGTGCCATCATAGTCCGGCTTCCCGGTCTCTTCCTGGATCTTCTTTATCTCTGTCAGATCCACATAGTACAGATCATCCTTATACCCTGAAAGCTCGTCCGCAGACAGCACCTTACGAAGATCCTGAAAGCTTGCCGTCTCCACATAGTAATAGAAATTCCACTCATCACAGACCATCGCATCGAGACTCGCCTTCATCATCTCTGCGCTTATCGCTGTGTTATTCCCTACATCTGACTGATCCTGCAGACCACCCGGGGTAAGCGTCCGTGATGTCATTATCTCTATCTTTTCCTTATCTGTATCTATACCGGCTGTCCTCGCAACATGCTTCGTCAGATCATCAGATACGGAATCGGATGTGGCTCCGGTATTTATGAATTCCGCCATGTATGCCGTAGGCTTCTTTGTCACCGCCTGGTGTATCAGATATGTAAAGAAAGCAACTATAGCTGCTATGACTATGACCCAGATCAGGTAATAGTGCATGAAATATGCTATTCTGTGCTTTACCGATGTGCCTTTCTGCTTGTCCCACTGCTCTTTGATATCGTCTATTACTGCCATTTTCTATCCTTCAGACAAACTGGTTCACTTTCGGATCATACTCATAGCCTATCGTGGCAAGCCTCTTCTTTATCTCATCCTCTGTAGTCCCGAACTTTCCTGCCAGCATTGCGAGATTCGGTTCCTTGTCCCGCAGCTGCATATTCACGATGGACAGGAGCATGGCCGGGTCGTGTGGTAATTCCATGAAAAAATCTCCTATAAGTCGTGTCAGCTGTAATCAGACTTCGTCTATAGCATGACCTATGTCATGTCTCATATACTTATTCCTGAAGTCCACCCACTCTGTAGCAGCATACGCCTTCTTACGGGCCTCTTTTAAATCTTTGCCGACTGCTGTGATGCCGAGGACACGGCCTCCGTTTGTGAGGATTGTCTTTCCGTCATCTGCAAACTTCGTGCCTGAATGGAAACAGTAATACTCCTTATTGTCGAAACGTGGGTCATCTAATCCTGTGATCGGGAATCCCTTGTCATACTTCACCGGATAGCCTTCGCTTGCAAGGATTACGCAGCATGCTGCATCGTCTTCGAATTCTACCCTGATCTGATCGAGAGTTCCGTCCACGCAGTGTTCCATGACATCTATGATATCTGTCTTCTGCCTTGGAAGAACGACCTGTGCCTCTGGATCTCCGAAACGGCAATTGTACTCGAGCACCTTCGGGCCATCAGGGGTAAGCATGAGTCCGAAGAAGATGACTCCTACGAATGGTCTTCCCTCGGCTGCCATTGCATCTACTGTCTTCTGATAGATATGCTCCTTACAGAATTCATCTACTTCCTTCGTGTAGTACGGTGATGGAGATATGTTTCCCATGCCGCCTGTATTGAGACCTGTATCATGGTCTCCGGCTCTCTTATGATCCATTGCTGAGCTCATCAGCTGGATAGTCTTTCCATCTGTGTATGAAAGAACAGATACCTCCGGACCTGTCATGAATTCCTCGATGACGATTGTATCTCCGGCCTCTCCGAACTTCTTGTCTTCCATCAGGGTCTTGACACCCTCATAGGCTTCTTCTCTTGTCTCACAGATCAGCACTCCTTTACCGAGTGCGAGTCCGCTGGCCTTTAAGACGATAGGGATCTTTGCAGTCTTCAGATACTCAAGTGCTGCCTCCGGATCTGTAAATGTCTCATAGGCTGCTGTAGGGATGTCATACTTCTTCATCAGATCCTTTGAAAAAGCTTTGCTGCCTTCAAGGATCGCTGCGTTCTTACGTGGTCCGAATACCTTTAATCCGGCTTTTTCGAACTCATCTACAACTCCGCCTACGAGCGGATCATCCATTCCTACTATTGTAAAATCGATTTCTTTTTCTTTTGCGAATGCTACGAGCTTGTCGAATTCCATTGCACCTATCGGAAGGCACTCTGCTACTGATGCTATTCCTGCATTTCCCGGTGCGCAGTATATCTTATCTGCCTTAGTGCTCCTGGCTACTGCAGTGCAGATGGCATGCTCTCTTCCGCCGCTGCCGATTACAAGTATTTTCATGGTTCTGCTCCTTACTTAACTATAGTAACAATTCCGTCTTTGACCGATATCATATCATGTGCGATCAGGTCGATTGCTCCTGGCAGGAGTTTCCACTCTGCCTGCTCCATGATCCTTCTCTGAAGTGTCTCTGGTGTGTCATCATCATGGACATATACTGCCTTCTGCATGATGATCGGACCTGTATCAGTACCTGCATCTACGAAGTGTACCGTGGCTCCGCTCACCTTTGCACCCTTGGCGAGTACACCTTCGTGTACATGAAGGCCGTAGAATCCTTTTCCACAGAATGATGGAATCAGAGATGGATGGATATTGATAATCCTGTTTGGGAAAGCCTTTACGATCTCAGGCGGGATCACTACGAGAAATCCTGCAAGGACTACAAGGTCTATCTTCTCTTCCTGAAGCTTTTCGAGGAGAGTCCTGTTGTACTCTGCCCTGTCTGCAAAATCCTTTGGTGAGATGCACTCTGCCTTGATATCATGCTCTTTTGCTCTCTCAAGTGCATAGGCGCCCGGATTGTTGCTGATGACTATTCCGATCTCTGCATCATTGATTGCAGCCTCTTCCATCTGACCACATATCTCAGAAGCTGTAAGATCAGTATCCTCCTGAAGGAGCTTTGACAGGCCCCATTCACCGAGATTGCCTCTGTCTATTGCATCTATAATAGCCTGAAGATTCGTTCCGCCTCCGGAGACAAGAACTGCTAATCTCAGCATAGCTCTACTCCTTTTTCTCCTGACTCGATATGTCCGATCACGTACGGTGTATCTCCGGTGCTCTTAGCTGCTTCCATCACCTTGTCCACATCGGCCTTGTCTACTGCAAGTACCATTCCGATACCCATATTGAAGGTGTTGTACATCACATGCTCGTCAATATGGCCCTTCTTCTGCATCAGCGGGAAGATAGGCTGCATAGGGTATGAATCCTTCTCAATAACTGCCTTCACTCCGTCATGAAGCATACGAGGTACATTCTCATAGAAGCCGCCGCCTGTGATATGGCTCACACCGTGTACAGCAACGCCTGCTGCCTTGATGGCCTTCAGCGCGTGTACGTATATTCTCGTAGGAGCTATGAGGACATCTCCTAATTTTTTACCACCGAGCTCGTCATATGTTGTGTCGAGTGACTCTTTTGTCATCTCGAATACCTTTCTGACAAGTGAGAAACCATTCGAATGGATTCCGGTAGAAGCGAGTCCTACAAGTACGTCTCCGTCCTTTATATTTTCTCCTGTGATCAGGTCTTTTCTGTCAGCGATTCCGACTGAAAAACCTGCGAGATCGTACTCATCCTCAGGCATGAGACCAGGATGCTCTGCTGTCTCACCACCGATCAGAGCACAGTCAGACTGCTTGCAGCCGTCTGCTACTCCCTTTACTATCTGGGCGATCTTCTCAGGATAGTTCTTGCCACAGGCTATATAGTCAAGGAAAAATAAAGGCTCTCCGCCTGCACAGGCTACATCATTTACGCACATTGCAACTGCATCAATACCTATCGTGTCGTGCTTATCCATAAGGAATGCAAGCTTTACCTTGGTTCCGCATCCATCAGTACCTGAAAGGAGTACCGGATCATCCATCTCCTTTATCTTTGCGAGATCAAATGCACCCGAGAAACCTCCGATGCCGCCAAGTACCTCCGGTCTCACAGTCTCTTTTACATACTTTTTCATGAGCTCGACTGACTTGTAGCCGGCCTCGATATCCACTCCGGAATTTTTATAATCCATCTGATTCCTTTCTTTAATGAAGTTATAAGTTCTGAGTTCCAGGCTTTTACTCTGAAGTTATAAGTCCTGAGTTCCAGGCTTTTAACTCTGAAGTTATTAGTCCTGAGTTCCAGGCTTTTTACTCTGAACTTAGAACTTGTAACTTTAAACTTATTACTTAGAACTTAAATACTCCTTATAGCCTACTTCTTTCAGCTTTGCGTCCTTTGCCTTAACATCCTCTTTCAGATCATTCACATATGCCTTGAGTCTTTTCAGCAGTTCAGGATCCGATACTGCAAGGATCTTTGCTGCGAGGATTCCTGCATTTGCTGCTCCATTGATGGCAACAGTTGCAACAGGAATTCCTGTAGGCATCTGAACGATTGAATAGAGTGAATCAACTCCTCCGAGATCTGATGTCTTCATCGGAATTCCGATAACAGGCATTGGGAACAGTGCTGCACACATTCCCGGAAGATGAGCTGCTTTTCCGGCCCCTGCGATGATTACCTTGATTCCTCTCTCCTCTGCAGTCTTCGCATATTCGAAGAACTCGTCCGGCTCTCTGTGAGCACTGATCACATTCATCTCATATGTGATACCGAGCTGATCAAGGATATCAGCTGCCTTTGCCATGATAGGAAGATCTGAATCGCTTCCCATAACTATTGAAACCTGTGCCATGTCAATAATCCTTTCTATTTACAACACTTTTAGTAACCCAATTATATATAATACCAGAAATCCGGCAAACGCCGCCACTGGGAGAAATACTCCCCAGAACCTCGATGCCGGTGTGAATCCTTCGCGCTTTGAAAACCTGATACCGAAGCACATGCTGCAAAGACTCGCAAAGAAGAAGATCATCATTGCTCCTGTAACAGTTCTGTCCGGCTTTCCTGATACTGCTGTATATATTCCTGCAGCAAGAACCACAAGGGCCGCTGCTCCGATTGCCGCACATATAATGGACTTTACGGATACACTGCCTTTTTCTCTTCTCTTTCTCCGCTTCAGCTGAACACGGCTCATCTTTTCTTCCTCCGATAATGAATATAATAGATCAGGCTTCCGATAAAGCCGCCTATCGTATTCAGGATCATATCATCCACATCACAGCTGCCCACCCTCGTAAAGAGCTGGGTGATCTCTATCGCACATGAGAACACGAACCCTATGAGTGTGACATTCAGGACTACCATTTTCCTGTCTCTGTTGAAAAAAGTCATCAGTGCGCCAAATGGCACGAAGATCAGCACATTCCCCAATAAATTAAGGAGTGCTATATATGGCATGGAACTAATGAGTCCGATATACCTTCTGATCTCATGAAAAGGCACTGCATTATATCTCAATATGCTGCCCGCGCTCCTGCTCCTCCAGTCCATAAAGAACAGGATGTAGCACATCACTATGATATAAATGATAAAAAGCACGATCCCGATGAACTTTTTTAACTTGTCGTGTTTTCCACTGCTCATTTCAAAGCGCCATACTCCTTGTAATAGTCGTCAATACGTGCCTTCATGGCATCATCTATGATCACCGTGCCATTGTATGGCTTATTATAAAGGCACTCCACCACCTCGGCCATTGTGACTATTGAAGTGGTCTTCATACCGAACTCATCTGCAATCTCCTCGAGCGCACCCTTATCTCCGGTGCCTCTCTCCATACGGTCTACAGATACCACCAGACCCCTTACCTCTGCATCAGCCTGTGCCCTGATGATAGGATAGGTCTCTCTGATAGAGGTACCGGCCGTAGTCACATCCTCTATGATCACCACTCTGTCTCCGTCATTTATCGGGGATCCGAGCAGGATTCCTTTCTCACCGTGATCCTTTGCTTCCTTGCGGTTCGCACAGTAGCCTACATCTATCCCATGATCCTCACTTAATGCAATAGATGCTGCAACCGAGAGCGGAATTCCCTTATATGCCGGTCCGAACAGGATATCAAAATCCTTTCCGAAGCTGTCCACTATTGCTCTGGCATAATACTCACCGAGTTTCTTCAGCTGAGAGCCTGTCCTGTAGAATCCTGTATTTACGAAGAATGGTGTCTTTCTTCCACTCTTTGTCACAAAGTCACCGAATTTCAGGACCTTGCAGTCTATCATGAAATGGATGAAGTCTTCCTTGTACTGTTCCATTGTGTCTCCTTATTCTGCTGCTCCGACGATCTCGCTGACTGAATCCATGCCCTGATCGTCGAGATAATTCTCTATTCCGTCTATTATCTCAAGTGTTGCTGTCGGATTGTAAAAATTAGCCGCTCCTACTGCTACTGCACTGGCTCCTGCAAGCATCATCTCTACCGCATCCTGCCATTTCTCTATGCCACCCATTCCTATGACAGGAATCTTAACTGCATGTGATGCCTCATAGACCATGCGTACTGCGACCGGATGGATTGCAGGACCGCTGAGTCCGCCTGTCTTATTTGCGAGGACGAACCGTCTCTTATTGATATCGATCTTCATTCCTGTGATCGTATTTATAAGAGAAATGCCATCTGCTCCGCCTGCCTCTGCAGCCCTTGCTATCTCCTTTATATCAGTCACATTAGGCGTAAGCTTCATGACTACCGGCTTGTCCGTCGCTTCCTTAATCTCACGGGTGATTTTCTCGACCATTGCCGGATCCGTACCGAATGCGAGTGCTCCCTGCTTCACGTTCGGACAGCTGATATTTATCTCGAGAAAGGAAATAGCATCATCAGTAAGCTTCCTTACCACATTCAGATATTCCTCCTCTGTGTGTCCGCAGACATTCACTCCTATGGTAGCCCCCGAACTCTTCAGGAATGGCAGATCTCTCTCAATGAATCTGTCAACTCCAGGATTCTCAAGTCCGATGGCATTGAGCATTCCGGACGGAGTCTCAGCTATACGGGGCGAAGGATTCCCGTCCCATGGCACATCTGATACTCCCTTTGTCACGACTGCTCCGAGCCTTGATATATCAAGGAACTCCGAATATTCCTCGCCGCTTCCGAACGTGCCACTTGCTGTCATTACCGGGTTCTTAAGCCTTACAAACCCGAGATCTGTAGTCATATCAGGTTTCATCAGATGATCACCTCCGCCGCATTAAATACCGGGCCGTCCTTGCAGACTCTGGCCTTCTTTACATTCAGATGGTCATTTACATCTATCGTATCTACGGTGCATCCGAGGCAGGCTCCGACTCCGCAGGCCATCCTCTCCTCCATTGACACATAGCATGGAACCTTTCTTACCTCTGCAAACTTCTTTACTGCACGGAGCATTCCCGCAGGGCCGCAGGCATATATGACTCCTGCAGTCAGATAATTCTGCATTATGGCTCCGATCACATTTCCCTTGAAGCCGTACTTTCCACTCTCTGTGGCGACATAAACCTTCGATCCAGTCTTCTCGAATTCCTTCATCAGGAAAGGAAAATTCTGATATCCGAGAACTATCTTGCAGCTCTTTGGAAATTCCTTCGCAAGCTGAAGCATTGGCGGGATACCTATGCCCCCGCCTATGATCATGACATCCTTCTCAGGGATATCTATTGGGAAGCCATTTCCCAATGGCCCTATCATCTCTATCTCATGACCCGATGTGTACCTTGAAAACTCCCTTGTACCTTCTCCCGACACTCTGTAGACAAGCCTCAGCGAGCTTCTCTCACGGTCTATCTCGCAGATGGATATCGGGCGTGGCATGAGCCTGCTCTCATCATCACAGAAGAGATTCACGAACTGCCCTGCCTTCGCATCGGAAGCATAAGGTGTATTGATCCACATGCTGTAGATACCCTCAGATACCTCTTCCTGTCTGATGATCACTGCCTTTTCTTTTTTTCTGAATTCTCCAGACATTACTTTTCCTCTCTGATCTCTTACGACTCAAGCGCCGTCCTGATATCATATCTCATATCGAGAACTGCTGCTCTTGCCGCATCAGCAAAATGCTCTTCGCCATACTTCTCGTAACCCTTCTTCGTATAGGCAGCTATGATGCCTCTCGAGGAGTTCACGATTGCCCCATCTCCGTTTTCATCGAAAAAGCCCCTGAGATCTGCTCCCTTTGCTCCCTGGGCCCCATATCCCGGCACAAGGATGAAGGTATGTGGCATCCGCTTTCTGAGCTCTGCACCCATCTCCGGGTATGTGGCTCCGACCACGGCACCTACATCAGAATACTGTACGCCTCTTAAAGGCTCTCCCCATTCCTCTACCTTATCTGCTACCTTCTCATAGAGTGTATCCTTCCCGATCTTCTGATCCTGGAACTCTCCACTTGAAGGATTGGAGGTCTTCACAAGCACGAATATGCCCTTGTCATTCTCCCTGCATACGTCTATGAACGGCTTCACTCCGTCAGTTCCAAGATATGGATTCACTGTTGCAAAATCAGCATCAAATACCGGAATGGTACTGTTTCCTACTGTCATAGTCCCCAGATGCGCCTTAGCATACGACTCTGAGGTAGAGCCTATATCGCCTCTCTTCACATCTGCGATCACTATCAGCCCTCTCATATGGGCATACTCTATTGTCTTCTGGTATGCTATGAGGCCAGGAATTCCGAACTGCTCATACATGGCTATCTGTGGCTTCACCGCCGGAACCAGATCATATACTGCATCGATTATAGCCTCGTTGAATGCAAGCACAGCACCTGCTGCTGCTTCAAGCGTCTCACCACATTCCGTGATGGCAGCCTTCTGCAGATGCTTCGGGATAAATGCCAGATTCGGATCTAAGCCTACTACTATCGGTGATCCTTTTTTTCTGATCTCTTCTATGAGTTTTCCAATCATGTCCTTACCTTTCTGATGTCACTCTTCCGCCTCTGATGGTCATTATCACTTCACCCGTCAGCATCCTTCCGGCGAACGGGGTATTTCTTCCCTTGCTCTTGAACTGCGTCGGATCTACTGTCCATTTCTTCCCTGGATCGAAGACCACTATATCAGCTTTCTTTCCCACGCTTATATCCCCTCTGTCGATTCCTAGTACATGAGCCGGATTATAGCTCATTCTCTCTGCCATTCCCATAGGTGTCAGGTATCTGCCCTTTACCAGAACCGTATTCGTAAGCGCAGCCGCAGTCTCAAGCCCCACGATTCCGAATGGCGCATTGGAGAAATCACCCGACTTCTCCTCTGCTGTGTGTGGTGCGTGGTCAGTGCTTATGCAGTCAAATATGCCCTTAGCAAGGCCATCCCGGAGTGCCGCCACATCCGCTCTCGTACGAAGCGGCGGATTCATCTTGTAATTCGTATCATTCCTGTCCGGTATATCCTCACAGCTTAGTGTAAAATGATGCGGGCATACCTCTCCGCTCACACGGATTCCCAGCTGCTTCGCCCTGCACAGATATTCCTCTGCTCCTGCCGTGGAGCAGTGACACAGATGAAGCCTGCATCCGGTCTCCTGAGCAAGCATTATATCCCTTGTGGCTATGATATCCTCTACGGCATTAGATATGCCTCTGAGGCCGAGCCGGTCTGTCTCTGACATATTGACCACACCGCCCTCGACAAGCGGCTTATCCTCACAATGGTCAAGGACTATGCCGCCTGCCTTGTGGATGATCTTCATGGCACGTCGCATAAGGGATGAATCCATAACACTCTTTCCATCCTCGCTGAATACCAGGCAGCCTGCACTTATAAGTCCGTCAAGATCTGCAAGCTCCTTTCCCTCGAGTCCCCTTGTGACAGAGCCTGCCTGGATCACCTTTACCTTTCCATAGGCATCTGCCCTGTCGGTGACGTATCTCCAGGTATCTGCATTATCGACCACAGGTGTCGTATTTGCCATTGCAACTATCGTCGTAAAGCCGCCTGCTGCCGCTGCATCACTTCCGGTCTCTATCGTCTCCTTATGGGTCTGTCCCGGGTCACGCAGATGGACATGCATGTCTATAAACCCTGGCATCACATAGCAGCCTGCTGCATCGACTACTCTGTCCGCTGTGTCCTCTGGAATGGAAGCAGCAATTTCTCGCACCTCATCATCCTCAACCAGAAGATCTGCAATTGAATCAAGTCTGTCTGCCGGATTTATTATACGGCCGTTCTTTATTAATAATCTCATTTCTGTCTCCAGGCTGTAATTCTCAGCTTCCTGTCTGAAGCTTTAAGAACTCCTCTTCCTTCTTCATATCTGCATCATCAGGGAACTGGATCAGGTAACTCTGTGCGCTGTCAAGTGCACTTGCAAAGTCAGCCTTCTTCTCGAAGCCTATTACCCGAAGCTTCAGCACCTTCTTCGAGGCTCTGGCCTCCTTCGGCATGACATCATAGAAATCCTCTGCCTCATCATCCATACCAGCTGAAATAAGTGTCTGGAATGCATTCTCATACAGAGAGGCCTTCTTTGAAATGCTGCATGCCTTCTTCAGATCTGTGAGGGCCTTCTCCGGCTTATTGATATCAGCATAGATACACCCTCTGAGGAAAATCGCCTTATAGTCACTGCTGTCAAACTCCAGGAGTCCATTCAGGGTATTGATGGCATCACCGTTCTTTCCAAGCTCATGCTGAGCTGATGCCTTATACAGGGCTATATCCTTTTCGTCCTTGCCTACAGTAGCAGAAAGCGCAAGTGCCTTATTGAAGCTCTTCAGGGCCTTGTCATAATCCTTCTCATCCATCTGCTCTATTCCGGCACGCTTGTACTCATCCTGCTTCTTCTGATTCCCGCATGATGAAACAGAAATTGCCATTGCCGCGATAAGAGCTACAGATGCTGCTTTTAATGCCTGTCCTTTATTCATAGTGCCTTAATTATAGCAAAAACAAGCCCCGATTAAAAGGGCCTGCATACTATTCCTTCTGTGATTTTCCCGTGGTCTCGTTCTGTGGAAGACGGATCTTGACCTTCAGTATCCTCTTGCGTCTTACGACTGCAGCCGTAAGTATCACGCCCTCCTTCGTCACATAGCTCTCACCTACCCGTGGCAGATGATCGAAAAGCCCAAGCAGATAGCCGCCTATGGTATCGTAATCATCTGATTTGAAAGGCAGATCAAGCTCGTCACACAGGTCATCGAGATTCATGCTTCCGAGAACCGTGTACTCACCTGGCGCTGTCTCAACGATATCATCCTCCTCCGTCTCATCGAACTCATCCCTTATATCTCCGACAAGCTCCTCCAGCAGATCTTCGAGAGTCACTATGCCTGAGACCGAGCCATATTCATCCAGCACTATCGCCATGTGGATACGCTTCTTTCTCATCTCATCGAAAAGGTCATCAGCATTCTTGAATTCGTATGTGAAGAACGGCTTTCTCAGATTCTTTCTGATGGAAAAGGTCTCTCTTTCATCCCTTGTCAGCAGATCCTTCATATTGAGGATTCCGATCACATGATCGCTGTCTTGCTCATATACAGGGAATCTAGTGTACTTGTCCTTCATGAACACACTTCTGATCTGTGAATATGACCAGTTCACATTGATCATCGTCACATCTATACGCGGGATCATAAGCTCCTTCACCTGCGTATCTGAAAAGTCAAACAGGTTGTTGATATAATCCTTCTCACCATTTTCGATCGCACCGCTCTCATTTCCGACATCTACTATCGTACGGAATTCTTCCTCTGTCATTGAATTCTTCTCCGGCTTATTGGCACCGGCGATATAGAGAATTCCGCTTACTATGTGATTCATCACGAAGATGATCGGTGTAAGAACTATCATCAGCGCATTGATGATTCCCGCCACCTGAAGCGATATTGAAAGAGCCCGTCTCGAGGCCAGATTCTTCGGGGTCACTTCTCCGAATATCAGGACCAGAAGAGTCATGACTCCTGTAGCTATTCCTGCGCCTGCGCTTCCGAACATATTCATGAATACCACTGTGGCCAGTGATGATGCAGAAATATTTACTATATTATTTCCGATAAGGATTGCAGAAAGCATTTTGCCGGTATTCCCCGTCACCTTCTGTACCATGCGGGCACGTCTGTCTCCTGCATCCGCCATTGTACGGATCTTGAACCTGCTTACCGTCGTAAGTGCAGTCTCTGATGACGAGAAGAATCCCGACAATGCTATAAGTATTACCAGTATGATTATCTGAGCTATTATCATTATTTCTCCATCTGCCTCTTATGGGCAGTCCTGATCAGTAATGAAAATAGTATAGCACAAATACCGCATGTTTTGGAATAAGATTGTATTCAGTTGTCACTGACCCTCAGCCTACCTGTCATACGCACTCTCCCCTGTACTCTGTCCCATTGTAGAATAATACTGCTCCCCTTTCCGTTATCGTAAGACTTTCACCACAGGCACTTATTCTGACAGAGGTCTTCCCGGCAGGAACATAGATAGTCCTTGTAGAACCGTCTGATCTCACAGCCTTCACTATATATCCGTCTGCACCCTTGTCATCTGCTAAAGCAATGCTCTCTGATGAACCATCATCTATTTCTGTATGCACAGCCTGCTGAGGCGTAATATAAGCAGCCTCTATCCTGTCTGAGTCGAGATGGAATTCCTTTCCGTCAAGTGTATTAAAAAAAGCCTTCACAACGTATGAATACATTCCCGTCTCTCCCGGCTCATGCAGATAGGCACCACTTCCTTCAATATCTGTCAATTCAGCTTTTCCTGCTTCATGATAAATTTTCTTTATGCTTATCCCGTACCGGATGGCATGCTCATCGGTAACATACTCTATTCTGTTGCCTGCTGCTGAATATATTTCCTTCTGAGCGGTCCTCGTGATCTCAGGAACCTTCAGATCATACGTCGATTCCTTATCTGAATCCGATTCGAGGCTCTGATAGATCCTGCCACTCTCCGGGGATGTCATATAAGCCCTTGCACTGACCTGATACTCTGTACCATCACAGAGCCTTTCGTCCGATATCACTACATCCTTCTTCTCTTCTCCATAGTCAGTATGCATCAGAGCACCACCTTCGGTCTGATAGAATACCCTGACATAGTCTGCATCTGTATCATCAGTCAGATGGACTCCGATGGATCTGCATCCCTTCTCCAGGCTGTCTATCACAGGCTGTCTGATAAATGCCGTTTCCATCTCATCCGAATATCTGTATGATTCCGTCAGCTCGCTGCTTCCGATCTGTGAGCCCAGGCTTTCTACCCTGTACAGATATATACCTTCCCTGTCGATTGACTCGTTATACCTAAGAATATCATCACCGGTATTTCTTACTGTGGCTACCTCTTCCCAGGCAGTTGTATCTTTGCCGGCCTTTCTTCGTTCTACCACATACTGTGAGGCGTTCCTGTCCGCTCTTATCTGTATCTTTACATCCAGATTCTTCCCTGAATCCTCTGTGAGAAGCTCTGTATCCGGCTTTTCCAATGCCGCAGTAACAGCTGTCTGTGAAAGCGTCTTTACATACTTATCCCTGTAGTAGAGATCAGCTGCTATATCGTATTCCATTCCCGGCTCTAACGAATCTATTATGACGCAGGATGGCATCCTCTTCCCCTTATCACGCGTCAGTGACCTCGAGGCAACGCTCTTCCCGTCTGCTGCTGTAAGCGTCAGATCTATTCTGTCAGTCTCCGACTTCAGATCAAATATCACCTTAAATGACGACAGACCCTTTTCTATGATCATTGGCTTATTCCTGTCATCTGATGCATCCGCACTGCTTTCTACTCTGTTGCCTGCAAACTGCTGCTGCCATTTCTCAATGGATGCATTATCCCCATACAGCAATGCCGAGGAGGCATCTATATCACTATCTGTAAAATGCCACTTTTCTATATGCCTGCTGCCATCAAGGGCACTATCGAGCGCTCTTGTGTATTCCTCTTCCTTCCATACAGATCCTGAGATCAGACTTCTCTTCCCGTCCTTATCAATATGCCTCACATACACAGGAGCCGCCGACATCGTATCCTTCGAGGTCCCGCTATTGCCTGCCTCTGTCTTATGCGGCAGATCATCTGTGGAATCCTCTGAATCCTCGGTCATGATATGTACCCTTGCTGATACTATCGATGTATGTCCGTTATTATCGCTTGCCTTATAATAGACATTGATGCTTCCTCTGTCACCAAGTCCCTTCATGGTCTCCACATCAAAGGTGTCTGAATGCGGGTCTGTATATACAGTGATCTTATCCTGTGGAATATCACCATCACACTTATCCGTTGCGCTCACTACCTCAGCCCCCAGAAGCTTCGTCCTGACCTTCTCCGGATCATCCAGCTCCTTTGCATAGAAATAGCTGTCATAAGCAGTGATGACAGGGTACTCATCCCATACTGCATATATCCTTACGGTTGCCTTATCACCAAGCGCTACATTTCCCTCTGATATGGCATCTATATAGAATTCTGCCGTATCAGGTCTGTCACCCTCTCGATATATTCCTTCATCCCTGTATATAGCCGTATCACTAAGGCTCCATCCCTCATAGGCGCACGGATGCATCATATCATCCTTCTTTACGCTTTTCCTGAAATAGTCCTTCTGCTTCCTTTCCGGTCCGCTGTTTCCTGGAAAAGCATATCCAGCTGATACATTACTCTCTGTATAGTTCTCCGCTCCATTTGTCTGACCATTGCCGTCAAATAGAAGTTCAAATTGGGTGTCCCATATTCCACAGAAGGTATGATCATCGCCATAGATTCTTGTGATCCTTGAGTCACTGTATATGTCGCTTCCGTATTTTCCATCTGCCTCCTTATCTCTCCATCCGGTCTGCTTCAGACCTGCCATGATATCCGTTCCATCATAAAATATCCGTGATCTGTCAGTCTCATAAATATCTGATGCCACAGTAAACTCTGTAGGTTCACGCCAGTAATACCGGGTCTTCTCAGGATTCTCAGCACTGATATGATCATTCTTCACCGGGAAATCATCATCGTAAACCGCCTCAAGCAGGCATGATAGCACAAGAGTCCCTGTCCTGCCGTTGGTATCCTCATCGCCGTATTTTCCGAGGGCCGACCTTAATGCTGAAGGATGCTCATGCACCTTATCAAAGGCCAGATCAAATCCGCTCATAAGATCTGTCACCTTTATCTTCTCTTCATCACTCAGATCGGTGTATGATTCATCAGAATAGTCCTTTCCTCCGCCTGCATCCCAGGGAGAGTACAGCTCCACCATCACTCTTCCAGGTTCCCTGTCATCCTCATCCGTAAGGAAGGTCCCTTTTGTATTTGCAATCCTATCCTCCTCGGACTCGTCGTAAAAGAATCTGACGGTCCGTCCCGGCTTCAGGAAAATGACATTATGCCCTGTCTTATCTGGTGTAACACAGGCCCCAGCCGGCATATAAAAGGTTCCATTCTGAAGAACAGCTGCCTTCCCTGAATCAGTAATGTCAACTGTCCTGTAATAGACTGTCTTGCCGCTGTTATCAATGCCGCATACTGCATCGGATATTGTCACCCCGCTGCCTTCATCATCCAGATCATCACCCAGATACATTGTCCCGCCAAGGGCATTCTTTATTCCGCATTCTTCTGCATTTATCTCTGCATTCTTTATCTGTGAAAATCCGTGATTTACAATTCCCCTGCCGCATCTGCCGTCAGTTCCTGAAACAGTAAGCGCAGATTCCAGTTCCCCATGAGTAGTCTTCTTTATTGTGATACCATTTCCATGAAGTGACGATCTCACCTCGGTCTTCCCATCCCCTATGATCTTGAATGAGACATCCATTGCATCGTCACCATATATATTGTCAACGCCATTCTTGCCAATGGATATTCCATAGTTCTCTCCTTCGATCAGTACACTTACAGCAGGCATTATTGTAAGATTCCCGAACGTCTGCATGATACCGGTGTCAGCCCCACGTATTGTGCCACCTCTGACTGTAAGAGAACAGCATAATCCATCATCAAGATAATCAAAAATTCTCTCATCAAGAGATGCCTTCTTCTCGATCTGCGCTGTCTCATCGGAGCTCATTCCGAAGTAGAAGCTCATGACTGACCTTATGGTGCTGACATCCCTGGTGCAGTTGATCCCCTCGCCATCGGTATCTATAACAATATCATCGGGCAGATCTATCCTTTTCGAATTCCATATACCGATTGCTTCTGACCTCTCTCCTGATGGCAGCGTATCCCACGCTCCGGAGTGTCTCACATATATTCTGACACCCTTTCCGATCTCAAGATGACCATGATTCTGAATAGCGCATCCGTTAGCAGAGGCAATGGCGCTGAATACACCGGTGTACAGATTCATTGTGGTATCACTTATCCGTACAACTCCCTTTGTATCTGCACTACTGGTCTTCTGCGAGGGCGCACGGTCCTTTAATACATTCTTTCTGAATATAGCGCTGTCAAATCTTCCACTCGTTCTGTCAATGGCATCACGAATACCGTGATATGTAGCATCATGAAAAATATCGATACCCTTGACACCGCCGATGCTGCATCCCGTTATGCTGAGCTCACCGCTTCCCCTGAAATCGAAAGCATCCTCGCAATCACCTCTGATAAAGCTGTCTGAAATAGCGAGTGTCGGTGTCCCCTGCATGAACACACCATTAAACCTGCCATAAATACAGCTTCCATTCCTTACGCGTGCTTCCGCCTTCATCTCACCGGATGAATTGATGAGTCCAAAGCCTGTACCATAATAGGCAACATCATCTGACATTCTGAAAGAGGATGCATCTCCCATACCATAAAGCGTGGATGATGATATATCTACACTTCCGTACCGGAATACAACCGCACTTCGTCCACCATATACCTCTGAATTGCTCAGATTCAGTTTTCCTGATGAGCTGTCATGACCCTCATCAAAGGCAGGATCAAAGCCTACTAGTATTCCGACACCTCCTGCTCCGCCTGATGCATTGCGGGTGATATACTCGCCTCCGTCGGTGGCAGTCTCCACGATGCTACCTGAAAAGGCATTCACATGTACATCACTCAGATTAAGTGTCGTTCCATTCGCAGCTATGAAGCAGGCACCTGTGCCGCTGCGTCTGACTGTCCTTCCATTACCATCGATGGTAACAGACGATATACCCTCGGATTTCCAGCTTCCTCGCTGTGCTCCGTCAGCTACACACTGCAGTCCGCCCATATCGATATCACCTGCCAGTGACACTGATGAATACTTATGCACCTTCTCATTCAGGTCGGCTGCATTCCTGATGTATCTGTCCTTAGCAGTAGTAAATGAACTGTTCTTACTGCCGGATACAGTTGCAGACTTCATCACAGTATAATACTCAGTAATATATTCGTTATCACCGACCTGCTTCTGAGAAGAATGCGTCTCATCCCAGTAGTATGTCTGCACATAGGATACATCAAGTGAATAATCCTCAAAATCCAGCAGATGTGAAAGCTCTACCGTAAGTGTATTGCCGGACGAATGTGAGCTGACCTGCTCACCTCCTGAGCGTTTTCTTCCTCCACATGTAGACCTAAGCTTTCCCACACTCCAGCTTACTGAATCAGAATAGCCTCCCGAGCTGCGCCTCGGCACAGAAAAGGTGATGGTCCTCGTGATATTTCCATCACCGGCATTTATATTCTCTAACCTGATACTCCGGTCCATGACAGAAGCCGCCTCTACCCGCTTTATCATACCCGAAACCGAAGTATCCTTTTTCTGCTGCTGGACTGATGCCTTATTCTCTGGTGATCCGGTTTTCTCCTCCCCATACACAGGATAAGGTCCTGCATTCCCCAGAACAATGATTGCTGATACTACCACTGCAGCTGTTCTTTTCAAAAAAAGTTTCTTCAAATAAGCCCCCTTTACGCATACACCGCCATATAATCGGTATTGCCGTCTGCATCGCCTGTTGTCCTGTCCCAGCGTCTGAATTCATGTCCCTGAACCTCCGGAACTGACACATTTACTTCCTTTACATAGCCCTTTGACATACGACGCGTGCAGTACAGGAATTTCTCACCTTCTCTGTAATCAAAGCCGGCATCACGGGCGACCTCCCAGGGTATGTAATAATTCACGCATACCGTCGGCCGTCTGCTCTCCCTTTCTACAATGGATGTGGCCTCCGCCTCTATCTTCCCTTTCTTACCATTGGGAAAGATATACTGCTCCGTCACCTTAGCAGACAAAATTCCCCTATAAATATCAGCTGACCTTATTTCTATGTCTATATCCTTACCATCTGACTTCATCTTTCCCAGGAAATTGCTGATAAAATCTGCTATGAGTGCATCATTATCTCCTATCTCTCCTGTATCTGTAATGCATGCCTTCCTCAGTGACTGTTCGCCGGCCTGCTTTATAGAGCGCTCGAGTTCAACCCTTCTGATATCCCGTGAATGAAGGCTCAGAAGTATCATGATGATCAGTATCACGGACACCGCACCTGCTATTGAAAATGCAAGCTGCTTCATGCATTCCTCCTCTCCACCGCTGTGACAAATATCTGGTAATCAGAGACTACCCTTGACGAATCCGTCACATTCACAACCAGCCTGTAATTTCCCGGGATCTCAAAGGTAAGAGTCTCATTATCATGCAGCACCTGATCAGTCACATCATACCCTTCAGTATCAGCCGATTCATCAGCCAGCAGATATACATGACTGATGTGAATATGTCCGGCCTTTCCTCCCTTGAGCCTGATCAGATCATCATAGCCGTAGTGCTTATCCTGTCCGCATATCACGGACACCTCATCTGACATATCTATATTGTCAGCAGGTATATTCATGTGCTTCTGTAAAGCAATCTCTGATGAAGCCTGTGCCTCCTGAATGAGCGGAGTCTCTATCTTACCTGTGATGACACCCAGCCTTCCGATAAGTGTCAGTCCACCGAATATCAGACCGATCACAAGCACTGTAACGACTGCTGCCAGTATCGCTTCCCCGTATTCCTTAATGATTGTCTGCATCTGCATCCCCCTTTCAATGAATGCATCAGAATGATGTGACTGCGTTCAGAACTAATGCAAATAATCCTATAAGCATTGAGCCAGCAACGCAGTACAGAATCCCCGTCCCAAAATCTGAAATAAGTATCTTCATGGTATCTCCTAACCGATAACTGATGAGATGCTATGCCTTGAAGCATAGCCGATCAGCGGTATCCTGTATGTATAATTAAGTGTTGCCCTGCCGTATGAAGGATAGGAATGTCCCTTCTGTGAGACCGATATGACCTCTAATGCCTCGCCTCCGTCTTCTCCAAACTGCTGTCTTGCATCGGCCTTGCATGAGATGATCACCTCATCAGAATAATTCGAATTCTCTATTCTGCTGACGTATGACATCAGTGCCTCACTGGCCTTTGTGGATCTGATCGAAGAGGCTATGATACTCACTCCCATGCATGTAAGAACTATAAGAAAAAACATCCCCGTAAATCCCTTGATCACTGTCTCCATATTTCACCTCCCTATACAACTCCGGTCGCCATGCTTCCCATATATACCACAAACAGAAGCACCATATCACATACCAGCTTCAGACCTCCTGTAAGCTGAGGTGCCAGAAACAGCGCATACATGCCTGCCAGAGAATCTGAGTCAGCTGCTCTCTTCGCCTTGTCACTCATCTCCTGATTCCTTCTGATAATGTCTGCTATCTGGCTTCTGGCCTCTCCGCCCTTGCCTTCCGAAATCGAATACAGCATCTTCATTGTCGATCTGACCTCTGGCAGGGTAAACTCGGACAGGAAATCCATATATGCATTCTTGTCATTAGGATTCAGCTGAAGCCTTCCTATCATCCTCTGAAGCTCAGGCTTAAGTATCTCCGGTGCATCATCATAGGATCGGAATATCGCCATCTGGACATTCTCTGACTGCATCAGCAGTGACAGCTGCATGAGCCATTCCGGAAAACATGCCTTTATATACTCTGTAAGCTTCTTCCTCGCAGCCCTCTTCCCCATCTGATCGATGAAACTGTCACCGTATTTTTCAAATCGTTCATACTGCTTCACATACTCTCTTTCCCTATCCGTATCATTCGCCAGATATCCGGCTGTAAGCTTCGAATCCGCCTTGTAATAGATAAACAGATCGAGTATCAGTACTATCACCGTGATGACCTGTGCAAAGGGATTGGCTGATACATCGAGATTCATCTGACCGGCCATATAATATACCATGGAGCACAGCAGGAGCGAGGTGATGATAGAAAGCACTATTTCCCTTCTCTTTACCTTCTTTTCCTGCTGAAGGGCATATACCCTGTCTGCCCACATCCTTCTCGATTCAAGAAGCAGCTCTACTGACTCCTGATACTCTCCTCCGAGTGCTTCTGTCCTGAGGGCGAATCTGTGCATCACCGTAAGTCCCTGATACGGATACCTCTTCTCAATGATATGCAGTGCCTTCTCTTCGAAATCGGATTCATTGTAGGTATTCCTGATATGGTCAATCGCCATACCGATCGTCCTCTTCATCTCTCCCGGCTCGAACAGATCATAGGTATCCTCGAGTGTCGTAAGCACCTTCCTGCTCTTCACGAATGAATACAGGAACTGCTCCATATAAATATTCAGGTCTGAAAACTTCTGCTGATAATATCTGTTCCTGTATGTATTGCGTATCAGTAGCGGTAGGACTATCATTCCCGCTATGAACATGACTATCTGCGGTATCACATGAAGTCCGAAAAACCTGCCCAGGATAAACATCCCCCCTATCACTAGCGCGTACCTTACTGCTGCCTTCTTTGGAGAAAATACATACCCGTATGCCGATAGCTCATCCGAGAGTCTCGCCGCCGCTCTTTTCTTCTTCTCCTTCTGGTTCCCGTGCCTTTTCATAGATCATCACCCCTGCTTTCTCTTCTTCCCGATAAAGGTCATCCCCTTCATCATCTTCTCCTGAAATGTCCTGTCCATATCTTCAGGACGATTCCGATAAGAGCCTCTGCCTTCGGCCACCATACCTGTACTCTGTGGCACCTCTGTCTTCTGATACGAGGCAGACTGCCTGACTACGGCAGGCTCCTTTTCTTCATACACATAGGGATCGCCTATATGTGCCTCGTCGAACTTCTTCTGTATCACGTCTGGAAATTCCTCTCCCGTCTTCTCTCCGCCGTCTAGCATCAGTATGCAGCGGTTGTCCCTGTCCTTCCGATAAAAGAATCCGATCTGATCCACATATCTCATTAGTCCGCTGCTGCCATCAGGCCGTATCATGAGCTTCCTCCTGATTAGGACTGCCACATCGATAAAGCTGTAAATATCATTCTCGAGCCTCCCCTCGGAACGGAGATTCCCTGCCATATTGAGCATTCTGTCAGGCACCTTCCGCACATCATCCGTATGTAGCGTTGTCATGCCTCTGACACCTGTGGAAAAGCCCTCCATCAGATATACCACCTCTTTCGACCTGGCCTCTGAAAGCATCATCCACTTGGGATTGAGTCTGAGGCAGGTCTTGATCGCCTTGGTGTAATCCATAACAGGATTGATTCGCAGTTCCACACAGTCACTGCCTGGATTGAGTGCTGCATAATGCCACTCGGGATTGTCCTCGATAGTAATGACTCTCTGTGACTTCGGTATATACTGCGAAAAAAACTTCGCACACTCCGTCTTTCCTACTCCCGGTTCTCCACAGAAAACCATGTTCATCTTCGATCTGACACAGTTGATCAGCAGGCTTATCATATCATCACTCAGATAGCCGTCAGAGGTCATTCCCTCCCGGGTGAGCCTCGTAAACGGCATTGACTTCCTGATGCAGATTGCCCTTCCTGATATGGCTGCTGATTCATGAACTATGGTGATACGAAGTGTATCCGTCTCTGCCTCAAGCACCGGTGACTGCTTGTGAAACTGCTTGCTGACGCAGTTTGCAACCCTCTTAGCGAATGCATTGACAAAATCAGCCGGCAACTGTACCTCGGGTGAATATCTCTCATTCGAAGTATTCGAAAGCCATAGCTTCCTGCCATCGAAATCTATATCCGTGATAGAATCATCCTCGATATACTGATACAGCGGCCCGAAAAATTCAGGAGTGATCGTGACTTTTGCGGTCTCCTCCGCCATATCATAATCCTCCCATAAGCATTATGATGCCCTGAGGCGATGCCGGTGTAGTCGTGCTCTGTCCAGATGAGACAGTGCCCGTTGCCTTACTGAAAAAGTCAGTTATAAGATTTGAAAAAGCCTTTCCAACTACGCTTCCTCCATCCTTTCCGATGAGAAAAGTAACGAGAGCTATAAGTGCTAAAATTGCGACAACAGTGATAAGTGCCGGTCCGTATTCCTTTAATATGTCCTGCATAGAAAATTCCCCTTTCTGCAAGAAAAGTGTCAATGAGCGTACTTCACCCTGAAATACTGCTCTGCTGCTATGCGCTGCGCTTGTCTGGAAAAAAAATCGATCTGGTGAGCTCCCCGTGTTCGTTTTCCTGACTCCCTGCGTAAAGGATACTATCATCGTCAGGATAAATCAATTAACAAACGATTAAAGTTTTATAAACTTGAGTTTATAATTTGTTTATACTTTGTTTAGAATTAGGCATGAAAAAAGGCCGGCAGTAAGCGCCGACCCTTGTTAGTTAAAAAAACCTCAAACGTTATAAATATCTTAATTTAGTGCTGTAAGAATATGCTCCATGATAGGTTCAAACGGAGCCACTATCTCGTAGGACTTTCCCTCATCCTCCTTCTTCGCATAAGATGGATCTATAGGAAGCTTCCCCAGTACCGGGAGACCAAGTCCTGCTGCAACCTTATCTATATTGCTCTCGCCGAATACGGAAATCTTCTCTCCGCAATGTGGACACTTCATATAGCTGTAGTTCTCCACGATTCCGAGAACCGGGACATTCATCATGGAAGCCATATTATATGCCTTCTTTACGATCATACTCACGAGATCCTGCGGACTGGTAACAATCACAACACCATCTACAGGGAGCGACTGAAATACCGTAAGAGGCACATCTCCTGTTCCTGGCGGCATATCCACGAAAAGATAGTCCAGATCTCCCCAGACCACATCGGTCCAGAACTGCTTTACCGCGTTTGCGATAACAGGGCCTCTCCATATAACCGGAGCCTCCTCATCGTCAAGCAGGAGATTAATTGACATAATCTTCGTCCCGTCAAAAGCCTCGATCGGATATGAACCCTTGTCATCACCATAGGCCGGCCCATGCACGCCATACATCTTCGGAATTGACGGACCGGTAATATCCGCATCAAGTATGCCTACCTTATATCCGTCACGCACCATCATGGCAGCCATCTGTCCGGTCACAAAGCTCTTGCCTACACCGCCCTTGCCGCTCACGACACCGATCACATGCTTTATGGATGAATACTTATTCAGATCCTCATGGAAATCAGGCTTAGCCTGCTTCTGCGGCTTTTCCTTAATCCCAAGATCCTTGCGGAACTGCTCCACCTCTTTATCTATTTCTTCCTGATTCTTTTCCTTAGCCACGTCAACCTCCTACTATAAGTCTGATTCTCAGACCTTCTTTTTTGTTTATATATTATTTCTTTGCGGCCTTATGCACCGCTGCGTCGAAAAAGAGCAAGAGCGATTCTCGAACAGCTGCATGTGATAGCTGCTCCGTCAAACACTGCGTTTTTTCTTAACATGAAAGAAGGACTGAGAACCAGCGAATTCCCAATCCTTCTATCAACAATTTGACAATAGATATAATACCACAATGAAATAAAAATGTCACACTTTTTTTGTATAAAAATGAAAAAAAATTAGTGCTTTTTTTCGTCATATTCACCAAAATAACACAAAATAGCCGATTTCCGGACACATCCAGGCAAAAAAAGACATCCACGGAATTGCCCGCGGATGCCCTTTATTTTTCAAGAAATATTAAAGAAAACGTTAAGTTTTTCTTAAGCTTCAGCTTCTTTAGCCTTCTGAGCCTTGATAGCCTCTGTAAGGAGAGGAACGATCTTATTCAGATCTCCTACAAGACCATAGTCAGCTACGTCGAAGATAGGTGCTCCCTCATCCTTGTTGATAGCGATGATGAGGTCAGACTCTTCCATACCTGCTACGTGCTGGATGGCTCCTGAAATACCGATAGCGAAGTAGATGTTCGGACGAACGGTCTTTCCTGTCTGTCCTACCTGAAGATCCTTTGGCTTCCAGCCTGAATCTACTACTGCACGTGAGCATGAAACCATAGCTCCCTTGCCAAGTGCTGCAGCAAGGTCATCGAGAAGCTTGAAGTTCTCTGCTGAACCAACTCCACGTCCGCCTGATACGAGGATCTTGGCGTCCATGATGTTTGCAACCTTTGCTACGTCCTTTACTACCTTCTCGATAGTTACAGACTTGTTGTTCTCGGAGATCTGTATGTCAGCCTTGATGACTTCTGGCTTTCTGCCAGCCTGTGGTTCAAGCTTCTGCATAACACCCGGGCGGACCGTAGCCATCTGAGGGCGGTTATTCGGGCAGGCGATGGTAGCGATTGTATTACCACCGAATGCAGGACGGGTCATGAGCAGCTGATTGTGCTTCTGCTCTACTCCCGGCTTAGCCTCAAGCGGGAAGTCTCCGATATCGAGCTTGGTGCAGTCTGCGGTAAGACCTGTAGCTACACGAGCTGATACTGTAGGTCCAAGGTCACGTCCGATTGCTGTAGCGCCTACAAGCATGATCTCAGGCTTATACTCATTGATAACACCTGCAAGTGCCTGTGCATACTGCTCTGTACGATATGTCTCGAGGAGAGGATCATCTACGATGATGACACGGTCAGCACCATACTCACCAAGTCTGTCAGCGAGACCCTCAACCTTTGATCCGATAAGGACTGCAGTTACCTGCTCTCCTAATTCATCTGCTAATTCTTTTCCTTTACCAATAAGCTCAAGAGAGATAGAAGAAAGCTCTCCGTCTACCTGCTGAGCATAGGTAAATACTCCTTTATAATCTTCTAAAGCCATTATTTTACCTTTCTCTCAAAAGAGTTATATCTTCGTTAAATGAGGTGCTTCTCATTGAGCTTGCCCATGATGTAATCTACAGATTCCTGTGGGTCAAGAGTAACCTTTTCTCCAGCTCCCTTACGAACCTTATCAGAAGCCTTGGCAATCTTCGTAGGTGAACCCTTGAGTCCGAGATCCTTGTCATCAACATCCTTAAGGTCCTTACGGCCCCATACGGTAATCCTCTCGTCCTTCTGGTCGATTGCATCAAAGATTCCGCCCGGTGTCATGTACATTGGCTCCTTGCTAAGCTCTGCAAGAGCAGTGATAAGGCATGGCATCTGAGCCTTCAGGATATGATATCTGTCATCATACTGTCTCTTTACTTCAACAGTCTTTGCAGCCTCATCTACCTTGATATCCTCTGCATAAGAGATAACAGGGATTCCGAGATGCTCTGCGATCTGCGGTCCGACCTGTGCTGTATCACCATCGATGGCCTGACGTCCTGTGATGATCATGTCATAATCGATATTTCTGAGTGCTCCTGCGATAGTGGTCGAAGTAGCCCAGGTATCAGCACCACCGAGTACACGGTCAGTAACGAGGATACCATCATCAGCTCCCATAGCCATAGCCTCGAGCAGAACGTCCTCTGCTTTTGGAAGACCCATTGTAAGAACTGTGACAGTTGTGCCTGGATGTGCTTCCTTTATACGAAGTGCAGCCTCAAGACCAGCCTTGTCATCAGGGTTCATGATCGTAAGCATTGCTGCACGGTTAAGGGTTCCGTCCGGGTTGAATACTACGCCGCCCTTGGTATCCGGAACCTGTTTAATACATACTACAATTTTCATGTATCGTTTGCTCCTTTATTTGATAGTTCTTAGTTATTAGTTCTAAGTTATTAGTTCTTAGTTTGAGTTTATATCATCAGAATACTTACTTTGAACTCAGAACTTTGAACTCAGAACTTTGAACTTTGAACTTACTTAAGTAAGTTTCCTGAAATAACCATTCTCTGAACTTCTGATGTACCTTCGTAGATCTCTGTGATCTTGGCATCACGCATCATACGCTCTACATCGTACTCACGTGTATATCCATAACCACCGTGAAGCTGTACAGCCTTTGTAGTAACCGCCATTGCTGCTTCTGCTGCGAAAAGCTTTGCCTCTGCTGCCTCTACTGAGAATCTAGGCTTGTTCTTCTTTGCCTCTGCTGCTGCATATACAAGGTACTGAGCTGCCTGCATGCGTGTAGCCATATCAGCGAGCTGGAACTGGGTATTCTGGAATGCTCCGATAGTGCGTCCGAACTGCTTTCTTTCCTTTACGAACTCTATAGTACGGTCGATAGCGCCCTCACCAAGTCCAAGAGCCTGAGCTGCGATTCCGATACGTCCACCATCAAGAGTATGCATTGCTTCCTGGAAGCCCTTGCCTCTTACGCCGAGAAGGTTCTCAGCCGGGATACGGCAATCCTGGAAAATAAGCTCGTATGTAGATGAAGCACGGATACCCATCTTCTTCTCCTTGGTTCCGAATGTGAATCCAGGAGTTCCCTTCTCAACGATGAATGCTGAGAAATTCTTCTTTGGACGGCCCTTCTTATCTGTGGTAATATCTGTTACTGCGATGATGACATAGATATCTGCTTCCTTACCATTGGTGATGAAGCACTTTGATCCGTTGAGCACCCACTCATTTGTCTTCTCATCGAGAACAGCCTTTGTCTGTGCTCCCTGAGCATCTGTACCGGCACCCGGCTCTGTAAGAGCGAAGGCTCCGAGCTTCTCACCCTTTGCAAGAGGTACAAGGTACTTCTGCTTCTGCTCTTCTGTACCATAGTTAAGAATAGGGTCACAGCAGAGTGATGAATGAGCTGAAACGATAACAGCGGTAGTACCGCAGACCTTTGCGAGCTCCTCTACACACATAACGTATGTAAGAGGATCACAGCCCTGTCCGCCGTACTCCTTTGGAATAGCAATTCCCAGAAAGCCATACTTTGCCATTTTCTCAACAGTTGCTCTCGGGAACTCCTCTGTCTCATCGATTTCCTGTGCGAGTGGCTTTACCTCTTTCTGAGCGAAATCAGCGAAGAGGGAACGAGCCATCTCATGCTTTTTATCTATAATAAAATCCATGGATTTATTTCCTTCCTGAATTAGTATTAGTCCTGAGTTCGATGTTCTGAGTTCAGAGTCTTAAGCTTAGAACTATGAACTCCGAACTCTAAACTATTAATTTTTCTTGTCAACCGGAACCTTATTCTTGAAGCCCTCTGAATAATCATAGAAGCCTCTTCCACTCTTGACACCGAGATGTCCTGCACGAACCATCTTCTTAAGAAGCGGAGCCGGACGATACTTGGAATCTGCTGTCTCTGTGTAAAGTACGTTCATGATTGCAAGTACGATATCAAGTCCGATGTAGTCGCCGAGCTCAAGTGGTCCCATTGGGTGATTGCATCCGAGCTTCATGGCATTATCAACACCCTCGATATCTGCAACACCCTCTGAATATACGAAGATTCCTTCGTTGATCATCGGGATGAGGATACGGTTTGCAACGAAGCCTGCTGACTCCTGAACACGTACAGGTGTCTTTCCAAGCTTTCTTGCGATCTCCTCAACCTTCTCTACTGTCTCGTCAGGTGTGTTAGCGCCCTTGATGACCTCGATGAGCTTCATAACAGGAGCCGGGTTGAAGAAGTGCATTCCGATCACAGGAGTCTTGAGTCCTGCACCGATCTCTGTGATTGAAAGTGATGATGTATTTGATGCGAAAATGCAGTCAGGATTCTTGACGATATTCTCTTCAAGCTCTTTGAAGCAGTTCTTCTTGATGTCCATAACCTCAAGAGCAGCCTCTACTACGAGATCAGGATCTGTAGCGATTGTATTGAGACCTGTCTTGAACTTGCCAACGATAGCGTCAGCCTTGGCCTGATCCATCTTGCCCTTGCTTACGAGCTTGTCAAGATTCTTCTTTACCTTGCCGAGTCCGCCCTCAGCGAACTCCTCTTTGATGTCGCAGAGATATACTGTCTCTACTTCATCGCACTGTGCGAATGTCTGGGCAATTCCTGAGCCCATAGTTCCGGCGCCGATAACTGCAACCTTCATGTGTTTTCCTCCTAAGAAAAATATAAATACAAGTTATCCTATTAAGGAAGTTCTTTTCGCTAAATTCGAGCTGCGCCTATAAGGAAGTTCTGCTCGCTAAGCTCAAGCTGCGCCTACGGCTTGCTTTCGCTAATCTCACAGAACGACCTCGCATAGGATTCAGACTTCGCTATCGCTCGTCTTCATCTCTATGCTTTCGGCCTCAAAGAACGGCCTCGCTTCGGGCTCGAGCGTCGCCTTACGGCTCGCTCTCACCTCGAAGCTTTCGGTCAGTCACGCTCAACGATAGTAGCGCATCCCATGCCGCCACCGATACAGAGTGTTGCAAGACCCTTCTTGGCATCTCTCTTCTCCATCTCGTGAAGAAGTGTAACAAGAATACGGCAGCCTGAAGCTCCTACCGGATGTCCAAGAGCGATTGCTCCACCGTTTACATTGACCTTGCTCATATCGAACTTGAGCTCCTTGGCTACTGCAACTGACTGAGCTGCAAATGCCTCGTTAGCCTCGATGAGATCCATATCATCAACTGAAAGGCCTGTTCTCTTCATAGCGTTCTTAACAGCTGCTACAGGGCCAACACCCATGATCTTCGGATCTACACCGCCCATAGCGCCGCCAACGAAGTATGCCATTGGCTTGACACCGAGCTCTTTAGCCTTCTCTTCTGTCATAAGTACAACTGCTGCTGCACCATCGTTAATTCCTGATGCGTTACCAGCTGTAACAACTCCGCCTTCTACTCCTGAACAGCAGCGAAGCTTTGAAAGTGTCTCTACTGTAGTTCCTGGACGAGGTCCCTCATCCTTATCGATGATAATGTCGCCCTTCTTACGGTCATGGATCGTGATAGGAACGATTTCATCCTTGAACCTGCCCTCGTTAACAGCCTTCTCGCACTTCTGCTGTGAGCTTGCTGCAAACTCGTCGAGCTCCTCACGAGTGAGCTTCCACTGCTTTGCAACGTTCTCTGCAGTAACCATCATGTGATACTGGTTGAATGCATCCCAAAGGGCATCATTGATCATTGTATCTACAAGAACACCGTTATTCATACGATATCCGAAACGTGCCTTATCAAGAGCGAACGGAGCACGTGACATTGACTCTGTACCACCTGCAACTACGATATCAGCCTGTCCGGCCATGATCATGTTTGCAGCCTCATTAACGCACTTAAGTCCTGATCCGCATACTGCATTCAGTGTAACAGCCGGTACCTCAACAGGAAGTCCTGCCTTGATTGATACCTGTCTTGCTACGTTCTGTCCAAGTCCGGCCTGGATAACGCATCCGAACTTAACCTCGTCTACCTGATCTCCCGGCACATTTGCACGCTTGAGAGCTTCCTTAACAACTGCAGCTCCCATATCTACTGCTGATACGGTAGAGAGCTCTCCGCCCATCTTACCGATTGCTGTACGGCATGCTCCTGCCAGAACAATTCTTTCTGCCATGTCACGTCTCCTTTTCTTGCGCTTTCGCGCTCTTTGCTTTTCATGGAAAATGCGGTTTCCTGTTTCAATTTGTTTCCTGAAAAAATCCAAGTCTGTTAAAAATTTAACAATCTTTAATAAAAAATATAAGCCGCCGCACCGGCTACGCTTCCTACTTTACCACATACGACGACTCATATCAAGTGATTTTTTGTAAAAAAGAGAATTTATGGATTGCACCTCTTGCACGGGCTGTAGCCCTCGCTGATCAGAGTTTTCCTCTTTTCCTTAACAGTTTTCTTATTGTGATCTGCCATCTGTCCGACTGATGAACATGATGGCTTGTGAAACTTTTTCGTGTTCGTATTCAGCACATAAGTGTGCTTGCCGCTGTCATTCTGGCGGCTTCTGCTGTTCTGGGTCTTCTGCTTCGTACCCGGAGTAGATCCCGTATACTCAGGTCCCTTGCTCGATCCATCCTTGTAATTGATAGTCACTCCTGGCTGGACATTGTAGCAGAAGGCGCAGAACCTCACTCCGCGGCCCTTATCCTCTATACTCTCCGCTTCCATCAGGACTCCGCGGGCAAGCAGTTCCTTTCCCTTGAAAACAGGAGTAACACGATACAGAACATGATCATCCGGATTGCTATGCAGGTAATCTGCCACCTCGTCCTCAAACGGCAGCATGCCCTCAATATTCAGGTATCTCGTGCCGGTAATGAGATTCTCTTCATTCGCATTCTCACCGGTGAGCTGATATCCTATCAGATGGCACCTGTTGTAGAGGTAATTCCCGTCAATTCCGGCATACTTCACCGTATGCCAGCCTGTAGGCCTGACTGATCCTATTGCACCACGGGTCTCCGTAGGCATAAGATCTGTGCCGATATTTGCAATTGTAGTCGTACATCTGCCACGGCTGTCAAGACTTCCATACTTCTCATATGACCGTCTGCTCTTCAGCTGCTCCGATGTGAAATATGGCTTGTTGTGGTTGACCTTTACATATGCCGTCTTTCCATTCCATTCAGGGACATCTTCGCTATATGAAAAGCCCTTCGGGACTGGGTTGGCTTCTGCGTCAACTACTGCATTTGTAATCTGCTGCCCATTCAGGTCAGCTCCCGTGCCTGCTGCTGATGCAATTATCAAAAAAGCGACCAGGAGTCCAGCAGGAACTGCCATGATCGCTTTAATAAATCTGTTATTCTTCATTAGTCGTTACTCGATGATTTCAGACTGCTGGTATAATTATCAATTGCAGAAAGGTCAATAGGTGTGACAACCTTTTCCTTGCTGGCAGCTGCCTGCTGGCTGGCTGTCCTTACTTTTCCATATACGGACCATCCGATCCAGACTGCAAGAGCGGCGCATATCGCAACTGATGCCAGTCCTATCAGAAATCTGTTTCTCTTCTGTTTCTTCACTATCTGCTTCCTGTGAAGCTTCTCTTCCTTATGCTCTTCTACCTTTGCCTGACTCATGAACATTAACTCCTTCTATAAAACTAATGGCCGTCTGTAACAAACCATCCTGTCTATTATACAGAATCTGCATCTGCTTTTCAATAAGAAATCTCTGTGTCGGTGGCTTCCTTCTCTTTTCACAAGGCCGGTTCCTGCTCTTTCACATCCTCCCTGATATCCTTAAGAACATCCGCCATATTATACCTCTTCAGATCATTTTCGAAATTTTTCTGAGCGTCTGCAAGTCTGCCATCCAGCGCATCATGAATATTTCTTCCCACAGGGCATGCCGGATTCGGATTGTCATGGAAATTGAAAAGATGATCCTTATTTTTCTCTACTGCTTCATAAACATCATAGAACGTTATCTGGTCAAGCGGCTTTACTATCTCTATTCCGCCCGGGCCGCGCTTAGTAGCGATGATCCCGGCATTCTGAAGGTCTGACATGATATTTCTTATTATTACCGGATTGCTCCCGATACTTGCGGCGAGAAATCCGCTCGTCACCTTCCTGTCCTTTCCAAAAAAATCAACTGCAGCAAGAACGTGTATAGCTATCGTAAACTTCGTTGAAATCTGCATTTAAACCACTCCTTATACATATACCTTCTCTTAAATACAGGGGTTTTATGTATGTAATGTAATACATTGCATCATAATTGTCAAGGTGCAGCACCGGCGTTTTTGTGGTAGAATACGTGGCAGAAAGAAGGAATACCATGAATATTGTTTTTCTCGACAGGAAGTCATTAGGATATGACCTCGACCTGTCAGCCTTTAAGGAACTTGGAAAAGTAACCGAATACAGCTTCACCTCACCGGACGAGGTGCAGGAGCGGGCCGCCGATGCAGACATTCTGATCGTAAACAAGACTCAGATAAATGAGCGCACCATCTCATCCGCCTCTCATCTGAAGGCTGTCTGCGTCACAGCTACAGGCGTGAATAATATCGACATCCCGTATCTCGAAAGCCGCGGCATCCACTGGCACAATGTAGCCGGCTATTCGACCGATACGGTGGCTCAGCACACTATTGCAATAGCCCTGTATATGTATGAGCATCTGTCCTATTATGATGAATACACGAGGTCAGGGAAATATGCAGCCGACACACTTTTCACCCATTTTGAGAAAACCTTTCATGAGCTTGCCGGCAAGCAGTGGGGCATCGCAGGACTCGGCGCTATCGGGCACAGAGTCGCGGTAATTGCAGAAGCACTGGGATGTAAGGTCGTTTATTTTTCCACCTCAGGAATTGTCCGTCCCGAGAAGTATCCGCGTCTCGAATGGAATGATTTTCTCCGCAGCTCTGACGTGATCTCCATTCACTGCCCGCTAAACGAGCATACTGAAGGGCTTTTCGATCATGATGCTTTTGAAAAAATGAAGAGCGATGCCCTCCTCGTGAATGTCGCAAGGGGTCAGATCGTAAATGAACAGGATCTGGCGGATGCCCTGGACAACGGCACGATTGCCGGAGCTGCACTTGACACCCTCTCGCAGGAGCCTATGTCCTCATACAGTCCATTTTTCCATATGAAGCACCGGGACCGTCTGCTCATCACACCGCATATTGGCTGGGCTTCAACAGAGGCCAGACAGAGGCTCATGAAAATAATACTCGAACAGGTAAAGGAAGAAATAAAGTAAAAAAAGATCCCAGAAGCAACAACGCTTCTGGGATAATATAGCGTGCCCGAGAGGATTCGAACCCCCGACACCTTGGTCCGTAGCCAAGTGCTCTATCCAGCTGAGCTACGAGCACACGCTTATGACCGGTAATGGTCTATGGAATTATCTATACTATAGCACAGTCTGTAAAACTATGCAAATGCCGGCGACCGGGATCGAACCGGTACGATGTCACCACCACAGGATTTTAAGTCCTGCGCGTCTGCCAGTTCCGCCACGCCGGCTCATAGACGTAAGCTCCGCTTCCTCGCGTCTGTCTTGAAAAGCAGACAGACGCAAGATCCGCTCCACTGCGTCTCCTCTCCCCACGAAGCAGGCTTTGCAGGGCCCTACTCTGGGAGACTTGGCCGACCTGAGAGGGGTTCGAACCCTCGACCTCCGCCGTGACAGGGCGGCGCTCTAACCAACTGAGCCACCAGGCCTCGTCGATGCAAGCTCCACTTCCTCGTGCCTGTCTTGAAAAACAGACAGGCACAAGATACGTTCCGCTGCATCTCCTCTCCCCAAAAAGCAGGCTTTTTGGGGACCCCTAAACAGGCTCTGACGAACCTGTAAATGGATCCTCGGGGACTCGAACCCAGGACCGACCGGTTATGAGCCGGTTGCTCTAACCAACTGAGCTAAGGATCCGGACGGGTACCAAAGACCCGGACAAATGACTCCGACGGGAATTGAACCCGTGTTACCGCCGTGAAAGGGCGATGTCTTAACCGCTTGACCACGGAGCCGCATTAAGTGCAGACCTCTGAACATCCACTGCTCTCACATCCGCGACTTGTCTATAATACCACAAACGCTTCTCCAATGCAAGAACTTTTTTCAAAAAGATGAAAAAGGGACCCGTCCCCTTTTTCATCTGAAGTAATTGCCGAAGCCGTTACCATAATTATTCATGTAATCCTCGAAGGCATTCATCAGATTCATGTTTCCGGAAAAAAGAACCACAGTAATGATCAGCAGAGCAAGCGAAACAGCTGCGCATATAATGCCTGCGACCGCAAATGGATTGCTCTTCCTTCGGGAAAGTGAGATGCAGCCAAATACTATCGCAAGAACTGCCGGAAGGATATTCAGGAATGAGCAGAAGCAGAGCAGCGAAATGATGCCGAGTACCATAGACGCAATGCCGAAGCCTCCTGAATTGTCCGGCTCATAATATCCGTTATAGCCGTAGTTCTGATAAGGTCCCTGCTGACTGTACCAGTTGTTGTACGGATTCTGCGGACCATACTGCCGGTTCCACTGGTTTGGACCCTGCGGGCCGTGCTGCTGATATGGCCCATGCTGCCCATGCCTGTATGCCTGCCACTGGTCCGGATTCACGCGGCTCTGATTCCAGGTCTGCGCTCCCCCGTTCTCAGTATGCTGACTGCCTCTGTCCTGATATGGACCGCTGTCATTCACCGGTGCATTACCAGCTGCATGATCATCCGGTGTCTCTGCAGCATCCTCTACAGTCTCTTCTGCAAAAATATCCTCATCAGAAGCGTCATTCACCGGTCTGTCATTATTTCCATCGTTATTAAAAAAATCGTTATTATCCATTATGCCTCCTGGAACCCCTTCTCAAAAGTATAACACAAAATCACATATACTCAACCCATCAGTTCTTCGGTTCCTTGAACGGGCTTATATCAAGATTCGAAAAATAAGACGCGCCTATCGCAAACACCAGAACATATACGAATATATAGCATACTGCGATCACCACGCCACAGATCACAAGTCTGTCATTCTTCTCGCTGTTCTTGCCATGAAGGAAGGCAAAGACCACCGAAGCAATTGCCGCCGCAAGCCCCAGATACCACCTCAGACAGCTGAGCAGCAGTGCCGCTATGCTTAAGGTCACGCACAGTATCTTATATATCAATATTTTTCTGTCATTTTTACCCATATCTATGCTAATCTATGTTAAAATATATCGGAAGAAAGGATTACATAAATGGTTATAGTTCTAGGTTCTCAGGTCATATATTACGAGCATACGCAGGGCAGGGATGGCGCGAGGCCTCTCATTCTGCTGCATGGAAATGGTGAGGATCACCATATCTTCGATACGCTCACGGCCGCCTTAGGCGATGAATATGAGGTATATGCCCCTGACACCAGAGGACACGGAATGTCTGCGTGCCCGGAGGAGCTGCACTATTCAGATATGGCAGATGATCTCTGCTCCTTCATCACGGAGCTAACGATTGACAGGCCTCTGATCGCAGGCTTTTCTGATGGAGCCATCACAGCACTCATCCTCGCCACTACTCATTCTGATATGATAAGCGGCATCATATCCTGCGGAGCAAATACATCTCCGAAGGCCCTGAGTCTCAGTGAGCGGGCTCAGATAAAAAAAGCTTATAAGAAAAAAATTTCTTCAAAAAAATCCTTCGAGAAAACTCTCGATACCATTTCCAGTGAAATATTCGCTGAAACCGGCGCTCTCGAGAAGCTGATGCTCACGGAGCCTGATATTTCTGACATTGCACTGTCACGCATCTCAGTACCGGTGCTTGTTCTCGCCGGGAAAAATGACATCGTAAGAGAGTCAGATACAAAAAAAATATTTTCCTCGATTCCTACAAGCGATCTGCATATCCTGCCTGATGAAGACCATGGCAGCTATGTCGTGAATTCAGATAAACTAAAACCATATATAGAAGGATTTGACAGCTTTTTCTGAAAAAGCTGCCATATCCATTCACTCTTATTTATTCTTTATCGGATGCTTCGGAATAAGCTTCTCAGTGCCACCCATGTAAGGCTTTAGAACCTTAGGGATGCTTACCGTACCGTCTGCATTCAGATTATTCTCAAGGAAGGCAATGAGCATACGAGGCGGTGCAACTACTGTATTATTCAGTGTATTTGCAAAATACTTCGTGCCATCAGCAGCCTTTACACGGATTCCAAGTCTTCTGGCCTGAGCATCCCCGAGATTCGAGCAGCTTCCTACCTCGAAGTACTTCTGCTGTCTAGGGCTCCATGCCTCTACATCGCAGCTCTTTACCTTGAGGTCTGCGAGGTCTCCTGAGCAGCACTCGAGCGTACGTACAGGGATATCCATGCTCCTGAACAGCTCAACTGTGTAGCTCCAGAGCTTGTTGTACCAGTCCCAGGCCTCATCAGGCTTGCAGACAACGATCATCTCCTGCTTCTCAAACTGATGGATACGATATACCCCACGTTCCTCGATACCGTGAGCACCCTTTTCCTTCCTGAAGCAAGGTGAATATGATGTCATTGTATATGGAAGGTCTTCCTCATTATTGAGGGTATCCTTATAACGGCCGATCATTGAATGCTCTGAAGTACCAATAAGATAAAGGTCCTCGCCCTCGATCTTATACATCATGGCATCCATCTCTTCAAAGCTCATAACGCCGTCAACGACTGCCGAATGGATCATGTATGGAGGAATACAGTAGGTAAATCCCTTATTGATCATGAAATCACGGGCATAAGCAAGCACTGCCGAATGAAGTCTTGCAATATCCCCAAGCAGATAGTAGAATCCGTTACCGGCTACCTTTCCTGCAGCATCAAGGTCAATCCCATCGAAGCTCTCCATGATGTCCGTATGATACGGAATAGGAAAATCAGGAACTACCGGGTCTCCGAATTTCTCGATCTCCTGATTGCATGAATCATCAGGGCCGATTGGGACTGAAGGATCAATGATATTCGGAATCACCATCATATCATCGTGAACCTTCTTAGAGTACTCCTTTTCCTTCTCCTCAAGCTCTGCAAGCTTGTCAGCCTGTGCAGTAACCTGAGCCTTGACCTTCTCGGCTTCGTCCTTTTTGCCTTCCTTCATCAGGACACCGATCTGCTTGGAGAGCTTATTTCTCCCGGCACGGAGGCTGTCGGCCTCGCCCTTGGCCTCACGGCTCAGCTTGTCATATTTAAGGACCTCGTCTACTAACGGAAGCTTCTTGTCCTGGAACTTCTTCCTGATGTTCTCACGGACAGCATCCGGGTTTTCTCTTAGAAATTTAATGTCTATCATTTTATTAATAACTCCTATTAATACGGCTTCTGTCACAAGTAGCATCGGGCCATACACGCTTGCTCACTACTCACTCGCACTCGTCTAATTGTGGCGGCTGCGGTAACTCGCAAAACGCTTCTGATTCCCTTGCGGGTGCGCCCTTGACGGGCGCAAGGAAGCGTTTTTGCTCAGACAGTCCTCGCTCGCCACGACATCGTGCTCGTTCCTGACGTTCGCTGCGCTATGGTATGTCCCGATACTCTTGTGACATCAGCCTTACATCTTATTAATAACTCCTATTCTCGATGATGTTGTGCCATTGAGCCGCTCGAGGCACGCTTTCGCTAATGCTTAGACGCAACGGACGCATAGGCGGCTTGAAGAACAGCCGCCAAGCGCCGGCGTCACGCTATTACCTCTCGCGACTCATGGCACACCCTCATCTCGTATATGCACCTGCTTAAAAGAATTTAGCTGAAAGTGGATACTTATCTGTCAGCGTCTGTATTATTGCTCTTGCAGCCGGGATTCCGTCTTCCTTCTGGTTGATGACGGTAGCGATAGCCTCTGCCACCTGGTCGAAATCGGCTTCCTTCAGGCCACGGGTAGTAGCTGCAGGAGTACCGAGACGGATTCCTGATGTCACAAACGGGCTCTTAGGATCGTTAGGTACTGTATTCTTGTTGGCTGTGATATGGGCCTCATCAAGCCATGTCTCAACCTCTTTACCAGTCAGATCCTTATTGATCAGATCTACGAGCATCAGATGGTTGTCAGTACCGCCGGATACGATATCCACTCCTCTGCTCATTAGTCCCTTTGAAAGTGACTGTGCATTCAGGATGATCTGATGCGCATATTCCTTGAATTCAGGAGTCATGGCTTCCTTGAAGCATACAGCCTTTGCAGCGATGACATGCATCAGAGGGCCTCCCTGGATTCCAGGGAATACAGCCTTATTCAGCTTGTACTTCTTGCTGGCCTCCTCTGTAGCAAGGATGAGTCCGCCTCTTGGTCCACGGAGAGTCTTGTGAGTCGTGGTAGTCACGATATCCGCATAAGGCACAGGAGACTGATGATATCCGGTGGCTACAAGTCCGGCGATATGAGCCATATCCACCATGAGCACAGCTCCCACCTCGTGAGCGATATCTGCAAACCTCTTGAAATCGATAGCTCTGGCATAAGCAGATGCACCGGCGATGATCATCTTCGGCTTACACTCCTTTGCGATAGCCTCAACCTGATCATAATCTATAAATCCCTGATCATTGACTCCATAAGGAACGATATGGAAATAATGTCCTGAGAAATTGGCCGGTGAACCATGTGTCAGATGACCGCCGTGATCAAGGCTCATGCCCATGATCGTGTCTCCCGGCTCACAAACAGCATACTCAACAGCCATATTAGCCTGAGCACCAGAATGCGGCTGGACATTCGCATACTCGGAACCAAAGAGCTTCTTCGCACGGTCTCTGGCAAGATCCTCGATGATATCGACCTTCTCGCATCCACCATAATATCTGTGACCTGGATAGCCCTCAGCATACTTATTTGTGAGAATGCTTCCCATGGCACTCATAACAGCCGGACTCACCCAGTTCTCAGATGCGATCAGCTCAATGTGGCTGGCCTGCCTGTCATATTCCTCGCATATAGCCTGTGCAACTTCCGGGTCTTCATTCCTGATGTCGTCAATAGTGTACATAATCTTCCTCCATGTAAAAGGGTTTCTTTTTTCTTTTAAGGTTTCTAAGCGAATATATATATATTATCACAAAATTGCCAGGTGGTAAATCACCATACTTAAAAAGCGCAAGGGCGGTATATATGTTGTGAGAGGTAATAGCGTGCCGCTGCGTCTAAGCATTAGCGAGAGCGTGCCTCGAACAACAATATATACCGACCGATGCGCTTACTAAATAGTCTGATTAAACAATAGCACCATTATTATACTTGTTCGGCTTGGTAACCGGCTTCTTCTTTTTCTTCTTCGCATTCGGTCCCTGCTTGGTATCCTCCTCAGCCTGGTGTCCGATATGAACACGGGCAATGCACCAGAGCGGAGTAGCTATGAAGATTGATGAATAGGTACCGCAGATAACTCCTACGAGAAGTGGGAATGCGAATTCCCTGATCGAGGATACACCAAGGATCAGAAGCATTATGATCGTAAGAGCAGTCGTGAATGAAGTACTCAGAGATCTCGTAAGTGTCTCGGTAACAGATCTGTTCGAAATCTCTGCAAGGACCTCCGGTGTCTTCTGCTTGCTTGTGTTGCGGAGATTCTCACGGATACGGTCAAATACGACGATAGTATCGTTGATCGAATAACCGATGATCGTCAGGATACATGCAACGAATGCAGAACCGACTGAAAGTCTGAATACTGCATATACACCAAGTGTCACAAGTACATCGTGGCAGAGAGCAAGTACAGCAGATGTAGCGAATCTGATATCACGGAATCTGAACCAGATGTAGATCAGGATGCAGATTACTGAAACGATTACTGCTATGACAGAAGTACGTCTCATCTCACCCGAGATTGTACCACTGATGTTCTGAGTCTGTACATCTGACTCCTTGACACCAAAACTCTTTTCGAGACGCTTGTTCAGGTCTTCTCTTTCATCAAGATCAAGAGTACGTGTCTTGAAGATGACCTGATTGCCTCCGGTTACCTTCTGGCTCTGTACGTTTGCATCCTTGGTTACTTTTTCAATTACAGGAACTATCTTCTCATCGATCTGCTCGATAGTATAATTCTTGCTGAAATTAACAGTCGTTGAAGTACCACCTGAGAACTCAAGCGAATAGTTCAGGGCCTTTCCTGTAGTAGCCTTGTATCCGATCATTCCGATGATACCAACTGCTATCAAGCAGATTGAAATACCGAAGAAAATAGCTTTCTTCCGGATCAGCGGGAGTGTCCTGATATTCCACAGATGACCATATATCTTTGCGTTCTGGCAGCCGAAGCTGTAGAACGAATTCATCAGACCTCTTGTAACGAAGAGTGCTGTAAACATCGACAGGCAGGTACCAAGTCCAAGGGTAATAGCGAATCCCTTTACAGTACCGGTTCCGATGACTCCGAGCACAAATGCCACGATAAGGGTCGTGATATTACCATCGAGGATGGCTGAGAGCGCTCTTCTGAATCCTGTATCAATAGCAGCACGTACAGTACGTCCGGCAGCGATCTCCTCCTTGATACGGGAGAGAATAATGACGTTCGCATCCACGGCCATACCGATACTAAGGATAATACCTGCAATACCCGGAAGGGTCAGCGTGATATCGAAAACCTGAAGGATGCTTATTATAAGCTCTGTATAAAGAATAAGGGCAAGAGATGCCATTGCACCCGGGAACAGATATGCAATGCACATGAATACCATTACGAGCAGAAGACCGATGCCTGCTGCAAGAAGAGAAGTCTTCAGGGCATTTGAACCGAGCTGTGCTCCTACGATCTCTGACTGGATCTCCTTCAACTTGATATCGAGTCCACCGATACGGATGTATGATGCAAGGTTCTGTGCCTCTTCAATATCTCTCATTCCTTCGATGACACAGTTACCATCTGCAATCTCTTCATTAACAGTAGGAACTGATACGAAGTTGCCATCATAGTAGATACCGATAGTATCATTATTATCAGCAGCAGCTTCCTTTGTAGCCTCAGCAAAAGCCTCAGCACCCTTTGTCTTCAGGGAAATGGAAACAACCGGCTCACGGTTTCCTGTAGAGCTCTTCTGCTGATATGTAGCCTGAGCACTCTTTACCTGGGAACCGTCAAGGACGATTGATCCGTCCTTCTGAAGACTCTTGATCGTGACTCCGTCAGCAAGCTTGTACTGACCAGTGGTCTGATCAAGTGTATAGTTCTCAGATCCTGATGAACTCTTATGCTTGATGAAATACAGATCACCAGGAGTTCCGAGCTGTTCAAGGATGCTGTTGGCGTCCTTTACACCAGGAATCTCGACTGCGATTCTGTCATCGCCCATCTGGTATACATTAGCTTCTGTTGTATTGGACTCACTTCCGAGATCATTTTCGATACGCTTCTGCAGTTTGTAGATTGTATCGTTGATCTGAGTCTTGGTAGCCTTCCCCTGGATCTGGTAGGTGATAGATGCACCACCAGCAAGGTCAAGACCGAGCTTTAAGCTGTTCTTTCCATTTCGCAGGGTGTCGTGAAGGACGGTGATTGAAAACCATCCTAAGAATACTACCGCTGCAAGGAAGGCGCATAAAAATGCGACTGATTTTCCCTTCTTTGGTTTCATTTGTTGTTTACACTCCTTGTTACATTATGCAGTTTTTTCTTTACTCTCCTGAAGCTTCGCATCCTTTTCGGCACACGCAGCTTTTATCATGATCGCGCACTCAATTCTCTTCTTCTCGAGAGCACAGCCGATCTCATATACATCACGGAGATTGCCCGTGAAATTATATGCATTCGCAGTGCATCCGCCGCTGCAGTAGAACTTCGCAAAGCACTCCCTGCACTTCGGCCTGGAATACACATTGCAGCCCTTGAACTCCGTCACTATATCCTGACGGTCTATGCCATCCCATACATTTCCGATCTTGAAATCCGGTTTTCCGACAAACTGATGACACGGAAAAATGCCTCCATCCGGGGTCACCGACACATACTCAGTGCCCGAGCCACAGCCTGAAAGCCTCTTATAAACACAAGGTCCGCCCTCGAGATCTATCATGAAGTGGAAAAAATTGAACTCCCGGTCTGTACCGTGGCGTTCAACCATCTCCTTCGCCAGGATATCGTACTGCTCCTCGAGAACCGGTATATCCTCAAGCCTGAGTGAATAATCGGCCTCCGGCGGCGCAACCACCGGTTCGATGCTTATCTGCCTGAAGCCCAGATCAGCCATTGCGAGAATATCTTTTGCAAAATCGAGATTGTATCTCGTATATGTACCCCTGACATAATACTGCTTGCCAAGCTTCTCTCTCATTGCAGCGAACTTCTGATACTTCGGCACGATGATATCCCAGGTAGGATCACCATTGTGGAACGGCCTCATATGGTCATGGACCTCCTTGCGGCCGTCAATGGACATTACCACATTGTCCATCTCCTGATTGGCAAAATCCATAATCTCGTCATTCAGCAGTATGCCATTAGTGGTAAAGGTAAACCTGAAATTCTTCCCGGTCTCCTTCTCACGGCTCCTGCCGTATGCGACAAGCCTCTTCACCACATCGAAATTGAGTGTCGGCTCACCACCGAAGAAATCAACCTCGAGATTCCTTCTGTGGCCTGAATTCGCTATAAGGAAATCAAGTGCAGCCTTGCCGGTCTCATAGCTCATGAGCTCTGCCTTTTTTCCGAAATACAGACCCTCATCTGCAAAACAGTAGCGGCAGCTCAGATTGCACGCGTGGGCGACGTTTAAGCACATGGCCTTCACTACCGTAGGCCGCTTCGTGTAGTCAATGACACGATTCTCATACGGATCCACAGTAAAAAGAGCATTCTGCTCCTTAAGCTGTGTGATCTCGTCGTAAGCCTCCTCAATATCATCCTTCGTCTCGGAAGGATATTTCTCCACTATGTCAGAAATGACATCTTCTCTCGGCTTCCCCTCGTATTCACTGATCATATCGTAGGTAGGATCATCAACTATATGGATAGCCCCTGAATTCACGTCCAGGACGATGTCATACCCGTTATTCTTATACTGGTGAATCAAAGTAAAACCTCTTACTTTTCAATTTATATTATCGCTGGGCAGGATTCTCGCAGTGCTGGTTTCCTACTGTGCAGCTGGTCTTGCATGCTGACTGGCATGAGGTCTGGCACTCGCCGCATCCGCCGTGCTGTACTGTGTTCTGAAGTCTCTTTTCATTTAATGTCTTGATGTGTTTCATGATAATATCCTTTCTTCAAAAGATTCGTTTTTAAACATACTGTAAAACTATACCACAATTCATAAAAAAATGGAAGAGTTTTATTTCTCCTTCACCGTGGCATTATCCACGCAGAACTCAAGTGCCTTATTGACTCTGTAGATCATCTGGAGGTAGGTCTTTCCTGATGATGCCGAGCTACCATACTGCTTGTAGAGACTGTTCTCATCGCTGTTTCCTGCAGAAGACATGAGATTGCTGACATAGCTCTTAAATCCGCTTTCATCAGGCTTTATATTTTCCTTATCAGCTATCGCGGTAAAAATGAGCTCCGTCGTCACATTATTCTCAACAGTTTTCTTTACCTGCTCATCGAACTTTTCCTCTGTGGTACCGTTCTGCTCCAGAAAATCCTTCCACTGGTCTTGCGTGATGCCGTTCTGGGTCATATATTGCATCTTCAGATTCTGCGTCCTCTCAGCGATAAGGCCCTTAGGGAAGCTCTTCACCTTGCTGTTCTTATTTACTGCATCCATGACCAGCTGTCTGGTATCTGAGGTCTTCTCGGACTCATTATTCTCCTCGAGCTTCTTCTTCGCATAGTCAGAGAAAGCATCCTTTGAATCCACATGGAAATTCTTCTTTAGAAAATCATCATCCACTGAATCAGCCGTCAACTTTTTGCAGATATAATTCACCTTGAACTCGAAGGTAACCTCCTGTCCGGCGAGTTCTGCAGACTGGTAATCCTCAGGAAAGGTGACCTTAGAATCAACCGCCTCACCGACCTTAGCTCCCACGAGTCCGTCTGTGAAGCCGTCTATATATCCGCTACCGCTAGATGCATCCTGATTATTTGCCACATCGATCGTCACGTCAGATGCCGTACCGCCGTCGAATGCGACGCCATCCTTCATTCCCTTGTAATCAACATTTACTATAGAATCCTTCTGCACTGTAGTCTGCGAGGAATCCTTCGTAAAGCCTCCTGCATTCGTGATCAGGGTATCCTCATAATCCTTCACAGCTGCATCATCTGCCTTGTAGCTCTTAGTGAGCGTCACGGTGACGCCCTTGTACCTGCCTAGCGTCACATAGTCTCCTGCCTTGTACTCAGTGGCCGTGGCATCTCCTGATGATTTCTTCTCTGTCTTCTGGCTGGTATTCCCGCAGCCTGCCGTAAGTACGAATGAAGCTGCCAGAACCATCGCTGCTATTCTCTTATTCATAGGTAAAATCTCCTTTTCAGACAGTAGAAAATTTTACCATAAATATAAGATGCTTTCAACTACGTCTTGATATTGCCCCGTCAAAATGTTAGAATTGATATGTTTTGAAACAAAAATCAAAGGAGAAATTTTATGTATAGTTTTACCGTCACTCCAGTATTCCTTGCGATCGGTCCGCTTGCCATCACCCTGATCGTGATCGCAGCCATTCTCGTTGCCGGAACGATCATCCTCGCGATCCTCGGCAGAAAGGCCCAGAAGAGGCAGGCCGAGCAGCAGCAGCAGATTGATGCAGTTGCACAGACCTACACAATGCTCATAATTGATAAGAAAAAGATGCGGCTGTCGGAGGCAGGTCTCCCATCATCAGTCACCGAGAATACACCTTGGTATTCAAAGCGTGCCAAAGCCCCGGTAGTCAAGGCAAAGGTCGGCCCGAAGGTAATGACCTTCATCGCTGATCCTGAAGTTTTCGATCTGATCCCGGTGCATAAGGAGGTCAAGGCAAAGGTTTCCGGCCTATATATCAGTGAGGTAAAGGGCACTCATGGCACCCACATCACCCCGCCAGAGAAGAAAAAGAAGAGCCTCAGCTCATGGGCGAGAAAAAAGCTCAGGGATCAGCAGGAAGAGAAGAAGAGTTAAGAGTTATGAGTTATGAGTTATGAGCTATGAGTTATGAGTTATGAGTTATGAGCTATGAGTTATGAGCTATGAGCTATGAGTTCAGGAGTCAGTAATCTGGCTCCTGTTTTTTTACAACTATATATACTGACGCTGACCCACAACTCGTATCCCGCACTCACAACTCACAACCCACAACTCGCAACTCACAACTCGCAACTCGCAACTCGCAACTCACAACTCGCAACTCGCAACTCACAACTCGCAACTCACAACCCACAACTCGCAACTCGCAACTCGCAACTCGCAACTCACAACTCGTATCCCGCGCTACCAACTCGCAACTCGCAACTCACAACTCGCAACTTGTTAGTTCTCCCTACTTGATTTATCATACGACTTCGGTTATAATGCCTTTTGTATACAGCATTGAAGAAAAAACAATCACAGATTGGTTTATTTTTGAAACAGTGGAAGGCGTCATGTGAAATCTATCATAGAAAAGGCGTATGCCAAAATAAATGTCGGGCTTCAGATCACAGGTAAGCGTGCTGATGGCTATCATCTGCTGTCCATGATAATGCAGACCGTGAGTCTCTATGACAGGGTCGGTATCTACCAGACCAATGATGACGATGAGATTTCTATGGACATGGATTTCGGCGGATCTCATCCCGAGGAAGAGATCACCTGTGATGACAGCAATCTATGTGTAAGGGCTGCAAAGCTTATCACCAGCCGTCTTCCTGAGAGCCACGGATACTATATCCATCTGGTAAAGAACATCCCGATCGCCGCAGGAATGGCCGGAGGAAGTACTGATGCTGCCGCCGTCCTTCGCGGGATCAATGCGCTTGAAGGAGATATTTTTTCAAAAAAGGAGCTCCGCGACATGGCACTGACCCTCGGAGCCGATGTTCCATACTGTATTGACGGAGGTCTGTGTCTGTGCGAGGGGATCGGCGAGAGGCTGACTCCGATCGATGCCTGCTGGAGAGCCTGCATCCTTCTGGCAAAGCCGCCCCAGGGTGTCTCGACCCCGGCTGCCTACAGCTGGTCTGATGCCCATCCCGATGAGACTCACGGTGATATCACTGCCGTGATCAATGCTATTGGAAATAATGATAATGAAAAGATAAAGAAAAATATCCACAATGACCTCGAAAATGCCGCTAAGCACTTCGTCCCATCAATCTCTGGAATCGAGCAGATCATGGACGATGGCGGGGCCGTTTTTTCGAGGGTGACAGGAAGTGGTCCGACAGTATTCGGAGTATTCGATTCGGATGCCGAACGGAAGATTGTTGCTGCGAGGCTGCGCGGGAGCGAGCTATGTGCGGATATTTTTTCTGTGGAAGCAGTAACTCCTGACTACGCAGCAGAAAGGGAATAGAAAGGGATTTTTTATGGAACTCAAAATGAATGCAAACTCTGATCTCCCGCTTCGTGACAATGTCTTCAACGCACTTCGCGATGCTATCCTGATGGGAGAGCTCAAGCCAGGCGAAAGGCTGATGGAGATCCACCTGGCAAATAAGCTCCAGGTTTCGAGAACTCCTATCCGTGAGGCGATAAGGATGCTCGAGCAGGAGGGCCTGGCTGTCACTATCCCGAGAAAGGGTGCACAGGTAGCGAAGATGACCGAGAAGGATCTTCTCGATGTCCTCGAGATCAGGGATGCTCTTGATGAGCTGGCCGTATCCGATGCCTGCGAAAGAATGACATCGGAGGATTTCAGAAAGCTGGAGGATGCCATGCAGGACTTCGTCGAGGTGACCAGGACAAAGGATGTAAGGGCCATAGTTGAGGCTGATGAGGCCTTTCACAATGTGATCTATGAAGCCACCGGCAATCCGAAGCTGATGAACATCATACAGAATCTGAAGGAGCAGATGTACCGCTATAGATATGAGTACATCAAGCAGGACAAGGATTACTCCGATCTCGTAACAGATCATTCCAAGATTCTCGATGGTCTCAGGAGAAAGGATGTGAACTACGTCCGTTCCGTAATGCATGAGCATCTGCAGAACCAGGTTGACTCTGTCAAGAAGGTAATCCAGGAACAGAATGAGGATTCATAATGTCTTATGAAGTAAAGATCCACCTGAAATCCGTCCAGAAGTCCAAAGACATGGCCGATATCAATCATACGGATACAAGCGGCCGGCTGTCTGTCTCCTCGGGAAGCAGATTTCTCCTGAGATTTGATACCACAGATGAGAATGGCGTGACCTCCACCTCTGTAAAGTCCACCGACGGGAAGCGGATCACCGTTATAAGAAAAGGAATCTCTAATACAAAAATGGAGTTCGATGTTGATACACCGACTCCATTTCTTTATGCTACGCCTATAGGGACTCTCGAATTCATGCTCAGGACCGGTGAGATCAGTCTGATACTTGACGAAGCTCCATCGCTTTCTCTTGTAATGCGATATAAGCTTTATAATAATGGCGATATGGTCTCTGAGAACAGGATTGAGATAACTGCGGTATGATTTTTTCAGAAAAGGCTTTACGAAACTGAGTTTCGGAACGATAATTATTATAACAAGGATGTTAATTAAGTGAAAGAACGTCAAGGAGGTTTTTATGGATTCAACACAGATCACTGCTGTTGGTAGCGGCAGCGCCTATACCCAGGCCGCCACAGCAGCAAAGAGCACGGATGCCGTTACTGATACCAGGACTGCTGATGATGCCTCGAAGAAGGCAGGATTTTCTGATACCGCTGCCACCTATGAGAAGTCTAAGGTGACAGGCTCCACGTACAATACCAGGGTATTCACATCAGAGGAGCAGAGAACCGCATTCATCAGTCAGATGAAGGCTGATATGGAGTCAAGGCAGAAGAGCCTGATGGATATAGTCAATAAGACGATCCAGGGTCAGGGAAATGCCATCAGCAATGCCGATGATATGTGGAAGTTCCTCGCAAGCGGCAATTTCACTGTAGATGCAGCCACGAAGGCCCAGGCCCAGAAGGATATCGCAGATGACGGCTACTGGGGTGTCAGCCAGACTTCAGACCGCATCGTCGACTTCGCAAAGGCCCTTAGCGGCGGAGATTCAGACAAGGCTGACAAGATGATCGAGGCCTTCCAGAAAGGCTTCAGGGAAGCCACAAAGTCATGGGGAAAGACCCTTCCAGACATCTCACAGAAGACCTATGATGCAGTCATGGACAAGATGAATAAATGGAAGAACGGAAAAGAAACCACTTCCACAGATACCGCTTCTAAAGACAAGACCACGCAGTCAGCAAAGACAGAGGCCTGAATACAGTCAGGACTTTTTTCAGGAGTCACCAGATGGTGGCTCCTTTTTCATACAGATTTCATTTTACATTGTACACAATCTATTATATAATATCCTTATTTACGATAAGGAGTAGATTATCATGAATAATGTATGGCAGGTTGTGGTTGATTCATTCCCACAGCTATTATCGCGCGGACTTCTGATGACAATTCCGCTGACACTCATATCTTTTGCAATAGCGCTTGTGATTGCAGTTGTTGTGGCACTTGTGCAGTTCGCTCGCATTCCTGTTCTCAGGCAGATCTGCCGCTTCTATATATGGGTCATCAGGGGCACACCTTTACTTGTACAACTGTACGTTATCTTTTTCGGACTGCCTTCAATAGGCGTAAATATCGATGCATTCCCGGCGGCGGTGCTTGTTTTTTCAATAAACGAAGGAGCCTATGCTGCTGAGACTATCCGTGGTGCACTCGAGTCAGTGCCATCCGGACAGATGGAGGCCGGCAGATGCGTCGGAATGAGCTATGTCCAGATCATGTGGCATGTACTTCTGCCGCAGACATTCAGAACAGCATTCCCAGCCCTCGGAAATGAGCTGATATCAATGGTCAAGGATACTTCTCTTGCTGCCAATATCACTGTCACAGAGATGTTCTTCCAGGCCCAGAGAATCGCTGGACGTACATATCAGACAATGGCTCTCTACCTCGAGGTAGCAGTGATCTATCTGATTTTCTCAACCGTTCTGTCACTGCTTCAGAGATTCGGTGAGATGAAGCTTTCAGTTTATGGTAAAAGGTGAAGCATATGGCATTATTAGAGATAAAAAATATCAGGAAGAATTTTGACGATAAAGAAGTCCTGCGCGGAGTCAGCTTCAATGTAAATAAAGGCGATGTGGTATCAATTCTAGGACCGTCAGGTTCTGGAAAGACCACTCTTCTGCGCTGTATCAATTTTCTGGAAAAGGCAGATTCCGGACTCATGGAATTCGATGGACAGATGTATGATCTGAAAGATATGTCAAAAAAAGAGATAACCGGCATCCAGAAGCAGACAGGATTCGTATTTCAGGACTATAATCTATTCCAGAACAAGAATGTTCTTGACAATGTGACACTCGGACTCACATCTGCAAGGAAGATACCAAAGGATCAGGCAGTACGGACCGCCATGGATATGCTCTCCCGTGTGGGAATGGAAGACTATGCAAAGCAGTATCCTTCACAGCTATCAGGCGGCCAGCAGCAGAGAGTAGCCATTGCCCGAGCCCTGGCTACAGACCCGAAGATCATCTACTTCGATGAGCCGACATCAGCACTTGACCCACAGCTGACCGGAGAAGTGCTCACTGTCATGAGACAGCTGGCCGAAGACGGAATGACAATGCTTGTAGTGACACACGAGATGTCATTTGCCAGAGAAGTGTCGAACAAAGTGATATTCATGGACGGCGGAGTCGTCGTAGAGCAGGGAGTTCCTGATGAATTTTTCTCAAATCCTAAGGAAGAAAGAACCAGAGAATTCCTGCGTCTTGAGACAGAATAATATCATCAATTTCTGATCTTCTCCCACTTATGACCAGCCAGATGTGTGAGGAACAGTATACCACGCACAATAAGCTCCGTGCACATTGCGATCCAGACGCCACGAAGGCCCAGCCGTCCTGAAAGAACTGCCGCCAGCGGGATTCTGACTCCCCACATGCTTATAATATTGCGGATCGTAGCCGAAAGCGTGTCACCTGTTCCGCGGAAGACACCGCTGGCCACAATTGAGGCTCCGAACATCGGCTCAGCAAATGCCTCTATACGAAGGACCTGGGTCCCAAGCTTCCTGATCACAGGATCCGGGCTCAGTATCCCTATCATCTCCGGTGCAAAAATATACATCAGAATTCCTGCACATGTCATCACAACTATGCCACTGATAGTCGTGATCCATCCAAGCCTTCTCGTGAGTTCATGTCTTCTGGCTCCATAACACTGGCCTATCAGGGTCACGGCGGCGGATTGGATGCCATATCCAGGCATATAGCACAGACTCTCGGCCGTCACAGCAAATGAATTGGCGGCAATCGAATCCGCTCCGAGAGGCGCCACAATAGTTGTAGATACTACCTGTGCGCCACCCATAATAACTGATTCTACGGCCGATGGAACAGATATTTCAAGAGCCTTCTTTATTATTTTTTTCACATCATGAATCCTCTCTCCGCTTCTCAGATGAAGCACAGGAGAGATCCTGAGCAGATAGATAAGGCATAATGCCGCAGCAACGGCCTCTGCAAGAGCAGTACCAAGCGCAGCGCCTTTTATCGTGAGTCCGAATCCATATACATGTATATTTTTTCCAAAAATACTTATATTCCTTGATGGAAAGATAAAAATCAGGTTGAATATCACATCCAGCACGCACTCCAGAACACCCAGAAAGCTCGGAAGCTTCATATTGCCTGATGCCTCAACCATACCACCTGCTATGTACATCATCTGCATGGCCGGAAGCGCCATTGAATAAATGCCAAAATATGCGCTGGCTCTGGGAGCTACCCTGCTGTCGCCACCCAGCCATAGCGGAATCTTTCCTGAGAATGCGACACAGAATGCCATTACGATCAGACTAATACATAATGCAAAAATAAGTCCGATTCGTACGATATTTCTTGCTTCCTTATCATTTTCAGCACCTATTCTGTGTGCGATCAGGACGTTGAATCCTATGCCTGCCGCTGTGCACAGCCCTCCTATGAGCCACGTCGTAGATGCCACAAGTCCTATTGCTGCAGAGTCAGTTGCCCCTAGCTGTCCTACCATTGATGCATCAATATACTGCATGATGATTGAAGACAGCTGTGCAATGATAGCCGGAAACGCAAGCTGTGCTATAAGTTCAATCTCTTCTTTTCTGTCAAGAGTATGGCCTTCACGCATACGCGCAAGCAGATTGCCTTTACAATCTGTATGCTGTGTCTGTTTACTCCCTGTCATATATTTACCTCATTACAATAATACAGAGGCTATTATACAAAAGATTGTACGCAACGTAAAATTAAATCTGTATGAAAAAGGAGCCACACGCGGTGGCTCCCAGAAAAGTATATGTAGTATGGAGGATAAAATTAATTACCTGATTGCATCGAAGCCCTGTTGGAGGTCTTCAATGATATCATCGATATGCTCTGTTCCGATTGACAGACGGATCGTATTAGGCTTGATGCCCTGATCGCGAAGTTCTTCTTCGTTGTCCTCGGAATGAGTTGTTGAAGCCGGATGAATGACAAGTGACTTCACATCAGCAACATTTGCAAGGAGTGAGAAGAGCTCGAGATTGTCGATGAACTTCTTGGCTGTGTTCTCATCGCCCTTGATATCAAAGGTGAAGATTGAGCCGCCGCCGTTCGGATAATACTTCTTGTAGAGCTCCTGCTGTACAGGATCTTTTGAAGCTGCCGGATGAGAAATATACTCAACCTCAGGTCTGGTCTTCAGATAATCAACTACCTTGAGAGCGTTCTGAACCTGTCTCTCGACACGAAGTGAAAGTGTCTCAAGTCCCTGAAGGAAGATCCATGCATGGAACGGGCTTAAGGTAGCACCCTCATCACGAAGGATGATGGCACGAAGATACGTAGCGATTACAGCCGGTGCTGTATCCTTAGCGAATGTGAGTCCATGATATGACTCATTCGGCTGTGTGAGCCATGGATACTTGTCAGATGAAGCCCAGTCAAATGTACCACCATCAACGATGACACCACCGATTGTGGTTCCATGTCCACCGATGAACTTGGTAGCCGAATGAACTACGATATCAGCGCCGTACTCGATCGGACGAAGGTAATACGGTGTAGCAAAGGTGTTATCAACGATAAGTGGAAGGCCATGCTTATGAGCGATCTGTGCCCACTTCTCGATGTCCACTACTTCACTGTTCGGATTCCCAAGAGACTCTACATAGAGGGCCTTGGTATTGTCCTGGATGGCATTCTCGATCTCATCATAATTGAACGGATCAACAAATGTAGTATGTACATCATAGTCAACAAATGTGTGAGCCAGGAAATTGTATGTGCCGCCATAGATATTCTTTGCAGAAACGATATGGTCTCCTGCCTTTGCTACTGCCTTAAAAGCGTATGTAACAGCTGCTGCACCTGATGAAACAGCAAGAGCTGCAACACCGCCCTCAAGAGCTGCGATTCTCTTCTCGAATACGTCCTCTGTAGGATTTGTAAGTCTTCCATAGATATTACCTGCATCCTTGAGTCCGAATCTGGCCTCAGCATGGTCTGAATTGTGGAAGACATATGATGATGTCTGATAAATAGGCACTGCTCTTGAATCAGTAACCGGATCAGCCTGCTCCTGACCTACATGAAGGGCAAGAGTCTCAAAATGTAACTTTCTATCCGCGTATCTAGCCATTTATTTCTCCTTTGATTGAGTTATGAGTTATGAGTTCTAAGTTTTAGGTTGATATTTCGGACTTCGAACTATAAACTTCGAACTTTGAACTAATTATGAAAACAGTGCTGTTGACAGATATCTGTCTCCTGAATCAGGGAGAAGCACTACGATGTTCTTGCCCTTTGCCTCAGGTCTCCTGGCAATGATATCAGCTGCCTTGAGAGCTGCTCCTGATGAAATGCCTACGAGAGTGCCTTCATTAACTGCGAAACGGCGTCCCTCTTCGAATGCATCATCATTCTCGATCGTGATGATCTCATCATATACCTTGGTATCAAGTACCTTTGGTACGAATCCTGCGCCGATACCCTGAATCTTGTGAGGTCCTGCCTGACCCTTTGAGAGAACCGGGCTTCCTGCAGGCTCTACTGCTACAATCTTCACATCCGGGTTCTTGCTCTTCAGGTAATGACCTACACCTGTAAGAGTTCCGCCTGTTCCTACACCTGCGATGAAGTAATCTACCTTGCCGTCTGTCTGCTCCCAGATCTCCGGGCCTGTAGTCTTCTCGTGTGTGGTGGCATTTGACGGATTATCGAACTGCTCAAGAATGAGTGAGCCGGGAATCTGCTCGTGAAGCTCATTGGCCTTCTCGATGGCTCCCTTCATTCCCTTGGCTCCGTCTGTAAGCACGAGCTCTGCGCCGTATGCCTTGAGGAGATTTCTTCGCTCAACTGACATTGTCTCAGGAAGTGTGATCAGTGCCTTGTAGCCCTTGATGGCTGCAACTGCTGCGATACCGATTCCGGTATTTCCTGAGGTAGGTTCGATAAGAGTAGCGCCTGGCTTCAGGACTCCTCTCTTCTCTGCGTCCTCGATCATTCCGAGTGCTATACGGTCCTTTACGGATCCTGCCGGATTGAAAAGCTCAAGCTTTACAAAAATATTGGCATCTGTTGAGCCAGCCGCATTTGCATAACGGTCTGCCTTCAGAAGTGGTGTTTTTCCAATCAGTTCAAGAATACTGTTAACATAGCTGCTCATAATAAAATGTCCTTTCCTTTATATACAAAATATACTCATCACATTCGATGAAACCAACATCGAAAGACCTTCTTCTGATCAGTCTTCATAAGCATCTCCTTTTGTCTTTCCCATAATTCCTATGGATAAACTAGGTTTTCTTGCTATGGTTGTATTATATGCAACTTAATTTAGTTTGTCAAGAGGAAATTTTCAAATAATTTAAAACATTCAGTGAGGCCTTACATCCCCTTTGTCTACGACAATTCTGTAGCCACTCGACTCGGCTCTTCTGGCTATACATCCCCTGCATTCGCTCGAAAGCTCTCCGGTACATATCTTGTTCTCGTAAAGTGCATACAGCTTCCGCACTCCGGTCGGCGACAGATTCGGCATCACGACATTTGCTCCGGCACATAGTCCGTACTCCCTTCCCTTCGGATGTATCGTCCCGAGAGCCGTGGTCGCCGGGATCAGCGCGTAAGGAAACATCAGCCGGAGTATTGCTATCATCCGAAGCGTCATTGCCATTGAGCCATTGCAGCAGTCCTTAAACGGAGTCGCATGATGAGTGAGATAAGGGCCTATGCCTATCATGTCAGGCTTGAGCTCCTGCAGAAACCTCAGATCCTCCAGCAGATATTCCGGTGTCTGCGCGAGTGATCCGACCATGAACCCTGCCCCTATCTGATATCCGATACCCTTCAGATCGTAGAGGCACCTCTTTCTGTGCTCCGGTGACAGCTCCGCCGGATGCAGGATATGGTAATGCTCATCAGATGCAGTCTCATGACGCAGCAGATATCTCCTTGCCCCTGCATCATAATATCTCTGATATGACTCATGCTCCCTTTCTCCGATAGAAAGAGTCACGGCGCAGTCAGGATACCCTTCGCAGATAGCTGATACTATATCGCAGATCATATCGTCAGTGAAAAATGGGTCCTCTCCGCCCTGCAGCACGAAGGTCCTATAGCCAAGGTCATAGCCCTCTGCTGCACACCTCATGATATCATCCTTCGTCAGACGGTATCGGGTGAGCTCCCTGTCATCCCGTCTGATGCCGCAGTAATAGCAGTTGTTCCTGCAGAAGCTTGTAAATTCTATAAGTCCTCTCACATATACATCCGTGCCGTACTCCTGCCTCCTCACCTCATCAGCCGCTGTGAAAAGCGCTTCCTCGTCATCCGTGAATTCAGGAAAAAGCGGAAGTCTCTTCGCCGGATGTGCTGATGCCTCCGGCGTATTAGGAAAAAGATCCTCATCTATCCCCGTAGGCATGGTGATAAGCGAAAGGAACTCCTCATCTGTTAAATTGTGCTCGTTTTTTAACTTTTCTATCAGATCCTTCGTATCTTTCCGCCCTCCAGGGAAATTTTTCTATCCTTATACAGATGACCGACCGCCCGCTTGAATGCTGCCTTCGACAGTCCGGTCTCACGCAGGATAACCTCAGGCGAAGCCTTCTCTGTAAACGGAAGCACGCCTGCGTATGAATCGATTATTGACATGACTTTTGCCCCGTCACAATCGAGCTCCTGATACGCATCCTTTCTCGTGGTAAGAGAAAGCTTGCCGTCAGGCTTTACCTCGGTCACACGCAGCTCAAGCTCATCACCTATATTATGATCTCTCATGTCCTCATGGCGTGGGATCATGCCTGAATAGATATCATCTACTGCGACAAAGGTCCCGAAATCATGGCCGAATTCGTAGATCCGTCCCTCTACCACATCATCCTTCTGATACGGGCTGTCCGTGCTCAGCACATCATACAGATGCTTCATCGAGGCACACGGCCTGCCACTTTTATCTATATACAGACGCACAAGGACCTCATCGCCTGCCTCGATCCTGTGATCAGAGTCCCGCCTGCCTGCTATCTCATGAAATGGAAGCAGTAGATCCTTCGGCAGTCCCCAGTCCAGGAAAAGTCCGATCCCAGTCACGTCCTTTACCGTAAGTACCCGAGGCCGGTCCATTGTGATGAGCGGCTCTGTGATCGTTGCTATCATCCGGTCCTTCGTGTCGAGATACAGGAAGACCCTCACGGTATCTCCGGTCCTCGCATCATCAGGTACTTCCTTTTTCGGAAGCAGCACCCTTTTCTCGTCGTCCATATTCTCTGCGAGCAGGGCACCGAACTCCTTGAAGCGGGCAATTTTTAATTCATTATATTTACATAGTTCAAGCATATATTTCCTTCAAAAAACTGAATCAGATGAAAAAGGGACCTGTCCCCTTTTTCATCTGAATTTGCGGAGGCCGGCGAGGCCCCATCTGAAAAGATTGCCACAGGCTGCGAACGGGTTCAGGTGCAGATACTCACGATAAAAGCGCCACTGCACCCTTATCAGCTTCCTCTTGTTCCCGGTCGTGGAAGTGTCGAGCACACGGTATTTCGCGAGCACCTTCTGATTCCCGTAGGCAAGGCCTGTCTTCTCGACGCAGTCGAGCCAGTAGGCATAGTCATCACGCAGGCTATTAAGCTCCTCCCTGAGATAGATCTTGCCATAGGTTCCGGCGTCATATAATCCGGTGAGACAGCCGATGCGGTTCATCACATACATATCCCTCGTAGTGATAACGGGCATGCATTCATCTACTCTTCCGAAGACCTCTGAATCAGCATTGATATGCTCATACGAGGAGCATACCACGGCTGCCCCTTTCTCATTCATGAAGGCGAGCTGCTCCGAGAGAAAAGAAGGATACCACAGATCATCTGCATCGAGAAGACAGATATATCTTCCCGAGGCCTCCCTGATACCATGATTCCTCGCATTGGCGGAGCCGCCGTTCTTCTGATTGATAAGACGGATTCTCTGGTCCTTCTGCACGTATGCATTTACTACCTCCTCTGAATTATCCGATGAGCCGTCATTTACGATGATCATCTCCCAGTCGGTGTAGTCCTGCGCGAGCACGCTCTCTATGGTCTCTCCTATATATCTTGCTCCGTTATAGCACGGAGTGATTATTGATACTTTATTATTCATAGCAAAAAAGCCTGCCAGCAGTCACTGGCAGGCCCACCTTTTTATCAGATTTCTACCTTGTCGTCGGCATCTTCCTTCTCGTCCTCATCGACGATCGGTTCATCCTTTACAAGGTCTTCGATTCTTGTCGTATAGTCAGTATTGAGCTTGATATCCCTGTATCTCTTCATACCTGTTCCGGCTGGGATCAGCTTACCAATAATGACATTCTCCTTAAGTCCCTGGAGATGGTCAACCTTACCCTTGATGGCCGCATCCGTGAGAACCTTGGTGGTCTCCTGGAATGAAGCTGCTGACAGGAACGAATCGGTAGCCAGAGCTGCCTTTGTGATACCGAGAAGAACTCTTTCTCCTTCTGCCAGCTCCTTACCTTCCTTGGCAAGTCTCTCATTCTCATCCTCGAAGTCAAGGAAATCAACCTGAGCGCCAGGAAGGAACTTACTCTCACCTGAGGCAGTGACACGGACCTTCTTCATCATCTGACGGACAATGACCTCGATATGCTTGTCGGAGATATCAACACCCTGACGTCTGTACACGCTCTGTACCTCCTTCAGGATATAGTCCTGAACTGCGTCAACGCCCTTGACATCAAGCAGATCATGCGGGTTGATAGAACCTGCAGTAAGCGGATCTCCGGCCTTTACCTGCTGGTCCTCCTGAACGATGATATGGCTGCCGTAGGTGATAGGATATGTCTTTACCTCAGCCTCGCCCTGTGAAGCGTCGCTTACGATATCGATCTCCTGTCCCTTCTTCTCTTCATTTCTGAAGTGCACCTTACCATCGATAGCAGTTATGGTTGCCATTCCTTTAGGCTTACGTGCCTCGAAGAGCTCCTCAACTCTAGGAAGACCCTGGGTGATATCATTACCTGCAACACCACCGGTATGGAAGGTACGCATTGTAAGCTGTGTACCAGGTTCTCCGATAGACTGGGCTGCGATGATTCCGACAGCCTCGCCGACCTGTACAGGCTGGCCTGTTGCCATATTCGCACCATAGCACTTCGCGCAGATACCGTTCTTGCAGCGGCAGGTAAGGATTGTACGGACCTTTACCTTCTCTATCGGATTGCCATCTGCATCGACACCCTTATTGATGATGTTCTCGGCACGCTTAGGTGTGATCATGTGATTAGCCTTGACGATCACATTGCCGTCTGCATCGCAGATCGTCTCACAGCTGAAACGTCCTGTAAGTCTGTCCTGAAGAGACTCGATAAGCTCCGGTTTTCCACCGTTCTCGGCTTCCTTCTCGAAAACATATACATACTTGCCGGGAATATCCCTGCCGGTACCCTCGTTGCAGTCCTGCTCCTTGATGATGAGCTCCTGTGATACATCGACCATTCGTCTGGTCAGGTATCCTGAATCGGCTGTACGAAGAGCCGTATCACTCATTCCCTTACGTGCTCCATGCGCTGACATGAAGTACTCGAGTACGTCAAGTCCCTCACGGTAATTACTCTTGATAGGCATCTCGATCGTATGACCCGTAGTATCGGCCATCAGACCCTTCATACCAGCGAGCTGCTTGATCTGCTTATCAGAACCACGGGCTCCTGAGTCAGCCATCATGTGGATCTCATTATAATCATCAAGTCCTGCAAGAAGATCCTCTGTCAGGTTCTTATCCATTGCTTCCCAGATAGAGATTACTGACTTGTAACGCTCCTCATTGGTCAGCTTACCCTTTCTGTACTGCTTGCGGATGAAGTCCACCTTATTCTCTGCCTCATCAATGAGATCCTGCTTCTGATCAGGTACCTTCATATCTGAGATAGAAACTGACATTGCTGAGAGTGTGCAGTACTTATATCCCATTGCCTTGATATCATCAAGAACCTCTGCCGTCTTCGTGGCGCCATGTACGTTCATGACCTTCTCAAGGATGGCCTTCTGATCGCCCTTCTTGATCAGCTTGTCATATTCGAGCTTCAGCTCATTTCCCGGGATGCTTCTGTCAACGAATCCAAGATCCTGAGGAATGATCTCATTGAACATGAAGCGTCCGAGTGTAGACTCTACAAGTCCTGAAACCTTCCTGCCATCCGGCATTGTACGGGTCATTCTGACCTTGATCCTGGCGTGATAGTCAAGTCCGCCATTCTCATGGGCAAGAAGTGCCTCATTATAGCTCCTGAAAACTTTTCCTTCGCCGGTGACACCAGGTCTCTCCTGGGTCATGTAATAGATTCCGAGTACGATATCCTGTCCCGGAACTGCTACCACTCCGCCGTCTGAAGGCTTCAGGAGGTTGTTCGGGGAGAGAAGCATGAAACGACACTCTGCCTGTGCTTCCTGTGTCAGTGGCAGATGCGCCGCCATCTGATCTCCATCGAAGTCGGCATTGAATGCTGCACATACCATAGGATGAAGACGGATTGCCTTTCCTTCTACGAGGATTGGCTCGAAGGCCTGGATACCGAGTCTGTGGAGTGTCGGGGCACGGTTGAGCATTACAGGGTGCTCCTTTATTACATCCTCGAGGACATCCCATACTCTCGGGTCATCCTGCTTCTCGACCATCTTCTTGGCGCTCTTGATATTTGTCGCAATGCCTCTTGCCTGAAGCTCTCTCATTACGAAAGGCTTGAACAGCTCGATAGCCATTTCCTTCGGAAGACCACACTGATACATCTTCAGGTCCGGTCCGATAACGATAACGGAACGTCCCGAATAGTCGACACGCTTTCCGAGAAGGTTCTGACGGAATCTTCCGTTCTTTCCCTTCAGCATATCTGAAAGAGACTTCAGGGATCTGTTTCCGGCTCCTGTGACTGCTCTTCCACGACGGCCATTATCTATAAGTGCATCTACTGCTTCCTGAAGCATACGCTTCTCGTTCCTGATGATGATATCAGGAGCAGCAAGCTGCAGGAGACGACGCAGACGGTTATTTCTGTTGATGATTCTTCTGTACAGATCATTGAGGTCTGAGGTGGCAAATCTTCCACCATCAAGCTGTACCATAGGACGCAGATCAGGTGGGATGACCGGAAGTACATTAAGGATCATCCATTCAGGCTTATTTCCTGACTCACGGAAGGCCTCTACTACCTCGAGTCTCTTCATGATACGGGCCTGCTTCTGGCCTGAGGCATTCTTCAGCTCCTCTGTAAGCTCCTCAGCATCCTTGTCGAGATCGATCTCCTTCAGAAGCTCCTGTATAGCCTCGGCTCCCATGTCTGCACGGAAGGAACCCTCGCCATACTGTTCCACATACTGCTGATATTCCTGCTCTGAAAGCACATCCTTCTTGTGGAGTGGTGTGTCCTTCGGATCAAGAACTATATATGATGCAAAGTAGAGTACTCTCTCAAGCATCCTTGGTGAAAGATCGAGGATGAGTCCCATTCGTGAAGGTATTCCCTTGAAGTACCAGATATGGGAAACCGGAGCTGCAAGCTCGATATGTCCCATTCTCTCACGACGTACGGAAGCCTTTGTTACCTCTACACCGCATCGGTCACATACAACACCCTTATAACGGATCTTCTTGTATTTACCGCAGTGACATTCCCAGTCCTTCGTAGGTCCGAAGATCTTTTCGCAGAAAAGTCCGTCCTTCTCAGGCTTTAGTGAACGGTAATTGATGGTCTCAGGCTTCTTTACCTCACCATGAGACCACTCTCTGATCTGATCCGGAGAAGCAAGGCCGATCTTAATTGCATCAAATGATGTAGACTGATTGGTTTGTTTTTCTCTCTTATCCGCCATCAATTTCTCCTTCCGTTAGTCATTGTCAAGGTTGATCATATCTGATGCTGCAGACTCTGCATCGAGAGGTCCTGCATTCTCATCATCGAGATCAGCATCTTCGTTTTCATTGTCTTCTGAGATCTCCTCGAGCTCTCCGGTCTCTTCGTTGAACTCCTGCTTGGAGAATCCAAGCTTTCCGAAATCCTCAGCATTCTCAAAAGCGTATGTGCTTCTGTTATTATTGCTGTTAGAGTCTTCCTTATTGATGATGCTGTTGATATTTGTGTTGCCGTAATCCTGTGACTCCATCAGATGTACTTCATTACCGTCCTCATCGAGAACCTTTACATCCAGGCAGAGTGACTGCAGCTCCTTCAGCATTACCTTGAATGACTCAGGAATACCAGGTGCAGGAATATTCTGTCCCTTGATGATTGCCTCATACGTCTTCACACGACCTACCACATCATCGGACTTCATGGTCAGGATCTCCTGAAGTGTATAGGCTGCTCCATAAGCCTCGAGTGCCCATACCTCCATTTCTCCGAAACGCTGTCCGCCGAACTGTGCCTTACCACCGAGCGGCTGCTGGGTAACAAGGGAATACGGACCAGTCGAACGGGCATGGATCTTATCATCTACGAGATGATGCAGCTTCAGGTAATGCATGTGTCCGATCGTGACCGGTGATGCAAAATCCTCACCTGTACGTCCGTCACGGAGCTGTACCTTACCATCACGGCTTATCGGAACGCCCTTCCATACCTCTCTGTGATCTCTGTGATCCCACAGATACTGCATGACATCCGCATTTACTGAGCCTTCGTACTTTGCCTTGAAGTCATCCCAGTCGCTGTTGACATAGTCATTTGCCATCTCAAGAGCATCTCCGATATCCTTCTCGGTAGCTCCGTCGAATACAGGAGTCTCTATATTGAAGCCGAGTGCCTTGGCTGCGAGTGACAGATGGATTTCGAGCACCTGTCCGATATTCATTCGTGAAGGCACGCCCATCGGGTTCAGGCAGATATCAAGAGGACGACCGTTCGGAAGGAACGGCATGTCCTCGACCGGGAGTACCCTTGAAACGACACCCTTGTTTCCATGACGACCGGCCATCTTGTCTCCGACGGAGATCTTTCTCTTCTGGGCAATCGTCACATGGACTCTCTTATCTACTCCGGCTGGAAGCTCTGCATACTTTACATTCTTCGCATTCTTAGGGATCTCTGTACCTTCTCTTACGAATGTGGTAGCTTCCACTACGATTCCATAATATCCATGAGGTACCTTGAGAGATGTATCACGGACCTCTCTGGCTTTCTCACCGAAGATCGCGCGGAGAAGCTTCTCCTCTGCGGTAAGCTCTGTCTCTCCCTTAGGGGTAACCTTTCCTACCAGGATATCTCCGGCTCTTACCTCTGCGCCTACCATGATGACACCCTCTTCATCAAGCTTGGCTACTGCATCCTGTCCGATTCCCGGAACATCCTTCGTGATCTCTTCCTTACCGAGCTTGGTGCCTCTGGCATCTGTCTCGAATTCCTCCATATGGATAGAGGTAAATACATCGTCCCTTACGAGTCTCTCTGAAAGAAGTACGGCATCCTCGTAGTTGTAGCCCTCCCAGGTCATGAATCCGATCAGAGGATTCTTGCCTAAGGACAGCTCTCCGTCATGTGTAGACGGACCATCTGCGATGACCTCGCCCTTTTCTACATGATCGCCCTTGAATACTATAGGACGCTGGTTGTAGCAGTTCGACTGGTTCGAACGCTCAAACTTGATCAGATGATACTCATCTCTCTCACCATCATCTGTCTTCACTACGATAAGAGTGGATTCTGCATCTATTACTGTTCCTGCATGCCTTGCGATGACACAGTCTCCTGAGTCACGGGCTGCACGACCCTCCATTGCTGTACCGATAACAGGTGCCTCTGTAGTCAGAAGAGGTACTGCCTGACGCTGCATGTTAGATCCCATCAGGGCACGGTTCGCATCATCATTCTGAAGGAACGGTATAAGTGCTGTAGCAACTGAGAATACCATTCGCGGTGACACATCCATATAGTCGAACAGGGTCTTGTCGTACTCCTGCGTCTCCTCACGGAAACGTCCTGATACTGAATTCCTTACGAAATGACCATCTGCATCAAGCTTCTCATTCGCCTGGGCTACATGATAATTATCCTCTTCATCGGCTGTCATATAGACAACCTCATTCGTTACACGAGGATTCTTCGGATCACTCTTGTCGATCTTGCGGTACGGTGCCTCAATGAATCCGTATTCATTGATACGTGCATAGCTGGCAAGTGAATTGATGAGTCCGATGTTCGGTCCTTCTGGTGTCTCGATAGGGCACATACGGCCGTAATGTGTATAGTGGACATCACGTACCTCGAATCCGGCACGGTCACGTGAAAGACCACCAGGTCCAAGGGCTGACAGACGTCTCTTGTGTGTGAGCTCTGACAGTGGGTTGTTCTGATCCATGAACTGTGACAGCTGTGATGATCCGAAGAACTCCTTGACTGCTGCAGTCACTGGTCTCGTGCTGTTGATCAGATTTGATACCTTGATCGTATCAGGGTCCTGCGTCTGCATACGCTCTCTGATGACTCTCTCAAGTCTCGAAAGCCCGATCCTGTACTGATTCTGAAGCAGCTCGCCTACTGCTCTTACACGACGGTTTCCTAAGTGGTCGATATCATCATCATTGCCGATGCCCCACTCAAGATGCATATTATAATTGATCGATGCATAAATATCCTCACGGGTAATATGCTTCGGTACCAGCTCATGCTTATTTCTGATAAGTGCGCTGATCAGATCCTCTTCATCGAGATCCTGGTCGAGAAGCTCCTTAAGCCTCGGATAGTAAACCTTCTCCTTGATGCCGCACTTCTCTAAAGGATCGAAGTCCACGTATGTGCAAAGATCCACCATCATATTAGAGAGAACCTTGACATTTCTCTCCTCGGTCTGGATATATACATACTCTATTCCGGCGTTCTGGATCTTATCTGCAAGGTCACGGCTGACTCTGGTGCCGGCCTCTGCAAGAATCTCTCCGGTCTCCTTATCAACTACATCCTCTGCCAGAGTCTGATTGAAAATCCTCTGTCTGAATGAAAGCTTCTTATTGAACTTGTATCTGCCGACCTTTGCGAGATCATATCTCTTAGGGTCGAAGAACATTGTCTCAAGAAGTGACTCCGCATTCTCCGGCGTCATAGGCTCACCCGGACGGATCTTCTTGTACAGCTCTATAAGTCCTCTCTCATGGCTTCCTACTGCATTCTCACCCTCAAGGCATGGGTCCTTCTCAAACGATGCGAGAATCTTCGGCTCGTCTCCGAACTTCTCGATGATCTCCTCATTCGTTCCGAGTCCTAATGCACGTAGAAGCACTGTGATAGGTACCTTACGGGTACGGTCTACACGAACGTAAAATACATCACCTGAATCCGTCTCATACTCAAGCCAGGCTCCACGGTTCGGGATAACTGTGCATGAATACAGCTTCTTACCTGTCTTGTCATGATCTATTCCATAATAAATGCCAGGAGAACGTACCAGCTGGCTGACTATTACTCGTTCAGCACCATTGATGACGAATGTGCCTGTATCGGTCATCAGAGGGAGATCTCCCATGAAAATCTTCTCTTCATCCATTTCGTCATTGACAAGCAGCTGCACTGTCACCTGTAATGGAGCTGCGTATGTAGCATCTCTTTCCTTACATTCGGCTATAGTGTACTTCGCCTTGTCACGAAGCAGTTCGAATCCCGTGAATCTGAGACTCATGCGTCCGCTGAAGTCTTCAATAGGAGAGATATCGTCAAAAGCCTCCTGAAGCCCTTCATCAAGGAACCACTGGAATGATTTCTTCTGAACCTCTATGAAGTTCGGCATCTCCAGTACTTCCTTCTGCTGGGCATAGCTCATTCGGATTCCCTTGCCTGCCTTGACCGGACGTATTCTGTTATTCTCCATTTGGCATTCCCTTTCAGTAAAAGTTGACCTTGTTCTATGAGTATTACCATAAAAAAGGGCAAAAAACACCCTTTACCCACTTTTCTGATAATACAGCAACGTACAGTTTATCACAAATATCAAGTGGGTGTCAAGGTGTTTTTGAGTTATGAGTTATGAGTTATGAGTTGTGAGTTCCCTCCGGGATGCCCAGCAAACTGTTTTCAATAAAAAACTCCGCAGACCCCTTTCCGGGATCCGCGGAGCGGAACTCTTAACTATTAACTTTTAACTCTTAACTTACTTAAGAGTAACCTTAGCGCCCTGCTCCTCGAGCTTGGCCTTGAGGTCATCTGCTGTTGCCTTATCAGCGCCTTCCTTGATAACCTTTGGTGCTGAATCAACGAGATCCTTAGCTTCCTTGAGTCCAAGGCCTGTTGCCTCACGAACTACCTTGATAACCTTAACCTTATTTGGTCCGATCTCAGTAAGCTCTACATCGAAGCTGTCCTTCTCCTCAGCTGCATCTCCGCCTGCTGCGCCGCCTGCTGCTACTACAACGCCTGCTGCTGCAGATACGCCGAACTCTTCCTCACATGCCTTTACAAGGTCATTAAGCTCAAGAACTGAAAGCTCTTTGATTGCTGCGATAAACTCGTCTGTTGTCATCTTTGCCATTTGTTTTTCCTCCAAAACTAAATTCAGGATTCATCCCGGCAGGGGCTCGCTCCTGCCTGTATTATGTCTATAGATATCTGTTCTGTATGATCCGGGCGTAGGCCCTGACCATTTTGCTAACCGTTACTCGGCTGCTGGTGCCGCTTCCTCTGCCGGTGCTGCTGCTTCTGCTGCATCGCCGCCACCCTTGTCTGCGATCTGCTTCAGAACGCGAGCGAAATTCGTGATCGGGCTCTGGAGAGAACCAAGGAGACGTGAAAGAAGCTCGTCTCTTGATGGAACACTTGCGATTGTCTTCATTCCTGCTGCATCGTAGTATGAACCCTCTACGATACCGGCCTTGATCTCAAGTGCAGGTGCATCCTTTGCTACCTTTGTGATGATACGTGCTGGTGCTGTTGCATCGTCCTTTGAGATTGCGATAGCATTGGTTCCTTCAAGAAGGTCACTAAGCTGCTCACAGTCTGTGCCGGCGAATGCACGCTTCATCATTGTGTTCTTGTAGACCTTGTATGTGCATCCGGCTTCACGGAGCTGCTTACGCAGATCTGTGTCCTGTGCAACAGTAAGGCCACGGTAGTCAACAAGAACAACTGACTGCGCATCCTTGATCTGCTCTGAGATCTCGTCTACGACTGGCTGTTTTAATTCTACTTTAGCCAAATTCTATACCTCCTGTAAGTATTGTATTGCTGCCTGTAATAAAAAATCCTGTGGACGCGCCACAGGATTCAAGAATGATCATAACCAATCATTACCTCGGCAGGTTGACTTGCGTTACGGCCTCGCGGCCACCTGCTGTCTATGGCAAGCAATTATAGCGGACATCATAGCTTGGGATACGCTATAATGTCCTATGTATATTACATCTATCGGATGTATTTGTCAAGTACTTTCATGCTGATCCACAGGAAAGTCCAGATGCGAGGAGAACCGACGCCGACGTAGTAGTTACGTCAATGAAGGTTCGACGACGCAGATGGACAATTCCTGTAGAATTACATACCGTAAGGTACTGCGTTGACACGAACACCAGGACCCATTGTAGAAGTAAGGGTGATGTTCTTCAGGTAAGTACCCTTGAGGGTGCTTGGACGTGCCTTGACAATAGCATCCATAAGAGCCTGGAAGTTGTCAGCAAGATCAGCTTCGCTGAATGAAGCCTTTCCTACTGGTACATGGATGATATTAGCCTTGTCCAGACGATACTCGATCTTACCGGCTTTGATATCATTGATAGCCTTGGTGACATCCATTGTGACTGTTCCTGCCTTAGGGTTCGGCATGAGACCCTTAGGTCCGAGAACACGTCCGAGACGTCCAACAACGCTCATCATATCCGGTGTAGCTACTACTACATCGAAATCAAGCCAGCCCTCATTCTGAATCTTCGGAATGAGTTCCTCGCCGCCTACATAATCAGCGCCTGCTGCTGTAGCCTCATCTGCCTTTGCACCCTTTGCGAATACAAGGACACGTACAGTCTTACCTGTTCCATGAGGAAGAACTACCGCACCACGAATCTGCTGATCAGCGTGACGTCCATCACATCCTGTACGGATATGAACCTCGACTGTCTCGTCGAACTTGGCTGTGGCGTTTTTCTTAACGATTGCAACTGCTTCTGCTGCATCGTACTGCTTTGATTTATCATAGGACTTTACTGCGTCCTGATACTTTTTTCCTCTTTTCATGATGAAAAAATTCCTCCTGTGGTCTATATGGGAAGAGGTTCCCTCCCACAATTCTTAGCACTTACTGGTCTAATGACTAGGGCTTTGCCTTCGGCTCGCTTTCGCCTATCAGTCTTCGACCTCGACACCCATTGAACGGGCTGTTCCAGCGATCATTGATATAGCGGAATCAATGTTTGCTGCGTTAAGGTCAGGCATCTTGGTCTCAGCAATCTCCTGAAGCTGAGCCTTTGTAATCTTGGCAACCTTATTCTTATTAGGCTCGCCTGATGCCTTCTGAAGCTTGCAGGCCTTCTTGATAAGAACTGCAGCTGGTGGAGTCTTCGTGATAAATGAGAAGCTCCTGTCGGCATAAACCGTGATAATTGTAGGAACGATTGTATCGCCCATATCAGCGGTCTTTGCGTTGAACTGTTTTGTGAACTCCACGATATTGACACCGTGCTGACCAAGTGCTGGTCCGACTGGTGGTGCCGGTGTAGCTTTGCCGGCCTGAATCTGAAGCTTGATATAACCTTCGATCTTCTTAGCCACTTTGAATCATCCTCCTAGTTAAACTTTCTTTACGTCTGCGAGCTTGAGCTCTACCGGAGTCTCACGCCCGAACATCTCTGCGTTGATGGTAACCGTCTGCTTCTTTGCATTCATCGAGGTAATGACACTCGTTGTGCCCTTCCAGGCACCATTGAGTACAGAGACAGTATCGCCGACCTCCAGATCTGATCTGACTGCCGTCTTCACGCCCATGCTCCTTACTTCCATATCAGAAAGGGGTACCGGCTTGCTCTCCGGGCCTACAAATCCGGTGACACCTCTGGTATTCCTTACGATATACCATGTATCATCGTTCATGACCATCTTGATCATCACATATCCCGGGAAAAGCTTGTGCTGCTTCGTATCGCTCTTGCCATCCCTGACCTCTACCACATCCTCTGTAGGTATCATGACCTTCTGGATCTGGTCCTCAATATGACGATTCCTGGCGGCCTCTTCAATTGTGGTCTTTACCTTGTTCTCATATCCTGAATAGGTATGAGCCACATACCACTTAGCCTCTGTATCTGCCATTGCATGTCCTCCGATTAAAGCTTGATGAGCTTGTCATAGCCATACTGGATAAGCATATCGAAAATGACGATAAGCAGTGCAAGTATCACTGAAATAATGACTGTTGCTGCTGTCTGGCGTCCCACTGTAGGAGCATCTGCCCATACGATCTTGCGGAACTCGTCCTTTACGCCTTCCCAACGCTCTGACATGGTCTTCTTCTTTGTCTTTGCATTGCTTTCTGCCATAGTAGCGCTCCTTTACTTTGTCTCTTTGTGTAAAGTATGCTTTTTGCAGAATGGGCAGTACTTCCTGGTCTCCATCCTCTCAGGATGTGTCTTCTTGTCCTTTGTCAGATTGTAGTTTCTGTGCTGACATTCTGTGCAGGCAAGTGTTATCTTTGTACGCACAACTTCCACCTCCAAATCAGTTATTGTGTGTGTTGTCTGTGGGCTTCCCTTCATACCCGTGAGTCATGAACGGCCGCTATCCATTCATAATTCAGAGCATAAAAAAAAAGACCCTGTCATCCATAGCCTAACTAGGATACCATGAACGGCAGTGTCTGTCAAGTATAAAATTATTCTGTGTCTGTCACGCCGCGCTTCGGCTTGCCGAGTGAGCACCACTTGAGATAGGCATTCATGAACGGGTCAAGGTCTCCGTCCATCACGCCGTCTACATTCGAGGTCTCCTCGCCGGTACGCAGGTCCTTCACCATTGTGTATGGCTGGAAGACGTAGGAACGGATCTGGTTGCCCCAGCTGATGGAGTTGACATCACCTCTGATGTCGGCCTCCTTCTGCTCCTGCTCCTGTTCTCTCAGGAGCTCGAGCTTGGCACGGAGCATTTCCATGGCCTTGTCCTTATTCATGTGCTGACTTCGCTCATTCTGGCAGGTAACGACGATTCCCGTAGGGAAATGCGTGATACGGATGGCTGATGAGGTCTTATTGATATGCTGTCCGCCGGCTCCGCTCGAACGGTAGGTATCGACCCTGATATCCTCATCCCTTATCTCTATATCCGGTGCATCCTTCAGCTCCGGCATTACGTCTGCATTTGAAAACGAGGTCTGTCTCTTGCCATTCGCATTGAACGGCGAAATACGCACGAGTCTGTGCACGCCCTTCTCAGACCTCAGGTATCCATAGGCATTATCTCCATTTACCTGGAAAGTGACTGACTGGAGTCCGGCCTCATCACCCTCGACCTCATCGAGAAGCTCTATTCCGAAGCCATGCTTGTCTGCCCACTTCGTGTACATCCTGTAGAGCATTGATGTCCAATCCATGGCCTCAGTTCCGCCGGCTCCGGCATGAAGAGTGACTATGGCATTGTTGTGGTCATACTTCCCTGAGAGAAGTGTCTTGAGACGGAGTGCCTCGAGATCCTTCCTGAACTCGTCAAACTCTTTTTTCGCATCCTCAAGCATAGAGGGATCATCCTCATCCATCTCTGAATCCATCTCGATGAACGTCTCGATGTCCTCATACTTCTGCTGGAGCGCATCAGCCACGGCCACATCATCCTTCAGACTCTTCAGGGTCTGGCTCTTCTGGGTGGCCTTCTCTGAATCATTCCAGAAATCAGGAGCCTCCATTTCACGCTCCATCTCCTGGATCCTGTTCTTTTTTCCTTCTATATCAAGAGAGCCCAGAACCTCCTTCAGAGCAGGTTCGTAGCTTGCGAGCTCACTTTTCATCTGGTCAAATTCTAGCATTATTTCAGTTTCTCCTTCAGCACACTGATCCCCTTCTGTACCTGATTATCTTTTGAAAAATCGTAGTCCGACAGGTCTGTCACCTTTGATGCATCGCCGTCGTACTTATACTTAAGCACTATATCCGGCTTGATGCCCTTCTTGTGGATGCATTCGCCGTCCGGTGTGAAATATCTCTCGACCGTCATCTTGAGAGCAGAGCCATCGCCTAAGGTAAATTCCTGCTGCACGATTCCCTTACCGAAGGTCTTCGTACCGATAAGCGTGCCGTATTTGAAATCACGGACTGCCCCGGAAAAGATCTCTGCTGCTGATGCCGTATCTCCCGATACGAGAACCACCGTCGGCAGCTTCTCCTGCTTCTTATCATCTGAGGTGTACGTCGTCTTCTTGCCGTACTTGTCCATCATGTAGACGGTAGTGCCCTTTGGCAGGATGTCGTCAAGGATCTTCGTCACTGAATCCACGAGACCTCCCGGATTCGTCCTGAGGTCATAGATCACAGCCTTCACGCCCTGTTTCTTGAGGGTTTTCAGCTCTTTTTCAAACTCTTCTGTTGTCGTACCGTTGAACTCGGCTATATTTATATAACCGATACCGTCCTCTTTGTCAAGCATCGTGCCCCAGACAGACGGAGATGTGACGCTGTCCCGCTTGGCCTTTACCGTATGCTTTTCCCCGTTATGGGAATAGACGATTGTGACACTGCTACCCTTTTTTCCCTTTATTCTCCTGGTAAAATCAGACAATGACAGATCCGAAGCTGTGTAGCCATCGGCAGCTATGATGATATCACCATTCGCAATGCCGGCATCTTCTGCCGGCGAGTCAGGGAATACCTTTATCACCTTAACCTCGTTGGACGAAGCATCTTTCGATACCGAAATGCCGATCCCGACATACTGTCCCGAAGTCTCCTGCTGCTGTTCCTTATACTCAGACGGAGTCATGTACTCGGTATAAGGATCGTCCATTGCCTTCATCAGGCCCTTATAGACACCGGTCTCTTTTTTCGAATCAGAGATATCCTTGTAGTAATACTTGTCTATGAGGCCGGAAATGGTCTTTACCTTTGCAATTGATTTTATATTTAAAAAATCTGTATCGATATCCCGCCCGATAAACATCCAGAAGCCGAACAGGAGCATAGCTATGACAATCAGCACAGCTATGACACCGGTCAGGACGCCTTTTCTGAATTCGGGCGACTTTTCTTTACTAAACATGCAGATGCTTCTTTAATGTGAGTCTTGAACCGATGTAACCGATGCCGACACCGAGTATCAGCGAAACCGGAATCAGTATCCTGAAAATGCTGCCGATAGGTACGAATGCAAACATATCTGACAGAGCGTCAAAACGGTCTGCCACATAATGAATGATCCTGCCATACAGTATGTACAGAATGAGCAGCGGTATGATGGAGCCTATGAGTCCTATAGTCACGCCTTCTACTATGAACGGTTCCCTGACGAAAGAATCCTTCGCTCCAATAAGCTTCATGATGGCTATCTCCTCCTTCCGGACGGAGATGCCGACCGTGACTGTATTGCTGATGAGGAAAATGGCTACCGCCACGAGCACTATGATAATGCCCATTGACACGAACTGTACCAGGGTATTGAAATCGCTAAGAGTACGTGCCGTGGATGCTGACTGGTGCACCTCACGTACACCGTCAAGACCATTCAGATACTTCACCAGCGACTGCTGCTTCGATACATCCTTCAGATATATCTCATAATTTGCCATATCCTTCAGGGGATTATCGTCTGCAAACGAATCTGCGGCATCCTTGTGATTCCCGAAGTAGCTCTTCTGGAACTCGCTCCAGGCCTCATCCGCCGAAATGAACTTGTACGACCTGACCTCTTTTCGCTTGCTGATCGCCGTGCCTATACTATCTATCTGGATCTGGGTGGCATTATTATCGAAATATACCGTCACTGCAACGCCCTTCTCGGCATTGCGCAGCATCCCGCCGAAATTCACGCTTATCGCGTAGAAGAGTCCGAAGAGAAAAATGCATGCCGTCATCGTGGCTACAGACGCCAGTGAGAACATTTTATTTCTCCAGATATTCTTGAGGCCCTGCTTGATATTGTATGAAAAGGAACTGAAATTCATGGCTCAGCCTCCTCTTCATCGCTCATCAGAGTGCCCTTATATATAGTGATGACACGCTTATTCATCGCGCGGACTATCTCCATATTGTGTGTAACGACAAGGACCGTGGTCCCGTCCTTATTTATCTCATCGAGGAGCTTCATTATCTCCCAGGCATTGTGGCCGTCCAGATTACCTGTTGGCTCATCTGCAAGCAGTATCTTCGGGTGATTCACAAGAGCTCTCGCAATTGCCACCCTCTGTTGCTCACCACCTGACAGATGGTTCGGGAGTGACCTGTACTTGCTTGCCAGCCCTACACGTGAGAGCATCTGCGGAACTCTCCGCTTGATATCCCTCTTCGTGGATCCGGTGACTCTCATGGCGAATGCCACATTCTCGTAAACATTACGGTCCTGCAGCAGACGGAAGTCCTGGAATACGCAGCCTATCTTCCTTCTGTATTCAGGGATATCACGGTGCTTAATCCTCGAAAGATCCTTTCCTGCCACGACTATCTGCCCCCCGGTAGGCGGGAATTCCTTCAGGAGAAGCTTTATCATTGTGGACTTTCCTGAGCCGGAATCACCTACGATGAAGACAAACTCGCCCTGATCGATATCTATATTTATATCCTTTAGAGCCGCTATGCCCTTCTCATAAGTCTTGCTGACATTAGTAAGTGTGATCAAAAATCCTGTGCCTCCATATACTTCATGTATTCTACCACCATCATTGCGATTTTGAAAGTAATGGCATCGTCGAACACGCGTAGGTCAAGACCCGTGCTTTTCTGGATCTTGTCCAGCCTGTATACAAGCGTATTTCTGTGAATATACAGCTGTCTCGAGGTCTCTGATACATTGAGGCTGTTCTCGAAGAACTTGTTGATCGTCGTGAGTGTCTCCTCATCGAAATCGTCAGGAGATTTGTCTCCGAAGATCTCTCCGATGAACATCTTGCACAGCGGAATAGGAAGCTGATAAATGAGTCGGCCTATGCCAAGCACCGAATATGCGATGACCTGCTTGTCTGAGAAAAATATCCTCCCGACATCAAGCGCCATCGTCGCTTCCTTGTATGAACGTGAGACATCCTTCAGATCAGTGACTATGGTACCGTAGGAAATCCGCACGAAGCCCTGATCCCTGTCCTTGAACGTACTGAAGATCGTCTCTGCCGCCTTCTCAACCTCATCATAGCTGTTCGTGGCCAGCTGCTTTACTACTATTATATGCTGCTCGTCAACCGCCGTGACGAAATCATGGCTCTTGCCGCCAAAAATACCCCTGACGCACTCGATCTCATCACCCTTCTTCTTGTCATCATCTATCTCGATGACTATGCATACCCTGAGCGCCTCGACATCTATATGCAGCTTCTTGGATCTGTTGTAGATATCCACGAGAAGGAGATTATCCAGCAGGAGATTCTTGATGAAATTGTCCCGGTCGAATCTCTCCTTATAAGCCACTGTGAGCTCAGTCAGCTGGAATGCTGCTACCTTTCCCATGCTGGCAGCCTTCTCCTCGTCATCGTCCCTTGCAATGAGGATGAACTCGAGATTGCCGTCATCATAGACCTTGAAAAATTCGCTGCCATCCATGACCTGGCTCTCTGCATGAGACCTGGCGAAGTCCACGGTTGGCGTGCTGTACTGTGATGCATCTGACATCGTAGATGCAAGCACTGCTCCTTCCGGATCCGTAACTGCGAAATCCACTTTTGTGATAGAACTGAGTCCATCTATCGTCTTCTGCAATATCTGGTTAGTGATCATTATAACCCCCATTGGTAAATGTACACAAAAAACGCATTGCATTTTTGAGCAAAATTTACAATATCATTTTATAGTTTAATACATATTGATGAAATTTGGAAGTACTTTTTGCGATTTTTTTATGCATTTTGCATTGTCGGCGTCATAACAAAAAACGCACCCCCGCAGGGGTGCGAACTTATGATTCTGTATCTTTATGGCCCTTACAGTACGCGGCGTACTGCTGAAATGCCTCTGTAACTGGCATTTGAAATCTTGATTCCGTCACGCGCATTTGATGCATGAACGATCTTGCCACCACCGATGTAGATTGCTACATGGCCAGGATAGCATACGATATCTCCCGGCTGCATATCTGAGGTAGATACTCCTCTTCCTACGCTTCTGTCTGCTGAAGAAGAATGAGGAAGGCTGACACCGAACTGTCTGTATACGCTCATTACGAAACCTGAGCAGTCAGCGCCATTGGTAAGTGATGTGCCGCCCCATACATAAGGATTGCCTACGAACTGGCATGCATAGCTTGCTACTGAGCTTCCGCTGCCGCCTGAAGGTGCTGAATATGATGAAGAGCCTGATGAAGATGAAGATGATGATGAACTGCTGCTTCCTGATGCTTCATCTCTTACGCTTGACTTAGCTGCCTTAGTCTTCTGTGCTGCCTTTATCGACTCGATGGTCTTCGCATGTGAGAAGGTATCCTTGACTGTGACATAGTCTGCTGACACATAGCCCTTGTCATCGTCTGCCTTTACCTTGATCCAGCCATCCTTCTCGCCTGAGAGAACCTTGAGCTTTGATGAACCAGGTACGAGGTCAAGTACCTCTGAATCCTTATCGGCCTTTTCACGAACCTTGAGTGTAGTAGTATTGACTGTAGCTACCTTCTTTGCTGCCTTCTTCACTGCATCCTTGCTGCCTACTGTAAGGTACTCGTTCTTGACCCAGCCGGTCACATCTCCTGAAGAGATCTTCGTCCAGCCATCCTTGGTTCCGATGACATGGCCGAGGTTATTATTGTAAATATGGCCTACAAGCTTTGAATTCTGGCTTGCATGCTTCCTGACATTTGCGTAATCTGAAACCCTGGCAACTGCGAGCTTATCGTACTTCTTCTGCTCTGCTGCTGCTTCGGCTGCTGCCTGATCCTCTTCTGCATCGAGCTCATCTGATGTATCTGATACTACATCAGCTAATGCTCTGTTGACACCGGAAAGTGTGCTTCCTGTGCCTGTGACTGAAGTGTCCTCTGTATCTGCTGCAGCTGAATCTGTATTGCTTGCAAGCTTCACCATTGCTGAAGCTCCTGCAACAGGTGCTGCCTTTGCCGGAAGTGATGCCCCCGCGATCATGATTCCTGCTGAAAGTGTAAGTGCTGCTGCCTGTACTTTTCGATTACGATTCATTAATTTCTAACCTCTTATAAATTTGTTATACTGCCTTTAACATTTATTACAAATTTGTTACATTTGTTAATATACACTCATAAGAGGCCTTTGTCAAGTATTTTCTTGAGAAAAAATTGAAGATTCTTTAAAAAAATTCAAGGAAGTGCCGTGTCAGCCGTGCCGGAGAATTTTGCACGGCTTCCACTACAAATAGAAGATTGTTATTTTCTTAAAAAACTCTGGACGGAGGTGATGGCGTTCGCACCGTCGGCGGCTGCTGTGATGACCTGACGGAGCTGCTTCGTACGCAGATCGCCTGCTGCGAAGATTCCCGGAATACTTGTCACACAGTCCTCGCCTGCAATGACATATCCCTTTTCATCTGTATCCGGAAGGCCTTCGATGCCTGCCGTATTCGGCTGGGTTCCGACTGCCATGAAGACTCCGTTAACAGGGATTGTGCTCTTTTCTCCTGTCTTCTTGTTCAAAGTCTCGACTCCTGTGACCATATTTTCACCGTCTACCTGATTTACGACGGTATCCATTACAAATGTTACATTTTCTTTAGAAGAGGCCTCATCCACGAGCGACTGTGCCCCGCGGAACTCATCTCTTCTATGAATAAGGTAAACCCTGCTTGCGAAACGTGAAAGATAGATGGCATCATCAAGTGCCACATCTCCACCGCCGACTACTGCTACATCCTTTTTCCTGAAGAAAGCTCCGTCACAGGTAGCACAGTATGATACTCCTTTGCCACGGAACTCATTCTCTCCTGGTACTCCGAGCTGTCTGTGATCTGCTCCAAGCGCCAGAACCACTGTCTTCGTATCTATCGTGGTTCCGTCATCGAGTGTCACCTTATCCGGCTCCACCTTTACGACCTGACCATCCCTGAACCCGCATCCCAGTTTCTCTGCGTGCTCACGGAACTTCATTCCGAGCTCCATGCCATTGATTCCAAGTAACCCCGGGTAATTGTCAACCCTGTCTGTTGTTGCGATCTGGCCGCCGCCGACCGGTGTATTTTCTATAAGAAGAGTTGCAAGTCCTGCCCGCTTCGCATATATTGCTGCTGTAAGTCCTGCCGGGCCGCTGCCGACTATCACTGTATCATACATATTTTGCTCCCTTCAGGCTAATTGAATTGTGCGCAATTTAATTTAACATATATGTATCCACTTGTCAATTGTAGTATCAGAAGGCCTGATGTTTCACGACTTCATATTCGTTATCCGATTGGTAATACGGGCACGTAGGATAATGGCCTGTGTAGAGCCGCACCATATCGTCTTCATCCATGTCCACGTCACAGACATATGCTTCTTCATCCTCGTCATATACCAGATTATTGCAGGTATCGCACTGATTACTCATATATACACGCCTTTCATTCCTGTAAAAATAGCATACCAGCGCAGTTTTTTCAAGGGAGACAGGGGGACGGTTCTCCTGTCTTGCAATCCCCCTGACACATATTTATCTTCTGTTGGATTTGCAACGTATATTATCTGACTGACATGATATATTTCTCATCGAACGGAGGTAAATACGATGACAGACAGAACAGAACTTCTTAAGGAATATGTACAGAGATTAAGTGAGGGTGAGGACCTGGAGCCAGTAAGGGCTGATTTCGTAAAGAACTTTAAGGATGTAGATGCTGCTGAGATTGCAAAGGCCGAGCAGACCCTGATTGAAGCTGGTAGGCCGATAAGTGATGTGCAGAGACTATGCGATGTGCATTCAGCTCTTTTCCACGGTGCCACAAGGCAGGAACAGATCGACAATGCTGAGAAAGCTGTACAGGCATCATTGAACAAGGCTGCCCATGCACCGCTTAGTGCTGACCAGCAGGCGGCTGTCAACAGACTCAATGGCGGGAAACAGCAGAATGAGCTGCACAGGACAGACGGTGCAGATGACAGTCTTATGGAATTAAGACAGATCGAGGGTCATCCATTACAGATATTCTGGCTCGAAAATCAGGCTATTGAGAAGCAGCTAAAAGCAATGCGCCATGCACTTGCCTCAAAAAAGGATGTTCTTTTGACATTTGACAGGACCAGACAGATAGCTGTGCATTATGCAAAAAAGGGTGATCTCTTATATCCTGTACTGAAAAAAGATTACGGTTTCTCCGGACCTTCTGATGTGATGTGGGGTGTTGATGATGAGATCCGTGACGAGATGAAAACCCTTTACAATGAAGCTGAGAAAAATGCTGACCGCATGGAAGAGGAAGCCTGGCAGTCGAGAATGGACAAGGTCCTGACCCGTGCTGAAGAGATGGTCTATAAAGAGAACAACATCCTTCTCCCATTGTGCGCAAAGAATTTCTCTGAGGATGTCTGGAAAGGCATCGCAAGGGATATGAAAGACTATGAATTCTGCCTCATTGCTCCTGTTCCGGAATGGAGCGAAGCAAAAGAGACTGCCAATGTGAATGGATCTGATGATGAAATCGTACTTCCATCCGGTCATTTCAACAAAGAACAGCTGAATGCAATGCTTGATACGATCCCGCTTGAAATCACTTTTATTGATGAAAATGATATCAACAGGTATTTCAACCAGAATGAAGGCACCAAACTCTTCAAGAGACCGCTTGCGGCGCTTGACAGAGAAGTATATACCTGCCATCCGCCTAAGGTAGAGCCGATGGTACGCATGGTGATCTCTGAACTGAAAAGCGGTCAGAAAGACTCAGTCGACATCTGGAATGAGAGATCCGGTGAGCCTGTTCTGATCCGCTATATGGCTGTAAGAGACAAAAATGGCAGATATCAGGGGACCATGGAAATAGTCCAGCATATGGGATTTGCCAGAGATTATTTTACAAAATGATCTGATCTGCCTCTTCTACAATTTTTTCAAATTTTTCAAGTGCCGTATCTATCGGGGCCTTCGTTGTGAGGTCTACTCCGGCGTGCTTCAGCTCATTGATAGGATCGGCGCTGCCTCCCATTGAAAGGAACTCCAGGTACCGCCTGACGGCCGGAGTTCCTTCTTTTCGTATAGCCTCGGAAATGGCAACGGCAGCCGAATAGCTGGTTGCATACTTGTATACATAGAACGGGCGGTAGAAATGCGGGATTCTGGCCCACTCATATTTCACCTCATCATCTACGACAAGCTCCGATCCGAAATAGTCTTCGATCAGCTTCTTATAGATTGCATTCAGTGCCGTGGCATTGAGCGCCTCGCCTTTTTCTGCAAGCTCATGAGCCTGTTTTTCAAATTCTGCAAACATCGTCTGGCGGTAAACAGTCCCCTTGAAGCCCTCGAGATACTGGTTCAGATACACAAGCTTCTCTCGCGGATCATCGGTCGTATCCAGAAGATGCTCCACAAGCAGATTCTCATTCACAGTTGAAGCAACCTCGGCCACGAAAAGGGTGTACTGGGCATATTGTGGCGGCTGGGCGTGGTTTGACAGCCAGGTCTGCATAGAATGACCCATCTCATGGGCAATTGTAGAAACCGAATCCAGAGTTCCCGTAAAATTCGTGAGAATGAACGGATTACTCTGATATGTACCTGAAGAATAAGCACCGCCTGTTTTGCCCTTGTTCGGGTAAACATCGATCCAGTGCTCGGCAAAGGCTTTCTTTACAGTATCTGTATAATTTTTTCCAAAAGGAGATACGGTATCGAGTACCATCTGCTGAGCTTCTTCATATGTATACTTCTTGTCATTGCCCCTGACGAGCGGAGCATACAGATCGTAGTAGTGCAGCTCGTCTATGCCAAGGAGCTTCTTGCGAAGCGACACATATTTGTACATCGCAGGCATGTGGGCCCTTACGGATTCAATCAGATTCTCATAGACTTCATCAGGAATATGCTCATCCGCCATCGCCATGGCCCTGCTGCTCTTATAGTGGCGGGCCTTAGCCTCTGCTGCAGCATATTTTACTGCTCCGGAATAGGTAGCAGCGAAAGTATTGATATGTTTTTCATATCCTTTATAGAAGCTGTGGAAAGAATTCTCCCTGAGAGTCCTGTCATCAGAAGACTGGAGCAGAATGTAACCGGATCCGGTGACCTCGGTCTTTTTCCCATTATCATCTGTAACTTCATCGAATGTCAGATCTACATCCTGAAGCGTATTGGCGATATTCTTCGGAGCTCCGAAGACCTCTCCGAACTGAGCCAGGAGCTCTTCCTGATCGCCGGTCAGTGTATGCGGCTTCTGTCTCAGGAGCTGCACCATTGTATAGTGATAGTCCTTCAGTTCATCACTGCCAGTAATCTTTTTCAGCTCATCTTCAGGCAGTGAAAGGATCTCAGGCTCTGCAAACGCAGTCGCCGTAACGGCCTGCACATATTTAGAATAGATCTTTGCATACATCTGCTGTCCGGCATCAGCGCCATTGTCCTCATTTTTCCTGAGAGACGCATATTCGAACAGGTCATCAAGCAGCAGGCCAAGATCAACCTGCGCGTCATAATACTTTTTTATGGTATCAGCATCATGCAGCTGTCCTTTGAACGCCGTGACTGCAGCTATCTTCTCATCGAGCTGTGGCAGGGTATTCTCCCAGTCCTTATCGCTCTTATACAGTGTCGTCAGGTCCCATTCGAATTCAGGATCCATATCCTTACGTTCTTTTAATTCTGTCATTTAAGTCTCCTTATAGTTCAAAAAATTTATGTAAAAAGACAGGAGAACCGTCCCCCTGTCTTTAGATCCGGCCACTGGTGATCGATACATTTTCTTCGCCGGCAAGGTCACGGATATAGTCTATCAGCGCATCATCGGCCGTGAAATGAAGGGATGAATAACGCTTCATCTGCTTCTGCGCATTCAGATAGACAACCAGAGTGTCGCGGCCTGACGGGCGGCCCTCAAATAGCTGCAGTAGTGCCGGCTCTTCTGCATCGAACCTTGCACGGTCTGCAAAGCGAACCCATACATCCTTTGGCAGGTCAGTGAAGCTCACGAGCTCATCAGCTATAAAAGTCGCATCCTTTTCATCGTCTACCGATGCATGACCCCTGATCAGATACTTGCCGTCCTCAACGAGTTCATGACGGTACTTCTCAAAACAGTCCGGGAAAAATATGATCTCTATCGTCCCATACAGATCTTCGCCGGTCACGAACGCCATGGCTCTGTCCGTCTTTGTAAACTTGACAGATATCTCATTTACCACGACTGCCATAGTACCTCGCTGGTTCTGCCGTACATCAGGCGTGCCGGTCTCTTCCTTCAGATGGAAATCCTTCGAATACAGCGTTACATTTTTCTTAATAACAGGCATATACTCCTCGAGCGGATGCCCGCTTATGTATATGCCAAGCACCTCCTTCTCAAAGGACAGCAGCATATCGCGGTCGAACTCCGGCGTCACCGGAAGCCTGTGTTCGAGCTGCTTTCTCTCATCTCCTGCAGATATCAGGTCGAGGAATGACATCTGCCCGGACACCGAATCCTTCTGCTCGCGCGCTATATCATCCATAATGGAATTGATGCCTGCATACATAGATCTGCGGTTCGCGCCGAAGCAGTCACAGGCTCCGGACTTCACAAGATTCTCCATGACCTTTTTATTGAGGCCGAAAGGCATGCATCTCTTCAGGAAATCCTCATATGAAATATATTTTCCAGCGCGATCACGCTCTGCAATGATATTATCGGCCATTACACCACCGACTGACTTGATGGCATTGAGACCGTATCTTATTTTTCCATTGCTGACAGAGAACTCTCCCATTCCTTCATTCACATCTGGTGGGAGTACCTCAATACCCATATCACGGGCAGCATTCAGGTAGTCATACAGCTTGCCTGCTGAATCTATGACAGATGTCAGAAGAGCTGCCATATACTCGGCTGGATAGTAGTGCTTGAGATATGCAGTCTGCATGGATAGCACGGCGTAGCTTGCTGCATGGGATTTGTTGAATGCATACTGGGCGAAATCCAGCATGGAATCATATATCTCATTAGCCACCTTTTCCGACTCTTCATCTGTATCGCAGATATGGTTCTTGATGCAGCCAGGCACATACCCCTTCTCACCCGGCTTCCCTGTCCCGTAGACAAAGGAATCACGGCCGGCATTGATCTCATCCTGATGCTTCTTCGACATGGCACGGCGCATGATATCAGCCTGACCCATCGAGTATCCGGCGAGCTGCTGCACGATCTGCATGACCTGCTCCTGATACACAATACAGCCATAGGTATCCCTGAGTATCGGCTCAAGTGCCCTGCACTTGTATACTACAGAGTCGGGATCCTTTTTCCCACGGATATAGTCAGGAATGAACTGCATCGGGCCAGGCCTGTACAGAGAAATTCCGGCTATGATATCTTCAAATGATGATGGCGAGAGCTCCTTCATGAATGACTGCATGCCGGCACCCTCGAGCTGGAATACACCTACAGTCCTGCCGGTTCCTATGAAGTCTAAAGTCTCCTTGTCATTTAAGTCTATGTGATCTATGTCTACATCTATTCCACGGGTCTGCTTTATATTCTTCACCGCATCCTTAACAACTGTAAGGGTACGAAGACCCAGGAAGTCCATCTTGAGGTATCCGAGCTGCTCGAGCTGGATCATATTGTACTCGCAGGCCGGAGTTCCATCCTTTGACCGTCCCTGCGGCATGCATTCGTCTGCTCTTTCAGGATAGATGACAACACCCGCTGCATGAACACCTGTAGACTTGGGGATTCCCTCGAGCTCTTCAGCAACGGTAAACCACTTCTTATTCTCGTCTGATTCCTGAGCCACTGCCGCCAGATCAGGACTCTTCTTCAGGGCTTGTGGCAGTGTGATATTGAGTTCATTCGGGATCAGCTTGGATACACGATTCGTCACATTGAACGGGATCCCCATTGCACGTCCGACATCCTTGATGACAGCCTTGGCCTTCATATTCTGGAAAGTCGTGATCAGTGACACATGGTCCTGGCCATATTTCTTGAAAATATAGTCGTTAATGACACGGTTTCTCTCACGATCTTCGAAATCCACGTCAATATCAGGCATGGATACTCGTTCAGGATTCAGGAATCGCTCAAACAGGAGGTTGTACTTCACTGGATCAATAGCTGTGATTCCGATACAGTAGCAGACACGGCTGCCGGCTGCAGAACCTCTGCCCGGTCCGGTCTTGCAGCCATGGGTATTAGCCCAGTTGATGTAATCCCATACGATCAGGATATACTCGACGAATCCCTTCTCCCTGATGACATCGAGTTCCTTCATCGTGTCATCATGGATCTTATTCGTCTGTTCTTCATTGTATTCAGGGTTGTTGGTATATCTGTCAACGAATCCTTCTTCGATGAGTTCCGTCAGAAACTCCAGAGCTGTCTGATTCTCATGTCCCTCAGGAAGAGTGTAATTCGGCTTCTTGTACTGGTTGAATACAAAGTCAACCTGACATCTGTCAGCTATTTTCTGCGTATTATCAATAGCTTCTCCGAATTCAGGGAAAAGAGCCCTCATTTCCTCCTCGCTCTTCACATAATACTGCCCGCCGGTGTAGTGGATTCTGTCCTCGTCCGTTACAAGCTTGTTCTCCTGCATGCACAGAAGCACATCATGGCTCGCAGCATCCTCTGGCAGGGTATAATGGCAGTCATTCGTCACCACGAGAGGGATTCCCGTCTCCCTGCTTATCCTGATGACAGTCTGGTTTGTGACCTTCTGCTCAATGGAATTGTCCTCGTGATTCTGCATCTCAAGGAAATAATTGCCGTGGCCGAAGACCTTATCGTGCCAGAGTGCGACTTCCTTTGCCCTGTCATAGCTTATCATGGCGGCCTTCGCCACCTCACCTGCTATGCAGGCTGACAGGCAGATGAGACCTTCATGGTACTTTTCAAGGCACTCACGGTCGATACGCGGCTTGAAGTAGAATCCTTCGGTATTACTGATTGAAACCAGCTTGATCAGATTCTGGTAGCCGGTCATATTTTCACATAACAAAATAAGGTGATAGTATCTCGTATCACCTTTCTGTGCGTTCTTTTCGAACCTGCTGCCAGTCGCTACATAGGCCTCGCAGCCAATGACTGGCTTGATACCGGCCTTTTTCGCCTTCTGATAGAACTCAATGGCGCCATACATATTGCCATGGTCGGTGATCGCAGCCGCATTCATGCCAAGTGCCTTCACGCGGGCTATGTAATTGTCTATCTTATTAGAAGCATCCAGAATCGAGTACTGGGTGTGCGTATGCAAGTGTACGAAAGCCATGCTATCTCCCTTAGTAACAAGTTTAAAGTGATATATTTCACTCTTTTAACTTATAACTCATAACTCATAACTCATAACTTTTAACTTACTTCTCTTTTGCCATCGGCTGCGATGATACGAGCAGAATCACTCCTGCGTAAACCGCCATCATCGACAGCACCAGAATTGCAAAAGCCATTATAGCGCCGCCATTCAGAGCATGCGGGAACAGAGCCTCTATGATGAATGAGCAGCTGTTGAAGCAGATATGCAGAATGATAGTGACCAGCAGGCTGCCAGTCTTGTGAGCTATATATCCGAACAGCAGTCCTAGCAGGAATGCATAGACGAACTGGATCGAATTGCCGTGGATCAGTCCGAACAGCAGTGCCTGAAGGATATTGGCCCATGCAAAGGTCATTGACTTCTTGAAATATCCCATCGAAAGCCCACGGAACGCAAGCTCCTCTGAGATAGGCCCCAGAACTGCAGAATATATCACCATGAGTGGCGGAATATCTCCAGCCAGGCCTGACCTCTTGAGCATGGCCGTGTACTTCGCGATTTCCTTCGGAAACGCCGCACTGAGCAGCGACACCAGAAAGCTTGAGATGATCTGTGCACCTAGCACGAAAAGGATCACTCCGATTATCATAAAGACCGGTCTGAAGCCCTTCAGAGTCATGCTCCTGCATTCGAACTGGCATCTTTTCTTAGAAAACCATACTCCGAATACGATGAGTGCAAGTATGCTGTATGCAAACAGGGTGACCGTCGTGTACGTCTTCCCTGTAAGCTGGGCTGTCATCTGCTTATAAAAGTCGGTATAATCGCCGCCTGCAAAGGTAGCGCCCTGATATACAAACATGAATTCCGCCACGATGACAGACATCAGGCTCTGCAGCACGAATACGCAGATCGGTGGCAGAATGCCAAACAGAAAATTTTTCCCTTTATTAGACACGTAAAAACTCCTTAAGCTCGTCTACCCGTCTTTCAGCATCCTCTCTTCCGTTTGCATAGAGCTCTTCCATCACGTCCTGATCGACCTTGTAAGTGCTGACCTCGATATCCGCACGAGGTGAAAAGGTAAGAACCTTTCCCTCATCACGCATCTGTCTGATCTTCGTGATCTGGCGGTTGTAGAACTCATGACGATGATTGAGCCTGTAGATGATTGCAGGATATTTGCGGAGTGCAAGCGTATAGATGACCCTATGGCCCTCCGGCTGCTTGATGAATCCCTCCGGCTTTGAAAAAATAACCACGGCCTTGCGCACGCCCTTTTCCCAGGCTCTCTGGATAGGAAGGGAATCGCTCACTCCGCCGTCGAAATATTCCCTGCCATTCACCACCTGAGGCCTGCTCATCACTGGAAGTGAGCAGCTGGCCTTGATCTCGGCGTAGTCATTCTTCCTCATATCCTTCTTGTCGAAATACACCGCATGACCGGTCTCGGCATCAGTCGCTACGACCTCGAACTCAGCCGGATTGGCCTCCATTGCATCGAAATCGAGCGGATCAGCACCGTCCTCATTGGTCAGCGTGCTGTATATATAGTCAAGTCCGAAAAAGCTGCCGGTCTTTATGAGACTCTCTATGCCTGCATACTTCTTCGACATGGAATGAATGGAATAGAACCTGCGGTTCCTCTCACGCTGTCCTGCCAGAAACGAAGCCGCACATGCACAGCCGGCTGATACCCCGTTCACATAGTCAAAGGTGATGCCATTCTCCATGAATACGTCGAGTACTCCTGATGAATAGGCACATTTCATTCCCCCGCCTTCGACAACAAGCCCTGTCTTCATATTTTACCTCCAAAAACGCTTCTTATACTTTACAACAAAAACGGGCCCCGGTCAATGAGACCGAAGCCCTTAATCGTCTTTATTTTCAGATTGCCTGTGTGGCCTTATCACAGGCCTTCTCAGGCTCCTTCTCTACGCGGTCAGGATGCTCCTCTGCCCAGAGACGCTTTGCAACCGGAGCCCATGCCTTGGCGTACGGCTCGGTCTTCTTGAACAGATCCTCTGTAGACTCAGGCGACTCAGGATCAGTAGGAACTGCCTTTCCTTCCTTGACGAGCTGTCCGAGGATCGATGGATTCTCAAGCATCGGGCAAGGCTGAAGCATATTCTTGTTGAACGGCTGCTGCTGTCTGTACAGCTGGAAAATCGGCTGCTTGAAGCAGTCAAGCAGGCTGTCCCTGCGGATATTCGCACTTGAATAGTGGATGAATACGCACGGATCAACGTCTCCACGGGCATTGATATGGCAGTACTCACGTCCTCCGGCTACACAGCCTCCGACGAACTCGCCATCATTCTGGAAGTCGAGAGCGAAGATTGGCTTGCCACCCTTGAATCCACGGATCTCACGAACCCTGTGGAACATGTACTCACGCTCCTCAGGTGTCGGGCAGAGCTCTGTGACTCCGGCAGCACCAGTCGGCATATAATGGAAGTACCAGATGTAACGGGCACCCTTCTCCACAAGGAGATCAAGGAACTCATCACTGGTAACATTTTTATAATTGATATGTGTATAGCAGATTGAGCATCCGAAGAAGAGCTTGTACTTCTTCAGCAGGTCCATTGCATGCATTACCTTGTCGAATACACCCTGGCCACGACGTCCGTCATTAGCCTCTGCAAATCCCTCTACCGAGATTGCGAAGCTCATGTTTCCGCACTCTTTTACTTCCTTGCAGAACTCCTCGTCGATCAGAGTTGCATTTGTAAATGGCTGGAAATATGATGTATTGTGCTTCTTTGCAAGCTTGATCAGATCAGCTTTGCGGACAAGAGGCTCACCGCCTGTGAAGAGCCAGTTGTGAATACCCATTTCCTCACCCTCTGTGATCAGCTTGTCGAGCTCATCATATGTGAGGTTGAGCTTATTACCATACTCTGCTGCCCAGCATCCTGTGCAGTGGAGGTTGCAGGCTGAGGTCGGGTCTACAAGGATGGTCCAGGGAATATTGCAGTTCTCCTTCTCGCCAAGGGCTCTTGTATCCTTATATCCTCTGAATGCTGACTCATAGCCAAGGTTTAAGGCTGCCATCTTGATAAGTCGTGGATCTACCTCGTCGAAGATCTTGTTCGTGAACTTCATCCACTTGCTGTCCGGATCCTCGAACTGTCCTCTCAGGGCATCATAAGCCGCATCCGGCCAGGTGTCCTTAAGTACCTTCTGTACCAGATCGATGAGCTGGCACATTGCTTTTCCTCTGCCTTTATCAACATGTTTTAACGCTGCTGTTATCGCTACATCAAAAGCTGCACGCTCTGCTTTATGCTTTAAGCTAGCCATTAAAGATTCCTCCTACATATAGTATTTCTTTTAATTTTCGTTACTAATTCTAAAGGGAAAACAGCTATTTTTCAAGAAACAAATTGTGCAAGATGTATTTGTCAGACCTACCAGAGGCTTATTTCACGGCCGATAAGCGCGTCTTCCATATCCGGAAAAAATATACTTGACAAAATGGGTCTGTACTAGTATGATTAGTACAGTTCGAACAATAATTGTTTTTAAAGAACTTCGAAAGGAGGAAAGCATGTGAATTATCTGGATTTGCAGGACCCACGTCCTATTTATGAACAGATCACGGATATGTACAGGATGCTGATACTGAAGGGTGCCATGAAGCCTGATGAGCCGATGCCGTCGGTCAGGAAGCTCGCGATGGAGCTGTCGACCAATCCGAACACGGTGCAGAAGGCATACACGGAGCTCGAACGTGAAGGCTACATATATTCCGTGAAAGGGCGGGGAAATTTCGTCAGGGAGAACCCTGACCTCAGAGAGAAAAAGAGAAAGGAACTTAAGGATCGTCTGGACGCTATTTTCAAAGAGGCTTCAGACATTGGAATAAGCAGGGAGGAATTACTAAAATGATAGCTACCAAAAATCTGACCAAGTCCTTCGGCCAAACAAAGGCCCTGTCAGATATCTCCCTTACAGTAAATGATGGAGAGATAACAGGACTTGTAGGGACCAACGGCGCCGGAAAGAGCACCCTGCTGCGTCTGATCGCAGGTGTCCTGAAACCTGACAAGGGCAGCGTGACTGTCGATGAGCAGCCTGCATATGACAATCCGGTGGCAAAAAGGGAATTTGTATTTGTGCCTGACGAACTGTATTTTTTCAATAATGCAACTGCGAAGGATATGGCACTGTACTATGCATCTATGTATGAGAATTTTGATATGGAAAAATTCGTGCGTCTCAAAAATGCTTTCTCGCTCAGGAGCACGCAGAGGATCTCGACCTATTCAAAAGGCATGAAGAGGCAGCTCGCCATTCTTCTCGCTGTCTGTGCGAATACGAAGTATATTCTGTTGGACGAGACTTTTGACGGACTCGACCCGGTAATGAGAGCTGCGGTGAAATCACTTTTCGCTGACGAAATGTCAGAGCGAGGCCTCACACCTCTCATCTCCTCTCACAGTCTTCGTGAGCTTGAGGACATCTGTGATCATGTTGGCCTGCTGCATAAGGGAGGATTGCTGCTGTCCGAATCTCTTGATGACATGAAGACTGGTCTTCTGAAGCTGCAGTGTGTATTCTCTGATGAAAAAGATCTGGCCACTGTAAAGCAGAAGCTCGACGTAATGGCCGATGAGAGGCAGGGAATGCTTCACGTAATGACGGTGAAGGCTGACAGACAGCAGGTGACGGAAGTTTTTTCTCATATAGATACTGTCTTCTTTGAGATACTGCCACTGACGCTTGAGGAACTATTTATTGCAGAAACGGAGGGAGCGGGCTATGATGTCAGAAAACTCATCATCCAGTAATTTTATGACTTTGCAGAAGAATATTTTTAAAAGAAGAAAATGGCTTGTGATACTGGCATTTCTCGTGTTCATCCTGTACAACGCAGTGTTCATCGGGATCCGCCTGTCAAATCATGATATATCAGGTGACGGCATGCCCGATCAGGTGAAATATCTGTTTGGCAACCAGGGATTCAACAGCATAATCACCATTGTCGGTGCAGTGCTCCTTGGAATTGAGGGATTTTACTGGCTTGACAGCAGGGCCCGGCTCGATTTCTATGAGAGCCAGCCAGTATCCAGGAATGCTCATTTCTTCGGAATTGTGATAAACAGCACTGTCATCTATACAGTATCATATCTTGTATCACTGCTCCTCGGATTCATAGTAGCAGGAATCGGGCATGCGCTCAACCTGTCTGTCATAAGCACAGCTTTTGTGGCCTTTGTAAGAAATCTGTTCCTGTATTTCCCAGTATTCTCTTTCTCGGTACTTGCGATCATGCTCACAGGGAATATCGTGGTCGCTGTGATTGCTGATGCTGTACTTCTCACATATGAGATCATGTTTGATTTAAGCATCAACTCATGCCTCGGATACATAGTGACAAGGCCGAATGGAACTTTCTTCAGTACACATGGAATTTTTTCACCGCTGTTCACAATCAGGAACTACATGCGTACCGGTGAAGCGATCGGTCACAATATCTTCATGGGAATTGTGGTGCTTCTGATTGCCTGGCTTCTGTACAGAAACAGAAAGGCTGAATTTGCCGGAAACTCCGTGCCATACAGGGTTGTGAGGTACATCACGAAGATTGCAGTCATTTTTATCTGCTGTATCGTAGCTACACTTGTAATCACTGGCGGTTCGAGATATCAGACTGGCCCGGTGGTGTGTGTTGTCATCATGCTGATCACGATGATTGTCGTCGGCGGAGTCATGGAGGCCATCTACAATTCCGATGTCAAAAAGATTTTCAAAGGATTCGGCTATTCGGTCATCGGATGTGCCGCCGCTCTTGTCCTTTTCCTCGGATTCTATTTCGATATAACCGGCTACAACCACTGGGTTCCTGATGCTTCACAGGTATCAAGCGCGTACATCACCAGCGACAGCAACATGGAAAATTTCAAATACGAATACACCAAAAAATACATGAAGCTCACCGACATTGACACCCTGAATACTCTTCTGTCAATCGGTGAAGAAACCGCTGTAAATGGTGAAAGTGAAGATTGCATATATGGGATAACCATATACTACCGTATGAAAAACGGTCAGATAAAAGGCCGCAAGGTAAACATTCCTGTGAGCTGTAAGGACTCTCTGAATAAGATTCTGTCCAGCGAAGAGTTCAAAGAAGGATGGTTCAGGTTCTATCACGATGAAAGCTTGGCCAGCACAGCGAAACATTTTACGATCACCTATAGAAATGGTGATTTAACCGACTTCAGGATCGTAAATGATGACATGGATACCTATAACAGGATAAAGGAAGCCTACATCAGGGATCTCGCGAACTACGATTTCAGTCTGGCAGGATATCATGTACCTGTCGGCACTATCGAAGTGCAGAAGATCAATAAAGATCCCGCTGGCAATGAATACGGCGAAGGTGCCTATACATATCCGGTGTACAAGGATTTCACGAACACCCTCGCAGTCCTGAAGGATTCGGGCCTCTATGTGTCTACTAAATCCAGCGCCGATGACTCAGAGAGTATAATGGCACTCCCGTTCTATGTGAACACCGGCAAGGCCCAGTACTAACAACTTACAGTATGTACTTATTGATGGCGTACAGGCAGCCGTCGCTGTTATTGTCAGGAATGATGATATCGGCGGCGGCTTTTGCGTGCTCATTGGCATTGCCGACAGCGAGTGCAAGGCCTGCTGCGTGAAACATCGGGATATCATTATCAGCATCACCGACCGCTATCGTCTTCTCGATTGGGATGCCAAGATATGATGACAGGTCTGCAATTCCGACTCCTTTATGGACTCCAACGGGGCTTATCTCAAGAGATGAGATCTCCGCGTAGATTCTCTCCACGTTCTGACCCTCAAGGCGCTCTGAGGTGCGGATACTGGCTTCACGGCTGATGTGATAGATGTTTATTTTTTCAATATCAGAAGGATGCTCCTGAAGCACTGGTACGATATCATCCACATGATGAGCGACCGTTGAATACAGAGATACGTAGACGCCCATATTGTAATGCCCCATGTTCGGGACCTTTGATCCCTCTACTATCGATTCACCGTTTATCATGACCTGCACCATGACGTCTTCTTTTCCGATGGCGTCTATCACAGCAGGAACGGCTGACGGGTCTATGGTATGCCGCTTCAGCGGTTTATGAGCAAAATGGTCATATATAAGAGCACCGCTCTCGCAGATGTAGTAATGTATATCCTTAAACTGCTCATCATACGGACCAATCTCCGCTACAGGACGTCCGGTGCAGATTGTAGCGCACTTGCCGGCATCTTTTACCTCTGCAAAAGATGCAAGAGTTTCATCCGAAATGGTCTTGTCCGAACGAAGCAGGGTATCATCCATATCCATCGCTATGAAGTCGTATTTATCAGGAGCCGGGCCTGTCATATTTTTTAAAGACATTAAAAAATCCTCCGCCGATACTATACAGTATCAGCAGAGGCGTGTCAATTCATGGGCGGCAGAGGAAGTCAGATGGATCCTCACTGCCACCGTTACGGGCAAACTGAATGCCCAGCTGTGGCTGTCCGTCAGAATCGAAACCGTAAAAGGTGTAGCCGCCAAACATTTCTACATGGTAGATGCCCTTGTATCGGCCATTATTTTCTCCGGTCTCAAACAGCAGGTCACCTACCTGGAACTTCAGTTTCTCATAGTTCTTCCAGTCTGCACTTGCAACCTTCTTGTGCTTTCCCACCAGATATTTCCCGAGGTCTGCAGCCGTCGGTGCCCAGTTCTTCTTCATCAGATTGATACCCTGACTGTGGTATGCTCTCCAGACCAGCGAACTGCAGTCGAAATAGCCTTTATCCATTCTCTTATCCTGGCTATATGTGTTCTTTGCAGCATAGCTTCTGGCCCAGTTGAAGGCCTTTATCTTCTTTGCAGGAGCGACATTTACAACAGCTCCCATGGCATCACTGTCACCAATACTTACCTTTATCACAGCAGCACCGTTCTTTTTTGCCTTTACTTTTCCAGAAGCAGAAACAGATGCAACCGATGGCTTCAGACTCTTATATACAGGCTTTATTCCCTGAATGTCGCCGTTGATCACGATCTGGCAGGTCTTTCCTTTTGAAATGGTAAAATCTGTCTTGTCAATCCAGGCCTGGATCAGTCTGATCCTGATCTGCAGAGGCTTCCCACATAAAGTGAATGTCACTGTCGTCTCACCCACACCGCTGACATCAAAACTAAGCGAATCAACGCTGTCACTGTACCAGCTTCTCCATACTTCAACTGTCATATCCGGATTGGAACTCGTCACATCAGAAATATCAATATAATCCGAGTCTGTGTCTTCCATCTGTGGAAGTCCTGTGAGTCCGACATTTACTGATGCACTGCTTTCCTGTGAGCATATGACTACAGAGGTCTGCTTCAGCTGGACATTGGAAAAATCATACTTTTTCGCCATATCATAATCATCCCAGTCGTCTCCCCAGTCATCGCCGGAATCTTCATAATCATCAGGGTCTTCATACTCACTGTAGCTGCTGTCATCATAGTCTGTATCAGTCTCGTCTGCAAACGCAAGCACTGTCGACATCACAGTCGTCACGACTACAGCGATCACGATGATCAGCGCGATAATGCGTGTGTGTTTTCTTTTCATCTTGTTAAGCTCCTTATCTTTTTCCTTATATTTACAGCAAAATCACTTCAAATCCGCCGGTAAATGTCTCTCCAGGCTTCAGATCCTGACTGTACTTTCTGTCTGCCAGCTCACCCTCGAAATCCACTCCGTCTGCCCTGCCATACCACGGCTCTATGCAGATGAATGGTGCATGCTTCCCTGCCGGCGACCAGACGCCAAACAATGGGGTATTGAACTTCACAGTCAGATATGACTCTCCATTATGAAGCAGCGAAACCCGGTCAGCCTGCCTGTCCTCAATGATCAGCGCGTCTCCTGCGAAAAGCTCGTCCCTAGGTGTGATCATGCCATGATCGAGCGGGAGGTCCTTTGTCTCTGTATTGATGAGACCGCCATCTGCGATTGTATGAATGGTAAGATGTGATGGGGCGAAGCCCATTTTTTCAAAAAAAATCTGATAGTCATCTCTTCCATCAAATGGGCACATGAATGCCGGATGCCCTCCGATGGAAAACGGCATGTAACGGTCACTGTCATTCGTGACGGTCCACCTCGTCTCATAGCCGCTGTCTGTAAGTGTATATGTGATTGTAAGGGTGAAATCAAATGGATACTTCTCCAGAGTCTCCTGCGTGGATTTAAGCGTATATGTGATGCCGCTGTCGTTCTTTTCAGTCAGCTCAAACTCCATATCTCTCGCAAATCCATGCTGGCACATAGGATATTTTTTTCCATCGAGAATATACTCCTGATTTCTGAGCGAACCCACGAATGGAAACAGTACCGGTGCATGTCTGCCCCAGAATGCCGGATCCGCATTCCACAGATATTCCTTCCCATCCTTCTGAAGTGAGACAGCCTCGCCGCCATGAGTATCAGCTGTAAGCCTTATTCCATTCTTTTCTATTGAAGTCTGCATAGTTCCCTCCAGTCATCCACCGCTAAAGAAAACTATAACATACTTCCCGCACAAAAAAAAGATGAAAAAGGGGACAGTCCTCTTTTTCATCTGGTTCAATATATTTAATTATCAGAATGTTTTATTTACAGAATATTTGATTAGTTTCACCTATTGGTTTATAATAACAGGCGTTGGCATCGGAAGGCGCCGGCGCTATTTTTATAAAGAAACGAGGTTTAATAAATGGACGAAAGAATAAAGAAGTATGCCGAGGAGCATATAGACGAGCTGAAGAAGGATATCGCTGATCTGTGTGCTATCCCGTCAGTTCTTGCAGATGCGGATGGTGATGCACCATTCGGGCAGGAGTGCAAGCGGGCGCTGCTCGCTGCCGGAGATCTGTGCGAGAAATACGGCTTCCCTACGACGAACTATGACAATTATGTGATCGCAGCCGACCTCGATCCGTCACTTCCGCGATACCTCGATATGCTGGGCCACACGGACGTGGTTCCTGCAGGCGAGGGATGGACTGTGACAGAGCCATTCAGGGTCATAGAGAAGGACGGCTCGCTCTGGGGCCGTGGAACCAGTGATGACAAGGGGCCGCTTCTGACTGCTCTCTATGCCATGCGTGCCATCAGGGAATGCGGCATCCCTCTGAAAAAGGGTGTGCGTCTCATCATGGGCTCTGACGAGGAGACCGGCTCTATCGATATCACGAAGTATTATGCTAAGGAAAAGGAGGCTGAATGCACCTTCTCTCCTGACGCTGAATTCCCACTCATCAATATAGAGAAGGGTCAGTTCCGTGGAAAATTCGAGGCTGATGCCCCTATAGATGGAAGCGGCGTGGAGCTCGTATCACTCGATGCCGGTGTGGCACTCAATGCTGTTCCGAACCGTGCAAGGATCGTATTCTCCGGCACTGACAAGGCTATGCTTACCGATGCCTGTGAGAAGCTTGTGAAAAGGATTCCGATCGACTACGAGATAAGCGATGATACCCATGTGCTGATCATAGGTGAGAGCGCTCATGCATCCACCCCTGAGACCGGCGTGAATGCAGGACTTGCTTCTCTCATGCTGCTTGATCACCTGCCGGTCGCTGATAATAAGAGAAACCGGCTTTTCAAAAAGGTGCTTGACTTCTTCCCATACGGTGTATATGACGGCTCAGGCCTCGGAATCGCAATGACTGATAAGGAAGGGCTGTCACTCTCTGCTACTCTCGACCTGTTCAATGTCGATGAAAAGCATATGTCATTCCAGTTCGATTCACGCTCACCACTCAATGCAGATGATGACAACTGCCTCGCCGTAGCGAAGAAGACTACAGAGAACGCAGGCTTCACATTCTCCAGTCCTGGCATCGTACCTCCACACTATGTACCTGGTGATTCAGACTTCGTGAAGAAGCTGCTCGGCGCATACGAGGATGTGACCGGCCTCGAGGGCAAGGCCGTAGGTATCGGTGGCGGCACATACGTCCATGACCTGAAGAATGGCGTGGCCTTCGGAGCTGTGCTCCCTGGCATTGACACCAGAATGCATGGTGCAGATGAGTTCATGCCGATTGACAATCTGATCACAGCAGTCGAGGTATATGCAGAGGCAATCACAAGAATCTGCGGATGATAACCACAATCTGATAGAATTACGAAAGACTGCCGGAATCATAGATTTTGGCAGTCTTTTCTATTATCTCCCTCACATAAACTTAATACTCTCCAGGTACTCCCTGATCCTGTACACGGTCTCGTCGAGCACCGGGATGATCTCCTCCATGCTGGTCTTGCGTGTTTCCTCACGCTGCGTGGAGAAGGCGCGGCCGGCGAGCTCCATAGCGCCGATGTTCAGGGCCATGTAGGCGAGCGGGTGGCAGACATTGTAGATGTCGGCAGCTGGCTGGCCATAGAGACCCTTGAGCTCCTCCTCGAGATGTGGGGCATAGTCAAGGAAGATATTGAGTACAGTGCGGTAGTCAGCGATGCTGTTGCAGAAGTACGACAGCCCGGCCTTAGTATCAAGGAAGCTGCCACGCTTAATCGTGATCCTGCCACCGACCTTGAGCGGCAGCGTCACAATGAACTGACTGCCCTCGCCGTACCTGCTCTTCACCTCTATATTTCCATTCATCCTGTTCACAAGCGAGGAGACGATGGAGAGCCCCAGCCCCGTACCCTGGATATGCTCATTCTTTTTCTTGTCGAAACGATGATATTTCTCGAAGAGATAAGGCATATCTTCCTTACGGATGCCGATACCAGTATCATAGACCGTCATCTGCAGGCTCATGTTGTCATCGACAGTCACGTAGAGGCTTACACCGCCCTCCTTCGTGTACTTGATGCCGTTGCCGATCAGATTGATGAGGATCTGCTTCAGCCTGTCATCATCGCCGACCCACACATCAGGAACGTCATTGGACGTGGTGACCTCGAAGAACAGCCCATTCTCCTCGGCCATAGTGGTCATCATATTCCTGATGTCATTCAGGAGCTCGGACAGGTGGAAGCGGCGCTCATTCAGCTGGAGATTGCGGCCATTGAGGCTTACCATATCGAAGATGTCGCGGATCAGGAATGACAGCATCTCCTCAGATGAGAGAATCTGTCTCGCATATTCCTTCGACTGCGACTTGCCGGATACCTGCTCGATATGCATCGCATCCACGCGGATCAGGTGCAGCGGCAGAGAAATCTTCTCAGACACATCGGAGAACAGCTTCTCCTTCTGATCGATCTCGTACCGGGCCTCCTGATTCTCCTTCTCGACGCGCTCCATCAGGATGCTTATCTGCCTGTAGTCCCTCGACTCCACTGCGAGGAAGCAGATATACAGGAAAAATGAGATGAAGCATACCACGAACTGCGCATTACTGAAGAACAGCTCACCCGTGATCACGACGGCGGCAAGAATCCCGACGACCACCATCACATTCGTATATTTATTCTTCTTATCCCTGCCATAGATGTAGATATATCGCAGCATCGTCACGACAGATACCTCGATCAGCGAAAATGACAGCCAGAAACCGAATCTCGCAGCAAGGTGCGGCACCACAGTGAGGGAAGCCAGGGCATGCAGCAGCACATCCGCAAATGAGGCAAACATCGTAGCGAAGAGCCAGTTCCTGAAGGCCCTGCTGTGCTTAGTCGTATTCCCGTACTGCAGATCAAGGAAGATCAGAAGCACGAGATCAAATACAGCAGCCGTCAGATTAAAATATATATTTACCGGTACATAAAACGGACTCATGACTTCTCCCCCCTTCCGATAAGTGAATTGATCACGGAGAACAGCTCCTCGCGCTTCACAGGCTTCTTCACATATCCATCGAAGCCCGCCTCACGGTACATTTTCCTGTACTCCTCTCCGTCATTTCCTGTCACCATGATGACAGGAGTATCACCCTTCAGATCACTCTCCTGCATCCTCTTCATCGTAGCCATGCCGTCCATCCCCGGCATCTGGTGATCGATCACCACGAGGTCGAAGTGAGCCTTTTCCATCTCCTCAAGGCCCTCCTTACCGCTGCGCACGGAGGTGATACTCGCACCGGTCTGGCTCAGCAGCCCCTCGATGATCTTCAGATTGATAGGAGTGTCGTCAATGCTCAGGATATATTTGTCCGTAAGCTGCGGAATACCTGTTTCCGCATGCCGCTCCTCGTCCTCGGTCTTCGCCTGGTTCAGGATCTGGGTCACTACGGTCAGCACCGACTCGCCCTCACGCTTGATCTTCCTCGTGAGAACCTGCACGGTCGGGTCCTTGTCCTCTGCCTCGATCAGCTGGTTGATACCGAGCACGGCATTGAGCGGCGTCCTGATCTCGTGCGTCATTCCAGCGAAAAGATCCTCCCTCGCCTTCTGCGCTTCCTTTATCCTGTCCTGAGCTTCGCGGCTTTCCCGCAGAAGCCCGGACATCCGCTTGTAGTCAGGTGATTCGAGAGAAAAGTAGAGCACCACGATAGCTAGCACGCCCATCCCATGCGCCACGAGAACCCTCGCATCTGCAAGCATCTGTATCACGCACCCGACCATGCAGAGCAGATATCCTAAGAAGATCGTCCTCTTCTGCTTATTCGAAAATTCCTTATTATACAGCACGAGCAGCAGAATAGTCACAGTCACGAGCGACAGCGGCAGCCCATACCCTATGATATACGACATCGAAGTACGCGCAAATTTCTGCGTGACGAAATCATAATCGATGATGAAGTGCCTCGGACAGATCACGCTGAGCCCCAGGAACATGATATATACAGCAAATATAATATCCACGGCATTCGTCATACTGTGCATCAGCCTCGTCGGACGCACATAGGCCTTCAGATATCTGAAAAGGGTATATGCAATGAACCCGAACCCGGAATAGTTCAATGTATTTAATAATACCACGAGGAAATGTGCAAAGAAGAGGTTCTCATCAATGGTAAAGGTCACGAAGGTCGCGATCAGATCCATGAAATCACTCGCCACTGCGGCAATAGCCAGGAGTCGGAAAGAGGCCAGATTATGCTTCCTGTCTATCATGATGAAAATAAGCAGAATGACTCCGAATACTCCTGCCACTTCCTCTATATTTACATTCACCTGAGAGGTGATATTCCTTATCAGTTCATCGCTCACACTCATACAGCCGCCTCCGTTGTTGCCAGGACACCCCTGATACGACGCTTCATGAAGCTTTCGTCGATCGGCCTCTCGATGATATCCGAACCACCGCAGGAGATGCTCCTGATCTTCGCCTGCCTGTCTCTCTCATCAGTCAGGAAAATAAGCGGCACCGGAAGCTCTGCAAATTCATTCTCATGTCCCACAGTCATCTCCGAGTCAAAAATCGCAAGGCTCGGCTTTTCATTCTCAATCTGCGAAAATGCATATTCCCTGTCAGGAGCCTCTATTACATCGTAGTCCTTCCCAAGCAGATATGAGAGGATATTTCTCTCGAGATCGAAGCCCACAGCCAGGAGCACCCTCTCCTTGCCTTTCTTCTCCTCAGGCTGCGCGGCAGGCTCATCCACCTCCTTCGGGTGCAGGGCAGCGTCAAGCCTGGTGAGAAGCTCGCCGTACTCAGCCATCACCGCATCATGATTCTTCTCGATGAAATCATGATCACCGGACTTGCACGCATCCTCAAGACTCTTCGCACGCTCAGAAAGCTCATTCGCGCCTATGGTCCTGCTGCTGCTCTTCAGCGAATGCACGCCGATCCTGTAATTGTCGAAATCCTTATCCGCAAGCTGCTGCGAGAGCTCATCTCTCTTATCGCCGTTGATATAGTCGTTGATTATATCGAGATAAAAGTCCGGCATCCCGCCGCAGTACTGAAGCCCTGCCTTCGTATCGAGGAATTCCGAGAGAGCATCCATCGGGTCCTTTTTCTCAGCGGAAGAAAGAGCCGGCGCTGCAACAGCGGGTGCTATAGCAGTCTCCTCATGAACCACCTCATGTGTCTCGGAATCAGTGCCACAGAGCCTGTCGATCGTATCGAAAAGCGAATCCTGTGTCACCGGCTTCAGCATGTATGCAGCGAATCCGTGAGCCTTGTACTCTCTCTCCACATCAGTCACGGCATTCGCAGTAAGCGCCACGACAGGCGTATCAGGACAGAGATTCTCGGCCCTGATCGCATCCATAGCCTCTACTCCGTCCATCACCGGCATCAGATGATCCATGAAAATGATATCGTAGGCCGTCTGTCTGGCCCTGATCCTCTCGATCGCCTCCTGGCCGTTCATAGCAGTCTCAACATGACAACCGCCGGCAGAGAGCAGACGCACGGTAATGTCGATATTTATCTGATTGTCATCCACGACGAGCACATCGAGCTTCTTCGCAGTCTCACGCTTCGTCACGGTGAAGTCAGCAAGGCCCAGAGCCTTTTCCTCGCCGATGTGATCATTGCTCACATTCACCTGCTTCAGGGTAAACCAGAACCTCGAGCCTACATTATACGCACTCTCGTATTCCAGCTTCGAGCCCATGAGATCGAGCAGCTTCGTCGCAAAGGCGAGGCCGAGACCCAGACCCGATGACGTGCCGTTCATGTCTCCCTTGAAGAAGCTTTCTGAAATCCTCTTCAGCTCCGCCGGCTTCATGCCTATGCCCGAATCCTCTACCGTGAAGGTGAGCGCACTTATATTTGCCTTCCACTCTATGGAAATATCGACCTCACCATGCTGGGTGTACTTGATGGCATTGGAATTGAGCGTATCCATCAGCTGCTTTATCCTGATCGCATCGCCATACAGAGTGCTCGGCAGATCAGGATCTACAACGAGATGCAGGCGCAGATTCTTGTCAGCATTCAGGAATTCGACCTTGCGCTTCATGTCCTCGATCAGCTCGATAGTATCGTAATTCTCATTCTCGATGGAAACATTTTCATCCTCGATCTCGATGAAATTCTTGATATTGTCAGCGATCGACAGCAGATTGCGGCTCGCGGTACGGATCTTCTTCACATCCTCGGCAGCAGCCTTTTTCTTATGATCTCCGAGGATCAGCTCGGAATAGCCGATTATCGCATTGAGCGGGGTACGGAGCTCGTGCGAGAGATGCAGCAGGAAATCGGTCTTCGACTGGCTGCGCCTCTGCTCAAGGTCTGCCTGCTCGCGCATCTGCTGCTGGGCATCGCGGAGCTTTTCCATGACGGCCATCATTCCCTGGTAGTCAGGCGTCTCCATGAGTATCATGAGGAAGGTGAGACCTATTGCCACTGCAAAAATAGATATGAGCACCTTCGGAAATACGAACAGCTGGAGTGCCGCTGCGGCCACGCAGAATGCGAAATAGATCCACACGAGGATTCTTTTGCCGCGACGCTTGAATTCTTCAGCACTCATGATCACACGCGTGAACGCAAATGCCACCTCGAGATATGGGAAAAAGAAAAGAATGAAATACAGCGGTCCGTGGATATACTCCCCGTCCCTGAATGTCATGAGAATACCCGTCGGGACATTGATCACGAGAAGCGAAAGGTATATCGTCATAAGGATGATATGCACCTTCTTCAGTGGAAGAGAATGCTCCCCGCGATCATCGTACGATGCATCACCCGCTACTGCCTGTGAATACCTGAGAAAAATAAATCCAAGCAAGGCAAGCACCACATAATACAGCTCGTTAACAATGATATTTGCTATCACTGGCACTACATCTACATTGCTGATCGTATATGCCGTGATGATGTCGAAAATATCCGCGATCAGGATAAATATTATAAGCCACAAAAAGCCGCGGTTCTTCCTCACCTTCAGATCATAGGAAAAAATAACGAACAGAAGGAATATACTGAGGAAGATCGCCGCAGCTATAGAAAAATCAATATTGTAATCAAGCTTCATACTCATTTACCGGAAAGAATTTCCTGGACTCTTGAAATCAGATTCTCAGGGATGAATGGTTTCACAATGTATCCGGACGCATTGAGCGTGGCTGCCTGGATCACGGAATCCTGAGATGTATCCCCTGTGAGGAAGGCCACCGGCAGATTCTTCGTCGGTGGATTGTTCCTGATATAGCGGAGCGTCTCGAAGCCATCCATCACAGGCATCTCGATATCAAGAAGCACGAGATCATAATACTCCTGTGAAAGCTTCGTCAGAGCTCTGTTCCCCGATTCCACAGCATCCACTTGATATCCTTCCTTCGTCAGGATATAGTCGGCTGTCTTTCTGGTGATAAGGTCATCATCTACTATAAGTATCCTTTTCATTATGAAACCTCTCCGTTTCATTCATTCTGCTTTGTCTAATATCTTGTCAATGCTTACGATTCTCACACAGATAGTGAAGATCTCTGCAGCCTCCTTCAGCTCGTCAAGAGGAGGATATGATGGAGCAATACGGATATTCTTATCCTCCGGATCCCTGCCATACGGATAGGTAGCGCCTGCCGGTGTAAGTGTCACGCCACAGTCCCCACACATGGCGACAATCTTCTTCGCACAACCTGGAAGCGCATCAAATGATACGAAATATCCGCCATTAGGCTTCGTCCACTCACCGACTCCGAGTCCGCCAAGCTTCTTATCGAAAATCTCCCATACTGCCTCGAACTTCGGGCGGAGAATAGCTGCATGCTTTCTCATGTGCTGCTTCATATTAGTCAGGTTCCCGAAGAATCTCACATGACGCAGCTGGTTCAGCTTGTCGTGGCCGATGGTCTGGGCTGACATATATTTCCTTACATCGTCGAGATTTCTCTTCGATGCTGCCAAAGCTGCGAGTCCCGAGCCAGGGAAGGTCACCTTGGATGTGGATATGAACTTGTAAACCATATCAGGATGGCCGGCCTTGCGGCACTCATCGAGGATCTCAAGGATCACATCCTGCTTCTCAGGCTCATCATAGAGATGATGGATGGAATATGCATTGTCCCAGTATATCCTGAAGTCACAAGCTGCCGGTGTCAGATTCGCAAAGCGTCTCACAGTCTCATCTGAATAGCTGTAGCCCTGTGGGTTCGAATACTTCGGAACGCACCAGATACCCTTGACAGCCGGGTCATTATTCACATAATCCTCAACCATATCCATGTCCGGTCCGTCCGGTGTCATAGGGATATTGATCATCTCTGCGCCGAAGAACTCTGTCACTCTGAAATGCCTGTCATACCCAGGCACCGGACACAGGAACTTCCATTTGTCCAGCTTGCACCACGGGGTGCTTCCACAGACGCCCTTCGCATAGCTTCTCGCTATCGAATCGAACATTATATTGAGCGATGAATTCCCGAAGATGATCATATCATCAGGACTCACCTCGCTCATCTCTCCCATGAGGGCCTTCGCCTCAGGGATTCCTTCGCCGACTCCGTAATTCCTGCAGTCGGTACCGGTCTGGTCATTGAAATAGCTGTTGGAATTCAGCACGTCCATAAGCTGATTGGACAGATCAAGCTGCGCCTTCGACGGCTTGCCGCGTGCCATATTGAGTGAAAGATTCTTTCTCTTCCATGCATCGTACTCCTTCTGGAGAGACTGCCTCTCCTCGAGAAGCTCTTCTTTTGTCATTTCCTGATATGTCATCTTTTTCCTCCAACATATGCTAAACAGTTTGTTACTAGTCTATCACTTACAGCATGAATTCGCAAGATACCACAGATTACATTTTCATATTTCTTATGTAAAGCTCTTCGAAATCAGGCGCGTCCCCGAGCCGTATCTCGCGGCTTTTTTCTTTTATCTTATTCATCCGCTCCGCGGCAGCCTCTCTTTCAGATAAAAAAAGCTCCGCTCCCTTCAGTGATGTATTTCCCGCCGGTATGATGCTCACTCTGCGAAGCGTCTCAGGTAAAAGTCCGATCTCCAGCGCATTCTCCACTGATAAGCCTTCCCCGAAGCCGCCTGCCAGATACACCACAGATGGCGCCTGCTGCACTGAGTCCAGAAGAATGGTAATGCCTGCTGCTATTGCGGCCTTTGCCATCAGAAGCTCACGGATGTCATCCTGAGCCAGCCTGATGTCCGGCTCGCTGCGACCCTTCCACAGCGGAAAGCCCTTTTCTATCCATTCATCCCTCGTATAGGTGCCGTTCTCATCAATGATCCCGGCTCTTCTCATGCCTGCTGCCGCACTCACAAGCCCGCTTCCGCAGAGTCCTGCAGGTCTCCTCGCCTTAAGCCGCATCTCTGCCTGCAGCTTCTCTCCGGGCGGAAGTCCCTTCGTATCCACATCCCACGGTATCTGCGTCAGATGCGGCCTCTGCCCGGTAAAGGTCACCGCCGTGATGGCTCCCGGCACTCCTGCACATCCGCAACTGATATTCGCTGCCTCGAAGGCCGGTCCTGCAGCAGTAGAGGCTGCTATGAAGCCGTCCTGATTGCCGAAGGCCATCTCTCCATTAGTTCCGAGATCGATAAGAAGCGAGTATTCAGGACTCCTGTCCATCCCGAGATAATACATGCCTGAAAGTATATCCCCACCTACGAATGCCGTGATCCCCGGCATCAGATACGCCCTCGAAGCATCATCGAAGAAGACCTTCGAAATGTCCCGGAGGCTGATATCTCCTGCATCAAACGGCGCATGACCGAGCAAAGTCACATCATCTCCCGTCAGCAGATGTCCCATCGTCGTATTCCCGGCAACGGCCAGAGTCTGCGGTCTGCTCCTGAGTCCGTACCTCTGCGAGAGCTCAGCGAGCTCGCTCTGTATCGTGCTCTCGGCGAGCCGCTGCATATCGGAAGCCGCAATCTTTCCCGCGCTCGCCGCCTTGATACGTGAGAGCACATCAGAGCCATATGTACGCTGAGGGTTCTGCCGTCTTACGGTTCCAAGCACCTCTCCATCAGGCGTGACAGCCGCTGTCTCGATAGTCGTAGAGCCCAGGTCTGTGGCAGCAGACCATTCATGATGTCTAAGACGGAGTGCATAGGTCGACCCTGGCGGGGCCGTAGTGACGGTGACCCCGGAATCCGGAATCTCTACCCGTATTACTCCTTCTCCCAACGACGCCATCTTCGTCTGACAGGCAGGCACATCAAGGACCTGCCTCCCGGCATATATCCTCACCCTGCACTGCCCGCAGGTTCCATTGCCTCCGCATGGCAGAATAAGGCGGATTCCCTGCTCACGCAGGAAATCCGCCAGTGTCTCATCAGGACTATTCAGTTCAGAAATATCAAGCTCTGCAATCATCTGTGCATCTTTACCTTGCTGAGATCGTACTTCTCGAGATTGTCCACCACGCCACGGTCATCAGCTTCCTTGAACAGGGTCTCACGGTCACGGGCGAAGAGCTGCTTTTCTCTATATGCGGACGGGCCGCCGACACAGCCACCCTCGCAGGCCATGCCCTCGATGAAATCCCAGTCGGCTCTTCCGGCCTTCATCAGGAGCATCTGCTTCTTGCACTCTGCGGCTCCATTTGCCACGCAGACCTTCGCATCGAAGTCCTTGTCCTCTTCCTTCAGTACCTCGAGCACTGCATTCGCCACGCCGCCTGACTGGGAAAATCTCTTCCCAAATATGGAAGACTCCTGATACTCGTATCCCTCGTCCTCCTGAAGTGAGATGCCCTTCGCTCTCATCATGGCACGGATCTCAGAGAAGGTCATGGCATAGTCCGCATTACCGTCGATCCCCATCTCCATTGCCTCGCTCTTCTTCGCGATGCACGGCCCTATGAATACGCATACAGCATCAGGGTCCTGTGCCTTCACATATCTCGATACCGCGCACATCGGAGATACAGACGTGGAGATAAGCGCCTCAGCCTGATCAGGATACTGCTTCCTGATCATATTTACGAAGGCCGGGCAGCAGCTCGTCGACTTCTTCTCGCCGTTCTGGTATGCCTCATACCATTCCTCGGCCTCAGCCTTAGCGGTCAGATCACCACCGAGGCCTACCTCGATGAAGTCCCTGAAGCCAAGCTCCTTCATGGCCTTTTTCCATGAATTCATGGTGACCTTCGGCCCGAACTGACCCTCGGTAGCCGGAGCAGCCATTGCATATACAGGCTTTCCTGACTTTATAGCATTGATCACCGGCACTATGTAAGTCTTCGAGGCGATCGCGCCGAACGGACATCTGTGGATGCACTGGCCACAGCGGATGCACTTGTCATTATTTATCCTGCATATTCCGTACTCATCATACTCGATTGCATCCACCGGGCAGGCGAACTTGCATGGGCGCTTCAGGGCCGCTATCGCATGATACGGGCAGGCCTGGGCGCATTTGCCGCACTCCTTGCACTTCTGCGGGTCAATATGGCTTCTTAACTCTCCGGGATGGCACGCATCAAACTTACATGCCGATACACAGGCCTTTCCCAGACAGTTCTGGCAGTTGTCTGTGACGACATAGGATGAGATCGGACAGTCCTCGCACGCAGCGTGCAGCACCTGGATGATATTTCCATTGTCCTCTATATCTGGTGACTCGCCACATGCCAGACGCACCCTTTCCCTGATGATCTCTCTTTCCTTATAGATGCAGCAGCGGAACTGCGCCTGTGGTCCCGGTATCAGCTTCTCCGGCAGATGATCCCTTTCCTGCTCGAGATTGCCCTCGAACGCCAGCTTCGCCACAGCAGACAATACGTCATGCTTGATCCTGATGACTCCTTCGTCAGCGTACATAATTATCCTCCTTTGGTACTTTTACACATACACATACTTTTTCTTATCAATATGTGCTGTACCTGGTCTCCTTCTTCATTGCATACATTCTCTCGGTCGCCCTATGGTAGACTGCTTCAGGTGTGAGACCTTCCTTCTCATCTGACGAAGCCGCTCCATAGCTCAGCCTTATCTCATACTTTCTTCGAAACTCATACTGTGCCTCGAGCTTTTCCATTCTCGACAGGGACGTCTTCACGTCCCTGTATCTCCCGTTTTCTATCACCACTATGAACTCATCCCCGCCCATGCGGATGGCATCGCCTATCCCCGCAAAAGCCCTGCTTATGATGGCTGCCGAATCCTTGATCAGCATATCTCCGGCCGCTCTTCCCAGCGTATCATTTACCTTTGTGACACCATTGATATCGAAGCTTACGATCTGGAAGGTCTCATCTGTGCTCCTTCCCTCAAGCCTCTCGAAAAGGTCATTGCAGTACGTCCTGTTGTGCAGACCCGTCACCACATCTGTAAACGCTATCTGGTCTGCGATCACAAGCTCTGCCTCACGCAGATAATGATGACGCAGCCGGACAAGATATCCCACGATGATCATCATGATGAATACAGCCGACACCGCCGGAATGATGGATGTGAACAGTATCCGGCTCTCGATCCTTATCACGCTGCTCAGATAGTATCTTATCACATCTGCTATACATCCTGCAAAAAGTATCACCAGTGCGGCAAAATATATTTTCACTGAGCCGTCATCAGTCTGCCTGTGCGGAGTCGTCCCTGCAACCATCAGAACGATGGCTATGAGTGAGACGATCTGAAGCGGCAGCAGGAAAGCTGCCGGATGCATGCGGCCTGCGAGATCCATGATAATGACTATCGCAAGCAGTGTACATATTGAAGCGTATGATGCCCCGACGAAGACCTTCTGTCTCGTGCCCTTCCCCGGCTTCCTGATGAAATACATGATGCTGAGCAAGGGAATGACGCTGACATAGAGCATCAGACATCCGAGATGGGTATTGACCACATAGTTTCTCGAAAACATCTCTATCACATGGGTCGTACACATCGCCCATATACCGACTGTAAATGCCAGCGAGCCTACGGAGAATGCGAGCTCATATCTTCTGCCCATGATTCCCGACACGATGCATGCGATGATCATCATTATCCCCATTGTGAAAAGGAAAAATGCTATGACATTCGACATTATATGCAGATTTGTATAGCAGGCTGTCTCATTCTGCGCCGGGACCAGATGGAACATCGGAAGCGTCGTAAAGGCATAGTCTATTCCGGCCTCTATCGACACCTCGCAGGTCTTACCTGCTGCATCCGTTGGCAGCAGCACCACATGCGATGCATTTCCCGGAACCTTATCATTGCGGATCAGGTTATATCCGTAGCTGTATATATTCCTGCCATCCACCTTCACGGAAAAGGCTGACATCTGCCCGTCAAAGGTCAGTATCATCTCATCACCTATCGACAGCGGAATCCTTTTCCTCATGGTGATGATGTCACCACTCCTGATCGGCGAGCTGAAGCGGTAGGTGTACAGATCTGCGTCCACTGTAGCCTGCCCATTGTAATTGACAGTCCATCCGTGTGAGAAATCCCTGACATTCCCGTCCACGAAATTGTCAAGCGACACGAAGAAAAATGCAAACGCTGCTGCCGTTATGGCTGATGCTATTATGATGCGGACTGCAAGCTGAATCCTCGACATCTTCTTTTTCATACGCCTGCCCTCCGGTTCTTCATGTCCGTCTTCATCCGGAACATTCTCTTATTTGCCAGCTGGTATGCCTTCTTCACATCCCTGTCCACGGCCTCGGTGGACATGGCATATCCGAAGGATGCCTCGATCTTCACTGACAGCTCATCGGAAGCCTTCTTCTCCATTGCCTCGACCCGGTCAAATCTCCTGTCAAGCTCCTGGACTGACAGCACCTTTCTGTCATACGCCACCAGGAATTCATCTCCGCCCATCCTGCACAGCAGATCTGCATCAGGGAATACCTGCTTCAGTATATCTGCAAAGGTCCTGATGAAAAGGTCGCCGGTCTGATTGCCCTTTTCTTCATTGACAGCGCCAAGCCCGTTCAGGTCGAAACTGATGAGCAGATAATCCCCTCCATCCAGCTGGAGCTTCCTCATCCCCGACTCTCCTATGATATTGTCCTTGAGGCCCGTGAGCGGGTCATTGCCCGAGGTAGCGAAAAGCCGCTCCCTCTGTGTCTGCTCGCCACTTCTCTCATACAGGTCCCAGACATATCCCACGAGGATGAGCATGGTCATCAGAAGGAAGGCCGCCGGCACCAGTGCGAGATCCAGGATTCCGGAATCCATATGAGCTCTCGAGCTCACATGATAAATGACCATATATGCGACACCTGAAATAGCTGCCGCGAATATTCCTGATTCGAAGAGCCTCTCCGAGAGATTCGAATTCTTCCAGTGCATCGCCGAGATGAAAATGAGAAACAGCGCATCAATCGCCAGCAACACATGGAAATATGGCAAAACGTAATCTACATTCACCAGATGCAGGTTCTGAAGCACTATCGCTGCACACGTCAGCCCCACGGCCGCGCATATTGATGTGAAAAGCACTGTAGTCTGCCAGACTGGTATATTGTGGAAGCAGGTCAGCACGAGGATCAGTATCGGTATGATCAGCAGATACAGAGATATATACTCTATCGTGCTATTGAGTCTGATATTCCTTGAAAAAATCTCCACTGCCTTCGATGAGCACATGCACCACAGTCCGCCCGTCACCGAGAAAAGTCCGAGAAATGTAAGTGTGAAGAATCTCCTGTCAAAAATGGATACAAAAAGCGACAGCAGGATGATCATCGCTCCAAGCAGGAACATGAATATAGTGACAAAGGCCGCAAACGCTCTGCTCTGCGCGAATGCCGGCATTGCTGCATTGAATGGGGTGACGACTACCTCCGGTATTCCCTGGAGTGCTCCGTCCTGCGAGCCCATCTCCATGATCTTCAGCGTCCTGCCGTAGCTGTCCTGTGGCAGTTCCACGAAATGATAGCCGCTTCCGAGGAAATCCCCTGTATTGATACCGCTCAGCTCCGAGTATCCGTAGAAATATACTTCCTTCTCATAGCCATTGCGGCCTACGACACTCACACGCAGTGATGAAAGCCGTGAGTATATGCGCACCGTGAGTCTGTCGGAGCCTGTAGCATCTATCCGCCTCTCCATCACGAGGACATCATTCTTCTTCGAGCTGATATTCTCTATCCTCGTATCATTCCGGGAAACATTGTCATAGTGCTTCCCGCAGTAGTCTACGCTCCAGCCATCTCTCATATCACTGACATCGTAGCTGCCGCGGTTTGCCGACAGATAGACCATCATCGCCACGATGCAGACCGCCGCCACGATGAATAGCACTGCCATCACTATTCGTTTTGTTATCTTATTCCCTTCTCTGTTCATTATTCTCTCTATCAAAAAAAGCCCTTTGTCATGGTAGTATTACTATTCTACCATACTAAAGGGCTTTTTTCAAAGAATTATCACTTATTCGTAAGGTCTGCGCCGAAATATTTCTCGGAGAGCTTCTTCAGGGTTCCGTCATCACGCATACTCTGTATCGTCTTATTTATCCTGCTGCGGAGGCGCTTATTATCCTCTCCCTTCTCCATCGGGATAGCGTAGCTTGTGGCCTCCTCTGATGTAGCCGCCACCTCCAGCGGGTCATCCGGATTCGACTTCATATAATCACCGAATGATGTAGACGCATTGATCGTCGCATCGACCTGTCCGTTCTTCACCATCTGTAGAGTCTCGACCAAGGTATCGACTCCCTTCACCGTGGCTCCGTACCTCTCGCCAAGCTCCTGATAGGTGGAGCCGATCGAATTCGCTGTTGTCTTCCCCTTAAGGTCATCGAAGGTCCTGATATCCGTATTGCCCCTCTTCACGATGAGCACCGTGTGGTCATACGCATACGGATCTGAGAAATCATACTTCTTCTCACGCTCCGGCGTCACATCCACTCCGTTCACGACTATATCGTATCTGCCGGAATCCATTCCTGCGAAAAGTCCGTCCCACGGACCCTCGACTATATCTGCCTTTACTCCGAGCTGCTTCGCTATATTCTTCGATACCTCGACATCGTATCCTACCAGCCTGTCATCCTTATCATGATATGAAAACGGCTGCCAGTCTCCCTCGAGTCCTATCGTGATCTTCCCTGCATCCTTTATCCGCTGCAGATGATCTGCACTGCTCTTCTCCTCTGCACTTCCCGATCCGCACGCAGTCATAAGCACAGCCGATGCAGCAAGAACAGCCGCCAGTATTTTCTTTTTCATCAAAAAACGCCTCCTGTAATCTTTTTCTACAAGAGGCATTATATATTAGATTGCATACAATGTAAAATTAAACCTTAATAAAGGAATAAGACCCCGGACTGATCCGGGGCCTTGATTGTGCACTTTGTATGAGATAACTCCGTCTCCCGGGAGGAGAAATGGGTTATTCCTGTGATTACTGAAGGAGAGAAAGAACTCCCTGTGTGCTCTGGTTTGCCTGAGCAAGCATTGACTGACCTGCCTGAGCGAGGATGTTGTTCTTGCTGTAAGTAACCATTTCCTTAGCCATATCTGTATCACGGATACGTGACTCAGCAGACTGGGTGTTCTCAGATACGTTGTCGAGGTTAGCGATGGTGTGCTCGAGACGGTTCTGAACGGCACCGAGAGAAGCACGCTGAGTAGAAACTGCATCGATGGCATCCTGAATCTTCTTCATTGAGCTGCCTGCATGCTGATAGGAATCTACCTGAACAGAGTTGGTATAACCTGTTACTTTACCGTCTTTATCAAAAGTAAGGGTGTTACCAGCAGCTTCGGTTCCTTTGTATGTACCTGCCGTAACCGTCGTATTTTTTCCTTCAAGATCAGTCTTATTTTTGGTCGATGCATCCTTAACTAAACTATCATGAGTGGATTTCTCATACCATCCAGCTGAAATTGTTGCAGCAGCATCTTTAGCTGTGACATCAACGGCATCATAATACGTTAATGTCTTATTTTTTGCATCATCTGTAGTTTTAGTATTGTCAATATCACTAATACCGTCATATATACCAATACCCTCAGAATTCATCTTACCAATAGAAAGTTCAATCTTCTGACCTGAAAGTGCTCCAACCTGAAGGTTCTTACCAGTAAACGAACCATCGAGAAGATTCATTGTATTGAACTGAGTGGTTGATGATACACGATTGATCTCTGATGTCAGCTGATTTATCTCGAGCTGGATCTGTGATCTGTCCTGTGTGGTATTAGTATCGTTCGCAGCCTGTGTAGCGAGCTCATTCATACGCTGAAGCATTGAATGAACTTCGTTTAATGCACCCTCGGCTGTCTGTACTACAGAGATACCGTCCTGTGCGTTTGTTGAAGCTCTGTCAAGACCACGGACCTGTGATCTCATCTTCTCGGAAATAGCGAGTCCTGCTGCATCATCAGCTGCACGGTTGATCTTGTAACCGCTTGAAAGCTTCTCTGTGCTCTTTGCCTGCTGGCTTGTTGTGACTCCAAGCATACGATTTGAGTTCGCTGCCTGCATGTTGTGCTGTACTACCATAATTATTACCTCCGTGTAATAAAAGTTGATTGATAGGTTTTGAGCTGCCTCTCAGCAGCTCCTCGGGAATTCCGTTCCCGTAGTTGCTTTTTTATAATAAACATCCGGTTCCCGGTCCCAGTGCACATAAGACCCTGAATCCTGATGCATTATTATCCTCATCACGCATCACTCTCGTGGTGATACGTATCCTTAATGCCCTGTCGCTCCCTGCTGCCACTATGTATGTGGCTGTCAGTTACCTGCGGCTTCCTTCCTCTTCTGGCTTCTCACGAGATTCCTCACATGCTCCTTCGAAAGTGATTCCTCTGCGTAATACGGAGCCCTGTCATCATTGTCGCTGTAGCTGCTCCTGAGAATCTTCTTCTCTCGCGGAGCCTCCACCAGGAGATGTATGTGTCTCCCTGTGCCACCTGAGAATACGATCTTCACATCGTCTCCGATCGTGATATACTCGCCAGGCCTCATACCGACTTTAAGCATTCCTACCTCCTTGTAACCTGCGGCACCTCTGTGTGCCAGATGCAACAATCTGGTATGAAATGTTGCATGCTTAAAGGCCGCAAACGCCCTGCTGCAGCGGGATTGCACTGATTTGAATATTTTTTGAAAAAAAGTGAGAAAAAGGGGTTAAACTTTGACAACCCCGACCGATATAGTAAGTGTAAGCAAGGAGAACGCAACAGATCATACCAGCTTGCTTTTTTATGGAATAAATACTTTTCCGACCTCAGCACATCAGAACAGCTTAGTGCTACCATCTCCCTTGTGCATATTTTCACAAAGGAGGTATTTTCATGAGCACAACAGAACCAATAAGAAACAGACACAAGCTTCAGAAATTCAGGAATTATTATAAGGATACTGAGCCGCACAGGCGCAACTACCTGCTGATCGTAACAGGGCTCAATACTGCTCTTCGTATAAGCGATATTCTCGCACTGAAGTGGGGCGATATTTACGATGTGAAAAGTAAGTCGGTCTGCAATCATATCCGCCTGTATGAGCACAAGACCGGCAAGGAGCAGGAAATCGCCATCAATAAAAGTCTTCGTGATGCATTGAAGTCTGTACTCAGAGGTGAACCCGCGCCTGACCCTGACGACTATATTTTCAAGGGCTACGGCAGTGGCCCGATGCACCGTTCCACCGCCTACCGCATAATAAAAAAGGCAGCTGACGCTGTCGGACTAACCGGCAATATCAGCTGTCATTCTCTTCGCAAGACCTTCGGCTACCATGCCTGGAAGCATGGAGCCCAGCCTGTACTTCTTATGAACATCTACAATCACAGTTCCTTTCAGATCACAAAGCGCTACCTCGGCATCGACCAGGACGACAAGGACCGCGTCTTCCTGAAGAACAACCTGTAAAGATGAAAAAGGGACCTGTCCCCTTTTTCATCTCATAGAAAAAGGAGCCGTCCACCTGTGTGTGAACGGCTCCTTCTGTCATTGGTAGTTTCGTCTTCAACTTCCCATATGTCCAACAGATCTGTTTATTCTATCAAATAAAACATATACAATTGGGTTTACGAGTCTGTGACTAATCCGTCTCTCCTGCAATACATCTCAGATCGTATCCTCATTTCCGATCTTCTCTCTGCTCGGATTCCTTCTCACTGTCTGTAGATCGTCTGGCCTGCATCTCTGGTGAGGGACGCCTTAGTATTTGTAATAAATATTCCTACAAGCTTCATGTCGGTAAAAGTTTCCTGCTCACCGCCTTTTCTTCATTGCTCGTCTCTATGGAAGCTTCCTTTGTTTCTCTATGTCTGTATTCTAATTCTCTTCCATCATTATGTCAAGGGATTTTTCTGATTTTTATGAATTTTGTCATGTTGCACAATTATTGTCTGTTAATTTTGTATATTATTATCTGTTGACTTTCTAATAAAAATGAGATTCACCTTTTATCTGGCTTCAGGCCGGCCTTATCCAGCAGTTCCTCGTACAGGCGGTACCAGTGCTGGACAGTATTCTCCAGGAAAAAGTAGTGTGCCAGGTAGAATGCCAGCAGTATCAGGAATCCGAAGAAGATCGGGCCTGACGCAATGATCGTATCCGGAAGAAACAGCACGACCCCGAGCGCGAAGAGGGTGATGACTATCGTAAAAAATACCACGATCAGATGCACCAGACGCTCGTGCTGGAGGAAGCGTATTTTCTGCAGGTGGTAATCCAGTTCAATTCTGACTTCCTCTGGAGTATGGTCTTCCTGTAAAAATGTTTCTACCTGAGTCTGATGTTGTCTGCACCATTTTTTGATATTAATACCATATCTATCTTGTGTCATAAAAATTACGCTCCCAATTCGCCTTCACATCACAGTATTATAATAATATTAATAATCAATATGTAGCAATACCAGCCCTTCTGGCGGTGCGGTCGGGCCGGCGGTCTCGCGGTCTCTGGCTTCCAGCGCCTGCCTGATAAAGCCTGGCTCACGCTGGCCACTTCCGACCAGAATCAGACTCCCGGCTATGATCCGTACCATATTATAGAGAAATCCGTTTCCCTCAATATGGATCGTGATCACATCCTCTTCATCCCTGCTGACACTGATGCCATATATCGTCCTTACAAACGTATTCGTCTGCGACTTCACCGAGGCGAAGCTCGTGAAATCATGCTCTCCGACCAGCGTCTGTGCCTCTTTATTCATCAGGCATGCATCCAGATCTCTATGAAAGAAATACGTATACCTGGACAGTAATGGATCCGGAAAGGTCCGGTTCAGGATCCGGTATTCATACACTTTTCTTGTCTTCGCGAAGCGTGGATGAAAGTCAGGTGAAACTTCTTCTGACTTCTGGATCACGATATCATGCGGCAGCCGTTCGTTCAGTGCATATGCTATCTTTTCTGCCGGCATCCGTGAGTCAGTGTCGAAGACCGCGACATTTCCAAGCGCATGCACACCAGAATCCGTGCGGCTTGCACCGATTGTAGATATATCAGTGTGGAAGAGGTCGGACAGGGCTTCGTTTAATTTTTCCTGAATGGTCACTCCGTTCGGCTGGACCTGCCATCCGCAGTAATCTGTTCCATCGTAGGCTACCGTGAGCTTTACCCTCATATGCCGAGCTCCTGCATGACGCCCTTCATGCCCTGCTCCTTATAGATATATATTTTTCTTTCTTTCATAATTTATATTTTCTCTTTTTAGCTCTCCCCGGTCTTTCAGACCTCTTGCGTCGCCATTTTCTTAAGAAATACCTGCCTGTAAAATAGCATATCGCTACGACCGATATGAAAAACCCTATGAATCCCAGGAACGGAATTCCCAGTATCCGCGGTCTCAGATTCGTGGTGCAGATGATGCTCGATCCTACGAGCAGTCCTGTGATGCAGAGTCCTATGACCAGATTCCTCACAGCCCTGTCTATGACTGCCGTAAGCTCTGACGTAGGCTCGAGATCAAGAGTCATCCTGCCTTTTCCACGGAGATGCTCTTTCATGATCTCGGAAGTGAGTGACGGGATTTCAGAACCGTTCGACACCATGCGCAGGAACTTGCGCCCGGCATGGCCGATCTCCTGTCTGATATCTATATTGTGAATGGATTCCTCCAGAAGCCGCTCATAGGCTATCTCAATCATACTGATATCAGGGCTGATCTCTGCAAGCACTCCCTCCACCTGAGTGAGTCCGCGCGCCAGCATCGTCATACCGTGAGGCATGCTCATGTGATTATTTTTCATGATGTCCATGAGATCACTCATTGCCTCTGCCAGATCCACATCGCCCATAGCCTTCGACTGGTACTGCTGGAGGAAATCCCTCAGATCATTGTAGAGCGCATCCCTGTCAGGCTTCGCCCAGAAATCACCCAGATCAAGAACAGCATCTGTGACCTTTGAAATATCATGCATGGCAATGGCTTCGACTCCACGAACCATTATCCGGCGGTCCCTGTCAGTGAGCCTGCCCATCATGCCCATATCGAGCCAGACTATTTTTCCATAACGGATCTTCACATTGCCCGGATGCGGATCTGCATGGAAGAAGCCGTCATCCATTACCTGCTTGATGAAATTATTCGCGAACTTCTGGCCGATTTCCTTCAGATCATAGCCATTTCCCTTAAGAGCCCTTGCGTCGTTTATCGCGAAGCCGCCTATATACTCCATCACGAGCACATGGTGTGTGGTATATTCCGAATACAGCTCAGGAGTCGTCGTATATATGATGGAACGGTTATTATCCGCGAACTCCCTCATATTCGCAGCCTCACGGGTGAAATCCATCTCCTCCTGCGCGACCTCCCAGAGCTCATCGAGAACCATATCAAGATCGACTATATTCTTCAGCTTGGGAACCGCTGCCGGAAGCACCCTCACCGCCTTGTGCAGCAGGTCGATATCACGCTTCATCATAGTGTAGATGCCGCGGCGCCGCACCTTGATGATGACATTGCTTCCGTCCTGAAGCATGGCCCTGTGCACCTGTGCGATAGAAGCCGAGCCTATAGGCTCCTTCTCTATCGAGGAAAAAATCTGATGCCAGTCCTTCCCATACGACTCATTAAGGACAGACTCGACCTCATCAAAGGGCATAGGCTTCACATCTGACGTCAGCTTCATCAGTTCCTCACAGTATGCCTTCGGAAGTATATCCGAATGAAGCGACATGATCTGTCCGAGTTTCACATATGTAGGACCCAGGTCTTCTAAAATAAGGCGTAACTTTTCTGGAGTTACGCCTCTTGTAATGTGGTACCTGTGCAGTACCGATGTGATCTCACGAAGCCTTGGTGTATCGCCACTCATGAATCTTTCTTTTCTTCAAACAGGCTGTCATCTGTAGCCGCATCATTGGCTGTTTTCTTCACCTTTGCCTCGGCTTCGTCAATCCTGCCCTTTAATGCATCAAGCTGCTCTGCTGTCATGCCTGCAAGAATGGCATTCAGATCACGGATCGGGTTGTCAGAAGTACCAGCTTCCCTGGCCCTGGCTTTTCTCTCCTCTGCACGTTCCTTTACATTATGCTTCAGCTCCTGATTCATAGCCTTGCCATGCTCAACGGTGCTCGCACCCTTCTCCACCAGATCATTGAAGATCTCCTCGCTCTTGTCCGCCGTCACAGCAACAGCTCCGACTCCAGCCAGGAATACCTTCTTCATAGCTCCTGCGATGATTCCTTCTTCTGACATATCATAACCTCCTGTCTGTCAATAAATGACACGTGTAATGTTTCTCAGATATATGCTTTCATTTTACCATAGTGCTGGACTTTTTTCATCTGAAAAAATCTACTATCTTCGGAATAAAAATAATCAACCCTATAATCGCCGCAAATATCGCCGCTACAAGCACTGCGCCTGCTGCTGTATCCTTTGCCTTCTTTGCAAGAGGCCGCTTCTCTTCCGTGACCAGATCGACTGTGCTCTCGACCGCAGTATTTACAAGCTCGAGGCTGATCACAAGTCCGAACAGGATCAGGCAGATGATCCACTCATTCAGAGAAATGCGCAGAATGATCCCGCCAATTATTACGAGAGCCGTCATTGTGAGGTGGATCCGTATATTTCTCTCATCCCTCACGCATTCCCAGATGCCCTGAAAAGCATAGCCGAAACTCCTGTATATAGGCTGGTGCCTGCGCGGTCCGGGCTGCCTCTCCCTATTTTCATAATGACTGCGGCTACCCACCGATTCTGATTCTCTATTGATGATCATAGATTCAGTATCATGGCAGCATCGTGACCTGTCATGCCATCAGTGATACCAAGCTTTCTCGCAGCCGTTGTCATGCCCTTGATCGGGTTTGCGAGCACTTCGTTGAAATCAGCTCCGCCCACCAGCACTGCCGCATCACCAAACTTCTCGGCTGCCTCGAGATTCAGATATCCGCACATCAGGTATCCCTTGTTGCATTCAATCAGGATCATATTCGGGTGACCCTCTCCACCAGGGCTCTTAACCATCACCGCACCAGCTGCCGTACTTCCAATTGCTATTCTGTCTGTTATGACCATATCTTTCTCCTTATAAAAAACTGGTAGAATAATCATTCCGTTTAATGAGTCTATTCTACCATATTCTGAAGAGGTTGTATATTTATATATTCGTATGTCAGACGTGCAAGAGGCTTATTTCACGGCGCGCCGCGTCTAAGGCTCTGCACGTCTTCCATAAAGTCTTGTGAAATCGTTCTCATGAGAGTATAATAACGGCATGACGATAAATGAGATTGCTCAGATGGCCGGCGTATCCCGTGCCACTGTTTCAAGATATTTAAATGACGGATATGTAAGTGATGAAAAGCGCAGGCGGATAGCTGCTGTTATCGAAGAGACAGGCTACACCCCTTCTGTCTCAGCACAGCTTCTGAGGTCGCATCATACTAATTTCATAGGTGTCATTATCCCCAAGCTCAACTCCGACTCCATCTCCCGTATGGCAGACGGCATCAGCAGGAAACTCGCAGAAGAAGGATACCAGCTGCTCCTTGCCTGTACCGAAAATGATGAGAAGAAAGAGCTGAAATACCTGTCACTGTTTCAGGAGAACAATGTAGACGGCATCATCCTGTTCGGGACCATATTCACCCCTGAACACAGAAAACTCCTTAAGTCATTAGATGTGCCGGTCGTAATACTTGCCCAGCATGAGACTGGTTTTTCATGCATATACTCAGATGACTATACGGCTGCTCACGAACTGGGAACTCACCTGGCAAAGACCGCTCATGAGATAGGCATGATCTCCGTTACTCCATCTGATGATGCCATAGGCCGGAACAGACGTGACGGCTTCCTTGATGCTTTCAGAGAAAACGGACTCATCGTACCGAAGAGCCATATCGCCATCAGCGGATTCGACGCCACATCAGGCGAAAAGGCCGCACTTTCTCTTTTGAAAAAATATCCTTCAATCGACACTCTGGTCTGTGTCACGGATACCATCGCATCAGGAGCATCATGTGCGATACGTACTCTGGGCCTCAGTATCCCTGAGGATATCCAGCTGTCCGGATTCGGCGACAGCACCGTATCCACTGTGCTCTACCCGCCTCTCACGACGGTTCATCTCTATTATGACAAGGCTGGCCAATCAGCTGCCTCCATGCTCCTGACACACATCAAGGAAGGGGACACGCCGGTGAATGAGATGAAGTATTCTTTTGATCTGAAAATAAGGGAATCAACAAGATAAGTTTTATAAAAAAAATAGGCAGATCGATAAGCCGGGTTATGTCGTTGCATGGCCATCTATCCAGGACTGCTGTTGCCAGCAGCCTCCAGCGACCTACCTGGGAGAGACGGGCCGCCTTATCTCCCTTTGCGGTCTTGCTTCGGATGGGGTTTACATGGCTCCTTCTGTTGCCAGAAGGACGGTGGTCTCTTACACCGCCTTTCCACCCTTACCTGCGACGCAGGCGGTATATTTCTGTTGCACTGTCCCTGGAGTTGCCTCCGCCGGCCGTTAACCGGCATCCTGCCCTGTGAAGCCCGGACTTTCCTCCCGCACGCCCTTTTTGGGTTATGTGCCAGCGGCCATGTGATCTGCCTGAGTGATATTCTAAAACAAGAACAGAAGTCATGTCAAGAGTCAGTTCCAATCCAATTATCTAATGCAATGCACCACACAATATGGTAGAATAGTTCTCGAATCTGAAATAACATGCACAGCAGACACGTCAGATTAAATACGCAGAGAGGATATATTTATGGGTCTTACACAGAAAATGAACCGCAACAGACTCGACAGAAATGGCGACAGGCCGCCTGAGGTCACTTATGGACTTGAGAATCTTTTTGACGAGTTCTATGGAAAAGATGAATATGCTCACTAATACCCACAGGCAAGCCTGTGGGGTTGCAGTAGAAATGCTATAACCCTGAGTGAGTAGCCTAAGTGCTTCGGGCACTACGTTAAGAGAGAATATATAGTTACCTGTGGATGTAGTACCAAGTCCACAGCTCTAAGGTCTGTGATTAAACAGCTCTTAAGGTTAGGAACAGTGTTGCAGACATATAAAACCTCTCATTAACATTGGCAATGGTACACTAACCGCCCTTCGGGGTGAGTAACTAAAACCTTTTAAGGTTTTAAGAAAGGAGTACGGACTATGGTCTATGTATTATCAAAAACCGGACAGCCTTTAATGCCTACAGAAAACCATGCTAAAGTGCGTATTCTCTTAAAGCAAGGCAAAGCAAAGGTAGTACACAGCTGTCCGTTTACAATACAACTGTTGTATAGCAGCACGAACTATACACAAAAGGTAACTTTAGGCGTAGATAGTGGAAGTAAGCACATCGGTCTTTCAGCAACTACAAAGGATAAAGTATTATTTGAATCTGATGTAGAGCTTAGGAACGATATTGTAGATTTGCTTTCTACTCGTAGAGAATTAAGGCGTTCCCGTAGGGGTCGTAAACTTCGTTACCGTAAACCAAGATTTAATAATCGCAGGCGCAGTGACAGATGGTTAGCGCCCTCTGTAAAACAAAAAGTAGACTCTCACATTACGATGATAGCAAAAGTACATAAAATACTGCCTATCTCAAACATCGTAGTAGAAGTAGCCTCTTTCGATATACAAAAGATTAAAAATCCTACCATATGTGGTGTCGATTATCAGCAGGGCGAACAGTTAGACTTTTGGAATGTCAGGGAATATGTGTTGTTCCGTGACGGTCACACTTGCCAATGTTGTAAGGGTAAGTCCAAAGACAAAATCCTTAATGTCCATCACATAGAGAGTCGCAAAACAGGCGGTGATGCACCTAACAACCTGATCACACTGTGTGAAACCTGTCATACTGGATATCATAAGGGAACGGTGAAACTGCCTAAGACGATACATAGAGGAATGTCTTTTAAGGATGCTACGTTTATGGGTATCATGCGTTGGGCTTTGTACGAGAAACTTAAGGCTATATATTCAGATGTAAAGCTTACTTACGGATATATCACTAAAAATACTCGTATTAAAAACAGTTTACCAAAAGATCATTATATAGATGCTCGTTGTATTAGCGGCAATCCTAATGCTGTTAGTAATGGAGATGTCTATTATTACAAAAAAGTTCGTTGTCACAACAGGCAGATACATAAGAATACCATCCTTAAAGGCGGTTATCGTAAACGAAATCAAGCTCCATATGAAGTTATGGGCTTTAGGCTTTTTGATAAGGTGCAGTGGAAAGGATGTAAGTGTTTCATTTTTGGCAGACGTTCTACAGGGCGTATGGATTTGAGGATTTTAGACGGAAAGCATATTAACGCTTCTGTAGGATATAAGAACCTAAAGTTGCTAAAAATGTGTAGTAGTTATCTTATAGAACAAAGAAAGGTAGGTTAAAGGCGGTTCCTCCCATGGGCAAGCCCATGGGTTTCCCCGCTATAAAGTTTATGACGATGAGGAAACAGAGCACTACGAGGGATATGAGGCAGGCTCTGAGAAAAAAGATTCCGGGAAAGGACAGGCCCAATGAATAATTTCTGGAAGGTCCGTGCTTTTTTCGTTGAACTATATCGCAAAATAAGATATGGCAGGAAGAACGGCTACAAAAAATTCACCTGTCCTTCCTGCCATCAGAAAGTACGTGTCCCACGAGGTCACGGAAAAATAGAGATTACCTGCCCGAAGTGCGGAGCAGAATTTATCAGGAAATCATGACAACCTAAATCCTGATGAGTGACATTTATCCAGCGTTTATCTGGCAATTCATATCATATGACAAGCCAGCCTGCTGCTGAATCAGCACACTCCGTTCTGAAATGTATCATGTCAGGATTATCCGGATAATATCTGGTGGTAAATACGACCTCTCCATCATTTATATAGATTTCGAGCAGACTCCTGTCAAAAATGGCACGGACATTGCTGACTCTGCCATCCATCAGTTCAGCATGGCGCTCCGTGCGGCCACAGCCTTTATTCCCTGAAAAAATCAGACTCACAATTCCATCCTTTACCAGAAGCTGCACATCATTATTGAGCATAAAGAGCAGCCCATCGTCTGCAGCATTTATCGACATCTCAACATCCCAGGCACCTGTTTTGAGATCACACTCAAATCCATTTCCAGAAATCGCTTCAGTGGCTGAATTTTCTTCCTTGCTGAAGTCAGTTATTTTCTTCCCACGACGTAATTCAAATTCCTTAACCGGTGTAGTATAAAATTTTCCCTTCCTGTATCTGATCTCACGTGGCAGTGTAAGAGAATGCTGCCAGCCTTCCACAATTGCAGGGTCATTGCAGTATTCAGCATCAGGCACTCCGGCCCAGCCGATCAGAATCTGACGACCATCCGGCGCTGTAAAAGTCTGCGGAGCATAGAAGTCAAATCCCATGTCCCATTCATGGAAATTGTCGATTGAGATCAGTTCATCAAGCACATCGGAATCTGTATTTTCGAGTCCGTCAAACAGGATATCTGAAGTTCTCTGCTGCTTATCTTCGGATGCAATTAAAGCCTGATATGGCTTCCTCTTACTATCATCCAGAATGCAGTATCCTGATTCATATACATTCTGGAACCTGTTCTTATGATGCATCATTCCCTGTGGGCAGAATGCCACAGCCTGCACACCGTCCGCTGTGAAATAATCCGGGCATTCCAGCATGAATCCGAAATCATCTTTCGGATATATCTCCCTGACAGGAAACCAGCGCAGGCGGTCAGCTGACTTCATCAGAAGCAGTCCGCCTTTTGAGGCACGGCTTCGCATACCAAGAAGCATATAGTATGCAATATCTTTGCCTGATTTCTGAGTCACTGACTCACGCCACACCTTCGGATCCCTGACATGACACGACAGATCAGACGGATAGTCATCGTTTGTCAGAAGCAGCTGCTTCCCGCCCGGGTGGTTCCCATCCTCGAAATCCACCCTGATCACATTATGCCCGCGGCCTTCATTGATATAGTCGAAGTTGCCGGGATGCTTGACATTTCCGGTATAGTATATTTCCATTACCCCGTCTGCAGTATAAGCAGTTCCGGAATATGCGCCGTCGCTGTCCCATTCGGTATCAGTCACAATCGGTATATCCACAAAGGTAAAGTGTGCGAGATCATCCGACACATAGTGCCCCCAGAACCTGCCGCCACTGCCCAGCGGGCTGTTCGGCGAATACTGGAAAAAAATGTGATACTTCCCATTGTAATAGCATGAACCATTCGGATCGTTCATCCACCCCTGTGGCGGCTGTATATGAAACCTGTGTCTGTATTTTCCTTCAACCATATCTCACCTCAAGACAGGGGGACGGTTCTCCTGTCTTTTTAATTAAATTTCTTTATCTTCTTGCTGTGATAAGTGCCTGTCCATGCTCGATGAGTCCCTGTTTCACCGGCTCTATGTCCTTGTAATCATCAGGATTCGTGACAAGTACCGGAGTCACCAGCTGATATCCTGCCTTCTTTATTGATGGGATGTCAAATGATAAAAGCAGGTCGCCCTTTTTCACCTTATCATTTTCTGCAACATGCACCTCGAAGTATTTTCCATCGAGCTCTACAGTATTGAGTCCCACATGGATCAGAAGCTCTGCACCCTTATCAGTCGTGATACCGATTGCATGCTTTGTCGGGAAAAATGTGGTGACAGTACCATCAGCAGGCGCGTATATTTCTCCTTCGGAAGGCTCAACAGCTGCGCCTGTTCCCAGAACGCCGGAAGCATATGTCTCATCCGGGACCTTGTCCAGAGGAACTACCTCACCATTTACAGGAGAAACGATCTCCTCATCGCCAGCGGCGACCTCAGCCCTGTCATCAACAGCGCCGTTAGCATCTTCTTTTACAGGATCCCTGTACATGATGTATGAGCAGATGAAAGCTACTACAAATGCCACAACCATAGTAAGTGCATACATGATCACCGACTGGGTCGTGATCAGGAATCCGAAGAGGCCGGTGATACCATAGGCAGTCGCATATACACCAGAGATGGCAGCTACGAATCCGCCAGCCGCACCACCGATACATCCAGCGATGAAAGGCTTCATGAATCTGATATTGACACCAAAGATAGCCGGCTCAGTGATTCCGAGGAATGCTGAAAGAGAAGAAGGAGCAGCCATAGATCTGATCTTCTTGTCCCTGGTCTTTACGGCAACGGCAAGGGCTGCGGCACCCTGACCAACGTTCGCAGCAGTTGCGATAGGCATCCATGTATTCTTCGGTGTAGCCAGCGAACACATCTCAGCCTCTATCATATTGTACATATGATGAAGACCTGCCACTACTGTGATCGCATAGAGTCCGCCGATCAGGATTCCACCGAGTCCGAACGGAAGTCCGATAAGAGCCTGTGCACCATGGAGAACCCAGGTCTCAACTGTTGAAAATACTGGCCCGATGATCGTCAGAGTCAGATACCCTGTCACTAGTACAGATACAAGAGGAGTCACGAACAGGTCAAGCATGGCTGGAACGTGCTTGTGCAACCACTTCTCGAGCTTAGACATGATAAATACCGCAATGATGACCGGAATCACGTGTCCCTGATATCCGACCTGATCCACATGCCATGCTCCGAACCACACGCTCCACTGAGGTATGGCCTTGCCAGCTTCCTCAAGAGAAGCCACATTCCACGCATTGATCAGATTCGGATGGATCATGATGAATCCGATAACAGCAGCAAGGAATTCGTTTCCACCAAACTTCTTCGCAGCGCTTATAGCGATGAGAATCGGCAGCATTGAAAGGGCTGCGCCTGCGAAAAGATTGATGATATTGTATGTGTCAGACTGTGTAATCGAAGGTATTGCACTCGACAGACCGCCGAGAAGTCCGTTCAGAAGTCCGCTGGCAACGATTGCCGGAATGATCGGCACGAAGATATCTCCGAGAGTCTTAATAGCTCGAAGGAACCAGTTCTGCTTCTGTGCAGCAGCAGCCTTCACATCGTCCTTGGTGCCGCCTTCAATATGAGCGAGATCAATAAACTCGTCATATACGTGATTCACTATTCCTGTCCCGAAGATGACCTGAAGCTGTCCGCTTGCCTCGAAGCATCCCTTTACGCCATCGACATCCTCGATTGCTGTCTTGTCCACCTTGCTGTTATCAGCGATAACGAGCCTGAGTCTCGTGGCGCAGTGCGCTGCTGATACGATGTTCTCCGGGCCGCCGATATGGTCAAGCACTCCCTGAGCCGACTTCCTGTAGTCCATAATTGTTTCCTCCATAAAATCCGTGTTATTTGCGAAATCGTTCTCACATTGTAAAAGCAATGTCACATCAGGTGAGCTCCTTCCCAATGTCCATTTGTGAGAACGTTCTCACATCTCTTAAATGAATTATACTATGTGGAAGTCTGTTTTGTAAATTGGAAGATTCTGACAAAATTTGAAAGTTATTTTTGTGCAATATGTATAATGGGTTTTGATGCCTGCACAAGCATCACGTAAAAAAATCCCCGGCCTAAGCCAGGGATTGTAATCATAATATCTTGGATAAAAATTCTTTAAGTCTCTCGTTCGTAGGGTGGTCAAATATTTCTTCCGGCCTACCCTGCTCGAGCATTTTTCCTTCTGCAATGAAGAATACACGGTCGGCAACCTCTCTGGCAAAAGCCATCTCATGTGTGACTACAGCCATCGTCATGCCTTCGTCAGCGACCTCCTTCATTACGTCAAGCACCTCACCGATCATCTCAGGATCAAGTGCTGAAGTCGGCTCATCGAAGAGCATCATCTTCGGGCTCATGGCGAGTGAACGCACAATTGCAATTCGCTGCTGCTGGCCGCCTGAGAGCTGCTTAGGATAGGAATCTATTTTTTCCTCGAGGCCAACTCTCTTCAGAAGCTCAAGTGCTTTCTCATCAGCCTGCTGCTGTGTCATCTTCTTTAGCATCACAGGTGCAAGAGTGATATTCTCACGGACCGACAGATGCGGGAACAGATTGAAATGCTGGAACACCATTCCCATCTGGGAACGAACTGCATCTATATCTACACCCTTTGCGGTGATGTCCTGACCATCAAAGACGATCGTGCCTTCTGTCGGCTCCTCTAGCAGATTAAGGCAGCGGAGAAACGTACTTTTACCTGAACCCGAAGGGCCGATGATAGCGACCTTTTCTCCATCCTTTATCTCTGCATCAATTCCCTTCAGGACCTCCAGTGGGCCATTGAGCGTATTGAAGGTCTTTTTGAGGCCTTTTACTTCTATCATTATCTGGCCTCCTTTCTGGCGATCCTGCGTTCAAATACATGGAGTATCTGTGTCATGCCAACCACAAGCACGAGATAGATACCTGCCACGAGAAGAAGCGGCGGGTACGGATCAAGGGTGATCGAACGGATGATATCTCCGCCCTTTGTCAGATCCTGGATTCCTACGTATCCTGCGACTGATGTCTCCTTGAGAAGAGTGATAAACTCGTTAAAGATGGCAGGAGCCACATTCCTGATGGCCTGAGGAAGAATTATCTTTCTCATGGTCTGAGAACGTGAAAGCCCGAGTGATCTGCCGGCCTCGGTCTGACCGATATCTACAGACTGGATTCCGCTTCGGAAAACCTCAGATACATATGCACCTGAATTCACGCCGAATGCTATGATTGCGATGATAACACCATTGTCCACATTCTGCAGGATGATGAAGTACGAGATGAGAAGCTGTACTACCGTAGGAGTTCCACGGATGATGGTCAGGTAAATGCCTGCAATCACATTCAGCACCGACATCACCGGTCCCCTGCTGCCCTGCTTGTACATGACACGGATCATTGCCGTGATCACTCCGAGAAGGACTCCGATGATCAGGGCAAAAATCGTGATGAGTACTGTATTTCCGAGACCGGATATGATGTACATATACCGGTCCTTTTCTATGAAGTCATCGTAGAGATGCTCCGCGAGATTGTAACCCATGAAATCTCCTTACTGGTTTGAATCGGATGTATATTTATCCACGATCTCGTTCATCTTACCGCTGTCCTTGAGATTTTTGACTACCTTATTGATCTCATCTACGAGATCAGATCCCTTTGGAACAACTGCTGCGTATTCCTCTGTTGTGAGGTTCTCGCCGACCTTCTCGATCTTGCCCTTGTTCTGCTCGATGAACTGCTCTGCAGGATAGTCATCAAGTACTACTGCGTCGATCCTGCCTGCGATAAGATCTGATACAGCATCCACATGCTTCTGGTAACGCTTTACTTCCTTTACAGAGATGTCGTTCTTGCCATCCTCATTGGTGCAGTATGTGTCGCCTGTTGTACCCTGCTGTACGCCTACTACCTTGCCATCGAGGTCTGAAGGCTTACTGATATCTGTATTTCCGCTCTTTACCAGGATGACCTGTGATGCATCGAAATACGGGTCTGAGAAATCAGCGTTTTTCTTACGGTCATCTGTGACTGTCATTCCTGCGAGGCAGAAATCAGCCTTTCCGCTCTTCAGAGCCGGAATACATGAATCAAATGCTATATCTGTGATCTCAAGCTTTACTCCAAGGTCATCTGCGACTGCCTGTGCTATGTCTGCATCGATGCCTGTTACCTTGTTGCCATCCTTGTACTCAAATGGTGGGAACTCTGCATTTGTCACCATTGTGATCTTGCCGGCCTTCTTGATGGCTGCTACTGCATCATCTGACTTTGCAGATGAGCTGCTGCCCGATGATCCACAGGCTGCCATTGACAGAGCCATACCTGCAGCAAGGATGATTGCCATGATTTTCTTCTTCATAAAAAAGTCCTTTCCATATGTCACCAGCGAAGTTTACATGTGGAGATCCACCTTCCACAAAAAAAGATGAAAAAGGGACCCGTCCCCTTTTTCATCTAACCTCGCTATCCCTGACATATACTGTATAAATATTCACCGACTGATTATAGAACAAAATAATAGATACGTCAATCTTTCTTTATCTTATTCTCATAGACTACGAAGCGGTTCTCATGCAGTGTTCTTATAAACCCGACAAGCCTGTTATACAGAGGCTCTGCCTTGTCTCCGAACTCATCATGAACGAGCTGCCCGATCTCGTAGATTGTTCTCTTTCCGTCTATCTGCTTCCAGACGAATGAACCAAAGTCATCGAGCTCTATATATGAATATCTCGGTTTCTTCGCTATGACCTGAGCTATCCTATTGAAGAGCCCCAGATTCTCCCGCTTTATCTGTACATGTCCGTTCTCATCCTCTTCCCACGGCATCACCTTACTATGCCGTGGAACGAAATCGAGATAATTGTCTTTCTTTGCCATATTTTCTCATAAAAAATGTGACAATGCACCAGGTACACTGTCACATCCGTGTATTATCAGTTCTTCTTTTTCTTGCCATTCATCGCTGCCACGAGTGAGCAGATGAGCAGTGCGAAGAATACGATCGAGCCGACTGGTCCGATGCTGAATACCTTCGATACGTCAATGGCATCGCTTGCGCCTGCTACTGCGATGATAGCAAGGATGATACCAACGATACCTTCACCTGCAATGAGTCCTGAGCAGTAGAGGATACCACGATTGACCTTGGCCTTGCGGTCATCCTCAGAGGCTTCTTTCTTCTTATCGAAGACGAGACGAACGAGTCCGCCGATCATGATAGGAAGTGTTGTTGCCATAGGAAGGTAGAGACCTACTGCGAATGGAAGAACCGGGATTCCCATGATCTCTACAACGATGGCGATGAATACGCCAGCGAAGATAAGAGCCCAAGGAAGGTTACCATTCATGACGCCCTCAACAACCATCTTCATGAGCTGTGCCTGAGGTGCCGGAAGCTCGGTAGAGCCATAGCTCCATGCGTCATTAAGTATATATAGAACTCCTCCTACTGCGATTGCTGAAGCAATGACACCGACGATCTCGCCGACCTGCTGCTTGTAAGGAGTAGCACCAACGATATAACCGGTCTTTAAGTCCTGAGAAGTATCACCTGCGATAGCAGCTGCAACGCAGATCACAGAACCGATTGAAATAGCTGAGATCATTCCGGCAGTTCCTACATTTCCTGTAGCCTTCATGATTGCAGTGATGATAAGAAGCGCTGCAATAGTCATTCCTGATACAGGGTTATTCGAAGAACCTACGATACCAACCATTCTTGCAGATACTGTTACGAAGAAGAATCCGAAGATGATGATGAGAATTGCTCCGCCGAGGTTAACCGGGATCTGAGGTGTAACCCACATGATAAGTGCGAGTGCCACGATTCCGATGATGATTACCTTAACAGGGAGATCCTTATTTGTACGGATATTCTCGCCGACCTTTTTTCCATAACCCTTCATAGCCCCTTTGAAAGCACCGAAGATCATTGGGAGTGACTTGATCAGGCTGATGATTCCGCCTGCTGCCACGGCACCTGCACCGATGTACTTGATGTAGTTTTTCCAGATTCCTGATGCCGACAGTGATGAAATAGGATCACTTGATGGGAAGATGACATTGTCACCGCCGAGAGCAGCGATAAGAGGCATGAGTACCAGCCATCCAAGGATACCACCGGCGAACATGTATGAAGATACCTTCGGTCCACAGATGAATCCGACACCGATGAGTGAAGGAAGTGTGCTCATTCCGACTCCGGCACCCTTGTAGTGCTTGAAGTCGTAATCAATCTCACTAGGGAAGAGCTTGATTCCGTCAGCAATGAACTTGAATGCTGCTGCGATTCCAAGACCTTTGAATACAGCGCCTGCTGATGCTCCGCCCTCTTCTCCGGCCTCAAGGACCTCTGCACATGCAGTTCCCTCAGGATATGGAAGAGTACCATGCTCCTGCACGATGAGTGCATTACGAAGCGGGATCATGAACAGGATACCAAGGATACCGCCGACCATACATACAAGTGCGATCAGGGCAATACTAGGATTGTCAGTCTTGCCCTCGCTTGCCCACATGAAGATGGCTGGCAGGGTGAAGATTGCTCCTGCGGCTACGGACTCACCGGCACTACCGATGGTCTGAACCATGTTGTTCTCAAGGATGGAATCTCTGTGGAAAATGAATCTCACAAGACCCATCGATACTACTGCTGCCGGGATTGACGCTGATACAGTCATTCCGACACGAAGTCCAAGATACGCATTTGCAGCACCGAAGACAATAGCGAGGATGATACCGAGAATTACCGAGAACGGTGTCATCTCAGCCATCTGCCTGTCAGCGGAGATAAATGGCTTGAACTCCTGCTGTTCGTTGTTCATTTCTATGAACCTCCAATATTAAATTTTTGCTGCGATGTTGGAAAATTGACGCAACCCTTGTATTATATAAGCTTACATTAGAAAAGTCAATGATTTGAGTTGTAAGTTATGAGTTCAGATAAATGCCAGGAATATGCACACAAATGGAAGCAGCATATTCTGTGGATTATTGATCTGCGCCTGGAAAAAATATCCTGCAAGCCCGAAGAAGAACGGCGATACCCTTCTTGCGCGATATACCTTCCATACAACGGCTGCAGCTATAGCAATATAGCAGGCAAGCGTCACCACTCCGCCGCACACGAGATGCTCAAGGATCTCGCTGTGACAGTTGGCCACATTTCTTCCGCCTATCTCTACCCCCCTGGAATATGCTCCGAACATGGAAGGCCCGATGCCGAACAGCTTCTCTCTGACACCGCCATCAGAATATACCTGTACGGCCTTCTGCCAGATCAGAAGCCTGCTGTTTCCGAAGCGTTCCGATTTGTCGACCCCGTGAATGAAAAAGAGTATCGCAAGAGCTATGACTGCCATCACGAGAAGCAGCATGATCCACGGACTAAGCGCGAAATCCCTGTCATGAAGCCCAAGCGCCAGCTCTATCACCACGGTGATACACAGAAGTATCAGAGCGAGGTAATATTTATTCATGAAAAAGGATATATACTTGGCCGGTGGGAATATCCCTCCGTTGACCTGCTGGATAAGCTCAGCTGCCACAAATGACCCGGACAGTGTCATCACCACACGATTCATATATACAAGCGGTGACCTGCGATTGCATCCCATGATAAAAAGGACTGCCAGTCCACCGAATATTCCTATATATCCACTGTCAACCCCTGCGAACGAAAGCCCCATTCCTGCAGCGAAAATGCTTGTGAGAAGCCATGTCTTCCCGGTCTTCAGATAAAAGGCCGCGATCACCGGAACGAAAAGACTCACAATACCGGCATACACATCGATATTTCCTGCAGTCGATATATAATTGAACTGCTCGTCCTTCAGCAGATCGGCATGAAGCGAGAATAGGTCCACTCCTGCCCCATGCATAGCAGCAAGGAGAAAGAACGGTATGCTGCCGGTCGATAAAACCACAGCCGCCAGATCAGTATCAGTCCCGAGATCCTTCATCACAAGATACATCAGCAGTCCGCAGAAATATGCAATGATCCCCACATTCCAGCCCACATCCCCGGTGAATGCTGATTCTGTATTTCCACAGATCAGTGCAGAAATAAGATATGACATGAAAAAGGCCAGCATTGCCCTAAGAACCGGATTCCTGCCGTGCTCTTCCCTTTTCAGCCCCTTTGCAGAGGCTGTCACGTCCATCACAAAGCAGGTCACAACAGCGATCACCGTTGAGACATAGAATGCCCGGGTCTTCGCAATTATCGTATCAAAATATCCATCATTCATGTAGTACAGGCATATAAGCATTATCACTGCAAAAAGCGCCGTGCCTGTACGACTACGTATCTTTTTCATAAAAACCTTCACTAAAATGCCAGCAGTACCCTCTGTATCCTCCGCATCGCTCCTGCTGCGCCGTGATTGCGCTTCTCTGCGGAACGGGCGAGACGGACATTGTCCGTGATTATTGCATCGACATTCATATCTATCATGCGGTTCATCGTAACCTCATTATTCACGGTCCATACGAAGATACCCTTATTTGACTTCTTCATATACTGGACGAACCCCGGTGTCACGAAATTCGAATCGACCGAGAAGGCATTTGCATCCTTGAGCCTTGCAAGCGCGCCTCCGCCGACGGTAGTCGTATATACAGTATATATCTTAGGATTGAGCCTCTTTACCTGACTTAATGTGCCATAGTCGAACGAGGTGATATCACAGTCCTTCTCGTACTGATTGGCCTCTATTATCTCGAGAGTCTTGTCCACGATTCCGCCATCATGACCGGTCCGCTTGATCTCGATATTCAGATACAGCTTGCCCTTGCAGACCTTCAGCACCTGGTCAAGAGTCGGAATCCTCGTGAACTGGTAAACATCGCTGTAGAAGCTTCCATTATCCAGATCCTTGATCTGGTCATACGTCACCTGCCACACATTCTTGTCGAGGCCTGTCGTACGCTTCAGATTCGAATCATGCAGGACGATCACCGTCCCGTCCTTCGTCATCTGCACATCGAGTTCAGCAGCATCTGCGCCATTCTCTATAGCCTTTCTGAATGCAGGTATCGTATTCTCAGGCGCATCCACCGAGTCACCTCTGTGCGCCATGATCATCGTATCCCTTCCTCCATACAGAAGCGACGTCTTCAGCTGCTGATACCTCTCCGGCACGAAGAAATACAGGCTTACGGCCACTCCTGCGAAGATTGCGATGCGAAGATACAGTCTGTCGATGCCTCTGCCATAGGTGCTGTTGAAGGCAGGAAGCTCCTCCTTTTTCTCATCGTGATGTGCATAGAACCCGACCTGTATCCTTGTGAGGATCAGGGGTGTGATAAACCAGGTAAATGCCAGGAGCACAATCGACTGGCACACGAGCGTCACGGCCGGATTCGACAGCACATCTGACGCGAGCGTCGGTTCGAGCCACATGGTGACAAGCTTCACAAGAAGCAGCTCAAGGCCGTATGCTCCGAAGAAGACTCCTGCTATCACGGCTATCCATAGCACGGCCATGATGATGACCTTTATTATCCTTTTCCCAGTAAAGGCAAAGCTGTGCTTCATCGCAGGAATGAAATTATCATTCTTCACCGCCATGAACGGTATCACATAGATGAGGCTGAACGTAAGCAGTGCGAGAATGATCATCGCTGCGATGATATACGGATAATACTTATCATTCCTCGTGAGTCTCTCGATCAGATATCCAGGCACGGAGAAATTGCTTGCTGCCGTGAAAAGCTCGTACAGATCGGCAATTGGAAGTATCAGGTAGACGTATATGAGAAAAAGCCAGTTCCTCGGCTTAAAGATCACTCCGCTCTTCCTGATCCCCGCAAAGAGCATGCTGTGCGCCTTTACCTTCTCATTGTGATATGAGGCATCGATCGCATATGAGAGTCCGAAGAACTCGACCGCGATCATCACCGCCACTGCAAGCAGCACCACAACAAACATGACCCACACTACAGGAGACTTAAGCACCAGCCGCAGATTGAAATTGCTCAGATAATACACCCCGGCCAGCCGCAGTGACAGTCTCTCTATCTTTTCCAACAGCGGGAAAAATATGAGAAACGAGATCAGCTTGTAAATGATCTCGAAACACAGGAAGGCTGCGAAATTTCTTTTTATAAAAATAAATGTAAATTTAGTACTTTTAAATAATTTCATATGATACATTTTACCATAATTTGCGTTTTATTGCTTTACAGTTTGTCAAAATGTGGTAAAATAATCAGGTAATGTGTATTTTGCGTTAGGAAACAAATACTCGGGGGTTGATTAATGCAACAAAGGATTGCTTCCCTACAGAGGTTCATTCTGTACGGATCAATAGACAAAGAAATATATGATGAAGCCCGAAAGGAAACGGATGTCACCAATCTTCGTACTGTGAAGAGGATTTCTGTACTCGGCATGCTGATGTTTTTCCTGAACGGGCTGTTCTCAATAAATATGTATGGCAACAATCTGGGATTCGTTCTGGATATGTTCTTCGCCGGCACTGTAGGGATCATCGTTTTCATAGCACTCGGAATTCCTGAGACCAGGGCCAAGTCGGCGCTGAAGTTGGTATATACCTTCTCAGCTCTGTTTCTTTTCGGCCTGCTGCTTGTTGACGGAGTCGTGAACACCACTGTCCCGTCGGTATGCTTCATCGGATGTCTCATCATTTTCGTAGTGGTGTTTACCGATGTCCCGTGGCATCTGTTCATCATATCGGGATGCTCATCGGTGCTGCTGATTATCTTTTCAGCAGCATGCAAGCCAATGAGTATTTTCCTTATAGATCTTATGGATGTCATCCTGTTCAATCTGATATCGCTGTATCTGTGTCCGTATATGATGCAGATCAAGTTCGCTGATATCCTGACGCGAAGAAAGATTGAGAACGAGCGTGATATGGATGCCCTGACGCAGCTGTATCACAAGGACGTCGTGAGGCACACGGTCAATGAGACCCTGGCTCTTTCAGCATTTCATGACTGTGCTCTGATGTTCCTGGATGTAGATAATTTCAAGCATTTCAATGATACCTTCGGACATGCTGCCGGAGACGCGATCCTCAAGTATATAGCTGATTCGATCCGTCAGGGATGCCCTGATATCGCTACGGTAGGCCGTTACGGTGGTGATGAGTTCATCGCCTTCATACCGGAGATCGATGATGTACAGCAGGTGAGGGATATCGCGCAGAGAATCCTCGATCTCGTCACAGACAGAGAGAGATGCCTGCGTATCACGGACGTGCCTGACTGCCCTTCGCTATCGATAGGTATTGCTATCTATCCTAAGGCAGGCCATTCATACAACGAGCTCGTACAGGCCGCAGATAAGATTCTCTATGAGGTCAAGAACCACGGCAAGAATAATTACATGGTCTACGGTGATACAGGTATCACAATGATCAAGCGAAATAAATACGGCTACTACACAAGCTGATAAAAGATGAAAAAAGGGACAGGTCCAATTTTCACCTGATGGTGAGAATCGGATCTGCCCCTGTTTTTTGCTTAAAATGTTCCTCAGCTCAGGACTGTAGCACCTGTGAGTCTGATATTCATAGGGTATATATTTCCCCTGCCAAAGTACTCTGCCATGAAATCCACATATCCGCTGAGCTCCTCCTTTGGAAGTACTGTCTGGATGACTCCTGCGAGTCCGCCACCGTGGACACGGCAGATGCCCTTTCCGCTGCGCGACAGGAACTCCTCTGAGAGAGCAAGCGCAAGCGCAATCTTCTGCTCCTTCCAGTTTTCATTCGTATAGATATTCTGGAGCAGCTTGTAGGATGAGTCTCCGGAATCCTTCATCAGCCTGAGTATGGTATCGAAATCCTTTTTATTTACTGCTTCTGCCATTTTCTCTACACGCTCTGTCTCATTGAAGAAATGCAGCGCACGTAGTATCGCACGGTCATTCCCGAGCTTCTCGTCAATCTCATTCAGGTGCCCGAGAAGCTCCTCCTTCGATGTATCGCAGAGCCTCTCACCACCCAGTTCATGGGCCACAGCCTTCATCTCAAGCGGCATTGCGGAATAGCCTGCCGAGAGGTCTGCATGACCCTTGCCTGTGTTGATGATCACCATCTCATAGCCATAGTCGCTGAACGCAAAAGGAATAGGCTCTACCGAAATATCTCCCTTGAAATCAAGGAGTATGGGTCCGCCATACGCACAGGCCATCTGATCCATCAGGCCTGAGGACTTGTTCCAGAAATGGTTCTCGCTGTACTGACCAATTTTCGCATAATCAGTCACAGGTATCCTGTCATCATTGAAAAAGTGACTGATCATCGTGCATATAAGCATCTCAAATGATGCTGATGAGCTCACGCCTGCTGCGGCGATGACATTGGTCGTCACATAGGCCCTGAAGCCATGAACCTCATAGCCCATGCTCTTCGCAGCCTCGACTATTCCGGCCACAAGGCTTCGGGTGCCGTTTTCCTTCGGCACCTCATCAAGCCTGCTGATATTTACTTCTACCTTCTTGTAACCCTCGCTTACTATCTCTATGACCTCACTTGAGGATTCCCTTGCAGCTCCGATAGTATCCAGGCTTATGGAGCCGGCTATCACCTTGCCGCCATTATGATCGGTGTGATTGCCGATTATCTCCGTCCTGCCCGGAGCTGTAAAGTATGACAGTCCCTCACTGTCTCCATACTCTGCTGCAAAGCTCTCATCGAGATGCCTGAATCTCTTCTCTGCCTCTGCAGCATCCTTACCATAAACCTTCCCCAGATCTCCATAATTACCCATTGATCAGATCCTCTTGATATCTACACTATAGTTCCTGTGATCGATATAGAAGGCAAATGTCCCGTTATCATTCTTCCTGACAGCGACCTCCACACCATCCGGCGCATCATCCACAGCCGGCTTCACTCCGTTCTCAGCAGCCACCGTGCTTATCAGATCACGGTAGAACTCAGGAGTCGAGCTCGTACCGACATACCATGAATGTCCCTTGCCGCTTGCATTCTCAGTAAGCACCGGACTCCCCTGATAGAAGTCATCGGTATATGTTCCAAGGACCTCTGCATCCCCTGCATCGTCTGATATATGATAAGCCTTATCCCTGAAATAATCAATATCACCGATCACTTTTTTATTCTCAGCAATGAGAGCTCTGAGGTCTGACAGTGGATGGATCAGGTCACAGATAATGTGAGCCTCGTACTCCTTTCCGTTCCAGGTGAAATGGTTTGTCTTCTCAGCCGGAAGCGCATCCTGCTCCTCCACCCAGACACCGAGCAGCTCCTTCAGCGGGCCCGGATATCCGCCCTGATAGAAAAGATAGTCCTTATCCACCAGTCCTGACAGATATGAGGTGACAAAGCATCCGCCATTTAGCACAAAGGCTGCTGCCTTTTCTGCAAAGCCGTCCTGCACCATGAACATCATCGGCGCTATGACCACCTTATACCTTGACAGGTCATCATCAGGCTTTATCACATCTACAGGGATATGCAGATCATAGAAGCCTCTGTAGTAATTGATGCACTCACTCTTATAATCCATGATCTCAGTCGGACCCTGTGATGCATCGACTGCCCACCAGCTTTCCCAGTCGAATACTATGGCGCACTCTGCCGGAACGGTGGCACCGAGTATATCACTCATGCCCTCAAGCCTTTCGCCGAGAGCCTTTACCTCATTGAATACCCTCGTGCCGCCAAGCCCGGAATGCTCGATCACTGCGCCGTGCATGGATTCAGCTGAGCCTCTGGCCCTTCTCATCTGGAAAAACTGTACGCCGTCTGCCCCGTGCGCGACCGCCTCGAGACTGTACATCGTCATCTCACCCGGCCTCTTCGCAGGATTGATATGCTGCCAGTTCGTGACAGACGGAGACTGCTCCATCAGGATGAACGGCTTCTGTCCGCCGACTCCCCTGATCAGGTCGTGAGCCATTGCAAGCTCTGCCGGCTCCGTATCATAATGCGGATAGCAGTCCCATGATACGAAGTCCATGTACCTGGCCCACTTATTGTAGTCGAGATCCTCGAAAAACCACATGAAGTTGGTCGTCACCGGAATATCAGGTGTCACCGCCTTTACTGCGTCTCTCTCCAGCCTGTACTCCTCAAGCATGATATCCGAATGGAAGCGTCTGTAGTCAAGATATGCTCCCTGGACCTGGGTGATAGGGCTGCCACCCTCCGAGATGAAGTTCTCGCTTCTCTCATCAGGTATCACGATCTCATCCCAGTCATAGTAGGTATGGCTCCAGAATGAGGTGTTCCAGGCACGGTTCAGATTCCCCAGAGTACCGTACTTATCCTTAAGCCACTCACGGAAATTCCTCTGGCAGTTATCGCAGCAGCATACGCCGCCGTACTCATTTCCGATATGCCAGGCTACTATATTATCATAGTCCTTATACCGCTCTGCGAGCTTCTGTGCCAGCAGCGGCGCATATTTTCTCATCGTAGGTGAGGACGGGCAGAAATTATGTCTGGCTCCGTATTTTCTCTTCTTACCATCCGGATCTACACGCAGGATGTCAGGATGTCTCCTTGCCATCCAGGGTGGTGTCGCAGCCGTTGAGGTAGCGAGCATTACAGAGAATCCGTTTTCTCTGACGAGATCCATGATCCTGTCAAGCTTCGAGAAATCATATTCATCCTCTGATGGCTGGAGGGCCGCCCATGAGAATACGTTGAGTGTCAGCTCATTGATATGTGCCTCCAAAAGAAGCTTCATATCAGCCTCCCAGACCTCTTCCGGCCACTGCTCGGGATTGTAGTCTCCTCCGTAGAGGAAGTGTTTTGTCTTCATATAAGTCTCCTGTTAAAACACAAGCCAGGCCACGGCCTGGCATAATCATCTGGTAGTATCACGAAGCTTTATCGCAAAGCTGTTACTCGTCATATCTGCCACTGTTTCGTTATTGATCAGTCTGATCAGAGTGCCCGCTGCAGCCTGCCCGAGATACATCTCATCGTATGCAACTGCCGACACGCTCCTGTCACCATTGGTGAGTATGGCGCTGTCATACAGGCTCGCTACTGAGATCTGCTCAGGAACCAGGATTCCCCTCGTCCTGAGCGCGGTAAGCGTCATCAGGGTGATCTCTTCGTCCATACAGATAAAGCAGTCCACATCTCTCTTCATAGATATATCTATATCCGATGTGACTATTCCGTCATCGAGAGAACCGGGGAAATAAAGTACACCCTCAATCCCTGCCTCATCCACGGCCTTCATGAACCCGTCATGCCGCTGGGTCGTGACGAGAAGCTCCGGGTCGCCTCCGATAAGGGCCGGATATTTCGCGCCATGCTCAATAAGAAGCTTCGTCATCTCGTATGAGCCGCCGTAGTTGTCATTATCTACCCGTACAGAATCGCCATCCTGCGTGCTTCCTATGACGACGTATGGAATATCCGAGCTCTTCAGGTATTCTATCCTTCTGTCATCATAGAAGGTCCGGGTCAGGATCACTCCATCCGCCTTGCTGTTCTCGACTATCTGCTCGAGCTCATCGGTACGGTTCCCGCGCTCGACGGTGATGATCACATTGTACCCTTCCTTCTCGGCCCCATCGGTAATCCCGACGAGGCACTTATGGAAGAAGGTGAGCTCTGATACACAGCTGTCCTGCGGGGACACTACTGCTATATTGTAGGTACGCTGCTGGGCAAGGCCACGGGCCTGTACATTCGGTCTGTAGCCCTTTTCCCTGGCGTAATCCTTTATCCTCTGTCTAGTCTTCTCACTGATCCGGCCCTTACCAGACATAGCCCTCGACACTGTAGTCTTCGAGACTCCCAGGTCGGCTGCTATGTCGTCCAAAGTGATATGTCCCATCTTTCATCAGCCTTTCACTGCTCCGCCTGTAATACCCTCTACATAGAACTTCTGCATGATAATGAAGAGGATACCGATCGGGATACCTACAAGTATACCACCTGCGCAGAATCTTGTGAAGTAGGTAGGAAGCAGGCTCTTATCAAGCATATTGTAAAGTCCTATAGCTACCGTCCAGTCCTTCGACAGTCCTGAATTCAGGATGATCTTCGCAAAAATGAAGTCTGTCCACGGTGCCAGGAATGAACTGATGACCGTATATACTACGATCGGCTTTGACAGAGGAAGCACGATCCGGAAAAAGGTGCGGGCCTCTGATGCGCCCTCAAGGTATGCTGCCTCACGGAGTGAATCCGGTATAGTATCAAAGAATCCCTTTGCTATCAGATATCCGAGAGCTGACGAGCCTGAGTAAACGAGGATCATTCCGAGATGACTGTTGGTCAGGTTGATGCTCTTCAGGATGAAATAGATGGCAATCATCGACAGGAATCCAGGGAAGAGCTGAAGCATGACTCCGATATTCATCAGGGCTTTTCTGCCCTTAAATCTCATGCAGCTCATTGCGTATGCTGTCATCAGAACGAACATCGTGGAGATGATCATTGTAAAAATAGCGATGATCAGCGTGTTCATGAACCATCTCGGGAACTGTACCACATTGTCTGAGTGGAACAGTACCTTATTGAACTGCTTCAGTGTCCATACCTTCGGGAAGAACCTGCTCGTGTCCATGCCATCATAATCGGAAAAGGATGTCACAAGCAGCCAGAATACAGGTACCAGCCATATTACTGCAAGTATTGTCAGAACCACATGCACGATCACCGTATTTCTGATGGTTCTTGTATTTTTTATTGTCTTTGCCTTTTCCATTATCTGAACATCTCGTATAATAAGTTTTGTAAGCAAGAGAAATGAGCTTACTAAACTTATTATAATGTCTGATGTATGGATGACAGATCCACCTCCGGGAGTTCATCCCACACTGCTTCATTCATACGGTTAATAAGT
>Ga0256404_1000123_pt1 | contig 180262 bp, 153 predicted proteins | sample RumenRJG_01DNA_FD_185990 | JGI IMG/M metagenome (GOLD analysis project Ga0256404, IMG submission 185990) | Bovine rumen microbial communities from Lethbridge, Alberta, Canada - RJG_01 | ecosystem: Host-associated > Mammals > Digestive system > Stomach > Rumen | place: Canada: Alberta...
CTCAAAGCTCCTCCCCCTGCAAAGGGGAGGTGGCTCGGAGAGCCAGAGGGGTAAAAGTAAAGTATTAACCTAGACCTAAACTAAAGTATTATGAAGAACAAAGAATTTTGGAAATCGGTTATTCAACTGGTAATATCGGTTCTTACGGCTGCACTGACAGCCATCAGCACAACATCGTGCATGGGACATGGTCCTATCTATATGTAAATGACATTCCCCATTATCGGGGGATTGTCTATTTATGGGACATGGACCTATCTATATGTAAAACAAACTACCCCCCAAAAAAACTGGGGGATAGTTTTTAATAGCGTATGTAATATCGTTATACCGACATGACGAGGGAATCACTCTGTCCTTAAATTCTCTGTTGGATTGGCACAAGAGGCTTTCCACACCAAATAGGCAGATACCAGCAGTACCAAGCAGAGGATGGCGATGGTGCATCCACCAAAGAGCCATACGGTAAGGGCAATCTTCACCTCAAAGAGCTGCAGCACCTGACGAGCCACCAACCAAGCCACCAACAAACCTATCAGCATGCCAGGAATGGCAATGAACAGCAAGTCGCGCTGGAAGATGCGTTGCACATCCATCACCGTGGCTCCCACAATCTTGCGGATGGCTATCTCGCTCTTTCTGCGGTTCACCTCATCCATCAGGTAGGCTATCAGTCCTATCATGGCGATGATGAAGATACTCAAACCAGCCAGCAGCACGGCATTGCGCACATGCTTGAAGCCCTCGTAGTTATTGCCCACCAGCATACGCATTGGCATCACCGTCACTTGCTCTGTGGTCATGGTCTGGTTCACAATCTGCTGCACACCATTCACCGCCTCGTCGCTGAAGTCGTGCAATCGTACATAGAGGCGCAGGATAAAAGGATGGCCCACAGAACCATAGTACATCACCGACGGGCGATGATCGGTGCCATCCACAAACGAACCTAACTTCAAGTCTTCATATACTCCCACAATGGTGGTGGGTGCCTTCTCATGCGAAGTGATGAACACCTGCTTACCGATGCCGGAGCCTTCCCAGCCAGCTATTTCCCGCATGCGTTCCACAAAGCTACGGCTCACCATGATCTCGGTCTGTATGCTGTCGTTCAAGCCCGGTGTGAATGACTTACCTTCTATAATGGGTATGCCCATCACCTCAAAGAAGTCATCGCCTACCTCAAACAAATTGGCAATGTTCATATAGGCCTCATTCGTCTCAAGATTGATCACATTGTCGCCACTGGCACTGTTTTCCAATGACTGATAAGCCCAAGACACGCCAGCCACCCGTGGGTCTCGCTTCAACTCCTGCACAGTGCGTTCCGCCTCATTGGCAGGTATGCCACGCAAAGAAATGGCAAGGGTGTTCTGGTAGTCAAAGCCTAAGTTGTAGTTGGTCATCTTGTTGTATTGCAATCCCAACACCACTAACACATTCACAAAGAATGCTGCCAACAGAAACTGTGCAAACAGCAAGCCCAACTTCCAATGACGCTTGTTCTCGGTATAGCGACGATAGGCGTAGGTTACAGGAATCTTGGTATAGAGATAGCCAGGCATCATGCCACAAACGATTGTCACTACTATCGTTATCAACACACAGATAATAATGGTGGGAGTAGGGAACAGGCTCTTCAACGAGTGGGCGATGTTCTCTTGGATGAAGTCCTGCAACCCCAGCATAATCAGAATGGCTATCGGCAGGCTGATGCATACCACATGCAAGAACGACTCGCTGAGAATCATCTTGTAGATATCCTTGCCATCAGCCCCATAGCAACGATAGGTGGCAATGCTCTTGGCACGGTTCACCATTGACGACACTACCAGCAGGATATAGTTCAAGATAGACACTGCCAGCATGATGATGCCAAATGCCAAGAACACATAGTTCATCACACGGTTGTAGTCGGATTCCGTGAGGATGAGATTCCTGATAGGTTTCAGAAACAACTTATAATCTACTTTGGCTTGGCGCAAACCTTCACCGATATGGTCTTCTATCATCTGGTCGATACGTGCCTGCAAAGCCTCTGGTTGTACACCAGGAGCCAATCGGACATAGCTTCTATACCTATCATTGCCAAACCAGTTGTTGGCACTGTCAAATCCATTTCCCTGCAACAGCTTGTAGGTAGGCAGTGAGAGCAGGATATCCATCTGTGGCAAATGGGTATTCTCAGGAAAGGCTTCGAATACGCCCACCACTTGGAAATGGACTGCCTCATTCGCCTTATACCTCACCGTCTTGCCAATGATATCAGTACCCACGGTTTTCAAGAGTTTGTCGGAGATATACGCCTGATACACCTCATTCAGTCCTTTATGTGGGTCCTCGCCAAACAGTATCTTGCGGGGGAACACATCGAAAAACGACGAGTCTGTCATAAGGATATTACCTTTGAAGGACAGGTTGTCTTCTGTCAGGAAGGTTTCATCGTCACCGCTCAACCAGGTGTAACGTGTAGCTGCCTCCACCTCGGGGCACACGTTCTTGATGCCTGGGGCAATGGCTCCTGCCGTCTGGTTAAACTCCTTGGGATCTCCCTCTTGCATCTGATAGATGGCTTCCACCCGATAGGTATCATCCAGGCGAGGGATGTAGTTATCGTAGCTTCGCTCAAAGATGACTTCGGCTATCATCAGCAATCCCAACGCCAAACCGATGCTCAGGCAGATAATCTTCACCACATTGGCCTGCCCTTTCCTAAATAAAGAGTTGATTGCTTGTTTCATATTTTCAATTGAGAATTGAGAATTGAAAATTATAAGCCTTCTGCTGTACTAACCACTTGTCCGTCGAACAGGTTGATGACGCGTCCTGCGAAACCTGCGTCACGCTGGCTGTGTGTCACCATCACAATGGTAGTACCCTCCTTGTTCAGTTCGGTGAGCAGCTGCATCACCTCAAGGCCATTCTTGGAGTCAAGGTTACCCGTTGGCTCATCGGCCAGGATAATCTTAGGCTCACAAACTACGGCTCTTGCTATTGCCACACGCTGCTGCTGACCACCGCTGAGCTGCTGCGGATAGTGCTTGGCACGATGGCTGATGGCCATGCGCTTCAATATTTCATTTACCTTGCGTTTGCGTTCATCTGCCGGAATGCCTAAGTAGGTCAGTGGCAGTTCCACGTTCTCGAATACATTCAGCTCGTCAATCAGGTTGAAGCTTTGGAACACGAAGCCGATATTGCCTTTGCGTACCTTCGTGCGGTCTTTCTCCTTGAGGTGCCCCACTTCCTGGTTGCCCAAGTAATAGTTGCCCGATGTGGGGTTGTCTAATAGTCCCATGATGTTCAGCAAGGTTGACTTGCCGCAACCTGACGGGCCCATGATAGCCACAAACTCCTTGTCGGCCACTTCCAAATTTACATTGTTCAATGCAATGGTCTCTACTTCTGTTGTCGTGAACTTCTTCACTAAGTTTTCAATCTTGATCATAATCGTATTGTTTTATTTGTTATTATTCAGTTTATTATTCAGTTTTCAGGTTATTCACAGGGTTTTCTTCCGTAGCTTGCTTGCTGATTACAAACACAGAGAGGAGGGAAACCAACGCCACAATGGCAAAGCCTGCTAATGGAGTCCACCAAGGCATGGAAAAACCCTCGATGGGCAGGATGTCCTGTATCTTCTTTACCCCAATCCATATCAGCGGAATGGCAATCACCAAGCTTGCCAGCAGGCTCAGCCCAGAGAAACGTATCAGGTGCAGCATCTCATTACGGCTGGTAGAGCCGAACACCTTACGGATGGCTATGTCACGCTTTCGCTGGGCAATAAAATAGATGCTCATGGCAGTCAGACCTAGGATAGAAATCACCAAGGCAGCGAAGGTGAACACGCTCACTAACTGACTGGTCTGGCTGATGCCCTCATACTGCTCACGCATCATGTCTTCATACCACTGGGAGTCAAAAGACACATCCCCTGCCAGCTGAGCATAGATTTTATCTACCTCCTGCTTCTGTCTGGCCTTGTCGCCACCCGGATAGAAGCGTATGCTCACATTCCACGGGGCAAACCTGCCCGTCATCTGCTCCAGCGGGTCAATCTGCATCAGCAGCGGCCTCTCGTGCTCCCTCTCCAGGGAGAATGGCGTGAAGTGGCTGAACTGACCCGCTATGTTGAAGCTGTAGCTCCGGGGGCTGATTACCTTGTCCTCTATGCCCATACTGCGTAGCTTCAGCATCGTGCTGTCGCTCACCAGGTAGTCGGGGTCGTCAGAGGGTGTCAGGTGTCGGTCTTCCAGGATGCTGATGTCATACACCCTCAGGAAGGCGCTATCCACCCTGAATATCTGGAAGCTCATGCTCTCCTCGCCGCCCGTGCGGTGGTTCTGCACACTCATGGTGTTGTTGTTGCCGCCATCTATGGGTACGCCTTGCGAGCAGCTCACCTCCATCACATAGGGCAGTTGCCTCACCTCATTGCAGAAGGTGGCATACTTACCGTCCTCCAGCACGGCATCCAGTACCAGGATGTCCTGCTGATGGTAGCCCAACGGTTTGTTAACGGCATAGTGTAACAGCAGCATCATAGTCAGGGCACAGGTAAGTAGACCTATCGTCATACCACTCTGGAAGATATTGAGCAGTCTCAGCCACAGAGCCTTGGTCTTGCGGCGGAAGGTACCCTTCACCACATCCATCGGGTTATACTGGCTCAGGATGGTGGCGGGGAAGAAGCCAGCCATGTAGGCCAAGGCACATACGCCAGCCAGATATATAAGAACGGTGTAGATATTGAGGTCGTCCACGATGTCAAACGAGGTCTGGAACAGGTCAGCGGCGTAAGGCTCCACCGCCTTAGCCAGCAGGAATCCCAGCAGGAAGGCTATCAGCGTCATAAAGAACGACTCGCCTATCATGCGCCAGAAGATATCCCGTTTGCTACTGCCCAACAGACGACGTGTCGCCATCTCCTTGGCACGGTAACTGGTCTGCGCCACCGCCATGCTGATATAGTTGAACACCGCCATCAGCAGGATGAGAATGCCCACTACGATATAGACAATCACCAGCGTCATGTTGTACTGGTTGAAGCCCTGCGTGTCGCCTGTCTCGCTGAAGTAGAAGTCGCGCATGGGGATGAAGCGCACCTCCTTCACCGCCTCGTCACGGTATATCCAGAAGCAGGTCTTGAAGTATGCCTTGATTTCCTCCGCCTTGCTGTTCATGTCAACGCCTACCGGGGTCTTCACGAACAGCTCCGTGCCAGCAGCGTTGTTCATGTAGTCAGTCTCGATGGCAGACGATATATTATAGTACTTCATATTCTCGAAGGGGAAAATCACCTCCACGTCCTCGGGAAAGATGGAGTTGTTGAAGTCGCTTATCACCGCCGCCACCGTATAGGTCTGGTTGTCCCACTGCTGCATGTTGAGGGTCTTGCCCACAGCATGTTCCGTGCCAAACAGACGGTTGGCGCCTCTTTTGGTAACCACCACCTCAGTAGGTGTCAGCATGGCATCCTTGGAGCCTTCCACCACAGGATAACCGAAGAAGTTGAGCATGTTCTTCTTAGCGATAAACGCCCTGATGCTTACGTTCTGGTTATTGACCCTCGCAGAGGTTTCAACAAGGCTCACTGCTGTCCAATCCTCAATCTCCGGGTACCGGCTTTCCAGATGGGTACCCACGTTATAGTGCGCCCCAGCCCAGCGTTCGTTGGCAAACAGGCTGATGCGGTCAGCGTCTGCCACGTTGCTGTCAACGGTGAGCTGGCGCGTCACCATGTTGCTGATGAGCAGGACGAACATCAGACTGATGCTCAGTCCTGCCACATTCACCAAAGTAAAGAGTTTGTTTCTGTTCAAAAAAGTCAAATATGTCTTCATCGTTATTCTGTCTTTATAGAGTTTACAGGGTTCTCACTGGCGTTCTTCCAGCTCTGGTAGGTAACCGTCAGCATGGTGATGAGGGCTACTAACAGGAAGGACACCAGGAAGACCAGCGGACTGATGGTGGTCTTTACGGCAAAGCCTTCCAACCAATGCTGCCCCAACAGATAGCCCACAGGGGCAGCTACCACGAAGCAACCCAACAATATATACAGGTATCGCTTATTGAACATCTGGAGGATTTCAGCTGTGGAACTGCCGAACACCTTGCGGATGCCTATCTCCTTGCGGCGATACTCGCTCTCAAACATCGTGAGTCCGAACACACCGATGATACTGATGAGGATAGCCAGCAGCGAGAAGAGCAATATCTGCTTGGTGAAGAGGGATTCTTGCTGGTAGGCATTCTCCAATGCCTCGTCCATATACCGCAGTCCACTGATGTCAAGCGGGTTGCCTTTCTCATATTTGTTCACCACCTCCATCACTTTCTGCTTTGCCTCCCGCTTATCCATGCCTTTCGATACGCGCACCACCATGTGGTTGCGCCACTGCCCCCTGCTCCAATAACGACTGCTTTGATTCGTCACAAAGAAAGCGATAGGTAATTCAGCGTCATCCATTCGCAGGGTGGAATACTTGATGTCCTTGCAGAAACCCACCACAGGGTAATCGCCATCGGTAATGGGTTGATCTACGGTAAGCCAAGGGTATTTCTTCTTCGCCGATTCATTGAAGATGTAAGCATCGCCCTCACCCTCACGGAAGTTGCGCCCCTCCACCATGTCTATTCCCATCACATCTAAGAACCGCCAGTCCACAAAGATGCAGGTAAAGTTCAGGTTCTTGTCACCTGCACCCCTGCCCCATACCTGGTACCTGTCCTCAGTCCCTAAGATGCTCTGGCAAAGGCTGGCACCCTCAATGCCAGGGATGGCACGCAACTCCGCATCAATGGTCTCAATCTGATTGCGGGTGTCGGGGGCCGTTGCCACCACCAGCACCTCATCCTTATCAAAGCCATAGTCGGTATGGAAGATGTAATAGCTCTGCAGATACATAATACCAACGCCAATTACTAACATAAATGACACCACGAACTGCAGGCAGATAAGCACGCTTCGCAACACCCTGCCCTTTGGCGATAAGCCAAACGAGCCTTTCAGCACCAAAGCCGGAGGAAATGAAGTAACGTAATAGGACGGATAGGCACCAGCCAAAATGCCCACTCCGATGCTCAATGCTAACGTGATGGCTATCAGTACTGGATGGTCTTGCAACAAGATGCTTGCCTGCACCAGTTCCTGCAAGCCAAAGTCGCGTGCCAGATACACAATCACCAAAGCTACCACAAAGGCTATCAGGCTAATGATGACTGCCTCTATCAACAAACTGGCTCTTAGCTTAGCTGCCGTTGCCCCCAACACTTTCTGCGTATTGATGCTGCGGATTCGCATGGGTGTCTCTGCCAAAGTGAAGTTCATAAAGTTGACAGCAGCAATAATCACTATCAGCAATGAGAAACAAATCAGCAAATAGACAGAGCTTTTGCCAGGAGCTGCCTTGTCCAAGTCTTTCGAGAAGTGGGCTTCTGCCACATTGGTAAATATTAAATCTATGGCATCTGCATCTTCTTGCGTTGTTAGGTCGTATTTTTCTTTGCAGAGTTCTATCAGCGTTTGAAGCATGACTTCTTTCACTCCAGGCAAATTCATGACATCATCCACTCTTACATAGGCTTCGTAGTTCCAGTTATTATAGTTGCCTTCATTAGAATTAACGCCAATAAAGCAAGCTCCATGCAGGAAATTGTTGTCAGGATAATCCTCTATCACGGCACAGACATTAGCGTAGGCGTCATCCTCCCACTTGTATTTCATGGTCTGCCCCACCACATCGGTAGTGCCGAACATTCGCATTGCCTCTGAACGGGGCAACACGATGATGCCACCGTTATCACTTTTGCTTAAGCCCTCCACATCACCGGCAATGACCGTAGGCTTGAACACGCTGAGGAAGTCATGGATGCCATATACCAGATTCAGCGAGAACTCCTGTCCGTCCACGATATACTGGTCATAGTTTTTCCAACCCTGCATAACGGCGTATCCTGTAACATGTGGCGATGCAGCAGCCAAACGCTCTATTACAGGACGAGGCAAGGTATTGCCATAGTCTTCCTCAGCACCGAGGTACCAAGTCATGCGGAACAGGTTTTCGTGCTCCGCAAAGCTCTTGTTGTAGCTCAGGTCATAGTTTACCTGCGTCATGATGACGAAGAACGAAGCGAATGCCAAGCTCAGTCCTAACAGGTTCAGCACATTGGCAGTAACGAACTTCTTGAAAATAGATGTAAAGTTTCTAATGATTGTCTTCATCGTTTATTGGTCTTTCCATTCAATAATCTTATCCTTGTCCTCGTTGGTAACTACCTGTGCTGTGCGCTTCACCTTGGTGCCATCCTTTGCCACTACATAGTATTCAACAGTGGCTGAATAGCGCACTTCGCCATTTTCTTTGTAGTCATTGCTATTATATTTGGTGCCAAACTCCACCGTTTCGCCATTAGTCAGCTGAGAAGCGACATAGTTCACCACTGCTTCCTGCAAGTTCTTTTGCTCTCTGTTGCCGTGTCCTGGCAAGTTGATGTGTCCAGCTTGTGCATATAACAACAGCAATACCACTACGATAATGCCTATAGCCTTGATAATCTTATTCTTTTCCATATTGTTTTTTAATTTAGTACTAATACTTCATTATCCTTAAAGCCCTCGTAGCCGCTCACGATGACACGCTCACCTTGCTCCAGGCCTTCCAGCACCTCGTAGTATTGTGGGTTCTGGCGTCCGATGCGGATGGTGCGGCGATAAGCCTTCTTGCCATCCTTATCCACTACGAAGATCCAGTTGCCACCAGTGACCTGGAAGAAGGTGCCCTTAGGAATCAGCACACTCTCGGATGGTTCTCCTAATTGCAGGTCGATGTAGTAGGTCTGTCCGCTTCGGATATTGTCGGGACGCTCACCGGTGAACACAAAGTCAGTGCGGAACCTGCCTTCGCGTACTTCGGGATATACCTTACGCACCTTTAATCCAAAAGACGTATTTTGACGCTGAAAAGTTGCAGGCAAACCATTTATTACTCTATCAATATAATGCTCATCCACCTGTGCCTCCACCTTGAAGTCGCTCAGATCGTTGATTTGTCCCACCATCTGCCCGGCACTGATGTTCTGTCCCAACTCGGCGTCCAACAGGCCCAACTCGCCACTGATGGTAGCCCTTACCTCCAACTTGTTCTTGCGCTCACGAATCATCGCCACGTTCTGGCGCATATTCTGCAGGTTGTCCTCCATCTGGTCCATCTGCACGGTGCGATAGATACTGTCTTGCTCCAGACGCTGTGCCACCAGGTTGTGTTTACGCTGTGCCAACTCGAAATCTTCTTTCGCCTGCATATACTCCTCCTTGCTTACCAGCTTCTCGTTATACAGACGTTCCATCTGCTTGTAGGTACGCTGCTTGCGCTGGGTGTCAATATCAAGGGTAGCCTTCTCCGTCTCGTTGGTCAGCTTGTCTTGCTGCATCGCCACCTGCGTATTGCGCAAGAGGTTCTGCTTTTCTGCCAGTTCACTCTCAGCGTTGAGGATGGAGAGATCGAGGTTGGAGTTGGCGAGGCGCAGAATCACGTCGCCCTTCTTCACCTGGGCACCTTCCTCTACCACCTTCTCCATGACTATACCGCCTTCCTCTGGGCTTATCTGCACGATGCTGATGGGTTGTACCCGTCCGTTCAGACGAATATAGTCGTTGAACTCTCCGTAAGTTACATCTGCAATGTTGACTGACTTGCTATCCACACGCATAGTAGAAGCGTGGTTGCCGAAGATAATCCATGCCAGCAACAGGATGATTACGCCTCCTCCTGCAATATATGGCAGGTGCTTCTTCTGAATGCCTTTCTTTTTTTCTAACTGTATATCCATATTTCTAATTGATAATTGACAATTGATAATTGAGAATTGAGAATTGAGAATTGATAAAAATTATTCTTTTATGATGCCTTCGCCTTGGTAGTAGTCAACCAGTCGGCACTTCAGGTAATAAGTGAGCTTGCTTTGCAACAGACTGGCTTGCGACTCCAGCCATGTAGCGGCATTATGCTGCACATCCAACGAGGTCATCAAACCCTCCTCGTACTTGCGCTTCGTCACCTGATATGCCAACTGATCAGAAGCAACTTTCTTCTCCATCTGGATGCTTTCTCTCAGATAGCCCTCTCGGTCCATTACTGCCTGCTCCACTAACTTACGCAACTCCAACTTCTGCTCCTCGTACTGCTCCTGTGCAATCCGATAGCTATTGCGAGCCTTGCGTACACTACTCACTCCTTTAAACTGAGAGAAAATGGGGACGCTGAGTGAGATGCCGATGTAAGAACCATAGTTGTCCTTAAACTGGTTCTTAAAGGATGGGTAGGTATCCACATGCAACTGCTTGTAGTAAGAGGTGTTGAGGCCTGCATACAAACTGATACTGGGCAACACTTCGCTCCATGCTCCTCGACTCTCCATCTTCTGGGCTTGAGCTTTGAACAGACTTTTCTGTAAGGTGGGGTTGCCTGCCAAAGCGAGATTCACCACTTGCTCCTTATCTACTAAGTCCAAATTGGCTTGTTCCATTACGGGGCTATCCAATAAGGTAGAGTCAAGCAAGAGTTCATCCTCCATCGGGTAGTTCATCTTTTGCTTGAGCGTTAACATGGCAGTTTCAAAAAGATGTTGCTGATGTGTATAGTTATAAGCATCGGTAGCCTGCTGAGCCTCCATTTGCGCCACATCCGCCATACCCTTCATACCAATCTCTTCCTGCAAGCGAGCCTTGTATAATAAGGAGTCGCTTTCTGCCAACTTCTGCTTTGCCATCCTGACGGTACCCATGCAGTAAAGCGCCTGGATATACGCCTGGAAAGTGTCCAGTGCCGTATTATCCTGCGCTTCCTGCAAGGCCGCCTTACCCATCTTCACGTTGGCCTGGGCTTTGCGAACTTGGCTTACCAAGCTTCCGCCACGGAAGATTAGCATGTTGGCTTCAATGAAATAGTTATTATGAAAGGTAGAGATGTGGTCATATACGTTAGTTTCGGGGTCAATGCCTCGACCAAAGCTGTAGCGTGCACTGACGCCTCCATCAACAGAAGGTATGAAGTTGCCTATGGCACTGAGTTTGTCCATCTGGTTGTTCTTTACCTCCAGCTCTTTTTGGTGCACCTGATGGTTATGGGCAACGGCATATGCCATACACTGGTCAACGGTCCATGAACCGTGATACGTTGCATGTTGGCCGTTGACTATTGACTGCGTACTATTCTGTCGCGACTCGTCCAAATCGATGCAAGCATCTTTGGCGCTCACTGCTCCAGAAAGTGACAATTGAGAATTGACAATTATCATAGCAGCCAGTACTATCGATTTATGGGTTCTATACATCTTTGATAATTTTAATTTATCTTACGCCTTTCTCAAAGCAAACGCCGTGCCAAACTCGTATCTTACTGATTATCAGTAACAGATACTTTCACTACATAACGAATGTGTCTAATTATTAGACAGTGGCTGTCTAAATATTAGACATGCTTTCTTTTATAATACGAGAATAACGGATAGTTTGTGACACAAGTCTTATCCATTCTCAAAACTTTTAATTACCTTTGCTACACTAAGCAAACAGGTTAATATGAATAGACATGGATCATTGGTGGTAGTTGATGACAATAAAAACATATTGACGTCACTTCATTACCTGCTGGATAGCTATTTCGAACAAATAGTAACGCTCAGCAGTCCGGTGGCGTTGCCTACCACCATCCAACAGAAACGCCCTGACGTGATACTATTGGATATGAACTTTTCCTCTGGGCTTAACACTGGTAACGAAGGACTTTACTGGCTACGGGAGATAAAGCGACTGCGTCCACAAACACAAGTGGTACTTTTTACGGCATACGCCGACATTAATTTGGCAGTGACAGGATTAAAAGAAGGTGCCACCGACTTCGTGGTAAAGCCGTGGGACAACGCCAAACTGGTGCAAACTCTCTTGGACGCACTGGAAAAAGCGCGGCAAGAAAAAACCAAACAGAAGAAAACAATAGCTATTAATCAGCAGGAAGGCGAAATGTTTTGGGGGACCTCTGAGGTAATCAGTCAGCTGAAATTGATGGTGGAACGCATCAGCGCTACGGATGCCAGCATCTTGATTACTGGTGAAAACGGCACGGGTAAAGACATGCTGGCGCATGAGATTCACCGATTAAGCAATCGCCACGAAGGACCTTTCGTTTCGGTAGATATGGGTGCCATTACGGAAACACTGTTTGAAAGCGAGTTGTTTGGTCATGTAAAAGGCTCATTTACTGATGCCCATGCTGATAGAATCGGACGTTTTGAGGCTGCCAATGGAGGCACACTATTCTTAGATGAAATTGCTAACCTGCCCCTTCACATGCAACCTAAACTGCTGACGGCCATTCAGAAGCGTTCGTTTGTAAAGGTGGGCAGCAATATGCCTCAATCTACCGACATACGCCTGATTTGCGCCACCAACCGCGACTTGGCGCTGATGGTGCAACAAGGCAATTTCCGTGAAGACCTACTCTACCGCATCAACACCATACACTTGCACCTGCCTGCCCTGCGTGAACGCAAGGAAGACATCGTTCCTTTGGCTGAACGATTCTTGAAACAATATAATTTACAATATGGGCGACAACTGGAAAGCATTTCTCAAGAGGCAGTGAAAAAGTTGCAAACACATCCGTGGTACGGCAATATCCGAGAGCTTCAACATACCATTGAGAAAGCGGTGATTATGGCGGATGGTGATGTACTGAAACCTGAACATATAGAACTAAATGCCTTGATGCAACCCTCGACAGGGGACAACAACAAACAGGAAATGCCTACCCAGACTTTGGAGGCTACCGAGTGTGAGGCAATACGCCGTGCCATGCAGCAATTTGAGGGTAATGTATCGCAAGTGGCAAATGCGTTGGGCATCACCCGTCAAACCCTTTACAGTAAACTGAAACGATATGGCATCTAAATGGGGAAATACTACTGCTATGCGTGCCTTATTGCTTGTGGCAGGCACGTCGTTGCTAACCTGGGGCTTTGCCAAAGGACAGTATCTATTGGCAGGAATCGGACTTGTAGTACTTCTTTTTACCATAGTGAACTATGTTTATGGAGTTAAGAAACTGAAGGAAAAATGCTACCTGATGCTGGAAGCTATACGCAACAACGACTACAGCTTCCGCTTACCTACTACCTACCACTCTGCCAGTGAGCAAGTGCTGCAAGACACTATCAATCAGTTCGGCATCCTGATGAACGAACAAAAGCAGCAGATGGTACAGCAAGAGAAGTTCTATGAGCACATTATGTCTGCTGTCAGTACAGGCATCATTGTCATTGATGAACATGACAATATCATGCAGGTCAACCCTGCTGCCGCCAAGTTGCTGGGACTGCCCATACTGAGTAATCTGCGTCAGTTGGAAAGATACGGTAATGATGTGGCAGACCTGTTCAGGCTCATTCAAACAAAAGAACGGAAGCAGTTGCACTTGCAAACGGACAAGGGAGAGGTGGATTTGTCAATTGCATGCGTACGAACAGAACTTGACCGCAAAGTTGTGAGAATTCTCATCATGAATGATATCCACAACGAGTTGGACGAGAAGGAACTTGACTCATGGATCAAGCTCACGCGTGTGCTTACCCATGAAATCATGAACAGCATGGCCCCTATATCATCCATCAGCGACACATTCATGCAGCGAGAAGATGTGAAAGACAGCGAAATCTACGATGGCATACGTGCCATACATGAAACATCTACAGGACTTATTTCGTTTGTTGACAGTTATCGTAAGTTCTCTGCACTGCAGCAGCCTCAACCAGAACCATTCTATGTACAGGAAATCATGAAGCAAGTAAGCAGTTTGAACCTCGTACCTGAACATATCAATCTGAATATTCAGGTAGAGCCTAATGACCTGATGCTGTATGCAGATTCTAATCTGATACGTCAATTGCTAATCAATCTGCTAAAAAATGCCGTGCAGGCTATAGGCAACCATCAAGGTCGCATTTTGGTGCATGCCTATGCTGATAAAAACGAGCATGTGTTTATTAATGTCAGCAACAATGGTCCTGCTATCTCAAATGAACTGGCTCGTCAGATATTCGTGCCGTTCTTCACCACCAAACAAGAAGGTAGCGGCATAGGACTTTCACTGGCTCGCCAAATCATGAAACTATCTGGCGGCACCATCACCTTACTAAAGACTGGCACCAACAACTGGCCCGTCACTTTCCAGCTGGAGTTCACTTAGTTTGGCTGCAAGCCTTGCTGTATTCTAACGCAATAATGGCTATGGGTCGTCACAGTATCTGCCATCACCCGTCGCAGTATCTGCTATGGGGGTAAAGGAGATACTGCGATGACCCATGGGAGGCTTTCCCGTCACCCATGGGAAGCCTTGCAACGACCCATAGAAGGCGCTGGAGTCACCCCATAGTAAATATCAGGGCTGGTAATAGCAGATACTGCTATCTTTTAGCGTTATATTCGTAACATTCTCCCCAAGTCATGAGAGAATAGGGATAAGGGAGCGCGTCAAGCTTGAGGTAGCTCATCCAATAAGCTTCACGGTGGTCGATGCCATGACCCAGTTCGTTTTCATGACCTGTAATGACCAACCGAGGACGGAAAGCATCAACATGTGTCCGTAGTTCCATTGCCCAGCAATTAATCAGCAGCACATCAACCTCGGGGAGAGACGAAGGCAACTGCTCAATCCATGGAATATCTTCTTTAAGGTACTGGTCGCCCGTCTGTACAAAAGTAAGGCCCTCGGCAGTGGTGACAACGTAGATATTATTCTGCAACTCGTCTTGATGACCAGGCAACACCTTGACACGCAGAGCTGTCTTAGGCAAACGTATGGTGAGGTCATCTATCTGCTCCTTGCGTAAATGGGTGATATGGCTATTATCTGGTAAAGCCTCTGCGGGAGCCACTACTTGCTTGCCTCGTTCTGTAAACATAGCCACCACACCTGGGTCAACATGGTCGCGGTGCTTATGGCTGAGAAACAGGACATCGCACTTATCAACGAGCTGAGACATCAGACTGTCGGGAATGAGTTGATAGGTGCTGCCCATGACCATATCAAAAGCTACCGTAGCCGACTGAGTGCGCACGATGAAGCCATCATTATAGAGCTTATAGATGGCCATATCTGACGTTAAAGGCGACTGCAAGCCGGCAATGACTTTTTGGATGCGAGTCTGGACAAAAGACATCAATGGCTCGCTCTTGTCAAAAGCGGTATTGTGCAGGATGGCATCGAGGTTGGAGAGTGCCAACCGACGAGGCACGCTATTACCTACTGTGGGAGGATAATCTTGCAAGGCCTGATTCACCAAGTCGAGCGTACGGGCTGTCTGGCGCAAGAGATAAGAGTCGGCACTGCCCCAAAACTCATTATCCTCGGTGGTGGTCTGCCCCAGCAAAGGCAGGCACAGTAAAAAAGCAACACTACAAGTATATAAGAACTTTTTCATGGCTCAGTAACAGGTGATGGTTTTACAATTCCAGCTTCGCCCTTATAAACTGCTCGATGAAATCGGTGGTTTTGGCGATGCCCAGCACGGAAGAATCGATGCAGAGGTGATAGCTCTCGGCTGCTCCCCAGCGCTTGTTGCTGTAGTAGTTGTAGTACTCGGCACGACGCTTCTCTACATGGTTGATCTTCTCTTCTGCCTTAGTGGTGCTGATGCCTTCCAGACGGGAGATGCGCTCGACACGCGAGGACATCGAGGCAGAGATGAAGATGTTGACACAACGGGAGTTGTCGCGTAACACATAGTCGGCACAACGGCCGATAAACAGACAGGACTTCTCGTCTGCCAGCTTACGGATGGCATCGCTCTGCAACTGAAACAGGGCATCGTTGCTGAGGTAGTTCATCGTGCTGGAGGTTGACAGTCCGCTGAAGGGGAAACGCATGCCGAACAATCCGCCTGATATAGGTCGGGAGGCTTGCTCATCGGCTTTCTCGAAAAACTCCTTACTCATGCCACTTTCCTCGGCTGCTACGCTGAGCAGCTCCTTGTCAAAATAGGAGATGTCGAGGCGACGGGCCAACTCGGCGGATATCTCGCGTCCGCCACTGCCTAACTGACGGCCTACATTGATTACAAACTTTTCCATATTATGCTGTCTTTACTTGTTTCTTGAATAGCTGGAACTGATGCCAAAGCATGACGCCTGCCACAATGGTGGCTACAGCATCGGAGATAGGCATGCTGTACCACACGCCGTTCTCGCCAAAATAATGGGGCAGGATGAGGATGCAGGGCAACAGGAAAATGAGCTGGCGCGTGAGCGACAGGAAGATGGCCTTGCTGGCCATTCCAATGCTCTGGAAGAAATTGCCTGTCACCATCTGGAAACCTACCACTGGGAACACCAGCAGGATGATGCGCATGGCCTTGACGGAGATACGTATCAGCTCTTCGTCGGTGGTGAAGATGCGCACCAGCAGTTCGGGAATGGTCATGCAGAGCAGGGTGGCTATGGTGGTGACTGCGGTTGCCCACATGACAGTGAGCTTAAAGACTTGAGTCACTCGGTCGTATTGCCGCGCACCGAAGTTATAGCCCGCAATAGGTTGCATGCCTTGATTGAAGCCCATGACCACCATGACGGCTACGAACACCAGGCGGTTGACAAGACCGTAAGCGCCAATGGCATAGTCGCCACCGTGGAAAACCAACGCATTGTTGATGAGGATGACCACCACACACGAAGCGAGGTTCATGAGGAAGGGCGACAGGCCGATGGCCAGCGAGTCCATCACGATGCGTTTCTTCAGCTTGAAGATGCCTGGCTGGAAGTGCAGCAGTTCGTTCTTATTGCTGAACAGTTTGATCTGCCACATGAGCGCCAGCGACTGTGCGATGACGGTGGCGATGGCGGCTCCCCGGATGCCCATATCCAAACCGAAGATGAAGATGGGGTCAAGTATGGTGTTCACCAGCACCGTAGCAATGGTGGCATACATGGCCTTCTCAGGATGGCCCGACGAGCGCAGCAGGGCGTTCAAGCCGAAATAGAGGTGGGTGATGATATTTCCTGCCAGGATGATCTGCATATAGTCGCGCGCATAGGGCAAGGTGTTGTCGCTCGCCCCGAAGAAATAGAGGATGGGGGTGAGCAGCGGCAGGGCTACCAGCGTGAGCATGGCACCCAGCAGGATGTTGAGCACAAACACATTACCTAAGATGCGACGGGCAGTGTCATAATCTTTCTGCCCCAGCTTGACGGAGGTAAGGGTGGCGGCACCCACACCTACCAGCGAGCCGAAGGCGGCGGTGATGTTCATCAGAGGGAAGGTGATGGCGATGCCTGAGATGGCCATTGCGCCCACACCCTGTCCGATGAAGATGCTATCAACCATATTATAAAGCGACGAGGCAGTCATCGCTATGATGGACGGTATGGCGTACTGCATCAGCAGTTTGCTTACTTTCTCGGTGCCTAAAGCAGTAGGGACTTTTTGTTGTGACATATTTTCTAATTCGGTTTATTTCTGCGCAAAGACATGATTATACAAGGGCTGAATAGCAAGCTAAATCTGCCAAGTGTGAGTATCCTTCGCGCAGTTTACTGTGCAAAGGTACGTATTTTCTTCCGAAAATAAGGTGGTCTCGAAAAAAAGTTGTAAATTTGCAGTCCAATTTTGATGATGAAATACTGATTTTATATGAATGTATTGGAATTGAGCGAGCAGGAGATAATCCGTCGCAACAGCTTGGAAGAGCTTCGCAAAATGGGTATCAACCCCTATCCCGCAGCAGAATATGTGACTAACGCCTTCTCGACCGACATACGCGAGCAGTTCAAGGATGAGGATGAACCTCGCCAGGTATCGATTGCCGGACGAATGATGAGCCAGCGTATCATGGGCAAGGCTTCTTTCATGGAACTGCAAGACTCCAAGGGACGCATCCAGGTATATGTTACTCGTGATGATATCTGCCCTGACGATAATAAAGACCTGTATAACGTAGTATTCAAGAAGTTGCTGGACATTGGCGACTTCGTGGGTATCGAGGGCTTCGTGTTCCGCACCCAGATGGGTGAGATTTCGGTACACGCCCAGAAACTGACACTGCTCAGCAAGAGCCTCAAGCCACTGCCTATCGTGAAGTACAAGGACGGCGTGGCGTACGACAAGTTTGACGACCCTGAGCTGCGCTATCGTCAGCGTTATGTGGACTTGGTAGTGAACGAGGGCGTGAAGGACACCTTCCTGAAACGTGCCACCGTACTGAAGACGATGCGCAAATACTTGGATGACGCAGGCTATACCGAGGTAGAGACCCCTACCCTGCAGTCTATTCCGGGCGGTGCATCGGCAAGACCATTCACTACTCACTTCAACGCACTCGATCTGGACATGTATATGCGCATTGCCACCGAGCTATACCTGAAGCGACTTATCGTGGGAGGCTTCGAGGGTGTGTATGAGATTGGCAAGAACTTCCGCAACGAGGGTATGGACCGCAACCATAATCCTGAGTTTACCTGCATGGAGCTGTATGTGCAGTACAAGGACTATAACTGGATGATGAGCTTCACGGAGAAGTTGCTCGAGACCATCTGCATCGCCGTGAACGGCAGTGCGGAGCGTGAGATTGACGGCAACATCGTGAGTTTCAAGGCACCTTATCGCCGACTGCCTATCCTGGAGGCCATCAAGGAGAAGACGGGCTTCGACTGCGACGGCAAGACGGAGGAGGAGATTCGTGCCTTCTGCCTGAGCAAGGGTATGGAAGTAGATGAGACAATGGGCAAGGGCAAGCTGATAGACGAGTTGTTTGGCGAGTTCTGCGAGGGCACTTTCATTCAGCCGACCTTCATCACCGACTATCCTATCGAGATGTCGCCGCTGTGCAAGCGTCACCGCAACAACCCCGAGCTGACCGAACGCTTTGAGTTGATGGTTAATGGTAAGGAGTTGGCCAACGCCTACTCTGAGTTAAACGACCCGATTGACCAGGAAGAGCGCTTCAAAGAACAGATGCGACTGGCTGCCAAGGGCGACGACGAGGCGATGATTATTGACCAAGACTTCTTGCGTGCCTTGCAGTATGGTATGCCTCCAACATCAGGCATCGGTATCGGTATCGACCGTCTGGTGATGCTGATGACCGGCAAGACCTTCATACAGGAGGTACTGTTGTTCCCACAGATGCGCCCCGAGAAGGTAGCTCCAAAGGACAGTACAGAGAAATATACCGCACTGGGGATCAGTGAGGACTGGGTGCCTGTAATCCAGAAAGCGGGCTACAACCTGGTAAGTGATATGAAAGACGTGAACCCGCAGAAGCTGCACATGGACATCTGTGGTGTGAACAAGAAATACAAACTGGAGCTGCCCAACCCGACGGTGGCCGAGGTAACTGAATGGCAGAGCAAGATAGAGGGATGAGCATGAGGATAGCCATATTCGGTGGAGGCAGTTGGGCTACGGCCATTGCCAAGATATTTCTGGAGAAAGAACCGGAGATAAACTGGTACATGCGCCGTGATGACCGAATTGCCGATTTCATCGAACTGGGACATAATCCTGCCTACCTGACAGATGTGGCATTTGACGTGAACCGCATCCATTTCTCGTCGGACATCAACCTGATGGTGGAGAACTCGGACATACTGGTGCTGGCTATCCCGTCGCCCTACCTGAAGCAACACCTGCAGAAACTGACCTCCTCACTGAAGGACAAGGTGCTGCTGAGTGCTACCAAAGGTATTGTGCCTGATGAGAACATGACCATCTCGGAATATTTCCACGAGTATTACGATATGCCCGAAGAGAATATACTGGTAATGAGTGGACCCAGTCATGCTGAGGAGATTGCGTTAGAGCGCCTGACCTATCTCACTGTTGCGGGCAAGGACCAGAAGATGGCCAACTGTGTGGCAGAGAAGATGACCAACCACTATGTGCTGACATCGGTGAGCCGCGATATCGTGGGCATTGAGTACGCAGCCGTACTGAAAAACATCTACGCCATCTGTGCGGGTATCTACAACGGACAGAAATATGGCGACAATTTCCACGCCGTTCTGATATCCAACGCCATCCGCGAGATGAAACGCTTCCTGAGCGCTATCTCTCCTGGCAAACGAATGGTGACGAATTCCGCCTATTTGGGTGATTTGCTGGTGACCAGTTACTCTAACTTCAGCCGCAACCGTGTGTTTGGCACCATGATTGGCAAGGGGTATTCTGTGAAAGCAGCCCAGGTGGAGATGGAGATGGTAGTAGAAGGTTTCTACGGCACCAAGTGCATCTATGAAATCAACGACCGCTACAAGGTGGACATGCCTATTTTAGATGCAGTGTATCATATCCTCTACGATAAAGTCAATGCTCGTATGGAACTGAAGGAACTGACGAAGAGATTTAACTGATTACGCCCATAGTATGAAGGACTGCCCCGAAGTGAAACAGGGCAATTATTTGGGAAATATATAAATTTAATTTGTGATAATATGATTACTTTAAACATTGAAAAGACATTTGGATTCGTATCCAAAGAGAATGTGTATGGCTATGCTGCTAAAGCTAAAGCAGCCCGCGAGGCTTTGGAGAATGGCACAGGCAAAGGCAACGACTTCTTGGGTTGGTTGCACCTGCCATCTTCTATCACCAAGGAACACCTGGCTGATCTGAAAGAGACTGCCAAGGTTCTGCGTGAGAACTGCGACGTAGTGGTGGTGGCTGGTATCGGTGGCAGCTATTTAGGTGCACGTGCCGTTATCGAGGCTTTATCTAACAGCTTCGAGTGGCTGTTGGACAACAAGCAGAACCCAGTGATTCTGTTTGCAGGCAACAACATCAGCGAGGACTACCTCTTTGAGCTGACTGAATACGTAAAGGGCAAACGCTTTGGTGTCATCAACATCTCTAAGTCTGGTACTACTACTGAGACTGCGTTAGCTTTCCGCCTGCTGAAAAAGCAATGCGAGGATGAGCGCGGCAAGGTGCTGGCAAGGAAGGTGATTGTGGCTATTACCGATGCCAAGAAGGGTGCTGCTCGCGTAACAGCTGACAAGGAAGGTTACAAGTCATATGTAATTCCTGACAATGTGGGTGGTCGTTTCTCAGTGCTCACTCCTGTAGGCTTGCTGCCTATCGCTGTGGCTGGCTTCGACATCGAGAAATTGGTGGCTGGTGCTGCTGAGATGGAGAAGGCTACTGGCGTTGACGTGCCTTTCGAGCAGAACATCGCTATGCAGTATGCTGCCGTTCGCAACGAGCTGTATCGTCATGGCAAGAAGATTGAGATTATGGCTAATTTCTGCCCGAAACTGCATTATGTAAGTGAGTGGTGGAAGCAGTTGTACGGCGAGTCTGAGGGTAAGGATAATCTGGGTATCTATCCTGCTTCTGTTGACCTGACTACCGACCTGCACTCTATGGGTCAGTGGATCCAGGAAGGCGAGCGCTCTATCTTCGAGACTGTTTTGTCAGTAGATAAGGTGAACCACACCGTAGAATTCCCATTCGACGAGGAAAACCTGGATGGTTTGAACTTCTTGGCTGGCAAGCGTGTTGACGAGGTGAACAAGATGGCAGAGTTGGGTACTCAGTTGGCACACGTTGATGGTGGTGTACCTAACATCCGCGTCGTTATCCCATGTCTGAATGAGGAGAACATCGGTCAGTTGCTGTACTTCTTCGAGGTAGCTTGCGGAATCAGCGGTTACATCCTGGATGTGAACCCATTCAACCAGCCTGGTGTAGAGGCTTACAAGAAAAATATGTTTGCCTTGCTAAACAAGCCTGGCTATGAGGCTGAGTCTAAAGCTATCCAAGCTCGTCTGAACGGATAATGACTGTTGAAGGAAAAGACAACAGAACTTGTATGAACAATTCCTCCCCTTATACAGGAGAGGATGCAACACATACGGAGGGGCATGTAAATCAGGCCAAGGCAGCATGCTCCCCCATCCCAAAGGGTACCCCCTCCTCATCAGAGGGGGACCTTTTACTTAAATACCCTCTATGGGGCAAATCTGCCCCCTCTCTTTCTTCTATTCATCTCAAGGCTGTACTCTTCGATATGGACGGGGTACTGTTTGACTCGATGCCCTATCATGCTGATGCGTGGGTTACCTCAATGACAAAATACGGTTTGCCGATGACACGCGAGGTGGCTTTCATGAATGAAGGGCGAACAGGTATGAGCACCATCAATCTGATATACAACGAGGTTTATGGCAAGGACGCCAGCAAGGAACTGATTGACGAAATCTACTTGGATAAATGCAACGAGTTTGCCAAGCATCCTGACCCTGATCGTATGCCCGGTGCGTTGGACTTGCTGAGGAAACTGAAACGTGACAGCATCATGCCAGTGTTGGTGACAGGCTCTGGGCAGCATACGCTCTTTGCCCGTTTCGATAGGGACTATCCAGGTATGTTTGAACGCGACAAGATGGTGACCGCCTATGATGTGAAATATGGCAAGCCAAACCCCGAACCTTATCTGATGGGACTCAAGAAGGCTGGAGTCAAGGCCAACGAGGCGATTGTGATTGAGAACGCTCCCATCGGCGTACAGGCTGGTGTAGCAGCTGGTGTCTTCACCATTGCTGTCAATACGGGTCCGCTGAAAGACAGTGTCCTGCTCGATGCTGGTGCCCACCTGCTTTATCCTTCCATGCAGGCTCTCTGCGATAACTGGGAGGAGTTATTCGAACAACTTAAATAAAAAACTCCCCGTTGGGGGAGTGTATATAGTTTCTCTACGATAACCGGGAGGCGCTATTCGAATAGCTTAAATAAAAAAAGCTCCCCAATTGAGGAGCTCCTTATATTATATAAGGTGAATACCTTCAGCTGCACATTCCTTCCGCATTTCCTCTGGCCAGATACTGGCTTGTATCTCACCCACATGGGCCTTGCGTAAGTAATACATACAAAGGCGTGACTGGCCTATACCACCACCTATGCACAACGGCAACTCGTCGGCCAATAGTTTCTTATGGAAATAAAGGCTCTTACGATCTTCCTTGCCGGCATCCTTGAGTTGCTTGAGCATCACCTCTTTATTGACACGGATACCCATAGAGGAAATCTCAAAGGCACGCTGCAACACACCGTTCCACAGCATCAAGTCGCCATTCAATCCTGGCAGGTCATTCAAACCTGGTGTGGTATAGTCATCATAATCAGGGGCACGTCCATCGTGGGGCTTACCATCGCCGAGCGGGCAACCGATGCCGATAATGAAGACGGCACCAAACTTCTTCGTGATAGCATTTTCACGCTCTTTAGGTGTCATATTTGGATAGAGTTGACGCAGTTCCTCTGCATGGATGAAATGCAGTTTCTTAGGCAGCAAAGGCGTGATTTCCGGATAGTTCTCAAACACCATATACTCGGTACGTCGCATAGCAGCAAAAATACGGATGACCACCTCTTTGAGGAACTCTACATTCCTCTCTTCGGGCGTAATCACACGTTCCCAGTCCCACTGATCAACATAAAGTGAGTGGAGGTTGCCCAACTCTTCGTCGGCACGGATAGCATTCATATCGGTATAGATGCCATAGTCGGGTTCAATCTTATATTCCGCCAAGGTGAGGCGTTTCCACTTCGCCAACGAGTGTACTACTTCTGCTTGTGCTCCTCCCAAATCCTTGATGGGGAACGATACAGCATGCTCTACGCCATTGAGGTCGTCGTTGATACCCATGCCCTTAAGTACGAATAAAGGAGCCGTAACACGTCTCAAGTGGAGCTCAGACGAGAGGTTCACTTGAAAGAAATCCTTGATTTGCTTGATGCCCTGTTCGGTTTGACGCATGTCAAGCAGTGGTCTATAGTTGGTAGGTCTAATAAAATAGCTCATCTTTTAACCTTTTTTTATGAGTTTTGCAAGGCAAAGATACAAATTATAATGATAAATGCTCACAATTTGAGCGGTTATTTGACAAAATAGCATCATTTTTCCCTGAGCAGTCATATTATCATTTACAAATTGCTTATAGCAAGCTTTTAATCATAGAAAGATTTGGTAAATGCAAACTAATTATTTACTTTTGCATGTCAAATAAAAGGCCTGGTAGCTTAGCTGAATAGAGCGTCAGATTCCGGTTCTGAAGGTCGCGGGTTTGAATCCCGCCCGGGTCACTTAATTATTCCCCATAAGTAACTGCTTATGGGGATTCTTATCTTTCGAAAGAGATTGCTGCAATTATAAAGGCTTAATCTGATTACGTCAATACAAATACTTCAGTTCTCCAAGGGGATATCAGATGACTGCAGAGCCTATCAGCAGAGGTAGTTGCATGAATGATATTAGGCAACAGTCAGGTCAGTTATACTATTGGGCAATGTATTGGGTAACCAACTGCAGGAATGCGGCCATTGTACCATAAAACAATCCTAAGTGCAGTTGCAGCATCCTCTATTTATGGTCAATTACCCATCGCTTCATGCGGTGAATAAAGTAACTTGGGAAATAATAAAGTGTATATGAAGGGCAGATTCTAAACATTAGTATATTATTCTTAATGGCTCTAATAAAATTATTATATTTTCTTTGAATAACAAACTTGTATTCTTTGTGTGGCTTATTAGTGCCTCGTCCGAAGTTACCTCCCACGTCAACAAGTCTCAACATTTTTTCTCCTTTAGTCAACTTATCAGGACTATAAAAAGGCATTTCTTCTGAAGGCAAGCCTAAATAAGTGACAAGAATAGTCCCCATCACTTGCCATGCTTCCATCAAATGAGCCATATTAAGTTGTTTTTTCAACAAATCCAGATCTATAGATCCATATCCATTGTGCAAAACCATCATCCAGTCACAAATTTGGCGAAGCCCTACTCCTTCAGTTAATTGATGATGGAACATATGTATAAAGATATAGATAGAATTGTACTGTACAGATGGCAATAAAATGGGGAATGCATCGTTTTGAGGAATGAAACTGCGTGTGTCATGTTTCAATATTCCTAATGCCCATTCTTCAAAATATCTTTCCGCTTTATTCGAAGGCAAATCGACAGCTTTATGATGTAATTCTATTTCTACCCCTTCCCACAAAAAGTCTGTATGCTTGACTTTCACAGCCGGATCAGTTATTTCCATTCCCATAGCTAAATTACAAGCCTTCTTGTAGTTTTCTTTCCCAATATACAGGTCTATGTCTCCACATTGCCTGCTTTCAGGAGACAGATACTCTTGCGCAATGCCCTGACCTTTTAAAGCATACTCGGTATATTGTGCTCTGCCAAAATACGCATCATTTTCGATGCCTGATGGTTGAGCCGCACATGGGTTTGAAGATTGTTGACCATCCACATGGTCAGTTTCGTCATAGTGCTTTCATCAGGCCGTTGGTCTGCAGGCAGCATCATGATGCCATCAATCAGGACACCCAAGAGAGTCTGCTTCTTAGCCCATGCTAATAACCGATTCCAATCAATGGCAGTAGCATCAACCTTTTCTTGCCTCTGCCATAACCCCATGCGCAAGATTGCCCATTTAACGTCTTTATCATTCATGGTTTTATTCCAATAATCCAGCTTGGCACAATTGATCTAAAAAGCAAAGTTGCCATTTCCCATCAGTATGACTTCTTTTTTACTTATCTGAACTTTTGTGCATTTTCAATTCCCAAATAGCGTGTATGGGAATTGCCTTCTTTTAATAACAACAAGGCAAAGATAGCTTCTTTTCTTTAGATAGCCAACCTTCGATCAGGAAAACAAAGCAAAAGGGACTCCGCTATTAGCACTAACACCTCTTTTATGTTAAAATATACTAAACGCTACTCGTAAAAAAGTTTGAACCAATAATAAAACTTATTTTTGTAGTGAATATAAATTTAGTTTAATAATCAGCATAAATAAAAGTATGAACGTACAAATAGAAGATAGTTGGAAGGTTAGGCTGCAACCCGAGTTCGATAAACCTTATTTCGAACAGCTCACAAATTTTGTACGTTCGGAATACCAACAATATCGTATCTATCCCCCAGGGAAGCTCATCTTCAATGCTTTCAACCTTTGTCCTTTTGACAAAGTGAAAGTGGTACTTATTGGCCAAGACCCTTATCATGAGCCAGGACAAGCGCATGGGTTGTGTTTTTCTGTTAACGACGGAATAGACTTTCCTCCGTCTTTAGTAAATATCTTCAAGGAAATTCACGATGATACAGGGGCGCCAGTACCTACAAGCGGTAATCTCACTCGCTGGGCCCAACAAGGTGTACTGCTACTCAATGCGACTCTAACAGTAAGGGAGCATCAAGCAGGTTCGCACCAGAACAAAGGATGGGAAACTTTTACGGATGCTGCGATTCGCACCATCGATACAGAGAAAGAACATGTAGTATTCATACTTTGGGGCAGTTATGCGCAGAAAAAAGGTGCATTCATCAACCGTCAGAAGCATCTGGTACTTACCTCAGCACACCCCTCGCCCCTTTCTGCCTATCGGGGCTTCTTTGGCAATCATCACTTCAGTCTTGCCAACAACTACTTGCAACAAAAAGGTATTGCACCTATTATTTGGTAGTTTACTAGTATTAAACGGATAGTTTACTAGAACTAAACCGCCTTATTACTAGTACTAAACGTCTGTTAATACCAACGAATATTGCTTTGGGTATTGCTACGCTGATCCCACTTGAGGTCTTGCAGGATACTGGCTGTAGCACGTATGGTAAAATTGTAATACTTATACTGCCCAAAAGGAGAGATAGCAGCTGTCATAGTGAAACAGTGCAGGTCACGACTGATATTGAATGAGGTCTGCACAATCTTCTTGGTTTCGAAGTCATAACCTGTGTTGAAATTAATGATCCACTTGTTGGTAAGTTTGAGGTTTCCATTGATGTTCAAGGCATTCAAGCTAATCTTATATGGATATCGCATGGTGCGCTTGTTGATGGGCTTAGTGCGGTCTTCACGAATATTGAAACCTGTACTGAGGTTGACCGACCACTGGATATTAGCTTTCTGGTAGCCATCATTGTCGGTAGCTGCCTGCACCTTTCGCTTGGGGTGTGGGACACCGTCATCCAAATCGGAATCATCGTTCTCGCTATCAGGCAAGTCAGGATTCCCTTTCTTATCATCTTTACCCCCATCCCTGTCTTTCTTGCTGAACAATTTTTGGAAGGTTTGGTTGTTTAGGGTATAGTTAAATGATGTACCATAGCCTTGAAAGCGACCAAAACGTCCATACGACCACTCTGTACGATTACCCACCACCACATTGCCGTTTTTGTCGAACTCGTAGGCATAGGTAGCAAATGAAGTACTCATACTGAACGTATAGTTCTTGGTGAGGCGCATACGGAGGTTCATTGACAGGTCGCTCCACGGTCGCACTTGGGCTGCAAAATTATAAGAAAGGCCAAAACCAAGTTCGTCGATAAGACTCACCTTCTTGATGCTGTCGTTCTTGTCTCGGTACTTCATTTCGAGATTGTTGCTGAGTCGGAAACTTACCACACCGCTCTTGCCCCGACCAGGCACACCAAACAAGGAACCCTCATATAAAGAATAGACTACGGTGTCGCGAGGCGTTCCATTAAGGTCACGACGCACATAGCTGTCGTAGTAACCATAGTGTGAGGAGCCGAAATCAGGGGTGGCACTTACTGACACCTCTGGAGTGATGATGTGACGGATCTGTATCTGCTTTTTCTTCATAAACATAGGCTGATACATACCGTAAATCTTGGTATTGACACTAACGCTACCCGAATAGTTATAGACACGATGGAAGCCGTAGATGGTATCAGTATTGATTACGTGCTGGTTAACAGGATCCCAATCTTTCTTGACCTTTTGGGTATACCAACGTTCGGTATAGCTAAAATTAGGCGTGACATTGAAGTACTTAAACAGAGTGAAAGTCGCACTGACAGGTATCTCATGCTTCATACCGTTACGCCAGTCCTTGATATAGTTCTTCTTAAAAATGAGGTCATCTTTGGTGTTGATACTCGCTGAGAAACGTCCGCTATATCGCATGGATATTTTCTCGTACCACCGTTCGCTGCCCACAGGGTGTTTGCGTTTAAAGGGGAAGATAGTGGAAAGAGAAATATTCAGGTCAGGTAATGTGATGGAAATAGACGAATCACGCGTGGTCTGAGCTATGTTAGCAGAAAGTGAGATATTAAGCTTCTGGTCAGGGAAATTGCGCGAATAACTCACACTGGATGTCTTGGTATTCTGGGCCATCGCCTGGGCGTTGTACAGGTTACCGATATTAGTCTTTTCATAGCTGCTTGTCGAAAAATTCACACTGGCCGTGAAGGTCGTGTTAGGGTTGGCCTTGGAGTCCTGACGGTGCGACCACACAATTTTGAAATCCTTGGATTCGGAATAGTCAGGCAATCCCTTATCGCCCATCTTAGTCACCTGGTAGTTAGCCTGAAAATTACCCGAATAGCGGTAACGTTTTACATAATTGGTGGTAGCATCAATGCGCCATGAGCCTTTAGTGAAAATATCGCCTCGTAATGCCAAATCCATCTTGTCGCTGATAGCGAAGTAATAACCTCCGTTGGTAAGACCAAAGCCTCGATTAGAGTCATCCATATAAGTAGGCATCAAGATTCCGGACGAATAGGTGCTATTGAACGGGAAGAAGAAGAACGGAACGGCAATAGGCAACGGCACATCTTCTACCACCAGATAGGCAGGACCTGTCACCACATTTTTCTTAGGTCGTACCTTGGCATAGGTCATCTGCATATAAAAATGAGGATGATCATGATTGTCGCATGTAGTGTAAATACCCTGTTTAAGGTAAATCTCATCGTTGGCACCTTTCTTGGCATTATTACCGATGACATACCCCTCACCTTGCTGAGTGACGATGTTACTGATGATACCCTTCTTACTATTGAAGTTGTAGCGTATCTGGTTAGTTTCATAAGGTGTCTCCCCCTCCGTGAAGACAGGCTTTCCCTTCACCGTACCCAAAGAATCCTCGCGACCGTAGGCAAAGACAGTAGTGCTGTCAATGTTCATGGTAATGACATCGGCTGTCAGTTTTATTTGCTCATAGGATACCTGTCCTTCGCCATAAAGGTGGGCAAAGCCATTTTGGGTAAAGACAATGGAGTCAGTGGCCTCGAAATCGACGGGAGCTGTGATGGTTTCCTGACGTTTGGGTACACTATCGGTAGCCAAGGAGTTGGTAGCGATGGAGTCAAGAGCCAAAGAATCAATCATCAAAGAGTCGGAAACTAAAGAGTCAAGCGACAAAGAGTCGGAAGTTTGGGCCACAGTCTCAGCGTTACGAGGGGCTACGCGGGCATTACGGCGACGTTGAGCGCTTGTATCCAGCGAATAGGAGGCAAGCGCCACAAGGGCAAGAAACAATATGATGGCCTTAAATCTCAACAGTTTAGCTTATTATTCACTGAGTCACAATGACCCATAAACGTACAAAATTAGTAATTATATGAATAAATCTTGCAGTTTTAACGGTTTTTTAGTTCTCAAAGGAATCTCTGGCACCATTGGTCGAAGCGCATTATGCCCTCTTCGCCAAATTTGAGCAGACTCTTGCGTGCCTGCTCAACAGTTTTCTCTTCTGTAAGCCGTGTCTTGGAAAAAAACTTATCGGCAAAGCAGATGACTTGCTCCTCCAAGCTTACGGGTAACATGTCATGACGAGGCACAGGCAGGTTTTGCGCCTTGATTTGCACAAGGCTGAGACCAGCACCTGTATGTCGTTCGCACACCAAGGCGTGCCGATCATAGCCCTCTTGGCGCAAAATTTCGGCGCCCAAATAACCGTGACAGATGTAAGGATGGGTTCCATAGCATTGTATGCCCGGGGCATCACAAAGGATAATACCAATGTCGTGCAACAATGAAGCTTCCTTCAAGAAGGTACGGTCAAGAGACAACTCCGGGTGCATATCAGCCACTTGCAATGCCTTCCGAGCCACCTCCTCGCTATGAGTCAGTAAAATATACCTTAGCTGGTTTGCTTCAGGATAATACTTATTAATAATAGTATAAGGGAACGTATTATTGTCCATTTTAGTCAATTTTTGTGCAAAAATACAAATGTTAGCGATAAAACATAAGTAAGAAAGCAAGTTTTCAGTATTTTTGAATTAAATTTGCAGTGCAATTTAAGATATGGCTTCAACAAAACACATATTAGGACTCTTTTGGCTGCTATGTTGCTTCTGTCTGACGGCGGGTGCCAAGGATTTCGTGGTAGTAATTGATGCCGGACATGGCGGACATGACTCGGGGGCTGTGGGAAAGACTGCCAAGGAGAAGAATATCAACCTAAATGTAGCATTGAAACTGGGAAAGTTGATAGAGAGCAAGTGTAATGACGTGAAGGTGATTTATACACGTAAGACAGATGTGTTTGTGAACTTGAACCGCAGAGCAGAGATAGCTAACGAGGCAAAGGCCGATCTTTTTATTTCCATCCACACAAATGCTCTGGCCAATAACCATACAGCACGGGGAGCCTCCACCTGGACATTAGGTTTGGCTCGTAGTTCCGCCAACTTGGATGTGGCGAAACGTGAGAATGCCGTCATCCTATACGAGGACGACTATCAGGCCCGCTATGCTGGATTCGACCCCAACTCATCCGAATCATATATCATCTTTGAGTTCATGCAGGACCAATTCATGTCACAGAGCGTGCATTTCGCTTCAATGATTCAACAGCAATTCAAGAACAACAGCAAACGAATAGATAGTGGCGTCCATCAAGCAGGATTCCTGGTATTAAGAGCCACCTCAATGCCGAGCGTACTGGTGGAGTTGGGGTTTATTTCTACTCCAGCAGAGGAGAAATACCTCTCTAGCAACGAGGGTAGTACCTCGATGGCAAACAGCATCTTCAACGCCTTCCTGGCTTACAAAACTGAACAACAGGCACGTGAGGCAAGTACCCAAAATGCACCACCATCTACTGTAGCTGACGATGAAGAAGTGAGACCTATTGCTAATGTTCAACCGACTCAAGCCAAGAGAGATAATACTCAAGCACCAACTAAGACAACTCCGACACAAGGAGCTACTTCCAAGGCTACACAAACAAAAGGGCAGGCAAAAACTACGCCAGAAAAGGAGCAGGCAAAAGCTACCACTAAAAGTAATGCCCCCGTGTTCAAGATTCAGTTCCTTACCGCTTCATCGAAGTTGGCAAACAATGATAAACGTCTGAAAGGACTGCAACCAGTAGATTATTATATAGAGAATGGTACATATAAATATACGTACGGTGCTTCTACCGACTATAACACGGTACGAAGTAAACTAAAGACAGTAACATCAAAATTCAAGGATGCCTTTATCATTGCTTTCAAAAACGACAAGAAAGTAAACGTGAACGAAGCCATCAATGAGTTTTTACAAAACAAGAAATAAAAAACAGACGATTATGAAAGGATTCAATAAGGAAGTAAAGATAGGTATTGCAGGCGTCATTGCATTGTTTTTATTAATATATGGAATCAACTACCTGAAAGGCATAAGTCTTTTCAAGCCCACCAGGCATTTCTACGTTCAGTTTGAGGACATTAACGGACTGACTAAATCAAGCCCTGTTTTTGCCGATGGCTTCAAGGTGGGAATTGTGAGTAATTTGGAATACGACTATGCACACCCTGGTAATGTGGTAGCAGAAATTGACGTGGATCCTTCTTTGCGTATTCCTAAAGGTTCTACGGCTGAATTGCAAAGCGACTTGTTGGGTTCAGTAAAACTAAACCTGCTTTTGGCCAATAACCCACGTGAAAAAGTAGCGTATGGAGATACCATCATTGGTAGTATGAATGAAGGTGCTTTAGGCAAAGCAGCTGCTATGATTCCCACACTGGAAAAAATGCTTCCTAAACTTGACTCAATCATGGTGTCGCTAAACAACATATTGGCAGATCCTGCCATACCCGCAACCTTACACAACATAGAAAGCCTTACGGCGAGCCTCAACAACAATAGTCGCCAATTGGAGCGTATGATGCGTGAGGAAATTCCACAACTAACAGGCAAACTGAACGTGATAGGCGACAATTTTGTAGCCATCAGTAGTAATCTCAAACAAATCGACTATGCTGCTACGATGGGCAAAGTGGATGAAACCCTGGCCCATGTACAGGAAATTACCGCCAAGCTAGAACGTAAGGATAATACTATAGGATTACTACTAAACGACCCTTCTTTATACAATAATTTGAACCAAACGGCGATAAATGCTTCAAGCCTACTGAACGACCTACAAGCACATCCAAAACGCTACGTCCATTTCTCTGTTTTTGGAAAAAAAGATAAGGCACAAAAACCATAATTTAGATTTTGTCTAAATAGAAAAGTTTTTTTGTAGGACTGTGAAAATGGTTGCAAACTTAATTATTATAGGCATATTCCTAAATGACAAGAAAGTCTATAATTAAACAACACATATTTACAAAATCAATTATTAAGTTTATACAAATCAAGACATTATTAAAATACAAATGAATAAAATAAACCTATCACAAAAGCACAAACCACAAATTACTGAAAAATAGTATTTTGTAATATTGTCCAATTTGCCAAGAAAAAAATCATTTGCTTTTTTAAAATAAGATTCTCAATTTTGTAGTCGTGAAAAAAGCAAATGACAAATCAAGGTGAACATATAAATCAACGTGTAGATTTTGCCGCTCAATGGTCAAAATGCATGCAAGTCATCAAGGATAATGTCTCTGAGCAGATATATCAGACGTGGTTTGCTCCCATAGTTCCATTGGGGTACGAGAACAATACCTTGCACATCAGTGTCCCAAGCCAGTACTACTATGAGTTCTTGGAAGAGCAGTTCATTGATTTGATGCGTAAGGTGCTGTATAAGTACTTTGGCGAAGGTACCAACCTAGAGTATCAGGTAATGGTGATTCAAGACACTCATACTACCGTTGATTTAGAATCGTCAAAACGTACCATTTTGCCTCAGCCCCCTAAGTCAATTGTCAATAAGGGTTTACCACAGGGTGTCGTCAGCGAGTTGAATCCACAATTGAATCCTGAATGCAACTTCGATACATTTATCGAAGGTATGAGTAACAAACTGGCTCGCAGCGTGGCTGAGGCGGTAGCAAAAAAACCGGGCAAGACGTTCAATCCTTATTTTATTTATGGAACCTCAGGTGTGGGTAAGACGCACTTGGCTAATGCCATTGGATTAAAGGTGAAGGAACTGAACCCAACGGCTCGCGTGTTGTATGTGTCAGCACATCTCTTCAAAGTGCAGTACACAGATTCTATTAGGAACAACACATTAAACGATTTCATAAATTTCTATCAGACCATTGATGTGCTGATTATAGATGACATGCAAGAGATTGCAGGAAATACAGCAACACAAAACACATTCTTCTACATATTCAACCAGCTTCATCAGAATGGGAAACAGTTGGTGATGACTGCCGACAGGGCCCCTATGTTGCTACAAGGTATGGAAGACCGTTTGATTACCCGTTTCAAATGGGGCATGGTAGCAGAGTTGGAAAAACCTTCGCTTGACCTACGCAAGGATATTCTCCGTAGCAAGGTGCAACGTGACGGTCTGAATTTTCCAGATTGCGTGATTGACTATATTGCAGAGCATGTTACTGGTAGTGTTAGAGACTTGGAAGGCATTGCTATTTCTATGATGGCACAAGCCACTATTTTTAATAAGGATATCGACATGGAGCTGGCCCGTCAGACGGTAAGAAAGCTGTCTTATGTGGAAGAGAAAGAAGTTACCATCGACGATATTTTAGAGACAGTGTGCAAACACTACGGATTAGAGTTGGCCTCTATACAGACCAAGTCACGCAAACAAGAAGTAGTGCTGGCAAGACAAATAGCTATGTTCTTGGCTAAAGACAATACCGATTTCTCTACTGCTCGCATAGGTAAGCTCATCGGCAACAGAGACCACGCTACCGTGTTGCATGCCTGCAAGACCGTCAAGGAAAGGGAAGAGGTTGACAAAAACTTCCATGAAGAGATGGAAGAAATCCGCATCGCATTAAAAAACAAATAACATATTTTTTATTTCTAAGCTAACACCGTGGAGAAAAAAACATACACCTACGATCAAGCTTTCGAAGCATCGTTGAAATACTTCGAAGGAGATGAACTCGCTGCCCGCGTCTGGGTAAACAAGTATGCCGTAAAAGACTCATTTGGCAACATCTACGAAGAATCGCCTGAGGACATGCATTGGCGTATCGCCAATGAGCTGGCTCGCATAGAGAAGAAGTATCCCAACCCACTCGACGCTCAAGAGCTGCATGACCTGATGGATCATTTCAAATACATTGTGCCACAAGGCAGTCCGATGACAGGCATTGGAAACGATTTTCAGGTTGCGTCATTATCCAATTGCTTCGTGGTAGGCATTGATGGAGAGGCTGATTCTTATGGCGCTATTTTCAAGATTGACGAGGAACAGGTGCAACTGATGAAACGCCGTGGTGGTGTGGGGCACGATCTGTCACACATACGTCCGAAAGGTTCTCCTGTAAAAAACTCAGCCTTGACATCTACAGGTCTCGTACCTTTCATGGAGCGTTACTCCAACTCTACCCGTGAGGTGGCACAAGACGGACGACGTGGTGCTTTGATGCTGACTGTAGCTATCAAGCACCCAGATGCAGAGGCTTTCATCGATGCCAAGATGACAGAAGGGAAAGTCACAGGTGCCAATGTTTCTGTTAAAATTGACGATGGATTCATGCAAGCTGCCGTTGATGGCAAGCCTTACATACAACAATACCCAATTGACAGTGATGCACCCAAGGTAAAAAAAGAGATAGTTGCCAGTGACTTGTGGAAAAAAATAGTACACAATGCATGGCAATCAGCTGAGCCTGGCGTATTGTTCTGGGACACCATTCTACGTGAGTCAATACCTGACTGCTACGCCGACTTAGGCTTCCGCACGGTAGCTACCAACCCATGTGGTGAAATTCCTTTGTGTCCTTACGATTCTTGCCGTCTGTTGGCTATCAACTTGTACTCGTATGTGGTGAACCCATTCACAAAAGATGCATATTTCGATTTTGAGTTATTCAAAAAGCATGTGCAGCTGGCGCAACGCATTATGGACGACATTATCGACCTAGAGCTAGAGAAGATAGAACTGATTCTGCAAAAAGTAAAGAGCGACCCAGAGGATGAAAATGTGAAGCACACCGAGTTGGAGTTGTGGGAAAAGATATATAAGAAGAGTGGCATAGGACGTCGCACGGGTGTAGGCATTACCGCCGAAGGTGATATGATAGCAGCTATGGGGTTGCGATATGGTACCGAAGAGGCAATAGCTTTCTCTGTGCAGGTACAACAAACATTGGCACTCAGTGCCTACCGTTCATCCGTTGAGATGGCCAAGGAACGTGGTGCCTTTGGGATTTACGACTACAAACGCGAGGAAAACAACCCATTTGTAAAACGCTTGGCTGAAGCTGACCCAACCCTCTATGAGGACATGAAGCTATATGGACGACGCAACATAGCTTGTCTAACCATCGCCCCCACGGGAACCACCAGTCTTATGACACAAACCTCTTCTGGTATTGAGCCTGTGTTCATGCCTGTATATAAGCGTCGACGCAAGGTGAATCCCAATGACAACAACGTACATGTTGACTTTGTGGATGAGACTGGCGATGCTTTTGAGGAATACATCGTGTTCCATCCTAAGTTCAAGACTTGGATGAAAGTGAACGGCTATGACACTGATAAGCGATACTCGCAAGAGGAGTTGGACGCTTTGGTGGAAAAGTCACCTTATTATAAAGCTACCTCAAATGACATCGACTGGTTACAGAAAGTGAGGATGCAAGGACGCATACAAAAGTGGGTGGACCACAGCATCAGTGTTACCATCAACCTGCCTAATAACGTTGATGAAGCATTGGTGAACAACCTCTATGTGGAAGCATGGCGTTGTGGATGCAAAGGATGTACTGTCTATCGTGACGGCTCACGAGCTGGCGTGTTGCTTTCTACTAAGAAAGAAGAAAAAGAAGACAAGAAAGAAGTACCATGCGTGCAACCTGCAGTTGTAGAGGTTCGCCCGAAGATACTGGAAGCCGATGTGGTGAAATTCCAAAACAACAAGGAAAAATGGGTAGCATTCGTTGGCTTGCTCGACGGCTATCCATACGAAATCTTTACTGGTGTGTTGGATGACGATGAGGGTATCATGTTACCCAAAAACATCTCACGTGGTTATATCATCAAGAATGTGGATGAAAACGGCAACAAACGATATGACTTCCAGTTTGAAAACAAGCGTGGGTACAAGGTGACAATAGAAGGTCTCTCCGAGAAGTTCAACAAGGAATATTGGAATTACGCAAAACTCATTTCCAGTGTATTACGCTATCGTATGCCTATCGACCGTGTCATCCGTCTCGTTGGTCAGCTAGAGTTGGATAGCGAAAACATCAATACTTGGAAAAATGGTGTGGAAAGAGCCTTGAAGAAATACATCGCCGATGGTACAGCAGCTAAAGGTCAGAAGTGTCCTAATTGTGGCAATGAGACGTTGGTGTATCAAGAAGGTTGCCTAATTTGTACCACATGTGGCGCTTCCAGATGCGGATAACCCTCTTTTTTCGTTTTTTTTCACATACATAATAAAATATCTTCGCAATAGCTACAAGATTATGCAAAAAAATTAATATAATTGCATAATTAATTGTAGCTATTGTGTCATATGATTCTTAAATTTAATATCGAATATCGCACTCATTGGGGCGAGGAAGTTAGAGTTGTGGGCAATATGCCCGAACTGGGTAATGACAAGGCGGAGCATGCTGTTGCCCTTACCACAACAGACGGCATCAGATGGTCTGCTGAGATGGAAGTAGTGGTAAGTTCTACCAAGTTGATCAAATATCGTTATCTGATTGGACGAGGCAAGGAAATCGTACGTGAGGAATGGCATGCCTTTCCAAGGGTACTTCATGCTCATAACCTGAAAGGCAAAGTTTATACGTTGATGGATAGCTGGAAGGATATGCCTGAAGACAGCTTTATGTATTCATCGGCCTTTACCGAAGCATGGACAGCACATAGCAAACGTAGCCAAGGATTACCAACCCCAGCTCGTAGCGTTGTCATCAAGGCTTATATGCCTACGAAACCCAGCATTCGCCTTGCCATCTGTGGCAATCAGGAAGTTTTCGGCAATTGGGATCCAGACAAGGCGATGGTAATGAGCGACACCTACTACCCCGAATGGCAATTAGAAGTGGATATCAACAAGCTGCATTTTCCCATTGAGTATAAGTTCGTGCTGGTGGATATTAAGTCAAAAAAGTTCCTTGGATGGGAAGATAATCCTAACCGCCTGCTGACAGAGCCAGAACTGGAAGAGAAGGGAACCATCGTCTATAGCGACCGCTTTGCTGTGTTCAACCAGCTTCCGTGGAAAGGTGCCGGCATAGCTGTGCCAGTTTTCTCCCTACGTTCTGAAGGAAGTTTCGGTGTTGGCGACTTCGGCGACCTAAAACTGATGGTTGACTGGGCTGCTAAGACACGCCAGAAAATGGTGCAGATTTTACCTATCTACGACACCACTATTACCAAGACATGGACAGACTCTTATCCTTATAACAGCATCTCCATCTACGCAATTCATCCTATGTATGCTGACTTACGTCAGATGGGTGAGTTAAAGGATGCCAAGAAACAGGCCAGCTTCAACAAGCAGAAGGCAAAACTGAATAAGTTGCCACAGGTGGACTATGAGGCAGTGAACAAGGCCAAGTGGGATTATTTCAAGCAGTTGTTCGAGCAAGATGGTGAAACTACCTTGCAATCGATTGACTTTGGCACTTTCTTCCTCAACAACCAGAACTGGCTGATTCCTTATGCTGCTTTCAGTTACCTACGCGATAAATTTGGTACACCTAACTTCCGTGAATGGCCTAAGTACCAAAAATATGATGCTGAAGAAATAGCTAAGCTCTGCAGCAGCGACAGCAAGATTTTCCCAAAGATAGCCATTTACTATTTTATACAATACCACCTTGACCGTCAGTTGGCAGCTGTCAGCAAATATGCCCGCAAACAGGGAGTAGTACTGAAAGGTGATATTCCTATTGGCATCAGTCGCAATAGCGTGGAAGCATGGACAGAACCATATTACTTCAACCTTAACGGACAGGCAGGTGCGCCACCTGATGATTTCTCAGCAAATGGTCAGAACTGGGGCTTCCCGACCTACAATTGGGACGTTATGGAGAAAGACAACTACGCCTGGTGGATGCGTCGTTTCCGCAAGATGAGTGAATATTTCGATGCTTACCGAATTGACCACATCTTGGGCTTCTTCCGCATCTGGGAAATGCCAAGTCATGCCGTTCACGGCTTACTTGGACAATTTGTGCCATCATTACCGATGACGAAAGAGGAAATTGAAAGCTTTGGCCTGCGATTCAACGAAAGATTCTTCACTAAACCATATATTCATGAGCGTTTTTTGGAAGAATTATTTGGAGAGCATACGGACTATGTGAAGCAGACATTCCTGCAATCCACCGACACTTACGAGGTATATGACATGAAGCCAGAGTATGCTACCCAACGTCAGGTAGAAGCTCACTTTATGGGCAAAACGGACAAGAACAGCGCAAAGATCCGCGAAGGGCTTTATAGTCTTATCAGCGACGTACTATTCTTGCGTGACCGTCACGATGCCAACCGCTTCCATCCTCGCATCAGCGTACAGAACGACTATATCTACCAGACATTAAGTGAATCCGACAAGCAGGCATTCACCAATCTCTATAACCACTATTATTATCAGCGTCACAACGAGTTCTGGCGTGAACAGGCAATGAAGAAGTTGCCTCAACTCACCCAGTGTACCAATATGTTGGTATGTGGTGAAGATTTAGGTATGATACCCGATTGTGTACCATCAGTAATGAATGATTTACGTATTCTCTCTTTAGAGATCCAGCGTATGCCTAAGGAGCTTGGCACAGAATTTGGCAATCCTCAGCATTATCCATATCGTTCAGTGTGCACCATCTCCACCCACGATATGTCCACGTTGCGTGGCTGGTGGGAAGAAGACCCACAGATTACACAGCGTTACTACAATGTGATGATGGGTAGATCGGGGTTTGCACCTTCTGCGGCTACACCACAGATTTGCGAGGAGATAATTGACGCCCATTTGCAAGGCAAGTCAATGCTCTGCGTACCATCATTGCAAGATTGGCTATCTATTGACGGTGAGGTTCGTTTGCCTGATGGACAGGATGAACGAATTAACATTCCTGCCATTGTGAAACACTACTGGCGTTATCGCATGCATCTCACCTTAGAGGATTTGTTGCAGGCTGACATTCTGAACAACAAGATTATCAGTATGATTGAGAATTCAGGAAGAGACTGATGCTTATGAAGAGTGAAATCATCTTAAAAGGCATGCATTTCTTTGCTTACCACGGACTTCTTCCCCAAGAAGCCGTGGTGGGCAATGAATATGTAGTCACCCTCACACTATCGGTGGACATCAGCAAGGCGATGCAGACAGATAACGTGCACGATACTGTAAACTATGCTGAGGTCTATCAAGTGGTCAAGGTAGAGATGCAACAACGTTCCAATCTTTTGGAATATGTGGCTGGACGCATTGCCCATCGTATTTTGCACGATTTCCCCACCGTCATTTCTGTAGATATTCTGTTGGAGAAACTCAACCCTCCTTTGGGAGCAGCTATCAGCAGCTCCGCTATCCATCTAGTTTTGCCGTAACAAGCAAGTGCACTTCCAAAATGGACAAGTAATACATCTCCTTATTGTCGAGATATTGTTTCCCACTTGTTCCCAAGTTGGGAACAGTCTGTTCCGAAGTAGGGAACTGGTCGTTCCGAAGTAGAGAACTGGTCGTTCCCATATTGGGAACTGGGTGTTACCGACACTGGAACACCCAGTAAACATTATTCGGATGAATAAGGCGACTCAAAACAACTTGGCGAAGGTATGTTTTTTTTGGACATAGTAAGCCCAGAGTAGGCATTTCATCCAACACGTTTGGGCAGGATGTTCAACCCTTGCCAGCATATTAAGGTTACGCGAGATGAAGAAACCGGGACGAAGACGATGATAAGCCTTACGGGCCTGAAAGACAGCTTGGGCATTAGCGAACTGTCCTTTAAGAACAAAAGACAGAACGGCAGAGTAGTCAAGAAAGGTTCGCCAATGCATCACACGATGCAACTCGTTATCAGGCAGATTTTTGTAAAGCATCAAGAGATTGTTGCGAAAATTGAGGAAGGTCTTGTGTGGGTTCTCGCGTTTCAAGGTAGCAGCCCCCACGTGATAGACAGTACTCTCTGGTATGCACCACACCTCTCTACCCCTGGCATTAAGTCGCCAGCAAAGGTCGATTTCCTCCATGTGGGCAAAGAAGCGAGCATCCAAACCTCCTGCCTCACGATAGTCTTGCAAGCGGATAAAAAGACATGCACCTGTAGCCCAAAACACTTTCATAGGGGTATCATATTGCCCATGGTCTTCCTCTACAGAGTTAAAGATACGCCCCCTACAAAAAGGATAGCCATAGCAATCCACGAAACCGCCAGCAGCTCCTGCATACTCAAAGTTCTTGGGCTCTCGCCAACTTTTTATCTTTGGCTGACAAGCCGCCACTTCAGGGTGAGCATCCATGAACGCCACCAAAGGCGTGAGCCATCGGTCTTTCACCTCCACATCAGAGTTCAACAACACCACATAGTCAGCCTTCACTTCCTGTAAGGCACGGTTATAGCCTTCAGCAAAGCCATAGTTCTTATCGAGTGGAATGACCTTGACCGAAGGAAATGAAGTAGCCAGCACCTCTAATGTATTATCTTCCGAACCATTATCGGCCACATAAACAGCAGCCTCTTCCTCAGTATATTTTAACACCGACGGCAAGAAAGATCTGAGCATCTGACTACCGTTCCAGCTTAATATCACGATGGCTACTTTATCCATATAGCTCTCCCTTTAAAGCATCTCCAGCCTCATTCATTTCCCCCAGATGAACCATCACAATGTGATTATCCAATTCTGGTCTGTTCGCCACTTCCACACGTATATAATTAGGTGTAAACCCATGCATGGGCTGGCCGGTCTTCGGTTTCTCTAACAACACAGGCATTGTTTGTCCAACAAAAGAGTGATAGAAAGCATGAGTTTTCTCTTCAGAGAGATCCAACAAGCGTTGACTTCGCTCATGTTTTACCTGTGGAGGCACTGCATAATCAATCTGCAAAGCCTTCGTTCCAGGTCGTTCAGAATAGCTGAACACATGCAGCTGAGTCACATCCAGTCCCTTAATAAACTGATAGGAATCCTCAAAATATTCATCCATCTCACCTCGCGTGCCCACCATAACATCTACGCCAATGAAGCAATTAGGCATCAGTTGTTTGATACGCTCTATCTTATGGGCAAACAAAGCCCTGTCATAGTGGCGATGCATCAGTTTCAGCACCTCATCACATCCCGATTGAAGAGGGATATGAAAATGCGGCATAAAATGTTTGGAATGAGCCACGAAGTCGATAATTTCATCCGATAGCAAGTCTGGCTCTATTGAAGAAATACGATAGCGTTCAATACCCTCTACTTCGTCCAAAGCCTTGATTAAATCAAGGAAACTCTCGCCTGTAGTTCGCCCGAAATCACCTATGTTTACTCCCGTAATTACAATCTCCTTGCCCCCTTCAAGAGCAGCCTTGCGCGCATCTTCCACCAGTGAGGCAATGCTGCCATTGCGACTTCTGCCACGAGCAAAAGGTATGGTACAGTAAGTACAGAAATAGTTGCAGCCATCTTGCACCTTCAGGAAATAACGGGTACGATTACCACGTGAGCACGATGGTGCAAACGAACGGATATCCTTCAATGCCGAAGTAAAAGCCTCGCCCCTCTCGGTCTTCTTAGTCAAGTCTCCCAAATAACTAAGTAGGTCTTTCTTCTGCTCAGCGCCCAGCACAACATCTACGCCTGGTATACTTGCCACCGTCTGTGGCTTCAGCTGTGCATAACATCCCATCACAACCATGAATGCATGAGGATGTTGCTTGTGCAGACGATGTATAGCCTGACGACATTTACGATCAGCCACCTCGGTCACCGAACAGGTATTTACGATACATACATCAGGCTCCTCTCCCCTGCGCGCATTCCTGATGCCAGCATCTTGCAGCAACTTGTTAATCGTTGCCGTTTCCGAGAAATTCAGCTTACATCCCAGCGTGTAGTAAACAGCCTTCTTGTCTTGAAATATTTGCTCGTCTGTCATATTTATCTAATATGAGCACAAAAGTACTACAAAATTATTTTTTTTCCTACTATTGGTGAACAACGTATATAAAAAGATAACATATCATTAGAGAAATTAATTCGTCTTAGCAAAAAAAACAGACAAGTTTATTTTGTTCAACTCTCAACTTTTAGTAATTTTGCACCGTTTTTGAGCGAGGGGGTATTTCCTCTTCACTCATAGACACAGGTAAAACATTAGTTATTAGTTTTTTAAAGTAAGTAAACTATGAAAAAGATTGCATTTATGGTAGCAGCCATTATGGCTGTATCTTTCGCATCTTGCGGAGGTAACAAAACAAACAACGAAGAAGCTACAAAGAACGAGCAGCAATTGAAAGACTCTGTTGCAGCAGTAGCTGCTGCAGCTTCTGAGGCTGCAGCCGACAAGGCTGTAGAGGTAATCGATGCAGCTAAGGATGCTGCTAAGCAGGCAGGCGAAGATCTGAAGCAAGCTGCAAAGGACAAGGCAGATGAGGTTACCAACGCTGCAAAGGACGCTGCAAAGCAAGCTATTGACGATGCTGCCAATGCTGCTAAGAAACAGTTGGGTGAGTAAACACTCTCCATCCTTACAATCAAACCTAAAGTCCGATAGACAATAATGTCCATCGGACTTTTTCTATCCAGAACATAAGCGTCAGTTACCATAGTACCCAATGAATAACGGGCACTGGGTTTTGCTCTCTACAATGGCATAGAAGAATGGGTGGTCAAGGCGCATATAAGCTTTCTCTACTTGCAAGGGAAGAGCAGAAGTAACCTCCATAATGTCAGTCACAGCAGCGGCTTCGGCCCCTTCTTCATCAACGAGGAAGAAAGTCTTTTGCATAGCTTTCAATTCTGTATTTTCATTGATATCTTCAAGAAATTTCATATCATCCCTCAGGAACTTCAATGAAGGATTGATGTTAGCCATATAAGGGAATAGTCTGTCCTCGACATATTCTGATGTAAACTTAGGTAAATATAATTCTAAATCTACTGTTTTGCTTCCCATATTTGTACATTGCTCATAATTAAATACTGCAGGGATGGCCTTAGCTGCATCCACTCCTTCTTTAGGAAGAATCATCACAAACTGGAAAGCCCCGTCAATAAATGGTTTAGCAGCCAGCTGAAACTCATCGGTCTCCACATAGCTAGTACGGTAATATGTGTGCATTAAATCAATATCAGCCGTATGGCCATCTGCATAATGAAAAGGTTGCTTGGTAGTAGCTTCTTTGAGGAATACATCTTCCCAACGCGACTTGAAATACACAGCATTCATCAGATGGTATAGCTCAGTTGGAACTGTATACTCAAGCATCTTATCTATGCGCCCATTGGTCTGCTCTGCACACCAGGCATTGATGATGCCCACTGTCTTAGGATCTCCAAAGTCCATGGCCTCTACTTTGGCATCATATTTTTCTTTAATGATACTGAGGAAGTTATTATTAGCCTTCTTTTCTTGATTATACCAAAATGCATTGGCACTCTTGAAAATGGCAGCTTCGTCAGCTTTCTCGATGCCCTTCATCATGGTTTGGAAGAAGTCGTTGACCTGCTCCTTGGTGTAGTTCTCCAATCCCATAGTCTTGAGCACCTCTTTCAAGGTCTCACCCTCCAAGCCATTAATGAACATACCCAAGTCCACCTCCAAACTGATAGGGGAAATCATCAGATTGGTGCCTTCATTACGGTTTACATACACCTCCTTGAACAGCTTCCATGAGAATTCCTGCAACTTGGCATTAATGGCCTGCTGCGTCTCGCTCAGCAACACGGGTTTGTAACTGTGACGAGTAACCGGCTCTTCTGGAACCACCACTGGACCATCTACTGGCGTCGGGACATCTGGTACATTTATCGCGCTGTTATTGCCACTACAGCTACATATGCAGAACACAGTCATCATACCAACTAATAAAACATTTGCTTTCATAGTCTCACCTCCTTATTAGACAAATATAATTACTATTTCTGCTTTTTAAATGCAAGAATCGCGAGACATTGCATAGTATTAACATAGTTTAACTTCAATCGTATAGAGTATGCCTTTCGCAAGTATTATTTACATATTTCTTTGTTTATAATAGTATTAGTGCTTATAATTGCATCAGTATTATTAAATAGGACAAATTGAAGTAATACCTACACCTTATATTATATATAACCATAATTTCCATTACTACCACTGAGATAATGGCTGATACTCCGTCTTGTCCAGTATTAAAGATGAGGATCGAACGTTTAGCCGATTTGAACATTCCGCGTAGTGGACATACGTTATTCTGCACAGGTGGGGAAATGGTAATTGTGAAGGATTGTCTTCGTTTGACGCAGCTGACCTTCCAAACTGCAATGCCGGTATTTCTATTCAAGATAATGAAAACTTAGGTGGAATAATGCTACCGATATTTGATGAGGTTTGGACGAAATATGACAAGAGATACTATTATTATACAGAAGATGGCGGGATAACCATTAAACACAAAGACAAAGGTTATGGTTGGTATTATGAAGGAGAACCAGACCGTGGTTATCATATATCTAAGGACTGGTGGAAATGGGATAAGCCCTATGAATGATGATATTCAAATCGCATCCGCCTACGCCATCTGCCCTGTGAAGGAATAACAACGTAACGGCATTTCAATCTACTACGGGTAGAAGGACTTTCCTCCCGTTGAAGACCGGTCTTCCCATAGTAGGCTAAAAATAATTAAGGCCCCGCATTGCGGAGCCTTAATTTATAGTGATTAATGTAATCTTATGCCTCTTCAGCCTCAGCTACCACTTCGAAAGGAATTTCAACCTTCACTTCCTTGTGCAGCTGTACATTAGCTACATAATTACCAACTTCCTTCACACTACCCTTAACAGTAATGATCTTACGGTCGATCTCAATACCCAGCTTAGCCAGTTCGTCAGCTACTTGCATAGCGCCAACAGAACCAAAGATAGTACCAGTATTGCTAACTTTAGCTGCAATCTTCAAACTAACGCCCTTCAACTGCTCAGCCTTGGCCAAAGCCTCGTTCTTAATCTTCTCTAACTTATGAGCACGCTGCTTCAGGTCTTCAGCCAATTGCTTCTTAGCAGAAGGAGAAGCGATGACAGCCTTACCAGTAGGGATGAGGTAGTTACGGCCATAACCGTTCTTCACCTTAACGATATCGTTCTTGTAACCCAGATTGATTACGTCTTCTTTCAAAATAATCTCCATACTATCTCCTCCTTATTATTTCATCATGTCAGTTACATAAGGCAGCAGAGCCAAATGACGGGCTCTCTTAACAGCTTGCGCAACACGGCGCTGGAACTTTAAGGAAGTACCAGTAATACGACGAGGCAGAATCTTGCCCTGCTCGTTGAGGAACTTCTTCAGGAATTCAGGATCCTTATAATCAATGTACTTAATACCAGCTTTTTTAAAGCGGCAGTATTTCTTCTTCTTAATATCTACTGAAGGGGGAGTCAGATATCTGATCTCAGACTGCTCTTGAACGTTCTGATTCTGTGCCATAATTAATCCTCCTTTTTAGTTTTAAGACCTCTTCTCTTAGCAGCATACTCAGCAGCATATTTTTCCTGCTTCAATGTCAAAAAGCGAAGAACGCGCTCATCGCGACGATAATTAACCTCTAACTTAGCGATCACTGTAGGATCAGCCTCGAACTCTACCAACTGATAGAAACCAGTGGTCTTCTTCTCAATAGGATAAGCCAGCTTCTTCAAGCCCCAGCTTTCTTCATTGACAATCTTACCACCATTTGCGGTGATGATGCCAGTGAATTTTCCTACCGCTTCCTTCATCTGTTCGTCAGACAAAACGGGAGTCAAAATGAAAACGGTTTCGTATTGATTCATACTGTTTAATAAATAAAAAACTTGTTTTGCAAAATTGCGGATGCAAAGGTAGGGATTTTATTTGGAACTGCCAAATTTTTATGCAATTTTAGAAGATATACTCCATATTACCATAAAAACAGGCTTGCTAATTTTGTTCTGTATTCGGTTTGCATTATCTTTGCAATTAAATATACCTATACTATAATGAAAGGAATAGAGCAGTTTGATTTTGATGTGACCTTGATTTTTGCAGTACTTAACGGCAGGGTTTCTGCTGCCATTAACCGCAGGCTCATCATAGACTTCAAAGAAGAGGGTATCGACATCTCGCCAGAGCAGCTGACGGTGTTATCATTGTTATGGAAGAAAGATAGGGTGACACAGCAAGAACTTTGCAACATTACCTTCAAGGACAAGCCCAACATGACAAGATTAATTGACAGTTTAGAGGATAAAGGACTGGCAAAAAGGACTGTAGACGAGAACGACAAACGCAGTAATCTGATTGTACTAACAGCAGAGGGAAAAGCCATTGAAGAAAAGGCATTCTTGGTGGCAAATGCCACTATGCGAAAGGCACTTGTCAATGTTTCTTCCCAAGAATTGGCGATTGGTCAAAATCTGCTGAAGAAGATATTCAACAACATGCAAGAGAAACCGAACAAAGAGGCTTAAAAGACCAAAACGAAAATAATTGGGTACTTTTTTATTTTTTTACCTGAAATAATTTCTTTCGTTAAAGAATTTTCCTTTACTTTGTAAATGATTTTAGTCAGATTATTATAATAATTAAAAAATAGTGTACACATGAAAGGCTTATTAAAAAATCTGGGACTGATTTTGATTCTGCTGGGTGGCTTAGGCATGATTGCTTGCCAGTTTACCGGCAACGTTAACAACAATGGTGTATTGGGTGGCCTCTTCTTCCTGATGGTAGTAGGTTTGATCGTTTACGTCGTCATCAACAAGCGTTTGGCAGACTAATCTTCCCGCACGAGTTCGTGTTTGAAAAACAATAAAGGCAGCTTCATTAGAAGCCGCCTTTATTTATTATGCTTATTCCTCATTTGGCTCTGGGATAATCAACTTATATCCCTTTCCGTGAATATTGATAATCTCTATGGCTGGGTCAGCCTTCAGGTGCTTACGCAGTTTAGTGATATACACATCCATACTACGGGCATTGAAATAGTTATCGTCAATCCAGATGGTCTTCAAAGCGAAGTCGCGGTTCAGCACATCATTAGCATGTGTGCAAAGCAGGTTCAACAGTTCCGACTCCTTCGTAGTAAGCTTTGTCTGCTCACCATCGATAGACAATATTTGCTTCTGAATGTCAAAGGTAAACTTACCAATCTTGAAAGTATTGTTATCTTTGTTCTTCTTTCCCTTCACCCTACGCAAGATAGCCTCTACACGTAGTGTCAGCTCTTCCATGCTGAAGGGCTTGGTGATATAATCATCCGCACCCAGCTTGAAGCCCTCCAGGATATCTTCCTTTAGCGTCTTGGCGGTCAAGAAGATGATTGGAACCTCAGAATTGGCAGAACGCACTTCTTTTGCCAGCGTAAAACCGTCCTTCTTAGGCATCATCACGTCAAACACGCAAATGTCATACTTCGTTTTCAAGAAAGCCTTGTAGCCGGCATCACCATCTGGGAAGAGGTCAGCAATATAGCCCTTGGCCTGTAAATACTCCCTGAGCAGCATGCCCAGATTCTCATCGTCCTCACATAATAGAATACGTAATTTATCTTCCATATCACTCAAGATTAAATAAAGGTAATGCAATAATAAACCTGGTTCCGACATTCAGTTCGCTCTCAGCCTTGATAGTACCATTATGGTCGGTAATAATCTTCTTCACATAAGCTAAGCCCAAGCCAAATCCCTTTACATCGTGCAGATTACCTGTATGCACGCGATAGAACCTTTCAAATATCTTCTTTAAATTTTCTTTCTTTATACCAATGCCGTTGTCTTGCACGGCAATCATCAGCTTCTTGCCTTCATTCCAAGTCTTCACAGTGAGACGCAAATCCACATCTTCACGCTTGTACTTCACAGCATTGTCCATTAGGTTAAAGATGACATTGGTGATGTGCATCTCATCGGCATAGACAATAGGGTCTTCAGCCAACAATTCGCTGTCGATCTTGCCATTATAGCGTTCCACTTTCAACCTGAAGGTATTGACTACCCCCTCGATCAAGGCGTTCATATCAATTTCCTTGGGCTTCATCGTGGCTTTATCGTGATCAAACATCGACATCTGCAAAACTTTTTCTACCTCCAGTCTCAAACGCTTGGTCTCGTCATTGATCACGCCAGAGATATGCTGGAACATACTGGGCGATTTGGCTACAGCCGGGTCATTGAGCATTTGAGCAGCCAGTGATATGGTAGAAATAGGCGTCTTAAACTCGTGTGTCATGTTGTTGATAAAGTCATTTTTCATCTCAGTCAGCTTCTTCTGACGGAAGATAACATAAATGGTAAAGATAAAGGTTATCAACAACACCAGCGTGAACACTACCGAAGGAATCATGAAACTCACTGAGTCGAAGATATAGTCACGCTTGCCAGGAAAATGTACCTGCACGATGCTCATACGAGCTGGCATATCATTCAGGAACAAAGGTTGTGTATAAACTTGATCACTTCCCTTCTCATTGAAATCGGAGCAACGATACACTTCTTTGCCATCGCCATCAATGACCTTAAAGTGATAACTGAGGTTCACACCATTATCCACCAAACCAGAATGGATGTAATTGTCAAGGTTCCTGAAATTAATTCTTTCCGATACGGGTTTCACATCGGCATTGTAAACCATCTGCCAGGCTATCTCATCCAGCAGGTCACGCTGATAAAGGTAGCGGTTGCGCAACATCTCAGCCATAGATCGAGAAGTCTGAGGGATGGTTTTTGTGCCGTGACGACGTGATATCATTGCCTTAGGCAACTCCTGTGTCCCGGAGAAGGTCTTCAGTTCAATTTTCGAACCATCAGGACCTGTTATAGTAAAACTTTGTGATTGTGTCTTTGAGTTTTGTGAACTCTGACTCCAGGCATTACGGTCTTGGGTAGATATATCCTCACGCAGCCAGCGATCCACCTCCTCAGACTCAACATCCTTCGAAGCAGCTAACAACGCACGCTTGACAGACTCGTCAAACTGCTCGTTGCGCATGGTGGCCATCTCTTCGATGTAACTAATCTGAAGATACAGCAAACTGAGGAACGAAAATCCCATCACAATGCCCAATATCCATATTGTCGTTTTCTTCATATCTGCGTTACACTATTAACTTCTGTTTGACGAAGCAAAATTAACAATTCAAATAATACCATGCAAATAATTTGTTAATTATTTTATTATTTATTCGTTAACAATGCTAAATAAACAACAAGGACTGCACCTAAATACAGATGCAGTCCTTATATATAAATAAGGTGTAAGGGTTACTCTTCTTCCTTGTTGCTCTCCTCAAACTCCTTGATCAGCTTGTTCTGAACATCTGTTGGAACAAGTTCGTAACCAGAGAAACTCATTACGAATGAAGCGCGACCACCAGTAAGTGAACTCAATGCGGTTGAGTATGATGACATTTCCTTCAGAGGTACCTTAGCACTCAGTTTCTGGAAACCAGACTCGCTGTCCATTCCCATGATCATGGCACGGCGTCCCTGTAAATCGCTCATCACATCACCCATATAGTCAGCAGGAACCAAAACATCCACATCATAGATAGGCTCCAAAATCTTTGGGCCAGCATTGCGGAATGCCTCGCTAAATGCGTTACGGCCAGCCAACATGAATGAGATTTCATTAGAATCCACTGGGTGCATCTTACCATCATATACAATGACACGCACGTCACGAGCATATGAACCAGTCAACGGTCCCTGCTCCAAACGTGACATGATACCTTTAAGGATAGCAGGCATAAAGCGAGCGTCGATTGAACCACCAACGATAGCGTTGTAGAACACCAGCTTACCACCCCACTCCAATGGATATTCGTCCTTACCCTTTACAGAGATACGATATTCCTGACCATTGAACTTGTAAACGGTAGGCTCTGGCATACCCTCAGTATAAGGCTCTACAATAAGGTGAACCTCACCAAACTGGCCAGCACCACCTGACTGTTTCTTGTGACGATAGTCGGCACGAGCAGCCTTGGTAATGGTTTCACGATATGGGATGCGTGGTTCATCATAGATGATCTGCATCTTCTCGTTGTTCTCCATACGCCACTTCAAAGTACGCAGATGGAACTCACCCTGTCCGTAGAGAATAGTCTGGCGCAATTCCTTTGATTGATCAACAACCCAAGTTGGGTCTTCCTCATGCATACGGTTCAGCAAGCCCATCATCTTCTCCATATCAGCCTCGTTGGCAGGACGGATAGCACGTGAATACTTAGAGTTAGGATACTTAATAAAGTCGAAACGATACTCGCAATCCTTACCGTTCAGAGTGTTGCCTACGCGAACATCCTTCAATTTCACGGTACAACCTATATCACCAGCTACCATCATCTCTACCTTCTCGCGGTTAGCACCTGCAGGAGAATAGATCTGAGCGATGCGCTCCTTTGAGCCACGGTCAGCGTTAGTCAGGTCATCACCTTCCTTCAGCGTACCACTCATCACCTTGAAGTATTGTACATCACCGATATGTGGCTCAACAGAAGTCTTGAAGAAGAATACAGAAGTAGGACCATTAGAATCTGGTTTTACTTCCTCACCTGCTGTGTTCTTTACAGCTGGCATATCATCAACGAAAGGCACCACGTTGCCCAGGAACTCCATCAAACGGCGAACTCCCATATCCTTCACAGCACATACGCAGAAAACAGGGAACATACCACGACATGCCAAACCCTTGCGGATACCCATACGCAGTTCATCTTCACTCAAAGGCTCTTCCATAAAGAATTTCTCCATCAGCCCCTCATCGTGTTCAGCAGCAGCTTCTACCAACTTGTTGTGCAACTCGGTAGCCTTGTCCATTTCGGAAGCAGGGATATCTTCAATGGTAGGAGCACCACCTTCTGGCCCCCATGAATACTTCTTCATCAACAGCACGTCAATCAGTGAGTTGAAATCAGGACCCTGATTCAAAGGATACTGAACCTGTACCACCTTTGAGCCATATATCTCACGCAGACGTTCCACACAGTTGTCATAGTCGCACTTATCGCTATCCAACTGGTTCACCAGGAAAATCACTGGTTTGCCCAACTTCTCTGTATAACGGAAGTGGTTCTGAGTAGTTACCTCAGGACCATATTGACCATTGAGCAACAGAATAGCTGTATCTGTTACGTTCAAAGCTGTCAGATAAGCACCAGCGAAGTCATCACTACCCGGGCAATCGATAATATTCAGCTTCTTGCCGTTATATTCTACATGAAATACTGTGGAGAAAACAGAGTAGCCATATTCCTGCTCAACAGGGAAATAGTCACTCACTGTATTCTTCTGACTTACTCTACCGCGACGTTTTATGATACCACCCTCAAAGAGCAAAGACTCTGTGAGAGTGGTTTTACCGGCGCCATCACTACCTAACAAGGCAATGTTCTTAATTTCGTTAGTTTGATAAACTTTCATGGTATTTAATTATTAAATTTATAATCCTACAAAAGGAACTTCATTAAAAAGCGGTGCAAATTAACAAATCTAAGTAAGAAAAGCAACTTCTTTAGCCACTTTTTTACGATTTCGCATCTATTTAGTCTATCTCAATATCATTCTCAATTGGAGAAATCACAAATGTAAATTCATAATCCTGATATGGCAACAAATAGTCTTTCAATGGCAAAGCGCCCCAACTATTGATGCATCCTAAGCCCATCTGCACCTTGTCAATCAACAAATTAGTTACATCAGCAGGTTCAATCTCGTGTGAGTGCATCTGATGCTTCGTCATTCCTTCATCCAACTGCTTAATGGTATAATGCAAGGCTGATGCCGAGAATGGTTGTTCTGCCACAATCTTAATACCCTTACCCTTTTCATTAATCATCTTCCAGTAACGGATATCGGTCTTGTTACCGTTCTCCTGCGGACGTATATATGGATAGAACTGTTCGGACACTGTCTGACGATAGATAGCGATGCAAGTACTGTTGTTGCGGTCGGAATAATTCTCTATCGGACCCCTACCCCAATACTCTATTGTTTCATAGTTCTTTGGCATTGGCAACTGCATACCGAAGCGGAACAGGTCGGCCACCTTCTCATCCTTACCAGCCAATAATTGCTGTGTTATCTTCACCGCTCCCTTATTATTAATAAGGTAAGTCAAGGTCAACTGGCTCTTCACTCCTGGCATCGCATATTCAGCCTTTACAAATGCCATACCGTCTTTCTCCTCTTGTGAGAGCTTCGTCAACTTCATCTCGGGATTCTTCCAAGCAGCATAGCGTCTTTGCAAGTTGGCGCCAAAGTCATTGTCGGTAGGAGCACGCCAGAAGTTAGGAGTCAATGCCTCGCCATCCTTCAACACTTGTTGACCTTGCAACTCATAGCCCACAACGAAACCGTTATGTTTGTCGAACTCAATCCGGAACTTTTCGCCAGTAACAATCAAGTAGTTGTTATCCTTGTCATTAATTATCGGCTTCACGGTTTCCACATTGTTTACCACCACATTCTTCAAATCCACATTGGTTCCCTGGAATGGATTAATCACCAACTGCTCTTTCGCCACCTCAAAGTTGATAGGCAACAGTCCGTCTGCCTTCTTCAGCCTAAAGCTCACATTGAGCAACCATTCACAATGCTTACAGGTTTCTCCATAATCGAGCTGAACTGTTACCGTCTGCTGTGGAGCAACGTTCAAGTTATCTACCCTACCCGTCTTCTCTACTTTTCCGTTGTGTATCAACTGCCAACCCATGTAATAGTCAGAAAGATCCCGGAAGAAATTTTCGTTATACACGCTGATGATGCCCTTGTCGGCATCCACCATTTTTGCCCAGATATTCTGGTAGTAGTAGCCCACCTCATACATGTGAGGGTTAGGCACACGGTCAGGACTAATCAAGCCATTGTCACAGAAATTCTGGTCACTGGCATCAAACTTATTGAAGTCTCCACCGTAAGCATATATCATCTTGCCATTCTTTTCCCAACGGATAGACTGATCTACAAAGTCCCAGATAAAGCCACCCTGGTATTTCGGATACTTACGGATAATGTCCCAATACTCTTTGAATCCGCCTTCTGAGTTACCCATTGCATGAGCATATTCGCACTGTATGAGTGGCTTGGTCTTTGAAGGGTCCTCACTGTATTTAATAGCACTTTCAGGTGTCATGTACATAGGGCAATGAATATCAGTTTTGCCTCCATAGCCGGCACGTTCATACTGAACAGGTCGAGTTTTGTCCTCAGCCTTGATCCAGTCATAGGCAGCTTCAAAGTTGGCACCATAACCAGCTTCGTTACCCAACGACCAAAAAATGATGCTTGGATGGTTGTAGTTGCGTTGCACATTGCGCTGATTACGTTGCATATGTGCCAATTTGTAGTCATCACGGATGGCCAAAGTCTCCTTACCATAGCCCATTCCATGTGATTCGATATTGGCTTCGGCCACCATATAGATACCATATTGATCGCACAGATCATACCAATAAGGATCATCTGGATAATGACAAGTCCTTACACCGTTGATGTTGAATTTCTTCATAATCTGGATATCCTGAATCATACGTTCGCGAGACATCACATAGCCTCCATCCGGGTCCAGCTCATGACGATCGGCTCCCTTAAAGAGAACAGGCTGTCCATTCACTAACACTTGAGCGTCCTTGATTTCTATCTTACGGAAACCAACCTTTACAGGGATTACCTCTACCACATTGGCGTCATTCTTCAATGTAGCCTTCAATGTATATAAATAAGGAGTCTCAGCCGTCCACTTATTAGGATTAGCCACATCAAAAGTAACAATGGTTTGGGGAGCAGCTTTAACACTCTGACTGGCCACTTCTTTACCCGTGGCATCCAACAAAGCCAGATCAATAGTACCACCACCTTTGGTTGTCAACTTCACGTCCAATTTACCATCCTTATATTGCGCATCCAAATCAGGAGTAACACGTATATCACTGATTTGCTGTTTGCTGCGAGCATACATATATGTATCACGTGCCACACCGCAATAGCGGAAGAAATCCTGATCCTCAAGATAGGTTCCATCGCACCAACGGAACACTTGGAATGCAATCAGATTCTTCTTTCCTGGCTTCACGAATGATGTCAGGTCGAACTCGGCCTCCAACTTGCTATCCTCACTATAACCGACAAAGCGACCGTTTACCCACAGGTAGATGTTGGATGTTACCGAACCGAAATGAACAATAATCTGCTTGCCGTTCCATGAAGCGGGAACGGTTATTTCTTTTCGATACGAGCCTACATGATTATCTTTGATGGGAAACTCAGGCGGATTGTTCTTAAACTGGTTCTTCCACGCATAGCCAATATTCACATATAATGGGTCGCCATAGCCGTTCAACTCCCACATACCAGGCACAGGCATCGTATCCCATCCGCCATCGTTATAGTCTGTCTTCCAGAAATCAGCGGGTCTGGCATCAGCATCTTTCACCCAATTAAATTTCCAAGTTCCATGCAAGGTCATGTAGTTGGTAGCCTGCTCTTTCTCGCCCTTCGCGGCCTTGTCGTTCTCGAAAGCAAAGAAACTGGAATGCATCGGCAAACGGTTTACCTCGTTCACCCTGGGGTCTTTCCATTCGTTGCTCTGCGCTTTGGCACCCAATGCCATCAGTACCAACAAACCAATTAGCAAATGTCTTTTCATAGTATCTATTTTTTTAATTATACTTTTCTAATCTACAAATTTACACTTTTCGCAGGAAATAAACTACCTTTGCAAAAGAAAATCTTTACCATCATGGCAGGAATTTACATACATGTGCCTTTTTGCAAAACACGTTGCGCTTATTGCGACTTCTACTCCACCACACTTTCGGAGCTGAAATCTCATTATCTCGAGGCGCTTTGCCATGAACTGGCCATGCGTCATAACTACTTGCATAATGAGCCGATTAACACCCTCTACTTTGGTGGAGGTACCCCTTCACAACTATCAGAGTCAGACTTCAAGAAAATCTTTGCTTGCATAGAAAAAGAATATGGCTTGGAAGCTTGTCGGGAAATCACCTTAGAGGCTAACCCGGATGACCTCACTAAAGATTATGTTGAGATGCTCACTACACTTCCCTTCAACCGCATCAGCCTGGGCATCCAGACTTTCCACGAGCCCACCCTGCGACTAATCGGGCGTCGACACTCAGCCATACAAGCCATCGAGGCGGTGCATCGTTGCCAGCAACAAGGGTTTACCAACATCAGCATAGACTTAATCTATGGTTTACCAGGAGAAACACCCAAGTTATGGAAGGAAGATTTGCAAAAGGCCTTTTCTTTGAATGTACAACATATTTCTTGCTATCACCTTACTTACGAGCAAGGCACGAGATTGTGGAAAATGCTACAAAATCATGAGATTGCAGAGGTAGATGAAGATACCAGCGTAGAACTTTTCCGCATTTTATGTCAGGAAATGCACAAAGCCGGCTATGAACATTATGAAATATCCAACTTTGCCATTCCTGGATATCGTTCTCGTCATAACAGTGCCTATTGGCACGAAGTGCCATACTTGGGTGCAGGTCCTGGAGCCCATTCTTTTGATGGCAAAAGCCGTGAGTGGAATGTCGCTTCGCTGCCCACCTATATCGAGGCCCTGGAAGCAGGTCGGCGCGACTTTGAACGAGAAACGCTCGACAAAGACACCCAATACAACGAGTTCATCATGACACGCCTCCGCACATGCGAGGGCTTTAGCCTAAAAACCCTCCAACAACGCTTTGGCACCACCTACCACGACTATTGCCTCTTGTTGGCCACTCCCTATATGAAGCGAGGTTGGCTCCTACAAAAAGACGACACCCTCCAGCTATCGCCAGAAGGCATCTTCGTATCCGATGATATCATCAGTGATTTAATGAAAGTGTGATAAAAACAACCTTCACCCTTCACCTTTACTTAAAAGAGTATGAAACTGAATGCTTATTGAGGTGAAGGTAGAGGTGAAGGGTGAAGGTAGCATCCTTTTGGTGATATGTTGCTTAATTAGGCGTTTTTTTCTGCCTAGTTAGGAAATTTTTTCTGCCTAGTTAGGAAAAAATATTTTCCTAGTTAGGGCGCAAAAAAACGAGATACGTTCTCGTTGCCTTTGAGAACCGTTCTCGTCGCTTGCGAGATACGTTCTCGTCTTGAAATTCTCTAGAGAATTTTGTGGTTTACTACTAGTAAGCGGTGGGTTTACTACTAGTAAACCGCCCTTTTACTTCCCTTAAGCAAAAAGCCCGATTACTTTAAGAAAACCCCTTAGTTACTTAAAGCAAATGACCAACTATCTTTAAGTAAAAAAAAGTATTATTATTATGCATCCCAAAAGTCCGCTTTTTGGGTCTAAAATTTGGAAGTGATTAATTTTTTTTATATCTTTGTGTCCCTTTTTGCGGGAAATTTAATTTTTTTTAATAATTTATGAGAAACACAAGAAGGGTTATGACTCCCCAAAAGTCAAACGAGCAAGTACTGGCACTAAACAAAGTTCAACAGAAAGCTGTTATGTTCCAACGTTACATGAAAGACCGCTATGCCTTGAGGCTAAACATGCTGACAGGCAAGGTGGAGTATGATGACAGAATCTCGACTGGTTTGGGATTCCGTAAGATTGATGACCGCAGGCTCAACACGATGGTGATAGATGCCCAACTGAGCGGTATTGATGTGAATGACAGGGATATGAAGAGGTATATCCATTCGATGGATGTGCCTGAATTTAACCCTGTGGATAACTACCTGGATAAGGTGAAAGGCAAGTGGGATGGCAAAGACCGCATTGGCGAGCTGGCCAACAGGATCCATACGGACAACGCCAATTGGCCTCGTTGGTTCGCCATTTGGCTGAGGGGGATGGTGGCTCAATGGAAAGGCATGAGTCAGCAATATGGCAATAGTGTGGCACCTATTATTATTGGCAAACAAGGTTGGCACAAGTCAACTTTCTGCCGTCAACTTTTGCCACCAGAGCTGAGCTTTGGCTATACCGACCAACTGAACTTTGGCAGTAAGCACGACATTGACCTGACCATCAAGCACTACTTGCTGGTGAATGTGGATGAGTTTGACCAACTTACCAAACGAGTGCAGGACGGCTATCTGAAGAACCTGTTACAACGCACTGACAGTAAGACACGTAGGCTCTTTACAGACGATGTGGATGAAGCTCGTAGATATGCCTCTTTCATTGGTACCAGCAATGTATCCGACTTGCTGACTGACCCAACAGGAAGCAGACGATTCCTTTGCATGGAACTTTCAGGACCTATTGATACCGAAACACCTATTGACTATGATCAGCTATATGCCCAGATTTTGCAAGAACTCGAAGAAGGCAAGCCTTATTGGTTTTCCGATGAAGAGGTGCAGAAAATCATGGCCTCCAACAAGACATTCATGCAAATGAAGTTGACTGAGCAAATCTTTAGAGAGTATTTCCGTTACCCAGAGAATGAGAAAGAAGGCGAATGGCTTCTGGCTACTGAAATCTTCCAAGAAGTGAAGGCAAAAAGAGGAAACCTTAATATGTCTGTGGAACAATTTGGTAAGTACCTCACCAGCTTGAAGATATTCCCTTACAAACACTCTAAGCGAGGCAATATGTATAAAGTAGTGCTTGCTGCATAAGCAAGCTTGCACCTTCACCCTTCACCCCAACATTCACCTTAATAAGCAAACAATATCAAGGTGTTTTAAGAAAAAGGTGAAGGGTGAAGGTAGATTTGCTATTCTTTGTAAAATATTAGCAAAAACACATGGTACACAAAATTGTGGTCCACAAACTTGTGTACCAATATTATTTTGTTTATATTTGCACCCAGATAAAGGAAGCAACTATGGAAAAAGCATTTGTATATGGTATGTCTGTAGAGGGTGAAAACTTCACAGACAGGGTGAAAGAAACCAAGCGGTTGAAAATGGATTTCGAGAACGGCATCAACGTGATTCTGGTCTCTCCCCGTCGAATCGGCAAAAGCTCTATCGTACGCAAGGTCATGAAAGAAATCACCCATCCGAAGATAAAGACGGTATTCATGGACATCTACGATTGTAAGAGCGAATATGATTTCTACAACCGTTTTGCTTCTGAGGTGTTGAAACAAACAGCCACCAAGTCAGAGCAAGTCATTGAGAACATCAAGAAGTTCTTGGTAAGACTGACTCCCAAAATTGCTTTTACGCCAGAGCCCATGTCGGAGTATTCATTCTCATTGGGCATTACCCCACAGAATTATAAGCCCGAAGAGATACTTCAATTACCTGAGTTGATAGGCAAAGCTCAGGATGTGCATATCGTGGTGTGCATTGATGAATTCCAGCAAGTAGGCGAGATGCCTGACTCACTGACGATTCAGAAGCGCCTACGTGGAGTATGGCAACATCAGCGAAACGTATCTTATTGTCTTTTTGGCAGTAAGAAACACCTGATGACCAAACTGTTCCAACATCGCAAGATGCCTTTCTTCCAGTTTGGCGAGATGATGTATCTAGATAAAATCCCAACAACCGATTGGGTAACATTTATCTGCTCCAGATTCGAGAGTCAGGGCAAACAAATATCAGAAGATCTGGCCCAACGAATCTGTGAAACGGTAGAGGGCAACTCATCATACGTACAGCAGTTAGCCTGGAACGTATTGGCAGAGACCGAAAAGACAACCACAGAAGAGGACTTCAAACGTGGTGTAGATGCATTGTTGGCACAATGCTCAGCCCTCTTTGAAGAGCAGGTAAAGGGTCTTACGGGATATCAGATGAACTTCTTGCGCGCTTTAAACGATGGTGTAACCTCTGATTTTGGCAGCAAAGCCATACTTGAAAACTATAATCTGGGAAGCAAGTCAAATGTATCTCGCATCAAGACTGCCTTGCAGGACAAAGAGATGATAGATTTTGACAATGACAAAGTTTATATAGAAGACCCTGTCTTTAAGATTTGGTTTAAACGCAACGTAAAGTGATGACCAATCATCAGGTTGCCATATTGCAAACAAAGACATAAATTACAAGCACCTTCACCCTTCACCCCAACATTCACCTTAATAAGCACACACTTTCATGCTCTTTTAAGAAAAAGGTGAAGGGTGAAGGTAGATTTGCAATCCTTTGTAAAATAATAATCAAAGACTACGAAAAAAGTCGTAACGAAAAAAGTCGTAATGCAGAAAGGCCTTTTATAATCAGCATTATCGTGCTTTTTATTCATAAAAAAAACAAGCAAAATTACATGGTACACAAAATTGTTATCCACAAACTTGTGTACCATTGTTTTTTTATATACCTTTGCTTTTGAAGGGTGCAAATCCTTCAAGACATTGTGGATTAATTATTAAGCATTCGCTATTATTTCGCGTTCAGCCAAGAAAGCCTAGGAAACTTCAATTGGAATAACAAGCACGAGATAATAAGTGACAGGTGAGCCATAATTGGCCTCTGTTATATGGATATAGCGATGCACACGTATAGCGTGGTGCATTCTTGTTCATATACAGGGGTTCCAAGTTCCTAGGCTTCGCCTCTTGCTGGACGCAAAAGAGAAGGCATCACGCTTCTTTTTATGCGTTTACGTGATTGGTAGTTGATGCAAAGACTTAAACTATCAATTGCGTATGAGTAATCAAACATTCAAAAATGCTAAGGATGCAAAGTATGATGAATATTACACACAATATTATGATATTGAGCGTGAAATAGAAGCATATTTAGACTTCAATCCAGACATCTTCCGTGGAAAAACAGTATTGCTGCCTTGTGATGATCCTGAATGGAGTAACTTTACCCGCTATTTTGCACAGAACTTTGAGCTTTTGGGTCTAAAAAAACTTATTAGTACAAGCTATGCACCAGAGAGCAAAAAGTACAAAGGAGCATACCAACTTTCGTGGCTTGAAACTGAGTCGCCAAAATTTGATAAGAGTAAGACAAATACTCATGGTAAAATATTCGTATTGACTGATGATGTGTCAGGTGACGGACGAATAGACCTTGACGACTTGCAGTGGGACTATCTTGAAGACGATGGAGATTTCCGTAGTGATGAAGTAACACAGCTACGCGATGAAGCTGATATTATTGTTACCAATCCGCCCTTTTCTCTTTATCGTGAATTCTTTGCCTGGATTATGGAGGCCGAAAAGAAGTTCATTCTTATAGCAAATAAGAACTGTCCAACTTATAAAGGAATATTTGAACTTGTCAAAGATAATAAAATATGGGTAGGCGTTCAGCCAATGGGTGTTGATATGTTATTTGATGTAACAAAGGAAAGAGCCGAATACCTATTGAATAATGAGAAAGAAGGTAGTAAGTATAGAATTGTCAACAATGTGGTAAAAGCCCGTAGCACTTCATGTTGGTTCACAAATATAGAACATGGGAAAAGACATCAGCCATTGCAACTAATGACAATGGAGGATAATCGACGCTTTAATAAACATAAAGATTGGGAAACGAAGCGAGCCTATTATATGATTGACAATTATGATGCACTCGAAGTCCCTTTTGTCGATTCAATACCTTCAGATTATGATGGAAAAATGGCAGTACCCATTACTTTTTTAGACAAATACTGTCCAGAACAATTTGAGATCGTAGGAATTTCAAAGACGTGGTATGGACAGGCCTGTAAAACATACCCCAAGCAGATACAAGTTGACAAAACTGGCAAGAAATCAGTTGTGTCAAAACTAAACGACGCAGGGGCCATTATTGTTGAAGTACCACCGACTAATGAGACTTACTATGTAATAGAGAATACTTACTATATCGCAACATCTCCAAGAATAATAATCCGTAAAAAGCAATAGAATATGGAAGCAAAACCGGAATTTTATACTGTTAAACAACTCTGTGATGGCTTTATATGGAGCCAGGAAGAACATAAAGGCTTGAATGGTCTTGGTGGAAAATTGATCATTCAACCAGAGTATCAACGTAATTTCCTATATGCAAATAATGACAGCGCGTTGGAGATAGCCGTTATTGAATCCATTAGAAATGGTTATCCGCTTGGTGTCCTCTATTTTAATCAAATTGAAGGGGACATGATGGAAGTCTTGGACGGACAGCAACGTGTGACAAGTTTGGGGCGTTTTCTTGCAGACAAATTCTCAATCATGCTCGATGGAAGACCATATAAGTTCAGTAAACTCCCAAAAGAGATACGTGAGCAGATTGAAAATACAAAGCTGATGGCATACATCTGTACGAAAGGCACCGAGTATGAGGTAATGAAGTGGTTTACGATAATCAACATGGGCGGTATTAAAATCAATAAGCAGGAAGAACGGAACGCTTCCTACTATGGCTCATTTGTAACACTGGCTAAACAAGTGTTCAGTAACAAAAAGAACTCAAATGTTTCGATGTGGCAACGTTATATAAAAGGAGCTGTAGACCGTCAGGAGATACTTGAACGCGCACTTGACTGGGTAAGTCACGGAGCAATAGATGACTATATGCAAGAACATCGCCATGACACGAATATTGATGAGCTGAAAGACCACTTTAACGATATAATTAACTGGATAAAAGGAACTTTCGATGATGTCAATTCTGATATGTGTGGATTAAAATGGGGTGAATTGTATGACCAATACCATAAGAAAAACTATGACCATGCAAAACTAAATGCAAAAGTACGTGAATTAAGAGCTGATGATCGAATTACTGCTCAACGTAATATCTACGAATACGTTCTTGGTGGCTGTGAGGATGATACATTATTAAATATCCGTGTATTCGATAAGACTCAGAAGACATTGTTTTATGAACGCCAAACCAAAGAAGCAAAGGAAAAACATATCAGTAATTGCCCCGACTGTGTCTTGGAGGGAAAAGCAAATTCCCAGAAGATTTGGGAGTTTAAGGAAATGGAAGCTGATCACATTAAGGCATGGAGTAAAGGTGGCCCAACAGACTTAGAAAACGGCCAAATGCTTTGCATACGACATAACAGGCTAAAAGGAAACAAGTAAAACTAACAATCATAAATCATGCAATTATCTAAAATTAAGGAGATTTCTCCAAGAACTTATTGGCATAACGAAGCAACAGATTTCACGCCTTGGTTGGCAGAAGAAGAGAACTTATCTCAACTAAGCGAAGTCATCTATCTTGATTTGGAACTGGTCTCCAGAGAAGAAAGAATGGATGGAGGGCGTGCTGACTTGTTATGTGTTGATACTGGTACGGGTAAGAATGTCATCATAGAAAATCAACTTGATAAAACAGACCCCGACCATCTTGGTCGTATTTTGTCCTATGCAGCTGCCCTAAATGCTAACACCATCATTTGGATTGCTACAGAATTTGATGAACAATATCGTGCCACTATAGATTGGTTGAATGGAGTAACTGATGAGGATTTCAATTTCTTTGGCATTGAAATACATCTGCTTCAAATTGGTGATTCTGATTATGCTCCACAATTTAAGGTTGTAGCAAAGCCTAATGGTTGGCAGAAGCAAGTAAAAGCATCATCGAAACAAGAGGCTGGTGAACTGACAGAAACAAAGAAGGCGCAATTGGATTATTGGCAACGATTCTCGGAATTCATGTCCCAAAACCGTTCACATTTATTTAAGACGCAGTCTCCTTTACCTCAACATTGGATGAATATTGCTATTGGGCGTGCAGGTTTTTATCTTTCCTTGACTGTAAACTCAAGAGAGAACAAGAATACAATCCAACTATGGATTAACACCAACAATCCAAAAGAAACCTTTGATAAAATGTTGGCTAACCATAAAGATGACTCTTTAACAGCCATCTCTCCAGAGATAGAATGGCAAAGGCTTGACAATCGTAAACAATGTACGATATCTTTATCAAAGCCTTTCTCTTTTACAGATAAAGCAACAGAACAAGAACAGTTTAGATGGTTTAAGGAAGTTACAGAAAAGTATGTAACTTTCTTCAAACCAATCATAAAGAATCTATAGTTTGTTTATAAAGGTGACAGGGATAAAACAAAAAGATGCAGGACTTTTACGGCCCTGCATCTTTATTATATTCAGTTTAAAGCTACAATGTAAGAATGTCTGATGACTTCCTCGAAATCTTTGCCGTCAATTTTAAGTCCATCCCAGACATCGGTGATATCTGGGAAGGTTGCTATTAATAGATCCTCGTCGTGAGGGTCACAGTCACATTGCCAGCCTACAAAATCAGAGCGCCTTCTATCGCGAGGCAATATCTTGACTTTTACAGGTCTCACTTCTGTGAGAATTCCGTAAAAAGTGTCAGTGGGAGGATAGTAAAAAGCTAAGTTGAGACCTACCTCCTCCACATGATAACGAAATACCTCACGTGACACTAAGGATCGAGCTTCAGATTTGTGCTGCTCGTCAAAGCCCATTTGATCTTCATAAATATGCTCGCCTTTGCCATAAAAATCCTTTATGGCTATTTTTCTTTTAATTTCGTTTGTCATTTTTTCTTAAGTTTGTTTTTAAAGGGTACATACTAATCTCCTGTTACAGGGAAAGAGAACAACAAATTGTTTCTCGTTTACAAACTTATATCATTTAATGAATCTGGACAAATATATTACTATAAATTACCAGAATCGTAATTATACATATAAACAATAAAGACAAATCACAAACATTTTTGTAACTTTGTGTACTAACTAAAACATTACATCTATGAAGTCAGAGGAAAAGAACAACGAAGTTGATTTTAACGAAATGCACATTACCTTTGAGGTGGAAAAAGAGGTGGTAGAGAAGGTAAGGAATGGTCAAATAACTTTTGCCAGTTTGGACGTTACAGAGGAAAACCAAAACTTGATATTAGAGGGTATTGAAGGAGGATTGGTGTTGAACACTAAGAAACTGCCTACCAAATATTATGGATGCTATTTCTATAATAGAGGCAGATTTCCATATTTCATTAAGAAATCTCTTAATTTCATCATCTTTGATAGTGGTGATGATGATTGCCTAACTCGCATTATTGGCGTTCATCAAGAGCCTGGCACTCGCTTCAACTACAAAGGTGCAGGCGAGCCAATCGAAGAAAACCCAAAAGGTGATAGCTGTGTTTGGAAGGTTACATTTGAGATAATGACTTTGCCTGAAGAAACAAAAACATATCTGCTGCGATGGAACCCTGCTATCAGCTCTTTTAAGGAAGAGGATTTTAAGGAATGTGTGAAGAGAGAGAATCATGGTATGTTCCGCTTGAATTGGAGCATCTACGAGTGGGAAGAGGCTCGAAAGGGCGACTTGTTCTTTATGATGCGTGTGGGTGATGACAAGCCAGGCATCGTCTTCGCAGGACAATTCATATCTGACCCTTACCCTGCAGACGACTGGGCGGGGACAACAAAACGCAGGATGTACGTGGATATGATCTGCACAAACCATATAGAGCTAGGCGCTGCGCCTCATATTACTCTTGAGAAACTGCAAAAAGAGATTCCTGCAATCAATTGGGGAAAAGGTCATTCAGGGGAACTGCTCTCAAAAGAAGTAGCCGATAAGCTGGATGCTCTTTGTAGTGAAGAATAGCAAACTGTAGTGTTTTTCTCCTTCTATCACAAATATTATTCACTATTTTTGTGAATTAATATTTTTGTTATTATCTTTGCACCGATGAACGATGATTCATTCAAAAATGTCAGAACTATGGAATTAGAATTTGAAAAAGATTATTTAGAGGAACTATACGAGAAAGGGAGATGTAAAAACAAGAAGTATAGATTCCAACAATCAGTGGTAAGGAAATATCGTACAAGGATAGATACGCTGAAAGGTGCCACCTGAATAGAAGATCTATTTGTGTTTAACTCTCTGAACTTTGAAGCCTTGGAGAACGGTTATTATTCTATAAGAATAGACATCCATTACAGGTTAGAATTCAAGGTAAGAACCGAAGGCTCTGATAGAGTTTTAAGCATATGTACGATAACAGACATTTACGAATCATTACGCATAAGGAGGCCTAATTATGGAAACAAGAAAACCGACACATCCTGGAGTTATACTGAAAGAAGAACTCGAAAGTAGAGGAATCAAGCAGAAGCAATTTGCAAAATTGCTAAACATGCCATATACTGAACTGAACGAGATACTGAATGCCAAAAGACCGGTATCCACTGATTTTGCATTAATGATGGAGGCATCACTGGGTATTAACCCTGAGCTTCTAATCAATATGCAGAACAATTACAATATGGAGATGGCTCGCCAAAAGCCATCATTAATAGAGAGACTGAATGCTATCAGAAAAGCATGTGCCGCTGTGCTATAGTGATATCTCTACTCCAATAATTTTGTAATTTGTGGCACAATATCGGTTTTGCGAGAAAGGTTGCGAGGTGAATAGGTAACACCCTCACGGATGGACAGACCTACAGTAGCTTCTGCAACTCTTTGGGCATCCTCTCCATAATAAATAAAATAGGAACCTCGCTTCACAAAGGGTTTCTTAGTATTGTTAAAGTCAGGGTTGGGAATCATCACATCAATCAAGCCAAAGAGCATCTGGTTACCTTTTTGTGCCATCACCTCTGGCATCACAGCCAGCATTCGATTGATCATATCCTCAACTTGGTTTTGCATGACGGTGATGTTGCCTATGCCATAGAGATGGTTATCCACTTCGTAGTCCTTATAGTCTGACAAAAAAATCTCGGTATCGGTCATGCCGTCATAATTATATGAGGCTTCTATCATAGCTTTGCTGATACCTGCCATTTGATCAAGTAACCCCAGTTGAGTGGCAAGGGCCTCCCAAGCAATAGAGTCGGCCTTAATCGTGTTGGATTTAGACAAGTTATGGGTATCGGAAACGATGCCTGCCAATATTATTTTAGCAGCCTCATCATCAATGGGAACACCCAGTAGTTTGTAACAATCATATACGATAGTATTGGTAGATCCCACCATCTCACGACGCACAAGAGGCACATCAGCATCCAGTATATCACCATCGGTATGGTGGTCAATCTTCTGAAGGATAATGGCTTCCTTGGCACCATCTACACATTGCGGATATTCAGAATGGTCAGTAATAATAAGGCGAGTGCCTGGTTGTACAGAAGTTTTCAGCTCTGGCAACGCAAAGCCCAGTCGCTGAGCAATATATTGCGTTTCCCGATTGATAGGACTCGAAACCTTAGCCACACAATTATAGCCTAATGAGCGCATCAGTTTGGCATATGCCAAGGCAGAGGTAACGGCATCTACATCTGGGGTTTTATGACCATAGACATAGCAAGTGTCCTCTCCCCAATCGAGCTGTGCCAGCTTAGCACGAAAATCAGAAGCAGCATCCGTCTTGGGACGGCAAGCCGCAAAAACTGCCAAGCAAACCAACATTATGCTGGCATATATCCCTACCTTTTTACACATAAAAGTCATCATTTCTTACACTTTAAACTTCATTGTTAGTTTGCAAATATAATGAATATTTTCAAAATTCATAGTAAAAGCTTTTGTTCTGACACTTTCTTTCATTATTTTTGCATTCTATATTCACAAAAAAAGAACAAATAACAAGGATGGAAAACAAATTTATAACGGTTGCCTACAAACTCTATACCATTGAGGATGGCGACAGAGATTTTGCAGAAGAGGCTACCGCAGAGAAGCCTTTTGAGTTTATTTCAGGACTGGGTCTTACCTTGCCCGTATTTGAGGAGAAGGTGAAGGACTTGAAGACTGGTGAAACTTTCGACTTTATCATTAACAAGGAAGATGCTTACGGTATCTATGATGAGCGCCAGGTTGTGGCTCTGCCTAAAAAGACGTTCGAGATTGACGGCAAGTTTGACAGCGAGCATATCGTTGAGGGTGCCATCATTCCTTTGATGAATGCGGAAGGTCAGCATTTCAACGCCAGCGTAAGTAGCATTACCGATACAGAAGTGACGGTTGACCTAAACCATCCATTAGCTGGTTGCGACCTGCATTTCACGGGCTCCATCATTGAAACACGTCCTGCTACCAACGAAGAGTTGGCTGCAATGGCGAAGGTGATGAGTGGCGAAGGTGGTTGTGGAGGCAACTGTGGAGGATGCGCTGGCTGCAGTGATGGTGGTTGCGGCGAAGGCGGATGTGGTGAAGGATGCAACTGCCAATAAAAGATAAACAGCTATGTCTAACTCTTTTGGCCACCTATTCAAACTGACCACCTTTGGTGAATCGCATGGCGTTGGCATAGGAGGTGTAGTGGATGGCATGCCAGCTGGCATTGGCATCGACTTGGATTTCATTCAACGGGAGCTGGCCCGCAGGAAACCAGGACAATCAGCGCTGACTACATCGCGTCAGGAAGCTGATGAAGTGGAACTGCTTTCTGGCGTGTTCGAGGGGAAATCTACAGGCACTCCCATAGGTTTTTTGGTTCATAACACCAACCAGCATAGCAACGATTATGACAACTTGCGTGAGGTATTTCGTCCTTCACATGCCGACTTTACCTATCAAATGAAATATGGCATTCGTGACCATCGGGGTGGAGGACGCTCATCAGCTCGCGAAACCATTGCCCGTGTGGTGGGTGGCGCTTTGGCCAAGTTAGCGCTCAAGCAACTGGGTATCAGCATCACGGCTTATACCCAACAAGTGGGTAACATCTATTTGGAAAAGAGTTATACAAGCTACGACTTCAGTTTGATAGAGCAGACTCCTGTGCGATGCCCAGACCTTGCAAAAGCGCAAGAAATGGAGGATTTGATTAAGGAGGTGAAAGCGGAAGGAGATTCCATTGGCGGCGCAATCAGATGCGTGGTACAAGGTTGTCCTGTAGGCTTGGGAGAGCCAGTGTTTGGCAAGCTCCATGCGGCTTTGGCAAGTGCCATGATGAGTATCAATGCCGCCAAAGGATTTGAATATGGCGAGGGGTTTGGTGGCATGAACATGCGTGGCTCAGAGCAGAATGACATCTTCTATAATAAAGAAGGTATCATCAGTACCAAGACAAACCATTCGGGAGGCATACAGGGCGGTATCAGCAACGGACAGGACATCTATTTCCGTGTAGCTTTCAAACCTGTGGCCACCTTGCTAACTGAACAACCAACGGTAAACGTGAATGGAGAGGATGCTATAGTGAAAGCCCGTGGCCGACACGACCCCTGTGTTTTGCCAAGAGCCGTACCAATTGTAGAGGCAATGACCGCTATGACTATCCTCGACTATTACTTACTCAACAAAACAACCAAGCTATGATTAAACAATACATCCAAGACAATGAACAGCGCATGATTGATGAACTGTTCAGCTTGATACGCATCCCCAGCATTAGTTCAGAATCGGCACACAAAAACGATATGATTCGTTGTGCCGAGCGTTGGAAAGAGCTATTATTGGCAGCTGGTGCCGACAAGGCAGAGGTGATGCCATCTGATGGCAACCCAATGGTATATGCCGAGAAGATAGTGGATCCGAAGGCAAAGACCATTTTGATATACGGACATTACGATGTAATGCCTGTTGAACCTCTGGAATTATGGAAAACCGACCCATTTGAGCCTGTTATCAAAGATGATATTATCTGGGCTCGTGGTGCCGACGATGACAAGGGACAGAGTTTCATTCAGGCCAAGGCTTTTGAGTATGTAGTAAAGCATAACCTATTGAGAAACAACGTAAAATTCATCCTTGAAGGCGAAGAGGAGATTGGTTCGATGAGTTTAGAACCTTTCTGCGAGAAGCACAAGGAACTGCTCAAAGCTGACATCATATTGGTATCTGATACCTCAATGTTAGGCAAAGACCTTCCCTCTCTGACTACTGGTCTGCGTGGTTTATCTTATTGGCAAGTAGAAGTAACTGGCCCAAATCGCGACCTGCACAGTGGTCATTTCGGGGGTGCCGTTGCTAATCCGATCAATGTGCTATGTAAACTAATTGCACAGATGACGGATGCTGACGGGCGCATTACCATACCCCACTTCTATGATGATGTTGAGGAAGTGCCGGCGGAGGAGCGTGAAATGATTGCCCACATCCCATTTGACCTGGAGAAATACAAAAAAGCCATCGACGTGGAAGAGGTATGTGGCGAAAAGGGCTATAGTACACTGGAGCGAAACAGTTGCCGACCTTCGTTTGACGTATGTGGCATCTGGGGTGGCTATACTGGCGAAGGAGCTAAGACCGTGATTCCTAGCAAGGCCTACGCCAAAATCTCTACTCGCCTGGTTCCTCATCAGGACAATGAAAAGATTGGACAGTTGATGATGGATTATCTTCAAGCGATAGCGCCAAAAAGCGTGAAGGTGAAGGTGGACTACCTACATGGAGGCGAAAGTTATGTATGCCCCATCTCATTACCAGCTTACAAGGCAGCCGAGAAGGGCTTCGAAAAAGCGTTTGGCAAAAAACCGTTAGCTGTTCGTCGTGGAGGTAGCATTCCTATCATTGCCACCTTCGAAAAGGTACTGGGCATCAAAACAGTACTCATGGGATTCGGCTTGGAGAGCAACGCCATCCATTCTCCAAACGAGAATTTTCCTCTGGAGATTTTCCGCAAGGGTATCGAAGCGGTAGTGGAGTTCCATCAGAACTTCTAAACAAGCCTTGATATAATACTGAATTGTCATAAAAAGGAAGGGCACTCCAGAAAAGTGTCTTTCCTCTTTTTCTTTATTGCTTTACTTGAAAAGGCAAACGGAAAGTGCAACCCGATTTCCATTCTGAGCAACCATAAGCGGTATTGCCCTTAATGATGCGGCCTTTGCCACAAACGGGACAGGGTTGACCGATGATGCTATCGTTAGGAGTTTTGATCTTGGACGATCTTTCTTTTCGTAACTCAGGTGTCTTTGCAGGTTTAGATGCCTTCTTCTTTTTCTTCTCTTCCTCTGGATTGACCACTGTTATGCGACGATTTGAATTATCAGAAAGAACGGCATTCACAATCTCTGTCACCATCTGCTTGAGTTCATCAAGGAATTGTCCTGCCTGATAGTTCTTCTTCTCTATCTCACGCAATTTCTTCTCCCACAAACCCGTCAGTTCTGCACTCTTAAGCAGATCCTCACGAATTAGTCCTATCAATTCAATGCCTGTAGGAGTCGCTACTAGGTTTTTTCGTTCTTTACGGATATAGTGGCGCTTAAACAATGTTTCTATAATAGCAGCTCGCGTAGAAGGACGTCCAATACCATTCTCTTTCAAGGCATCTCGCAATTCGTCGTTATCCACCAGCTTACCAGCAGTTTCCATAGCACGGAGTAAGGTAGCTTCCGTATAAGGACGAGGAGGTTGCGTCCATTTCTCTTGTAGTTCGGGAAGATGGGGGCCCTGCTCGCCCTTCTTAAATTGAGAATTGAGAATTGAGAATTGAGAATTATCCCCTGCGGATGGAGGGTTATTGCCCTCTGTATCATCATTGTCAATCTTCATTTTCCCATTTTCAAATTGTTCAAACACCACACGCCATCCAGGGTCAAGCACTTGTTTCCCGCTGGTTTTGAAGGGAATATCCTCCACCTTACCTTCAATGGTAGTAGTGCTGATTTTGCATTCTGGATAGAACACAGCAATGAAATGCTTGGCCACGAGGTCGAATACTTTCTTCTCTTGATCAGTAAGGTTTACAGGTGCTTGTCCTGTTGGAATAATGGCATGGTGATCTGTCACTTTAGAGTTATCAAATACCTTCTTACTCTTTGGTAAAGATTTCCCTTGCAACGGTGTAGTTAAGGTTTCATAACCCTTCAAACCTCTAAGGATATTGGAGCACTTAGGATAGATATCATCACTTAGGAAAGTGGTATCCACACGTGGATAAGTGGTTACCTTCTTCTCATAGAGGCTCTGGATGAGCTTCAATGTATCATCGGCACTGAAACCAAACTTCTTATTACAATCCACTTGTAAGGAAGTCAAATCATACAAACGAGGAGGGTATTCCTTCCCTGGCTTTTTCGTCACATCTGTCACCACAAAAGGCAAATCCTTGATGCGCTCAACTAACGCCAAGCCAGCTGCTTCATTAGCAATAGGGTCCATACCAGGATTATCTATCTTAGATAGGTCAATAGCCTCATCCTCTTTCTTATTCTTTTCCACCTCTGCAATCAACTCTTCATCACTTTTCTTAACGATTGCATTGAAAAGCACATCCCGATAGGTGGTCTTCAGCTCCCAATACTGTTTGGGAACGAAATTCTCGATTTCCTGCTGACGATTCACAATCAATGCCAAAGTGGGAGTTTGTACGCGCCCGATGCTCAGCACCTGTCTGTTCTGTCCGTATTTAATAGTATAGAGACGAGTAGCGTTCATGCCTAAAAGCCAATCGCCAATGGCCCGACTCAAGCCTGCTTCATAGAGCGATTGATAGTCGGATGCTTCATGCAAGTGTTGGAAACCCTCACGAATAGATTCTTCTGTCAGTGACGATATCCATAGTCGCTTGACAGGGCACTTGGCACCTGCCTTCTGCATCACCCAACGTTGTATCAGCTCACCTTCCTGACCTGCATCACCACAGTTGATGATCATATCAGCCTTCTGCATCAGCCCTTCGATGACGTGAAATTGTTTTTCATAGGTATCATTGGCGATGAGTTTGATGCCAAAGCGAGGGGGGACCATCGGCAGTGAACCTAAACTCCACGACTTCCATGCATCGGTGTAATCCTGTGGCTCTTTCAGGGTACAAAGATGTCCAAAGGTCCAGGTTACTTGGTAACCGTTGCCTTCTATATATCCGTCTTTCCTGTTTGTGGCACCTAAAACTTGGGCTATATCCCTTGCCACCGATGGTTTCTCTGCTATGCAAACAATCATATCTATCTTAATTGCGGTGGCAAAGATAGTGCAAGGCAAAGACAGAACAAAATAAACTGCTTATTTTTTATGTTGACGTGCTGTCTATATTTATTTAAAGACACAAAAAAAACTATAAGCGATTGCATGAAAAGGGCGTTTTCTATATATTTGCATCATAATTTGATAACATATATGAATAGAAATATGACTAAATCATTTATCAAAAGATGGACTTTAAGCATTGTATGCATACTCATAGCCGTTTGCATGCAGGCGCAAGATGTTACTCGTGAATGGGTAGAGCAACATTATACCAAGCGTGAGGTAATGATTCCGATGAGGGATGGGGTGAAGTTATTTACCTCCATCTACGAACCTATTGACGCCACAAAACAGACACCCATTATCATGCAGCGAACACCCTACCAGGCATCTCCGTATGGCGAGGGATACAGCTATAACCTATGGGGCAAGTTGCGCAACTATGCAAGAGAACGCTACGTTATAGTGTTGCAGGATGTTAGAGGAAAGTGGATGAGCGAAGGAGAGTTTGTGGATGTTCGCCCTTTCATTGCCAATAAGCAAAACAACAAGGACATCGACGAGGCAAGCGATACCTACGATACGGCAGAATGGCTGATTAACAACGTGAAGAGTAATGGCAATATCGGCGTATTAGGTACTTCCTATCCTGGTTTTTATGCCACGATGGCCGCACTGAGTGAACATCCCGCCATCAAGGCGGTAGCCCCACAAGCACCAGTAACAGATTGGTGGATGGGTGACGACTATCATCATCATGGCGTGTTAATGATTACTGACATGCTAAACTTTGTGGCTCAATCGTTTGGGCGTCCTCGTCCTGTGCCTACCAAGACACAGACACGCATGAAGCCATTCTTTCAAGATGACGAATACAGTTTCTTTCTGCGTCAGAAGACACTCAAGAACATTACGATGATTGTAGGTGACAGCATCGCTTTCTGGAAAGATCTGATGGCACATCCTGGCTACGACGAATTCTGGCAAGCAAGAGATGCACGCAGGCACATCAAAGATGTGAAGCCTGCGATATTGATCACTGGCGGGCTATTTGATGCCGAGGATTGTTATGGCGCATGGGGTGTGTATAAGGCTCTGAAACAGCAAAGTCCGCAGACACAAACGCAATTCATCATGGGACCATGGTTCCATGGAGCATGGGAACGAGACAGGGGCAACCACTTGGGTGATATTTATTTCGGTGCCAACACTTCTGACTACTACCTACACGAAGTTGAGTACAATTTCTTCCAATACTACTTGAATGGTGAAGGCCCCAAACCAGACTTAAACAACCATATCTACATGTTTATTACAGGCGCCAACGAATGGAAGAAGTTTAGCCAATGGCCTCCAAAAGATAGCGCACCTGTAAACTTCTACTTACAAGCCAACGGTCAGATTACTAACGTTGCTCCACAAAAGAGCAACTCATTCAGTCAATACACTTCCGACCCTAATCATCCCGTGCCATATACCGATGCGATTGACAGGAGAAGGGCTCGCGAGTACATGACACACGACCAACGCTTTGCAGAACGTCGTCCTGACGTACTGACTTTCCGTAGCGAGGTACTGACAGAGGATGTGACACTCACAGGCGAGATTACGGCCGACCTGCAAGTGGCTATCAGCACTACTGATGCCGATTTTGTGGTGAAAGTGATTGACGAGTTCCCCGAAGATTTCAAGTACAGTCAAGAGATAGCCGACAAGTTCAACGACGGCGAGCCTCTGACAACTATCATGGGCAGCTATCAGATGCTGGTGCGAGGCGAAGTGATAAGAGGCAGGTATCGCAACAGCTTCGAACATCCTGAAGGTTTCAAACCTGGCAAGGTGACCCAAGTTAAGTTTGCTTTACCAGACATTGCCCATTGCTTTCAAAAAGGACACCGCATAGTTATACAGGTACAAAGCACTTGGTTCCCGTTGAACGACCTCAATCCTCAGCAATTCATTGATATTACACAGGCCGACGAGCAGGATTTCATCAAGTCAGACATTAAAATATACCATGAAAAGGCTCATCCTTCAAAGATTACAGTGAATAGACTGAAATAATTTTGATATTTCAAAACCATTGTATATTTTTGTTGGATGAAAAGCATTTGTAATAATAACTGATATATGCAAAATTACGAGTTCTCACTGGAATTTAATCCGGATATCATTCAGCATATCTATTCCTTGATTAAGGAAGACCCTGCCTATACACCCCGTTTCTTTAGAAATGGCATGTTGCAGATGGAGCAAGCATTGCAGTCTATCAACGATACTCGTGCCATGCGCATAGGTGCTGGCATCATCGACCAAGTAGGTGAGTTGTTTGTGAAACAATTCCCCCATTGCAAGGCAATTGTGGTGGCCGACACCAACACTTTTCCTATTGCAGGCAAGCAGGTGGAGGAATCACTGATGAAGGCCGGTGTGGTGGTAGAAGAGCATGTCATCTATGAGGGGAAGAACCTACATGCCAATTTTGACACCATGGGTATTTTGCTTGATCGTCTGCATCAACTACCAGTTGAAGTGATACCTATAGCCGTAGGAGCCGGCACCTTGAATGACTTAACCAAACTGGCTGCTCATCTGTCGGGCCGCCACTATATGGTAGTGCCTACAGCTGCCTCAAATGGCGGATATACGGCATATGGAGCTGCCATCCGCATGAATGGTATCAAGCAGTCATTCCCCTGTCCTGGTCCACAAGCCGTTTTAGCCGATACTGATATCATCATCCACGCCCCCGCAGAACTGAATCAATCGGGATATGCCGATCTATTGGCAAAGATGACATCAGGTGCTGATTGGATATTAGCCGACTGGATGGGCATTGACCACATCAATGAGAAAGCGTGGAAGATGAGTCAAAATGGATTCCATGAAACGATGTTGTCTGTTGAAAGGATTATGGCAGGTGAGCCTATTGACGAGCGCAAGAATATTGAAAAGATGATGGAAGGCTTGTTGTTAAGCGGTTTGGCCATGCAAGTAGTAAAAAGTGACTTGCCTTCATCGGGTGCAGAGCACCAGCTTACAGGCATCTGGGAAATGGAACGCGCCGTGAGTGGCAAAGACAAGATAGCCCATGGTAAATTGCTGAGCATCGCTTTGCTGGCTATAACTGCTGTATATAACAAATTACTGGCATTCCCATTTGACGAGGTGCTCGATGTGAAGAAATGTGTCAAGGAATGGCCTACGTTGGAGACCTACGAGCGGAAAGCTCACGATGCCCTCAGTAAAGTGGGATTGCAGAAACTTGGTATGCAGGTGGCAATGTCAAACTATGTGACACCAGAAAAGCTTAGCTTCGAACTGCAACAGTTGAAGGAATACTGGCCAGAAGTTCGAGATCGTCTGGCGCAACAGATTATGCCTGTAAGGCAACTATATGATATCCTAAAACTGGGCCGTATGCCGACCCGTCCAATTGAAGCTGGAATCAGTTGGGAACATGTACGCCAGACTTTGGAATGTGTGCCTTATCTGAGCAAACGATTCAATGTCATGAGTTTGGTGGCTCACACTGGCTATCTGACTCCGTGGCTGGACGACCTGTTTATTAAGACTAAGAAGTTTGAAACACTCTAAAAAAAGGGAATGCATGAAGACCGAAAGCGAGAGTTATAGGTAGGTGTTTGACAATTTTTTAAATAGTTATGAGAAAAGTTATTTTGATAATAGTAACCTTATTATTGGTCAACATACAAGGTTTTGTATTTGGTCAGAAGGTGATATGTCATCGTGGTTTCTGGGATACTCCGGGGTCGGCACAAAACTCCATCGCTGCTTTGTTAAAGGCGGATTCAATTGGAGCTTTCGGTTCAGAATTCGATGTATGGATGACAGCCGATGGAGAGTTGGTAGTAAACCACGATAAGGTATATAAGGGTGTGAACATGGAAACCTCTACCTTCGAGCAGGTAAGGGCCATCCGCTTGGATAACGGAGAAAAACTTCCTACTTTAGATGAATATCTGTCCAAAGGCAAGGAACTAAAGATAAGACTGATTTTGGAGATGAAATCGCTCTCCGACCTTAATCGGGAAGATGAATGTGTTGCAAAGATTGTACGAAAACTTAAACACTATGACTTGTTAGACCGCACGGATATCATCGCTTTCAGCATCAACGCATGCTTAGCATTTAAGAAATTGTTGCCCGACACCAATATTTATTACTTAGATGGTGATTATGCCCCCAAGAAGGTGAAGAGCCTGGGATTGAAAGGCATCGACTATCATCAGAACGCTCTAAGAAAAGAGCATCCAGAATGGGTGAAAGAGGCTAAAGACCTTGGAGTAGAAATTAATGTTTGGACAGTGGATGCTCCTGAGGCTTTACAGTATTTCATCAATCAGGGCGTTGATTATATTACCACCAACAACCCCGTAGAATTACAAAAATTATTGAAAAAATAAGGAAAGGATATTATGGCAAAATTTAAGAGAATATTATTGAAACTCAGTGGTGAAAGCTTAATGGGTGAAAAAGGTCACGGTATCGATGAAAATCGACTTGGTGAATATGCTGAGCAGATTAAGGAAATCCATGACATGGGAGTGCAGATTGGTATCGTTATTGGTGGTGGCAACATCTTCCGTGGACTGAGCGGTGCATCAAAAGGTTTCGACCGTGTAAAAGGTGACCAAATGGGTATGTTGGCTACAGCCATCAACTCACTGGCACTGAGCAGTGCACTGACAGCTATTGGGGTGAAAACACGTGTGCTGACTGCCATCCGAATGGAACCAATTGGTGAGTTCTATACCAAGTGGCGTGCCATTGAATGCATGGAAGCTGGTGAGGTGTGCGTATTTGCTTGTGGAACTGGTTCTCCGTATTTTACTACCGACACAGGTTCCAGTTTACGTGGCATAGAGATTGAAGCTGACGTAATGTTCAAGGGTACCCGTGTGGATGGTGTCTATACTGCTGATCCAGAGAAAGACCCTGCTGCCACTAAGTTTGATGAGATAAGCTACGACGAGGTGTTGGCACGTGGGCTGAAAGTGATGGATCTCTCTGCCATTTGTATGTGCAAGGACAATGGTCTGCCTATCGTAGTGTTCAACATGGATGTAGTGGGCAACCTCAAGAAAGTGATAAATGGTGAGGGCATTGGTACACTGGTGCATCCTTAATTAATAATTAACTTTCCAGAGCAGCGAGTGTAGAGCGATGCTTGCATCGGCTATGCCGAGTTGTGACGGAATTAATGCGAAGCATAAAATTGATAATTATAATAATATGAAAGACGTTAAGACAATAGTGGCCGAAGCTCAGGAAGCCATGGGCATGGCCGTAGAGTATCTGGAAGACGCACTGGCTCATATCCGCGCCGGCAAGGCCGATGTTCGTCTGTTGGATGGAATTAAGGTAAATTCTTATGGCGCAATGCAGCCTATACAGAACTGTGCCTCAGTAACGACTCCCGATGCAAGAAGCATCACGATCAAGCCTTGGGACAAGAATATGTTCCGTGTGATTGAGAAAGCTATTATCGATTCTAGTTTAGGCATCATGCCAGAGAATAATGGCGAGGTGATTCGCTTGGGTATCCCTCCATTGACAGAGGAACGTCGTGTACAACTGACCAAGCAGTGCAAGAATGAAGCAGAGAATGCTAAGATGAGCATCCGCAACGCACGCCGTGATGGTATTGATGACCTAAAAAAATCAGTAAAGGAAGGCTTATCAGAAGATTTCCAAAAGGATGGCGAAGAAGAGCTGAAGAAGTTGCATGACAAGTACGTAAAGCAAGTTGATGAGCTGCTTGCCGTGAAGAACAAGGAAATCATGACGGTATAAGGAAAAGGGTGTAAACCTTGAGAGGACTTGTCGTCAAAAATACAGGGAGCTGGTACCTCGTCAGGACTGACGAGGGATCAGTTGTTGAGTGCAAGATTAAAGGTAATTTCCGATTGAAAGGCATCCGCAGTACCAATCCGGTGGCTGTGGGTGATTGGGTACATATTACCCTCAACCAAGAGGGAACAGCTTTGATAAATGAGATAGAAGATCGCAAAAACTATATTATACGCAAGGCATCTAACTTATCCAAACAAAGCCATATCATTGCAGCTAACCTCGATCAGGCTTTTCTGCTGGTTACAGTAAGTCACCCAGAAACAAGTACAATCTTCATCGATCGCTTTCTGGCAACGGCAGAAGCTTATAGGGTACCAGTCTGTCTACTTATCAACAAAACCGACCTCTACAACGAAGATGAGACTCGTTATATGCATGCCCTCATCAACTTATATACTACCATCGGCTACAAATGTTATCCTATGTCCATTAAAACTGGCGAAGGGACAGATGCTGTGAAGGAACAGATGAAAGGCAAGGTCACGCTATTATCCGGCAACTCTGGCGTGGGTAAGTCATCACTCATCAACTTGCTCTTGCCCGACCTAGACATCAAGGCAAAGACATCGGAAATATCGTCAGCTCACCTGAAGGGTATGCACACCACTACCTTCAGCGAAATGTATGCTTTGCCAGAAGGAGGTTATCTCGTTGACACTCCGGGCATCAAAGGATTTGGTACTTTCGACATGGAGGTAGAGGAGATAGGTCATTATTTCCCAGAAATATTCCACACGTCTGCCAATTGCAAATATGGCAACTGTACTCATACCCATGAGCCTGGTTGTGCCGTATTAGAAGCTGTTGAGCAACATCGCATCAGTCAGAGCCGCTATCTCTCCTATCTCAGCATGTTGGAAGATAAAGACGAAAAGAAATACCGAGAAGCATATTGATTTATGATGTCTGAATAACGTCAACGAAGCTACAAATCAAGCAGCATCAACATACCTTTGAGTAGTGGATGCTGTTTTTTTAGAATCATAGCACATGTCTATATATTTTCATTATCTTTGCAATGAATGATTTTTCAAACTTCTGACACTGTTTGGCATAGCCTCTGGTTGATAGAGGCCATCTATCACAGACGTAAGTTTTTTAAAGTAGCTAAACAAGCTTTGGTTCCGGAAGTAGATGGTTGGTAAGAAAAAGAGAATATGGAACAAATATAGTGCCAGTAAGTACAATAACCAACTTGTTTGATTTGTGACTTGTGCAGCCTATATTATCTAAATTTAAAAGTGATAAATAACTTGATTTAAAATTATGAAAATAAAAAATAAAAGGTTTACGCCAGATCAAGTTGAAAGTCTGTCTCAATGTGAAATTTTTGTATTTGGCAGTAACTTGGAAGGTCAGCACATGGGTGGTGCTGCGAAGATGGCTTATGAGAAATTTGGGGCTGAATGGGGTGTCGGTGACGGACCTACAGGCAGGTGCTATGCCATCCCTACGATGCAAGGTGGGCTAAGAGATATACGCCCATACGCAGATAAATTTATAGCATACGCTAAGGAGCATCCGAATAATCGATTTCTACTGACACGAGTAGGCTGTGGTATCGCTGGCTTCAACGACGACGACATGGCTCAATTGTTTGAGGATGCTTTGGATGTTCCAAATATTACATATCCCCGTGAATGGTTGCCGTCGATGGCCATTGGAATTACGCTTGGGTTGAAGATACCGAGAGGGAAAGAGGCTTCACCACTTGTTGTAAGCGATGAAGTATTAAAGTATCTTTGTGGGAAGCATCTATACGAGATTGGCGCTGGTATAGACAGTTCCTTACCAGATATTAAGGTACGATATGTAGCTGAAAATAAAAGATTCGGCTACGCCTATTTTGGTAATTTCTTCTTTCTTGACGATGATTTCTATATATGGGAGCAAGACGATAAGTATGCAGAAGAGCATAACCAGGACGTTGTAGAAGAAGTTTTCGGCGACGAATGTGAGGGGCGTGGCTATGCACGTAGGGTCATTTTTGCTGGAGTACAAACAGGATTCAAAGATTGTAATGGAGACAAGATCTATACGGGTGACGTAATCAAAGTGGAAGAGAACCAGTATAGCACTAAGTACCTAGCCGTAGGTGCTTGGAGTCAAGAAGATGGGAAGGACCATTATTGTTTCATTCTTGACAATCATTTCTGGACATTGGCAGATTGTAATCGGCAACATTATCGGATGACGCGCGTGGGCACTGTGTTCTTTCAGCTAGATGCAAGCGATTACATTGGAGTCAATCAGCGTACCATTGGATTCAATGGATGGCGAGATACAGAAGAGGACAGGCAGAAGAAAACCCTCATGGCGAAGTTTACGCCCAACTTCGACCAAGATTTTTGGAAATACAAAGGGCTTGAAGTATTGGGAGTAGAATTTGACTGGAAATAACAATATGGGAAACAAACAAGAAAGTAAAAATCAAGCAGGCAAGGCTCGTATTGGGGCCATTGGAGAAAATTTAGTTGTTGCAAAACTAATGCAGCAAGGATGGGACGCTTTTAACGCGAACTGCACCATCAAGAATTACAAGTCCATCGACATTGTATGTCTAAATGCGGATTTGAAGGAAAACGGCGAACTATGGTGGAAGCCGAAGGCATCTCTCGTGCAGGTTAAGACGAGTGTACAGACCAATATTCCTACGGGCTTCAGCATAAAAGAAACGCTCGACTTGGATTATTTGCAGCAGATGGTAAAAGGCCCCTATGTTTTTGTGTCTGCAAAGCCGAAAGACAGCGGCTATTCATTCCGATATTTTGTAATTTCACGAAAGCAATTCATTAATTTGCTTTATGTGGCGCACCAGTATTATGTGAATGTTCTTCATCAAGGCGACAATTTCGAGTTGTCGGCTCCAGCTTGTATCTCTATAAGTTGGCTGGAGGGAAAGCCTGAGTTCTCGTCAAGGAATCATACAAACTTTGGCAATCCAGTGTCAGAATCGTGTGAAGATAAGTGGGAGAATATCTGGGAAGACTAAATAATGAAGGATTTTCAAACGTAAGATATCTTTCAAGGCGTTAAACAAGCTTCGGCTCCGTAAGGAGATGGCGGGAAGATAAAAAGAATGAAATATAAGAACGACTAATATTATCAGTTATAGTTGATGGAAAAAGAAATAATCGAGACCTACTATTACAATCCTTCTGACTTTAATCAAGATGGTAGAAGGAAATCAGATGGCAAAACATTTCGTGATTTTATCAAGGAATGTGAAATAGATTTTCACACCCGTCACTCCACTGAGTATGCACTTAACCTATATGCAAATTCACAGACTATGGCAATACTTGCTCGTTCCAATAATGCAGCCCCATTTCTTATTTATGGTATGGACTTGACGCAAGGTAGCTCTTTTGACCCAATAGAAGACCCTTATGTTAACCATGAAATGGGCAAGTTAAGTAAGAATGTCTTTGTTTATGGCATAGATTCTGCCTTCATGACAGAATTTGATGAGAGTGGTTATCCAGTGTTAAACGATGATAGTAACATCTTTCCGCTGACATTGCTTGTTGATGACAAAATGCGAAATGATGAGTTGCGCCTGGCTGTGCCAACAATGGATGACGGCGATGATGACTTTGCTCCTGTGAATGTATCCCCTAAATATGAATACGTATGATTGAAAAAGAGTTTGACAAGAAACAATGGCATCTCGTACGAAATGATAATGGCGAATGGATAAGTGATGACAATGTTGTATTCCTGACAGCGTTAGAAGCAACAGTATGGAAAAGTATGGCTGTCCGCCAAAAAAAACCATTGTCGATTCAGCACGGCATAGATGGTCAGTTATGGTGCTACCGTCATGAATTTGAAGCTATAGAAGATGAAAAAATACAACCAGCTAATCGAATACTAAAAATAAAGAAAGCAATGCCTAAACAAGAAACGAATGAGTTGCATTGTTCTGATATCTATAAAGGTGATAATGCTTTTAAAAGAGCTGCACGCTCCAAACAATCATGGTTCAGGGAAACATATCTGAAAGTTGGATTCGACCCAACCAACCGATATGGTAAATATGGCGCGTTCCTACTGCCTCAAGATGCCGAAGACGGATTGAATTTTTACGAGGGCTTCAGAAAGGAGATTCGGGATGCAATACGTGACCGCTACCCCAAATTAAATAAGGATAAGCATGACGGTCTCTATGCCAATATGCTTCGAAGCGAGCATATTCCATGGAATGTGTTCATCCCGATGAAATCAGACCTTAAGGCTTCAGCAAAGGTATTCAACACCATCTTAGGTGTTCCTGTTATTGACAAAATTGTAGACATTCACATTGAGTGGGCTCCCAATAAAGTAGTTTGTCTAAATGATGGAACCTCATTCGACACATATATAGAGTTTATGCATCACGGTAATCTTTGTGGGATAGGGATTGAGGTCAAATACACTGAAGAAGGCTATCCCTTTGGAAAGACTGAGTATCGTGAGGTTATGGAGAATGATCGGTCACGGTATGCCGAAGTAACTGCAGAATGCGGATTATACAAATCTGAAATAGCCAGCAGGCCAATTCGTGAGACAGACCTTTGTAAGGATGAATATCGCCAGATATGGAGAAACCACATTCTGGGCGAGTCTATGGTGAAGAACCCAAAATTGGAGCATCCTTTGGAAGAATTTCACACCTTGACGCTATATCCAAAGGGGAACACTCATTTCAAGAAGGTCTTGCCAGAATATCAATCCCTGTTGACTGAATACGGAAGCTCACGATTCCACTCCATCACTTTTGAGGAATTCTTCAGCTTATTAATGGAATACTTCACGCAAAATTCGAAATACCGAGACTGGATTCGGTATCTGAAAATCCGTTATCCATTCTAAAAGACTAAAAACATGAGGAATCTTGCAGCAAAAGTTTTGATGAGGCTACAAATCAAGCAGCATCCACTTGTCATAGAGTAGTGGATGCTGCTTGTGTGTACTAAAGAAGGCTATAATACTGCAGCACAAGCCTTCCTGATGGCATTTAATCTCTCTAACAAAGAAGGCTTTTGGCGAGCTATCTCCATATTGTAATGATTCTGCATATTGATTAGCAGTTCTGGATTAATGCCAAGAGATGCCTCAATCATCAAAGCAAAGTCTGTAGAAACAGGCCTTTTTGCATTCAATATCTCATTAAGCTGAGTATATGGCATGTGTAGCAGTTCTGCAAATCGTTTTTGCGTAATGCCTCTGCTTTCAAGTTCTTCTTTCAGTATATCACCAGGATGTGTTGGTCTTTTTCCCATAATTCAAGCCTCCTTAATCATAATGGTTAGTAATGTCAGTTATCGTACAAACAGTTAAGACTCTTTCAGAACTTTCTGTTCTAATTTTGAACTCAAGCCTATAATGATAATCTATTCTTATTGAATAATACCCGTTTTCTAAGGCTTCAAAGTTCAGGGAGTTGAATACAAACAAATCTTCGATTCTTGTTGCAGCAATTAAAGTATCTATCCTCATACGATACTTTTTAACCACAGATAATTGGAATCTGAATTTCTTATTCTTACATTTTCCAACTTCGTAAAGTTCCCTTAAATAGTCTTTCTCATATTCAATTTCCATAGTTCTCCATTTGTTAGAATGAACCTTTTTTTAACGCTACAAAGATAATAATGATATTCGAAATTCACAAATTTAGTGAAGTTTTTCCTAACAACTGCTCGTCATTTTTCAAAAGATGATAGGATAGGAATACAAATAACGCCACACTATCTCGTAAGGACAGTGTGGCGAAATAGTATTCAATGAATTTGTGTTTCTACTGTCACTTGTCACTTTTACTACGTAACGCACTGGATCATAGTTTGTTTGACAGGTGACAGAAGATTTTAATCTGTCACTCATCTGTCACCACTTGTCACTTTTTAATCAAAACTAGGATGCTTTTGGGACTTTTTGCTGATTACGAGTGACAGAAAGTGACAGGTTGGTGACAGGTTGAGGGAACCTGTCACCTGTTTAAACAACAAACATTCAACACCTTAACGAGAAAAAGTGACAAGTGACAGATGTTTTGCAAATTCATTTTTTAAGGAGGAAGCTGACGCCTTGCTTAGAGGAAGTAAAAGGGCGGCTTATTACTAGTAAACCCACCGTTTACTTCCGCTAAGCGACAAAATTCTCTCGAGAATTTTATGGTTTACTCCGACTAATCCGAGGCTTTACTCCGACTAAACCGAAGCTTTACTTCGGGTAAGCCTACTGTCCAAAATGTTATCAATGTATGGTGACCTGTGTCGCCCCGAATCCATATTCTTGGAAACTGGCATCCTGCCATTTGCAACGAGGATATTTGCGTTTGAGTTCGTCGAGGATGGCCTTGCGCAACACCCCTTCGCCCTTGCCATGAATGAACACAATGCGCTTGCCTTGCTGGTGTTTATATTGCTCCATCACCTCCACAAACTTCTTGAGCTGGTATTGCAACATATCTGCATTGCTCAAACCGTGGGTATTGTCTAATAGCTCATTTATATGCAAGTCAACTTCCAATATCGAATTACGATCATCTTTCTGCACTGACTTACGGGCTGGCTGCACGGCATCTCTTTTCTGAATCAAGGCATTCTTCACTTCCTCAGCACTCACGTACATCTGCTTGGCGGGCTGGTCATTTCGCACAATATCGTATAACAAGGCTGGTTCTTCAAAGAAATCATTGTCCTGGAAGGTATGCAACTTGTAGAATTTAACCACATCGATGCGCAATTCTACGCTAATGGCTGGTTTTAAGGCGTAAGGTTTATTATCTTTAAAGGCAATACATTGAACTACCACACGCTCTAAATCATTAAGTTGTGATTTTTCAAACTCTTCTAAGAATAGTTTGGTATTGGGTTCAATCAAACCTTGTGAACGCACTTGGCACGATTGGTTTTCCAAATTACAATAGGTGTAGTAGAGATAGTAGTTGCTGTCGTTTACCAGATAGGTTTCAAAAGGTGTAGTGCTGACCTGCTTGATGTCAACGGGAACGTAGGCGAGATAGACATTGAGAATGTCGCCACCCTTTATTTCATTGGCAGCTGAAACTCCGCTAACAGGATGATGCTCCCCTGCCCTTAAAGACATACCTTCCACTTTGGGAGAGGAACTATTATGAGCGAAACCATGCATCCCTTTATCATAGAAGGCATCTTGGGCTGTCTTACCACGATACGGAGCAGCTACCTCTGACTTAGCATGAGGTGAATCCTCAGCCTTCTTTTGTTTCTGTTGGGGTGTAGGGATGTTATACTCATCGGTCTGCACTACCACCAGTTCTTTAATTTGCATGGGAATTTCGAAGCCATCAGCATCTTCTACCAATGCGATGTCTTTACCTTGAAAGCCTACTACCTTACCGCCTCCTACTTCTGAAAGGAAGCGCACTTTATCACCTATCTTCATCTTATTAATTAGTTAAAATGATGGGAGAGTCATCAAGCCCTCCCATCTTCTTTTTTGTTTATTCATACTTGAATGCCATATAAGAGTGAGGCTTCACCGTCATGGCGAACTTACTCATGGGCTTACGCGTGTACTTAATCAAAACATCTTCTTGGTTAGCATTTACAACAGTGCCATCCTCGAGGTTAGTGAACTTCTTGAACTTGGTATCACCAACTAATTTGATGTTTACTGGTTCATCGTTGAAGTTCTCTACAATTAAAGTCTTGTTGTCATACATGAACAAGCTCACCTTCGCAGGACCTTCCATATAGAAGTCCATATCCTGACTCATTATACGACGTATCTCATTCAGGGCTGGTTCTGGATAATCATACAAATTACCCTTGTCATCTGGAACAGTCAGTACATAGAGGTAGGCTCCTGTATATAATGCCTTGTGCAGTATAGGGAAACCTGACACACCGCCAGTCAACGGACGGCCAGCACTGATAACCTCCCAGCTATCGTTGGTCTGATAGAGTACTTGAGGAATGATGAATTCACGACTACTCTTACCAAAACGACCGAAATCGTTAACGATTGCCTTGAGGTCAGAGCAACGTAACTCGGCCACCTCGGCAATCTTCTCAGGGATAGCCTTCAACAAGCCAGTAGTAATGATCACATCATGGCCACCTTGAAGCTGCTTCTTAATCTTCGTCATGATATCTGGATCACCAGCGGCCTGCTCAGTAAGCAATACAATGTTCTGATCGGTCGCAAAAGTAGGATACATATCCATAGGCAAGCCTAACATACCTAAATAGTTCTGGAGGAAATCCTCACCTAATACATGGAACGGCTTGTAAGACTTGATGCCGATAGGGTTACCCAACTTACCACACAACTCATCAGCCTTACGCAAAACAACATCGGCTATGCGAGCCATAGTAGATGGAGTAACTGTTTTACCATTGTTCTGGAACGGAGCACGCATCTGATCGTAGTCCCAGCTGGTACCTGTACCTTGCCACTTACCGCGGAACTCATCTCTCAGGTTTACACCAATCAGCTGGTTGTATGCAAACAACATCACATCGCGACCTTTGGCAATTGCTGTCAGATGTAACTGCTCAGCATAGCGGTCCATGCTCATATTGATACCTCCAGAGTCAACCCAACCGCCACCATTGTAACCTGGACGCAGATTCTCGAAGTAGCGCATGATGTTATAGCTGAGATAGTTTTGTAGATGCTGGTCTCCAGCAGGGTCACGTGTCTCTGTACCTGTCCATACACCGTCGAAAATAGTTGGTCCATCTTGCAGGTTGAAACCTAAGCCAGCGAAGTGATCATACCAGTTAGGATACTTAATAATTACCTTCACTTTGGGGTTGACGGCCTTAGCTGGTCCTACCACCAAATCCCTACCAGCCTCGTTCATCAGCTTCAGGCGATACTCAGTCCAACTCATGTTGCCTTTGGCGGCGACCTCTACCGGACTCTTGCAACTGGTGAAGAAGAAGTCATCGAGCAGGAACTCATCGAAATGCTTCGCTGTATGCTCAGCGATGTTCTGAACAATCTTTCTGTGCTCGGGGTCAGAATAACAGAAAGTTTCAAACTCGTTGGCTTCATTCACAGTATAAGTAATACCACCAGCCACCTCTATACCTTGTTTGAGGAAAAATTTCTTTGCTTTCTCAAGGGTAGCATCATCTACTATCAGCAAATCACGGTGTGTTTCCAAGTAGATCTTATCTACATCCAACTGATCAGAGATAGTTTTCCAAGTTGATTCCAGCCACTGGGTGTCTTTCATTTTTTCAACCTCGTAAGCTCTCACATACACAGAGACCTTGAAATTCTTGTGTTTAGCCTCTGCCATACCAATGCTAAGAAAACATGCCATCAAACAGAGACATACTCTCAAAAACATATTTTTTGTCATAACAAAAACCATTTATTAATTAGACTTCAGATTGATTAAAATGTCCATTTAGCTGCCAATGACGGGATAACAAAAAACTTGTTATGATCACCTTTATCATTATAAATAAAGTTATTACTTACTTCTACTTCAGTGCCTAAGCTGAGGTTGACACCATCCATTCCCTTCAAGGTATTCAAGTTTACCCAAAACTGAGGTTGACTTAACAGGATCAGTTTGCCTTTCACATCCGGATCATACCACAGGTCAGCAAAACCTGAGAATGTGAGTAATCCTTTCGCAAAGTTAAGTCCCCATACTGCTGTAGCCTGAAAACTTGAAAAGCCTTTACGTCCCGTACCTTTGAAATATTGCTTATACAACGCCTGCAAAGAAAAGGTCTTGGTGAAATCATCACTTGCCCAGTTCCAGGCACCACCCAACTGCAATGCATGTTGGAAACGGGAGGCGATGGCTGTATGCTCAAGACTGGTAGCTCCACCATTGTATTCGATATGGGCAGCCCAACGTTTGTTCTTGGTAATATTGAACTCACGGGAGATTTCCCAATAAGCCCCAGCAACACCATCTGTAAAATATGTAATATCTGTAAATAGGAAAGTAGAGCCCCATTTATCCGGTTTGTACATTTCCACCGTCGTGGTAACATTTGGACGGCCAGACAAATCGCTATATAAAGTATGACCTAAGTCGTACAAAAGTTGAACGTTCTGACCATTGGCTGTTGTCAATAAGCCATTAGCCAATGTCAATGCTACTACCACACAAAATATCCATTTTTTCATAACTATTCTCTTTTTCTTAATACTCTAAATCAATATATCATCCATACCATGCTTTTTATCCTTAGGCAAAATCAAGTTCAGTAACAAGCCTATAAGTGCAGCAAGACCGATACCAGAAAGAGAGAAAGATCCAGCTGTAAGCGCAGCGCCGCCAATACCTGTTGTCAAAATAACACTGGCAATGATGATATTGCGTGTTACGCCGAAATCTACATGGTTACGCATCATATTCTGCACACCCACTGCAGCGATAGATCCGAAAAGTAACAACATGATACCGCCCAATACCGCTTGAGGAATAGCCTGCAGAATGGCATTCAGTTTACCGACAATAGAGAATAATATAGCAGTAACGGCAGCTATACGAATCACCTGCGGATTGGTAATTCGTGTAATCTGAACAGCACCTGTCACCTCACTATAGGTAGTTACAGGAGGGCCACCCATCAAGGCAGCAGCCAAGCAAGCCAAGCCATCGCCCAACATGGTACGGTGCAAACCTGGGTTCTTAACAAAATCCTTCTCTGCCACAGCGCTAATGGCATACACATCACCCACATGCTCTACCACGGCTGCTAAAGCCACAGGCATCATAAATACAAATGGCTCCCAAGAAAAAGATGGTAACTGAGGGTTACGGATATTCTCAGGTAAAGTGAACCAGGAAGCATCAGCTACGGATGTAAAGTCAACTTTACCTAAGCAAATAGCAACTACAAAGCCTGCAATGATGCCACTTATTACAGGTAACAACTGGAGTAATCCCTTGCCATATATCATCACAATGACGGAAACAGTCAATGCCACCAGGGCAAGCAGCCAGTCGGTTTTCGCCATGTCAACGGCAGTACCTGAGAGCGACAAACCTATCAACATGATAACAGGACCAATCACAACAGGAGGGAAAAGCTTGTCAAGCAACTGCATACCTTTCCATTTTATCAAACCTGCCATAATAAAATAGATTATCGACACCCCGGCGAAACCAGCCAAAGTGCCTGACAACCCCCATTGAGCAGAAGCAGCTATGATAGGCGAAATGAATGCAAAGCTGGAACCTAAGAAAATAGGAACAATACCTTTGGTAACTAAATGAAAAATTAATGTGCCGATACCTGCAGAAAACAAGGCTGTGGCAGGATCAAGTCCTACCAACAATGGCACCAAAACCGTAGATCCGAATGCAACAAACAAAAATTGCATACCCGCTACTGTCTTTCGGAATGGTGTTAGATTCAGGTCATTCATGAAATATACGTCTTAAAAGTAAATGCAAATATATACTTTTTTTATATCTTTGCACACAAAATCATAAAAAAGATGCAAAATCCAAAACATATTAAAATACAGGATTACAATTACGACTTGCCAGATGAGCGCATTGCCAAGTTTCCCCTGCCCGTTAGGGATCAGTCTAAACTACTGCTGTACAAGCACGGAGAAGTGAGCGAAACTATTTTTACCAATTTGCCCTCTTACATAGACAAGGGTGAACTGATGGTATTCAACAATACCAAGGTGATCCAAGCTCGTCTGCACTTCCGCAAAGAAACTGGTGCCTTAATAGAAGTTTTCTGTTTGGAGCCCATTGAGCCGGCCGACTATGCTTTGAATTTCCAGCAGACTGAGCATGCTGCCTGGCTATGCCTCATCGGTAATCTGAAAAAATGGAAAGGCGAAGTACTGAAGAGAGAAATGATTGTAAAAGGCAGGCTAATCACTCTCACGGCAGAACGCAAGGAAGAAGTTGGCACCAGTCATTGGGTAGATTTCCACTGGAACAACAAAAAAATAACTTTCGCCGATATCTTAGAGGTGTTTGGAGAGTTACCCATCCCACCTTATTTAAATAGGGAGACACAGGAAAGCGACAAAGTGACCTACCAAACGGTCTATTCTAAAATCAAGGGTTCGGTAGCAGCACCCACAGCTGGTTTGCATTTCACGCAACGAGTTTTGGACACTTTACATGAGAATGGAGTTGATATGGAGGAACTGACCCTGCATGTAGGAGCTGGTACTTTCAAGCCCGTAAAGAGCGAAGAAATCAAGGGGCATGAAATGCATACCGAATGGATCTCCGTCCGAAAATCAACTATTGAGAGTCTCATCCGTCATGGGGGTAAGGCCATAGCTGTTGGTACCACGTCAGTGCGCACCTTAGAGTCGCTCTACCACATGGGCGTAACGTTGATGCTGCATCCAGATGCTAACGACGAGCAACTGAAGGTGAAGCAGTGGCAACCATATGAGCTATCTTCCGAAGCTCTAGGCATTACTTCGGTAGATGCCTTGCAGGCAGTCCTTGATTACATGAACCGCCATGAGCTGGATACGCTGCATAGCAGTACCCAAATCATCATCGTACCTGGTTACAGATACCAGATAGTGAAGGCAATGGTTACCAACTTCCACCAACCCCAGAGTACCTTGCTTTTACTGGTTTCGGCTTTTGTTCAGGGCGATTGGCGCAAGATATACAACTATGCCATGTCGCACAAGTTCCGTTTTTTGAGCTATGGCGACTCTTCATTCATCATTCCCTAAGGATATGCCAAAAGATAACCTCCAAGAAATGCTGCCTCTCTGCGATGCAGAAGGCAATATCATAGGTGCAGCCACGAGAGGCGAGTGTCACAACGGCAGCCGGCTGATGCATCCAGTGGTGCACTTGCATGTATTCAACTCCAAAGGTGAAATATACCTGCAAAAACGTCCCGACTGGAAAGACATACAGCCGGGCAAATGGGATACTGCCGTAGGCGGACATGTTGATTTGGGAGAAAATATCGAACAGGCTTTGCGCCGTGAAGTGGAAGAAGAAATCGGCATCACCGACTATATTCCCGAGCGCATCAAGGTATATGTCTATGATTCTGCCCGTGAGAAAGAGTTGGTATTTGTACACAAAACGGTATATGATGGCGAGATTCGTCCTACTACCGAATTGGATGGCGGACGTTTCTGGCGCATCACCGACATCAAGGCCAACATAGGCAAAGGTGTTTTCACGCCCAACTTCGAACAAGAATTCATGGCTACAATTAGCCCGCTTCTTTAAAAAATGAAAAAAACTTGCAAAATTAGGTGGGATACTGTATGTTTGCATATTCAAACAACTATAATCAATATGGATACTCAGGAAGAAAAAAGAATGGCAAAAATCGCAAACAAAGACCATCAAGTGGTAATGCGTGAAGAACTCTCTGAAGAGGATCTTGATGAAGTGGTAGGTGGAGTTAGATTTAACTGTAAAGAGTTCGAGGCACCCAACATTTCAAACGAACCGTTGAAGGCATGGTGGTTTTTTTAATAAAAATGGTGTTTAATTAGTATGAAAAGACTGAAAGCACTAATAGTACTGTTGACGTTTGTCATCAGCCTTATGGCTCAGACCGACTTCCCTCTACCCCAGATACCTGAAACGATAGCACAGCCCGAAGCGAGATTGTCTTATTTGCTGAATCACTTCTGGGACAACTACCAATTCTCAGACACCACCCAGGTAAACCAAGACTTGGGCGAACAGGGATTTGCCGACTTCCTCAACCTGTTGGGGTATGGCAACGACGAAATCATCGATCAAGCCACTAAGGTTTTTTTTGAACAAGCTTTCAGGTCCCGATGGGGGAAGACTCATTATAGTCAGTTGATTAACCACTATCTCGACAACCCCAACTCACCTTTGCGCAACGATGGCATCTACGTTCATTTCCTACGCAATATACGACCTTACTTTGCCAATGATGCTGCAGCCCGCGAACGCTATGCTTTCAAACTGAAGCAAGCCAAGAAAAACCTGCCAGGTCAGCCTGCCACCGACTTCTCCTATACTGAGCGCAGTGGCAAACAGGGAAAGATGAGTGACATACAAGCTAAGTTCACACTATTGTTCTTCCATGATCCCGACTGCGAGAATTGCAAGCGCATCATGCCTTTAGCCGTACAAGAAAGCCTACTTCAGAGGCAAGACTTAAAAGTACTACTGATTTATGCCGACAAAGATTATGATGCTTGGAAAAAGGACATACACGCCTACCCTGCCAATTGGATAGATGCCTATAGTCCCAATGGGGAAATCATGCAGAAATTACTTTATTTTGTACCTGCCACTCCTTCATTCTATTTGTTAGATGCAGACAAGAAGGTCATTCTCAAAGACGCCCCCCTTGATACGGTACTTGCCTTCCTGGAACAAAACTAAACACAAAAGGCTGCAAGAAGCAGCCTTTTCTTTCACTTATAGTCAATTTAATTATTCTTTCTGGAAATCCTTTCGACGCAGCACGAAGCTACTGCTAAGGTAGCGCGCCCTTACCACGTCGTCGGCAGCCAGCTCCTCAGGAGTGCCATGTCGGAAAATCTTACCTTCGAAAAGCATGTAGGCGCGGTCGGTAATACTCAGCGTCTCCTGCACATTATGGTCGGTAATAAGGATGCCTATATTACGATATTTCAGTTTCCACACAATCTGCTGGATATCTTCCACCGCAATAGGATCGACCCCTGCAAAAGGCTCATCCAGCATGATGAACTTTGGGTCAATGGCCAAACAGCGGGCAATCTCCGTACGACGACGTTCACCACCTGACAGTTGGTTACCTTTGTTCTTGCGCACCTTCTGCAAACGGAACTCATTGAGCAGACTTTCCAACTTCTCTTGCTGGTATTCTTTGGGTTTATCAGTCATTTCCAACACTGAGGCGATATTGTCCTCCACACTCATCTGACGGAACACAGACGCTTCCTGAGGCAAATAGCCGATACCTTTGCGGGCACGCAAGTACACAGGAAACTTGGTGATTTCCTCATCACCCAAGAATATACGACCTTCGTTGGCAACCACCAAACCTACCGTCATATAGAATGAAGTGGTCTTACCGGCACCATTAGGACCCAGCAGACCTACAATCTCGCCTTGTCTAACATCAAACGAAACATGGTCAACCACAGTACGTTTGCCATATTTCTTCACCAAGTTCTCAGTGCGCAGCACCAACTTTCCGTCTTCCATTTTCACAACATTTAATTCGCAAAAGTACAAAAATAAAATGTATTTGCATTATCTTTCGTCAAAACTTCATATCTTTGCAGCCTAAAAAGTATTGAAGCGATGATAAAAGCATTACGAACAGTGGGACGTTACCTTATGCTGATGGGCAGAGTTTTCTCTATTCCCGAACGTTGGCGCATGTTTTTTCGCCAATATGTCAGGGAATTAGAGCAGCTGGGTGTTGATTCCATCGGCATTGTTCTGCTGATTTCTTTCTTTATCGGTGCCGTCATTACTATTCAGTTCAAGCTCAACATCGAGAGTGTTTTCATGCCCAGATGGACAGTGGGTTATGCCACACGTGAGATTATGCTTTTGGAATTCTCGTCTGCCATCATGTGTTTGATTTTGGCTGGCAAGGTAGGTTCCAACATCGCCTCTGAATTGGGAACCATGCGAGTGACCCAACAGATTGATGCTTTGGAAATCATGGGCGTCAACTCTGCCTGCTATTTGATTTTGCCTAAGATAACGGCACTGGTTAGCTTTATTCCGATTATGGTGGTGTTCAGCATCTTTTCTGGTTTTATCGGAGGATTCTGCACATGCTGGTTTGCCGGTATCATGACGGCAGAGGATTTGGAATATGGTTTGCAATACGCTTTTGTAGAGTGGTTCGTATGGAGCTGCTTCATCAAATCTTTCTGTTTTGCCTTCATCATCAGTAGCATATCCTCTTTTTTCGGCTATACCGTTGAGGGCGGCTCTATCAGCGTAGGCAAAGCATCCACAAATGCGGTTGTGAGCAGTAGCGTACTGATTTTGTTTGCCGATCTGATGCTGACCAAGATTTTAGCCTGAAAGCTTTGATATTTGAAAGATAAAAGCTAATTTTGCACCCTCAATTGAAATTAATAACTAAAAACAAATAATTTGTAGCATGAATGTATCACTGCAAAACGTTGACAAGGTAAGTGCTCTGCTTACAGTTGACATGGTAAAGGCTGACTATCAAGAGAATGTTGAGAAGCAGCTGAAGAAGATTCGTAAGGATGCCCAGATGCCTGGATTCCGCAAGGGCATGGTTCCTATGGGCTTGGTAAAGAAAATGTATGAGAAGTCTGTAATTGCTGACGAAGTAAACAAGATGCTTGGTGAAGCAATCAACAAGTATATTCAGGATAACAAAGTACAAATGTTAGGTGAGCCATTGCCAAACGAGAACCAGCAACAACTGGATTTTGACACCCAGGATGAGTTCAAGTTCTTGTTTGACATTGCACTGGCTCCAGCTATCAACGTAGAGGTATCTGCTGACGACAAGGTACCTTACTATGATGTGAATGTTACCGATGAGATGGTAAAGAACCAAGTAGATGCCTACGCTCAGCGTGGTGGTTCTTATGAGAAGGCAGAATCTTTTGATGCTGCTCAGAACGACATGTTGAAGGGTCTGCTCGTTGAGCTGGACGAGGCTGGCAACGAGAAAGAAGGCGGCATCCGCGTTGAGAGCGCTGTGATGATGCCATCTTACATGAAGGTAGATGATGAGAAAGCTAAGTTTGCCGGTGCTAAAGTAGGCGAGACCGTGAAATTTAATCCCAACAAAGCTTGGGAGGGTAACGCTCCTGAACTGGCTTCATTGCTGAAGATGGACCGTGAGAAGGCAGTGGAAGTTACCTCTGACTTCAACTATACAGTAGAGGAAATCACCCGCTACGTTCCAGGTGAGATCAATCAGGAATTGTTTGACCAGGTATTTGGCAAGGATGTGGTAAAGAGCGAGGACGAGTTCAAGCAGAGGGTACGCGAAATTATCGCTAACCAGTTCAAGGCTAACAGCGACTTCAAATTCCTGCTTGATGCAAAGAAGGTCATCACCGACAAGGTGGGTAAACTGGAGTTCTCTGAGCCTTTGATGAAGCGCATCATGAAGACCAACAATCCAGACAAGGACGATAAGTTCGTGGACGATAACTACGCACAGACCATCGAGGTACTGAGCTGGCAGTTGATTCGCGACGTATTGGTAGCACAAGCAGGCGTGAAGGTTGAGCAGAGCGACGTATTGGAAGAGGCTAAAGCCGCTACCCGTGCTCAGTTTGCACAGTATGGCATGCTGAACGTACCAGAAGACATGATCAACAACTACGCAAGCGAGATGCTGAAGAAACGTGAAACTGTTGAGAACCTGGCAGACCGTGTAATCGACGGCAAGCTGGCTCAGGTACTGAAGGAAAAGGTTACTCTGGAGCACAAGGAAATCTCTGCTGAGGATTTCGGCAAGATGATGCAGCCAGAAGCTTGATTTTAGAGCAGAATCTTTAATATTTACATAAAAACACATGGCGTTACATTTGGTAATGCCATGTGTTTTTCTTTATTTTGCATATGAATTAGAACTAAGTAGTAAAAAATGATGAAAGACGATTTTAGAAAGTATGCTACCCAGCATTTGGGAATGAACAGTTTAGTGCTTGATGAAGTTATCAAATCACAAGCCAATTACCTGAATCCTTACATCCTGGAAGAGCGTCAGCTCAACGTTACCCAATTGGACGTATTCTCCCGCTTGATGATGGACCGCATCATCTTCCTGGGTACTCAGATTGACGACTACACGGCAAACACATTGCAGGCACAGCTGCTTTACCTTGATTCTGTAGATGCCGGCAAAGACATCTCCATATATATTAATTCTCCCGGCGGCTCTGTATATGCCGGTTTAGGCATCTACGACACCATGCAGTTCATCAGCAGTCCGGTTGCCACTATCTGTACGGGTATGGCAGCCAGCATGGCAGCTGTATTACTCGTAGCAGGCGCCGAAGGCAAGCGTTCTGCGCTGACTCACTCTCGCGTGATGATTCATCAGCCGATGGGCGGCGCTCAGGGCCAAGCATCTGACATCGAGATTACCGCACGAGAGATTCAAAAACTGAAGAAAGAGCTCTACACCATCATCGCTGACCATTCTCATACTCCTTTCGACAAGGTATGGGCAGATTCCGACCGCGACTACTGGATGACTGCCGAGGAAGCCAAGGAGTATGGTATGATTGATGAAGTGCTCACCAAAAAGAAATAACAAGAGAGATGGTTAGTAAGAATACAGGCCACAGATGCAGTTTCTGTGGCCGTTCAGATAAAGAAGTACAGTTGATGATTACTGGCATCGACGGCTACATCTGCAACGAGTGTGTAGAGCGTGCCAACGAAATTTGCCAGGAAGCATTGAAGACTGTCAGTCAAAGCAAATTGGGCCTTGACCTCAAGACATTACCCAAGCCACAGGAAATCAAAGATTTTCTCGACCAGTATGTTATCGGTCAGGACGAAGCCAAACGGTACCTGTCTGTAGCGGTGTATAACCATTACAAGCGTCTGTTGCAAAAGATGGGCGACGATGAGGTGGAGATCGAGAAGTCCAACATCATCATGGTAGGTGCCACTGGTACTGGTAAGACGCTTTTGGCACGTACTATTGCCAAGTTCCTGAGCGTGCCTTTTACCATCGTCGATGCTACGGTGCTGACCGAAGCAGGTTATGTGGGCGAGGACATTGAGAGCATCCTCACTCGCCTGCTGCAAGTGGCGGACTACGACGTGAAGGCTGCCGAACGAGGCATCGTGTTCATCGATGAGATTGACAAGATTGCCCGCAAAGGCGATAACCCCTCCATCACCCGTGATGTAAGTGGAGAGGGTGTGCAACAAGGTTTGCTCAAACTGCTGGAGGGTTCCATCGTGAATGTACCTCCTCAGGGCGGGCGCAAGCATCCCGAGCAGCGCATGATTGCAGTTGATACCAAAAACATCCTGTTTATCTGCGGTGGTGCTTTCGATGGCATTGAACGCAAGATTGCCCAGCGCCTCAACACACATGTGGTGGGTTACCACGCAGTTGAGAACGCGGCAAAGGTGGACAAGGACAATATGATGCAATACATCGCTCCGCAAGACCTCAAAGCCTTCGGTCTGATTCCCGAAATCATTGGTCGTATGCCTATCCTGACCTACCTCAACCCATTGGACAGGACAGCCTTGCGCAACATCCTTACTGAGCCCAAGAACTCCATCACCAAGCAATACATCAAGCTGTTCGAGATGGATGGAGTGAAACTGAGTTTCAATGATGACGTACTGGAATATGTGGTCGATAAGGCCATCGAGTTCAAGCTCGGTGCCCGAGGCTTACGCTCCATTGTCGAGGCCATCATGATGGATGTGATGTTCGACTTGCCTTCCAGCAAGAAGAAAACTTTTACCGTTACGCTGGATTACGCCAAGAGTCAGCTGGAAAAAGCAAATATTTCACGTTTACAGAACAGCTAATAGGCATTTTTTCGTAGTTCAGTCTGTTTTTTAGCATTTGCAGTAAAAAAAAACTGCAATTGCATTTGATATTTTGCAAGTTGTTTATACCTTTGTTAGACATGTCCTTTTGGCATACGCATAACAATCATCTAAAACAACCCCATGGTTATGGCTGAAAAATACATTTTGACAGAAGAGTTGAAGAAATATTTTGGCTTCGATACCTTCAAGGGTAATCAGGAAGCTATAATACAGAATCTGCTGGATGGCAACGACACCTTTGTCCTGATGCCGACCGGTGGAGGCAAATCCTTGTGTTATCAGTTGCCCTCGTTACTGATGGAGGGAACGGCCATCGTGATCTCTCCTCTCATTGCCTTGATGAAGAACCAGGTAGATGCCATGCGCAACTATAGCGAAGAAGACGGCATCGCCCATTTCATCAATTCATCACTCAACCGTACAGCCATTGAGCAGGTAAAGGATGACATCTTGCGTGGAAAAACCAAGTTGTTGTACGTGGCTCCAGAGTCGTTGACCAAGGAGGAAAATGTAGATTTCCTCAAGCAGGTAAAGATATCTTTCTATGCCATCGATGAGGCACATTGTATCTCTGAATGGGGACACGATTTCCGCCCTGAATACAGAAAGATACGTCCTATCGTCAACCAGGTGGGCAAGGCACCGTTGATTGCCTTGACGGCTACTGCCACACCCAAGGTGCAACACGATATCCAGAAAAACCTCGGCATGATGCACGCCAAGGTGTTCAAGTCATCGTTCAACCGTCCTAACCTCTATTACGAAGTGAGGACTAAGACCGACGATGTTGACAAGGACATCATCAAATACATCAAGTCCAACCCCGAAAAGTCGGGCATTATCTATTGCCTCAGCCGCAAGAAGGTAGAAGAACTGTCAGAGATACTCGTTGCCAACGGCATCAAGGCAAAACCTTATCATGCCGGTATGGACAGCGTGACTCGAAGCGAGACACAAGATGACTTCCTGATGGAGAAGATTGACATCATTGTGGCTACCATCGCCTTCGGTATGGGTATTGACAAACCTGATGTGCGTTTTGTAATACACTATGACATTCCAAAGAGTTTGGAAGGGTATTACCAGGAGACAGGACGTGCAGGCCGTGATGGCGGTGAGGGACAGTGCATCGCATTTTACAGTGAGAAAGACCTCCAGAAACTCGAGAAATTCATGCAGGGCAAGCCAGTGGCCGAGCAGGAGATTGGCAAGCAGTTGCTGCAGGAGACTGCTGCTTATGCTGAGTCATTGATGTGCCGCCGCAAGACTTTGCTGCACTATTTCGGTGAAGAGTACAAGGAGACCAATTGTGGCAACTGCGACAATTGCTTAAATCCAAAGAAACAAGTGGAAGCTCAAGATTTATTGTGCACCGTCATTGATGCGGTGTACGCAGTGAAAGAGAATTTCAAACAAGACTACATAGTAGATGTCATCAAGGGCATCGAGACGAACGAAGTACTCGACCATCACCACGAAGACCTGGAGGTGTTCGGTTCAGGCATGGGCGAAGATGACAAGGTATGGAACAATGTCATTCGTCAGGCATTGTTAGATGGCTATCTAAGTAAGGATGTAGAAAACTACGGCCTTATCAAGGTTACTTCTGCAGGCAAGAAGTTCCTCAAGCACCCCAAGTCGTTCAAGATTGTAGAAGAGGGTGATTTCGAGGAAGCGGAGGAAGAAGCTCCAATGCACGGTGGCGCCTCATTGGCACTCGACCCCACATTGTTCAGCATACTGAAAGACCTGCGCAAGAAGATGTCGAAGCAGCTCAACCTGCCGCCCTACGTCATCTTCCAAGACCCCTCGCTCGAAGCTATGGCTACTACATACCCCGTCACCATCGAGGAGTTGCAGAACATTCCAGGTGTGGGAGCCGGCAAGGCCAAGCGTTATGGTGAGGAGTTCTGCAAGCTCATCAAGCGCCATTGCGAAGAGAACGAAATCGAACGTCCGGAAGACTTGCGCGTACGCACCGTAGCCAACAAGTCAAAGCTGAAGGTGAGCATCATCCAGGCCATCGACCGTCAGGTTGCACTTGACGACATTGCCAACACAAAAGGCATGGAGTTCGATGAACTGCTGGACGAGGTAGAGGCCATCGTTTATTCAGGCACCAAGCTCAACATCGACTATTTCCTGCGTGAGGTAGTGGACGAAGACCATATGCTCGACATCTACGAATACTTCAAGGAGTCGGAGACTGACGACCTGGAGGCAGCATTCGATGAGTTAGGGGAAGACTACACAGAAGAAGAGATACGCTTGGTACGCATCAAATTTATCAGTGAGATGGGCAACTAAGCCACAATAGATAAACGTACAGGGAGAATAAAATTTAAGGTAAAATGAAAATAGGTTTTGATAATGAGAAGTATCTGAAGATACAATCAGAGCATATTCGCGAACGTATCGCTCAGTTCGACGGTAAACTTTACATGGAATTGGGCGGCAAGTTATTCGACGATCACCACGCTTCTCGCATCCTGCCTGGTTTCCAACCCGACAGTAAGTTGCGCATGTTGGCACAGCTGCGTGACAGCATAGAGATTGTCATCGTCATCAGTGCCGAAGACATCGAACGCAATAAGATACGTGCGGATCTGGGCATCACCTACGACGAGGATGTGCTGCGCCTGCGCGACGAGTTCATGAAGCGCGACTTCATGGTGGGCTCGGTAGTTATCACCCACTACAACGGACAGATGGCAGCCGACCAGTTCCGTCACCGCCTCGAACGCATGGGCATCAAGACCTATATCCACTATCCTATTGAAGGCTATCCGCACAATGTACAGCTTATTGCCAGCGATGAGGGCTATGGAAAGAACGACTTCGTAGAGACCTCCCGCGAGTTGGTCATTGTCACTGCCCCAGGTCCCGGCAGCGGTAAGATGGCTGTATGCCTGAGTCAGCTCTACAACGAGAACCGTCGTGGCAAACGCGCCGGCTATGCCAAGTTCGAGACCTTCCCCGTATGGAACCTGCCGCTGAAGCATCCCATCAACATCGCTTACGAGGCAGCTACCGCCGACCTCAACGACGTGAACATGATTGACCCGTTCCACCTGGAGGCCTATGGCAAGATTGCCATCAACTACAACCGTGACATCGAGATCTATCCCGTGCTGAATGCCTTGTTCGAGGGCATCTATGGCGAGAACCCTTATAAGTCGCCAACCGACATGGGGGTCAACATGATTGGATTCTGCATCAGCGACGACGAGGTTTGCTGCCAGGCATCACGCGACGAAATCATCCGCCGCTACTATACCGCTACCAACAAACTGGCTAACGGTGCCTGCAATGAGAGTGAGGTAAACAAGATTCTCATGCTGTTCAACCAGGCAAAGATTACTACGGCTAACCGTAAGACCACCGTAGCTGCCAACGAACGCAAGCAGCAGACAGGTCAGCCCGCATCGGCTATGGAGTTGGAAGACGGTACCATCATCACAGCCAAGACCACCCAGCTGTTAGGTTGCAGTGCCGCGCTCATCCTTAATGTCATCAAGCACTTGGCAGGCATCGGTCACGATGTGAAACTCATCCCGCAAAGCCTCATCGAGCCTATTCAGAAGACAAAGATAGAGTACTTAGGTGGCAACAATCCACGTCTGCACACCGATGAGGTACTGGTAGCACTCAGTGTATTGTCGCAGCATGACGAGCAGTGCCGCCGTGCCTTGGAGCAACTGCCCCGCTTGCGTGGTTGCCAGGTACATACCACTATCATGCTGGGTGAAGTAGATCGTAAGATTTTCAAGAAGCTCGGCTGTGACCTTACTTGTGATCCTATAAAAAAGAAATAAAGAAACCATCATGATGAGAACACTGGTATTGGCAATAAGTGCATTGTTTTTCTGCACCTTTGCCACTGCTCAAACACGTATAGACGATGAACAGTTGTTGAGGGAATGGATTAAGACCATTGCCTCCGATGAGTTTGGCGGACGTAAGCCCATGACCCCTTACGAGGACAAGACTGTTCAATACCTTGCCCGGCAGTTGGAAACGTTAGGCTTGGAACCTGCTTTCAATGGCAGTTGGTATCAACCTTTCGAGATGATTGCCGTCACTGCCCAGCCGCAAGGCAACAAGCTGTCTGCCAAAGGCAAGAAGCGCACAGAGCTGCGCTATCCCGACGATGTGGTAGTATGGACGGCACGTGCCACCGACAAGGTGGAGCTTCCCAAAGCAGAATACGTGTTTGTGGGCTTCGGCATCCATGCCCCCGAGTATGGGTGGGATGACTATGCCGATATCGATGTGAAGGGTAAGATTGTGATTGCAATGGTCAATGACCCTGGATACTACGATGCCACACTGTTCCGTGGGCGCAACATGACCTACTATGGCCGTTGGCTCTACAAGTTCGAAGAGGCCAAGCGTCAGGGAGCAGCCGGATGCCTGGTGCTGCATAATACCGAAGCTGCCAGCTATGGGTGGCATGTCTGTGTGAATGGTCACCTGACAGACAACCTGGCACTTTACGACCCAGCCACCCGCAATGCCAACGAGTTGGCCATCAAAGGCTGGTTACACGAAGACGGCGCCAGAAAGTTGTTCACCGCTGCCGGCATGGACATGGATGCCGCTCAGGCAGCAGCTAAGCGCCCTGGTTTTAAGAGCTTCTCGCTCAAGGTAAAAGGAGATGTAAAAATGGCTGTTACCTATGACATCCAGCAAACGCGCAATGTGGCAGGCATCATCAGAGGAACAGAAAAACCCGACGAAGTAGTGGTGATGAATGCGCACTGGGATCACCTCGGCATCGGTACCCCCGACGAACGAGGCGACTCTATCTATAATGGTGCAGCCGACAATGCTTCTGGTGTGGCCAGTGCCTTGTTGGTGGCCAAGAAATTCAAGTCATTGCCCAAGGCACCCCGTCGCAGTGTGCTATTTCTCTTTCCCTCATCCGAAGAGAGCGGCCTTTTCGGTTCCGAGTACTACTGCCAGCATCCAGCCATTCCCATGGAAAAGACCTCTGTCTGTCTGAATTTTGAGAGCATCGGTCCAGCCGAGCTCACACACGACGTGGTCATCTTAGGCGGTGGAGCCAGCGACCTCGACCGCTACTATGAGGCTGCCGTGGCAGCACAGGGCAGATATATCTTCTATGATGACGATAATTCCGACGGTTGGTTCTTCCGCTCCGACCATTACAATTTCGTCAAGCAAGGCGTCCCTGCCGTGGTTGTAGAGAACGGTCTCCATCCTGTTGACGTGAGCAAGCCCAACCAACACCCTATGGCATCGTGGTACCACAAGCCCTCTGACGAATACCGTGATGACTGGGATTTGAGCGGCACCGTGTCGAATGTGAATATGATTTATAGCGTGGGACTCTCGCTCTCCAATGCAGAAGACCTGTTAGACAGAGATTAAGGGTAAAAAATGAAAATCCGCAAGAACTGATAAGCAGTATCTTGCGGATTGTTCTTTGTGATCCGCTTGGGGCTCGAACCCAAGACCCCAACATTAAAAGTGTTGTGCTCTACCTGCTGAGCTAGCGGATCTGACACCGTTGATTATTGAAATCGGCTGCAAAGATAATCACTTTTTATGAAATAACAATGCTTTATCTCAAAAATTTGATTTTACTTTCCAAAACATCCTGGACAAGGCACATAAAGTGCCAAAGGACGATGTCCGATATTCTTCAGTTTGCCAGCATCGACAAGTGAACTGATGCGACGTCGAGCCGTAGATTCCGTTTGATTAAACAAAAAGCAAAACTGCTTAACGGTGAGTAATTGTACAGAAGCAAAGTGCGAGGTTAATCCTTGCTCGATCATCTCGTCTGACAACTCCACAGAGTGCCATGCAGTTTTAGTACGCACAAGTTTGGCACGCTGTAACTGTCGCAATAGTTGTTTGTCGGGCTTGAACCCCACACCATCCACGTACACTTTCTTGCCCTTGAACTTTGTAGATGCAGTTACTTTCTCCAAAGTACCCAACTCTGCCTTGAAGTAGCCAATACCTTCTATATGTACAGTATTACCCATGGCAAGGTGCATCTTCATCAATTCACTTAATGCTACCATCACCCCTTGAACATCAGAAGCTGTAAATGAACTGGCATCCTGTATCTCTTTGGCAATGCTTTTAATATCAACAGTTTGACTTTTCGGGATACGAGGATAGAGGGTCACATCCCCTTCTTCCTGCTGTTTTAACGCCGTTCGCGGTGCTTCGTACCAATCATAGATAATGCTCATCGTTCTTGTTTTTTTCTAATTGAGTTGTCTTTGCTTGTTAGTTTACAACTGCCAACCATGTATCTATTACAATCTTCTCATTCGTGAAAACGTTCTTCCACATAGGCGAAAGGATTATTTCACACTTATGGAAGTAGATTTTCACAAAGGTGGTAACACAACACGGGCTACTTTCTACTCCAACCAAGCATGATACAAAGGTAGTCATAACATTTGGGATATCCAAACCAGGAGGGTATAAATGAGATTGACAACACCTGCCAGCATCAGGCAGATGTTATATTCCGCACCCTTTGCATTCAGCACTTTATAGTATAGGAAGCAAGCGGGGATGACAACAGCCATCGCCCAACTTACGCCGAACGCCAGCCAGGCAAACAGCGGCATAAGCACCACGATGATACCTAAAATGGCAAGAGCCGCCTTCTTGCCCAATCGCACGGGAAGGGTGCGCTTACCTACCAGACGGTCGTCATCCATATCGCGGATATTATTGACAGCCAAGACACACATCGAGATCAATCCGCACACGGCACCAGCATAAACAGGCATGAGCAGACGGATGTCGAAAGCAAGTCCACTGGCCTTACATTGCAGCCATACGGTACCCCATGTGGCAAAGACGCCATAATAGAGGAACACAAAAATATCGGCAATGCCCAAGTAGGAAAGCGAGTAAGGTGTAGCCGTATAAAGCCAGGCAAAGAAGAGGGCAGTAATGCCAATCACGACAATCACCCATCCACCCACATAACACAGACAGGCACCCAACACAACGGCGAAGGCAAGTGCTACAAGACAGGCTGTGAGCATCTCTTTCTCAGTCACCGTACCCTCTGCCAAAGCCCGTTTGAACCCCACTCTGCCTTGCTTATCGGTGCCACGCTTGTAGTCGTAGTAGTCGTTGATGAGATTGCTCAGTATTTGCAATGCCAGGGCACACAACACGGTGGCGAGAGCCGTTGGCACCGACAAATATCCTATATAGAAATGCGCTACCATGAGTCCCACCAACACCGGACAAAGCGATGCAAACAATGTCTGCGGACGGATGATGCGTAGCCAAAGGAAAAGTCGTTTCATAATAATATAAGCAGTAGAAATTGCCTCATAGTCGCCATGCCTGGAACCGAAAAGCCCGTAATCAATTATGCTTAGTAGCTGTATAAACTGTGGTGATAGCAAAGGTGAGAGGCCGGTGTACCACTTGAGAGAAGCCAGCCTTAGCAATGCGCTCGCACATCTGCGTTCCCCAGACAAAGCCTTTGACACTGCGGTTAAGGTAGGTATAAGCAGTCTTGTCCTTGCTCAGCCATCGCCCCACTGTGGGCAGTATATGGGTGAAATACAAATCATACACCCAAGCTATCAGCTTATTCTTTGGATAGGAGAACTCCAGAATCATGAGTTGGCCGCCTGGTTTAAGCACACGCAGCATTTCAGCAAGACCTTTGTCCAGATCAGAGAAGTTACGCACACCATAAGCACAGGTCACCACGTCAAAGGTATTATCGCCAAAAGGAATATCCAAGGCGCTGGCCTGCAGGAACGATATACAGTCTTGCAGATCACGTTTCTTTACCTTCTCTTCTCCTATGCGCATCATCTGAGCAGAGAGGTCAATGCCGGTGATGTTAAAACAAGCATGCTGCTGACTGAGCTGACGAGCCAGTTCTATAGCGAGGTCGGCAGTACCGACAGCCACATCCAAGCATTGAACATCAGGGGTCTTTTCTTGCAGGACACACTTGACCGCTTTCCTACGCCACCACTTGTCGATGTTGAGCGAAAGCAGGTGATTGAGGAAATCGTACTTCCCTGCTATACGGTCGAATAATAATCCTATGTTCTGCTTTTCATTCATTATATCCACAAAGGTGGCGATATAATGTAAAACCTCACTTATTAAATCAAATATGGCTTACAATGAGCTTTAACAATGCGAGCACCACCTGTCACATTGTCCAGCTCATCCTCTTCAAGTTCTTGGCGCATCACTACCTGCTGTTCTTTGTCAGTACCTTCGATGGTCAGTTTCCTTACATCATCGTTAATCTCGACATGAAGGATACGTTTAGCTTTCTCTTCCATATTATTCGTATTTGATTAATTTATGATACAAAGATACAATCAACCACCCAAATAGAAGTATCAATAATGAAAAAAAAAGTTAATAATATAAGATTCCTGCCGTTCTGTCCTCGGTTTGTACTAACTTTATCCCACAATAACCAATCAACTATTACGAATATGAAAAAGCAATTGAACAAAATCATAGCGGGAGTAAGCGTGGCATTAGCATTGTATGGCTGCGCAAACCAGACGACAAGCTTTGATGAGATTGTGGCTAACCGCAGAAGTGTGAGAAGCTACGACAAGACGCAGAAAGTAAGTGAGGAGCAGGTGCGTACGCTCATAGCTACCACTCAGGAGGCGCCCTCGTGGGGTGCCTACGATGCAGGGCTTAGCAACGCATTCCTTGTATTGAAGGCCAAGGAGATGGGCTTTGATACACTGATTATGGGACTGCGTGATGCGGATGGCTTGAAGAAAGCGTTGGGCATCCCAAGCGACGAAACTGTCATGACCGTAGTGGCATTGGGATATGGCAACCAAGTGCCGAAGCGTCCTGACCGCAAGCCGCTGGATGAAATCATGAAGATCAAATAATCTTCATGAACACCGACCCCTCATCTACTTCATCCTAATTACTACTCGCCTCTTCTATGGGTATGGCATAAGGAAGTAGAAGATGGATATTAATTATCGTGTTTACTCTCTTTTTTTCGTGTTGACGTCGAAAGTGCTGCCAAATATGAGTAAAACAACTACCTTTACAGCATCAAAGAAAACAAAATACAACAAGATATGAAAAAGTTAGCTTTAGCAGGTATCATGATGATGGCTTGTGTGACATTGTCGGCACAGGAACTGTCGGGTGTAATCACCAAGAACGGCAAGCCCAAGAGGGGACTGGTAGTCTCTGTTATCGGCACTGACCAAAGCTGCACCACCGACAAATATGGCCGCTTCTATATTAAGGATGCTGCCCCAGGTGAGATTCTTCAGATTGACGTAACCGCTCGCAAGGCTGCGCGCATAGAGCTCAGCGAAGCCCGTCGCCTGAAAGTTTATATCGCCCCCTCTGACTTTGTATATAACAACGGCCGCATTGAACAGCGTTTGCCTTATACGGCAATTAAGTCGGATGCCGTGGTGCGAGGCAACATGGTGATGCATGAACAGATCATGAGTTCAGGCCTTCAGCGTGTCTCTGATTTGCTGAAGAACTTCGTGACGGGTGTGCGAGTAGAACAAACCGCCGTAGGCAGCAGCGTAGTAATGCGTGGTCCCAGCTCCATAGTGGGCAACACCGAACCGTTGTTTGTGGTGGATGGCGTTGTGATGGAATCACTCGAAGAGGTAGATCGGATGGTACCTGTGGAAACCATCGAGAAACTGGTGCTGAATAAAGAAGGTACAGGATGGGGAGCACGTGGCGGTAACGGTATCATTGAAATTACCACCTTAGGTTCCAATATTTGACAAGGAAACTATAGTTGCCCAACCTTCTCCCCTTAGTCAGGTGAGGTGCTTCATAGAGGTTCAGCAAACTGACAGCCCCCCTAACTCATGGGGGAAACTTTTGAACCATCATTTCTTTAATAAAAAGGAAGCTGGTCAAATCGACCAGCTTCTTTTATTATATTCACATTGCCGAGATATAATGACAATGTGACATCGTGACAATAAAGAACATTATTTCTGCTGACTTAGGTAGAATTTCTCGAGTGTACGATAAGCATTCTCCATAGCAGCGTCAGCCTTCTCTGCACTCTCAACGTCAATATACATTACAGGAGCCACTTCCTGACCGTTGATAGGTGTCCACTGAGGCAGACCTTCACCGTTAGGATTGCCATACTTGCAGAAGTTAGCATAATAGGTGAGGAACAGCTTAGAGATAGCATAGTCCTCAGGTTGCCAATCGTAGAACTCGTTAGTAGCGAGAGTTCCCATAGCATATTCGATATCTGCTGAGTGAACAGCACCTGTTGGGAACTTGTCACGGATGGCCTGCTGACGACGGTCTTCATCGGTCATCTCACGAACACCACCAGCCAAAGCGCCTATGCGGTTGCCCATCTTGGCAGATACCTGTGGACGAGCGTGCATATACTTGTAGCGATACACTGGCTGCTGAGATGTCTTAGCATGATAGTCAGCCCACTTCCATGTTGGGAAGCCGGTGAACAAGTCACCTGCCAAGTTCAGGCTCTTGATGCTGAACAAGTCGTCGTCTGTCAGCAAACCGTAAGCCTCGAAAATCTCGTCAGTCATGTCACCGAAGGTTGCAGTCATGGCCTTCTTGTAGTTAGCCAATGTAGGCTCTACACCACGCAACGCAGACAGGGGAGTACCCTCCTGAGAGTTCCAACCCACCAGAATGGGCACCTGAGCCTGTTCACCCTTCTTGAATACATCATCGGCGCTTTCTTTCATGAAGTAGCCATCGAGCACTACATTCGCCATACCTCTTGGAGGTAGCAGAGCCTGCAAAGAGTCTGCAGACAACGCGCGAGCATCAGCCAATGACATCAAGCCCTTGCTCTCGAGCAGAGCCTTGCCGGCAGCGTCAGCATCAGCCTGGGTAGAAGCTCCGTAAGGCAACACCTCGGCGCCACTTGAGCCCATTACACCTGCCAAGTTGCCCTTTGACAATGGAGAGCACATCAGCAATGAGGTAGAGAATGAACCAGCAGACTCACCCACGATGTTGATACGGTTAGGATCGCCTCCGAAAGCAGCGATATTGTCCTTTACCCACTGGATAGCAGCTACCTGATCCAGGAAGCCATAGTTACCACTGCCCTTATAAGAAGACTCGGCAGTAAGCTCTGGATGAGCGAAGAAGCCGAACACGCCCTCACGATAGTTGGCAGTAACACCGATAACGCCCAGCTGAGCAATGGAAGTACCGTCATAGCGAGGTTCGCTACCACTTCCAGCCATCAAGCCACCACCATTGAAATAAATCAGGATAGGCAGTGCCTCGTCAGTATAGTTGGCAGGTGTCCAGATGTTCAGATACAGACAATCCTCACTGCGGCCAGCGCCACGGAAGTTCATGTCACCAAACATATTAGGCTGCATAGGGTCGTTGCCGAAAGCCTTGGCCTCACGCACACCTTCCCAAGCCTCAACTGGCTGAGGAGCCTTCCAACGCAGGTCGCCTACTGGAGCTGCTGCAAAAGGAACACCCAAGAACTTCTTGATGCCGTCTTCAGCAATACCCTCAACCACACCGGCCTGGGTCTTTACCTGCAAAGTCACCTCAGTCTTCTGCTGGGCGCAAGCAGTCATCATCATGGCTACCATAGCAGCCATCAACACTCTTACTGTTGTAAAACGTTGTTTTTTCATAATGCTTATAATATTAAATCAAAATAAAGTCATCATTATCAATGCGCGGCAAAATTACACATTAATTCTGAAAAAACTTTCTTTTCACTTAATTATTAATGGCTAAAACAACATTTAATTAGTTCTGGTATTTCGTAAAATTATACTTTGCCCTCAACGCTGCCTTCTTCTCGTTATCCAGGCTGGTGAAGTAGCCTTTCCACCCAGGACAGAAATTGATGTGCCAACGCCAGAAACGACCCATCAGTGACTGTGGGTTCTTGTCATAATTCGCTCTGAATTTGCAATTCTCACATGCATGTGCCATAATTATCAGTTTTAAATGGTTATTATTCTTTTAACTTTCCTTTGAACCATAATTTCCAGTACTTTACTCCCCCAGTTGACCACAAAGCCAGAAAAACGAGTACTGGCTGGAAAAACAATCGGATAAGGCGAGCCTGATCTGTATTGAGGCCAAAAGCGTCAATGTGGTTTACATACTGGTTTATATTACCCGGGAAAATCAGTACATAGAAAAGAGCCAACAGGGCGCCCACCAGTGCCTTCTTTTTCCATAGGAACAACATACTGAGACCGAGGGCAATCTCAACAACACCTGATGCCAGTACCACAAAGTCGGTGAAACCTGCGCTGAACTGCAGCCATGTAGGCACCTGTGCCACGAACTCCTGACGCGCTATTGTCAGGTGGCTAAAACCTGCATAGGTCATAAACACTCCCAAAAGGAGACGGAAAAACAATTGCAAGTATTTCATATACCTTTTATATTAAGTGATTCTATTATTGTGTCGAGTTCTTTAGCCAACTGGAGGTACTCCTCCAGACGTAAGGGACAAAAAGACAGTTTCTGCGCCATGCCGGCTGGAATAGAGCTATAAGCCTTTTCCTCCATAGCCTTACCCCTTTCTGTCAATGAAACTATCTGTTGCCGCTTGTCTTCTTTTCCCCGCTTGCGTACCACAATACCCTGCTTTTCCATTCGCTGCAACAGTGGTGTCACTGTATTCGTTTCCAACAGCAAACGACGGGCAATATCATTCACCGGCTGGGCATCCTGCTCCCACAGGACCATTAGCACTAAGTATTGCGGGTAGGTGATGCCCAGTTCATTGAGCATGGGCGTGTATGCTTGTGTAATCAGTCTCGCAGCTGTATAGAGACGAAAACAAATCTGATTGTCAAGTCGTAATTCTTCGTGCATAAATATCAGGATTAAGCAAGCATTGACTTAACTTCATTTTCAAAATCAGCAGGCTTCACAGTGGGGGCAAAACGCTTGATTGTTGTACCATCCTTTGATATAAGGAATTTGGTGAAGTTCCACTTGATGTCGCTCTGCTTCTTCATGCTTTTGCTGATAAGCTTGAACACCATAGCAGCCAACTTACCCACCAAACCACTGTTCTCTTCAGTAGGAGCCTGTGCCTTCAGGTAGTTGAAAATAGGATCTGCCTCATCGCCATTCACGTGCACTTTCTTCATGATTTGGAAAGTCACGCCGTAGTTCAGTTGGCAGAACTCCTCAGCCTTAGCCCCATCAGCCAATTCCTGGTTAGCAAAGTCTCCAGAGGGGAAACCAATTATTACCAACCCCTGGTCCTTATATTTCAGGTTCAATGCCTCCAGCCCTGCAAACTGCGGTGTTAGGCCACACTTGCTGGCAGTATTCACTATCAATAACACTTTGCCCTCAAACTGGGCGAAATCAATCTCTTTACCTTTGCTCGTAAGCGCCTTGAAATCATAAATCTTTGTCATATTCTTAGCTTTTTATATCGTTCACGATGCAAATGTAGCAATAATAAGAAATATCGCAAGCGATTTACCCCAATCTTTAAGAACAATTAACAATGAATCGCACACGACATAACTATGGCGCATGATAGAAAAAAAATGGGCCTACTATAGATTAACTTACTTTAACTACCATATAAACAAGCTATCATTTATCTTTGCAGAAATTATCATTCTAAATCACTTGGAATTATAAACAAGTAATTAATGGGGATGGCAATAATGGCTGCTCTTGGCATGATGTCATGCGCCAACAGGTCTGTTCAACAACAAGGCAGCATCAACAGTTAATAAGTCAAGAAAAGATGAAAAGGGAAATATGGATAGATTGGATGCGTGTAATGGCCTGCCTGATGGTAATGACCGTCCATAGCACAGAGCCGTTTTACTTAGGAGGTGAAGGAGCGCACATCCTGACCGCCAGCGATGCCAAGTGGGTATCATTTTTCGATACGTTCGTACGCGCGTGTGTACCTTTATTTGTTGTAGCCAGTAGCTATCTGCAATTTCCCTTGCATTACTCCACTGGCGAGTTCTTGCGTCGAAGGGTAGTACGCGTGGTGATTCCTTTTTTAATATGGTCTTTGGTTTATGCATTCTACTGGGGAGAACCTGTAGAGAACCTTGGCAATCTTTTACTCAACTTCAACTATGCAGCTGGACATTTGTGGTTTGTGTATATGTTAGTGGGGCTTTACCTCATCATGCCACTATTGTCACCTTGGGCTGAGCGAGTAGGCAAGCGAGAACTGCAATTCTACCTTGCACTTTGCTTCATTACCTCATTCCTGCCTTTCGTAAGAGCTTGGTTTGGAGGAAATCCTCCTTTCATCTATGGTCCTTTAGGTATTCCGAACCCTGCACTCTATCCTCTGTGGGGAGAGGCAAGTTGGAACGCCTATGGTCTCTTTTACTATTTCAGCGGTTTCATGGGTTATATACTTTTAGGCCTTTATATACGACGATTCGTGGGCGAGTGGCCGTGGAAGCGTACAATAGCTATAGGACTACCTATTTGGTTAGTGGGCTTTGCCATCTGTTTTGTTAGCTTCATTGTAGCCGTTGAAGCCGATGCTCAAGGGATATATCCTGTAGAAGGTCCCATGGGAATGGCTGCTGTGTGGGAGACAACTTGGATCAATGATACAGCAAGTGTGGCTTTAATGACCGTCGGTTGGATTTTTCTTTTCCGCAAATGCACAAGTTCGGGATGTTTCTACGAGCGAATCTTACTACCTATTTCCAAGGCCAGCTATGGCATGTACTTGTGCCACATGATAGTGTTAGCGTTGGTGAGCTCTGGGTTACGCTCTGCACTGGGCACTGGGCTCGAGGGTACACTGGGCATCTGGACAACACCGCTGCAAATCGTCTGCACAGCCTTAGGAACATTCATCATTACAGCTATCTTCAGCACACTGGTGCAGCGAATCCCGCGCTTCGGCAAATGGATAATTGGCTAACTAACCATGTTGGCGGTGCATCATTATTTGGCAAGTAGCGCCCCTGATGTTGTGCCACTTACTGAATACTGCACCAGAAATAGCAGCTAAATGTCAAAAAAAAGGATGTGTCACAAAACACATCCTATCGTGGGCGTTGACGGATTCGAACCGCCGACCCTCTGCTTGTAAGGCAGATGCTCTAAACCAGCTGAGCTAAACGCCCGAACAACTTTTCTTCTTGAAAGAGCTATGTAGATACCTTGCGAATGTTATCATCCAATTTCTAAAAGGTAACCTTGTGGGCGTTGACGGATTCGAACCGCCGACCCTCTGCTTGTAAGGCAGATGCTCTAAACCAGCTGAGCTAAACGCCCAAGGCTCTTTCTTTTGGAAAAGCGATGCAAAGGTAGTGTTTATTTTCTTACTACCAAAATCTTTACGCAGTTTTTTTTGATTTAATTAAAAAAACAGGGGTCTCACCTACATGAACCCCTGCCTTTAATAAATTATCAATTGTTTTTCAACACTGAATCACTTAGAGCTCGTATTCCTGCCAACTCTTGATCTTGATGTCTTTCTCGCTTACCTGACAGATAGCCTCGATAAAGGCACTTGCCAAGCGAGCATTAGTAATCAGCGGAATATTATGATCAACTGCAGCACGACGGATGCGGTAGCCATTGGTCACTTCACGAGTCGTATGGTTTTTCTGTACATTGATGATGAGATCGAACTGATGACCAGCAATCATGCGCATCACATTGTTGGCAGCCTCAGGGCGCTCATCAGGCCAGAACACCGGTACTGTTGTCACACCGTGCGCATTGAGGAACGCAGATGTACCAGCGGTAGCATAAATCTTGAAGCCCTTCTGGTGCATGGCATGACAAGCATCGAGCAAATCCACCTTCGACTTCATGGCGCCAGATGACACCATCACGCCCACCTCAGGACGAGGCACCTTGTAGCCTACAGCAATCATGGCCTGCAGCAGAGCCTCGTTTACATCGTCACCCAAGCAGCCAACCTCACCGGTAGATGCCATATCAACGCCCAACACTGGGTCGGCATTCTGCAAACGGGAGAATGAGAACTGAGGAGCCTTCACACCAATCCAGTCGATGTCAAACTCACTCTTATCGGGTTTGGTATAAGGAGCGTCAAGCATGATGCGAGTGGCAGTCTCGATAAAATTGCGCTTCAGAACCTTGCTCACGAATGGGAAACTACGGGATGCACGCAGGTTGCACTCGATCACCTTCACCTCGTTCTTGCGAGCCAGGTACTGGATATTGAACGGACCAGAGATGTTCAGTTCCTTGGCAATCTGACGGCTGATCTGCTTAATCTTGCGACCGGTTGCGTAGTAAATCTTCTGTGCAGGGCATACCAGTGTAGCGTCACCTGAGTGAACACCCGCAAATTCGATATGCTCAGAGATAGCATATTCCACAATCTCACCATTCTGTGCCACAGCATCAAACTCAATCTCCTTGGTATTCTGCAGGAACTGTGATACCACCACAGGGAATTCCTTCGACACCTTAGCAGCAGCCTTGAGGTAAGTTTCAAGTTCGCTGTCATCGTAGCAAACATTCATGGCTGCACCAGAGAGCACGTATGACGGACGCACCAAAACCGGATAACCCACGCGGTTAATGAACTCCTTCACATCTTCGAGGTTAGTAAGTTCCTGCCATGCCGGCTGGTCGATACCCAACTGGTCGAGCATACGAGAGAACTTATCGCGGTTCTCGGCACGGTCGATGCTGACAGGTGATGTTCCCAAAACCGGAACCGACTGTCGATAGAGCTTCATCGCCAAGTTATTAGGGATCTGTCCACCTACCGACACCACAACGCCACGAGGTTCTTCAAGGTCGATGATATCCATCACACGTTCAAAAGAGAGTTCATCGAAGTACAGGCGGTCGCACATATCGTAGTCGGTAGATACCGTCTCAGGGTTGTAGTTAATCATGATGGACTTATAACCCAACTTGCGAGCCGTCTGCGTAGCGTTCACAGAGCACCAGTCGAACTCAACTGACGAACCGATGCGGTAAGCACCAGAACCCAGCACAACAACAGACTTTTCATTATGATAATAACGAACGTCGTAGCCATTGGTGCCATAAGTCAGATATAGATAGTTTGTCAGGTCAGGATGCTCGGAAGCAACTGTATTGATACGCTTCACAGCAGGCAGGATGCCTAATGCCTTACGACGGGCACGTACCTCCAAGTTCTCCTTTTCATAAGTAGAACCTATTGGGTGGAGGATAAAGCGTGCAATCTGGAAGTCTGAGAAGCCCAAGCGCTTTGCCTCTCGCAGCTCATCAGCAGGCAGGTCTTCCAACTTGTTATAGCCTTCCAGCTTCTTCTTATAATCCACCACATTCTTCATGCGGCTCAGGAACCAAGGATCAATCTTTGTCAGTTCCTCTACTCGCTCAACGGTATAGCCCTGTTCGAATGCCACAGCGATGGCGAAGATACGCAGGTCGGTAGGATTAGCCAACTCCTTGTCGAGGTCGTCAAACTGCACATTGTTGCCCACAAAGCCATGCATACCTTGGCCAATCATGCGCAAGCCTTTCTGAATCACCTCCTCGAAGCAACGGCCGATAGACATGATTTCACCTACTGACTTCATGCTACTGCCAATCTCACGGCTTACGGTAGCAAACTTGGTCAAGTCCCAACGAGGGATCTTGCAAATAAGGTAATCCAACTGAGGAGCCACGTATGCTGAATTAGGAGTACCCATCTCGCCAATCTGGTCGAGGGTATAGCCCAATGCTATCTTGGCAGCCACGAAAGCCAAAGGATAACCAGTAGCCTTTGACGCCAAAGCAGATGAACGGCTCAGACGAGCATTCACCTCGATTACTCTATAGTCGTTGGTCTCAGCATTGAAAGCAAACTGAATATTGCACTCGCCCACGATGTTCAAATGACGAACGCAATTCACAGACAAATCCTGCAGCATCTTGGTCTGCTCGTCTTTCAGTGAACAGATAGGAGCTACCACGATGCTCTCACCGGTATGGATACCCAGTGGATCCACATTCTCCATCGTAGCAACGGTGAAGCAATGGTCATTGGCATCACGAATCACCTCGAACTCGATTTCCTTCCAGCCCTTCAGTGACTCTTCCACCAGAATCTGACTACTGAAAGTGAAGGCGCTTTCAGCCAGTTTCATGAATTCCTCTTCATTCTGGCAAATACCACTACCCTGTCCACCTAAAGCGTAAGCAGAACGGATCATGATAGGGAAGCCAATCTCCTCAGCAGCCTTGAGAGCCTCACGCATGTTGTTCACCGCATGACTCTTTGGTGTCTTCATAGGAATCTTATCCAGTTCCCTCACAAACAAGTCGCGGTCTTCCGTATTCATGATAGCCTCTACAGAAGTACCCAGTACCTGTACACCATACTTCTCCAAGATACCTTTCTTAAACAAGTCAGTTCCGCAGTTCAGAGCTGTCTGACCACCGAAAGCCAAGAGGATACCATCGGGGCGTTCCTTCTCAATCACACGAGTCACAAAATCAGTAGTGATAGGCAGGAAATAAACCTTATCAGCAATACCCTCCGATGTCTGGATAGTAGCAATATTAGGGTTAATCAGCACAGAGCTGATGCCTTCCTCTCGCAATGCCTTCAGAGCCTGAGAGCCAGAATAGTCAAACTCGCCTGCCTGGCCAATCTTCAGTGCGCCAGATCCCAATACCAAAACCTTTTTCAAATTCTGTTTCATAATGCTATATTGTTATTTCTATTTTCAGTAAAAAAAAACGCTGCCTCCTACAACGGAAACAGCGTCATATCATTGGTTCATTATCACTCGTATGTTGGGAAACGTGTAACTGCATCTTTTTTATATTTCAAAAGCTGTGCAAAGTAACAAAAGTTTTTTCAAACGTGCAAATATATGAGGCAAAATCCCAGTACAAAAATTACACCATATTATATATATAAGCATGCGAATAAAATTATCAAAAGTACACAAACATGAGAAGGCAGATTGGAAAGAAGGCAAGATATTAGACAGAGGTAAAAAAGAAAAAACAAGCGAATTGAAAAAAAAGGTGAAATAATTTGCAGATTTGTTTAAAAAGATTTAAGTTTGTGAGGTGAAATTAGGCTAAAAGTGTGCAATTACAGTGGTAGTTGCGTAACAAATCCCTGGAAATAAGGGAAATATGCGCTATGTAAGCGCCTTTTGATGAGTGCATGGGAATGTGCTAAATCAGCTTAAAGAATTGTAAAGAAAGAGATAAAAGGAATTTTTATATAGAAAAATTTTACATTAACTTAAATTTTTTTTATTATGAATGACATTAAATTTTGGAAAAGGACCTTCCTGTGTGGAGCTTCCCTGCTCCTGATCGCCGCAAGTCCAGCAATGGCTTCTGGCGTGGACGCAATGTCAACTGAAGGTGTAGCTGCAGTTCAGCAGAATGGACGCACAGTTACAGTGACAGTTAACGATGCAATGGGTCCAGTCATCGGTGCCAACGTTCTCGTTAAAGGCACAACAATCGGTTCAATCACTGACATGGACGGTAACGCTACTATTCAGGGCGTGCCTAACAATTCAGTGATCGTTGTTTCTTACATCGGTTACATTACTCAGGAAATTCAGCTGCAGAACGGTCAGAACTCTCTGACAGTTACACTGCGTGAAGACGCTGAGACTTTGGATGAAGTCGTAGTCGTTGGTTACGGTACACAGGCTAAGAAGGATATTACCGGTTCTGTGGCTGTGGTATCACGCGACGCTATCGCTGAGCAGCCAGTGGCAACCTTCGCAGAAGCTCTGCAGGGTCGTGCTGCCGGTGTGTATGTAGCAGCTGGTGGTGCTCCTGGTGCTAACACTACTATCCGTGTACGTGGTGTCGGTGGTGTGAACGGTTCTGACCCTCTGATCATCGTCGATGGTGTACAGGGTGTAGATGTTAACTCAGTGAACCCTAACGATATCGATTCTTTCCAGGTGTTGAAGGATGCTGCTGCCACCGCTATCTACGGTGCGCGTGCTGCTAACGGTGTCATCATCATCACTACCAAGCAGGGTAACAAGGAAGGTAAGGTACGCGTATCTTACTCAGGTTACGTTTCTGCTTCAACTATGGCTAACGACGGTTTCAAGACCCTCGGCGCATATGATTACATGATGGCCATCGGTCAGAGCCAGAAGAACCAGGTAGAGGTTCGTGGTGCAGATCCAGCTAAAGTTGGTCACCAGCAGTTCGGTTCAGCTTATGATGCAGCCGGCAACTATGTTGGCATGAGCATCGAGAACAACATGCCTTATACCATCGTTCCTGCTGGTAAGAGCAAGGCTGATATCATGGCTCAGTTCGGTAGCTATCAGGGATTGGTTGACGCATTCAAGCCAGATGGTTCTCACTCTTATGCACTGTCTTCTTACTACTATATCAAGGAAGTGTTGGGCGGCTCAGAGGAAGCAGCTCGCGCTGGTACACAGTGGTACGACATGGTTACAAGAACTGGCTGGTCACAGAACCATGAGCTGTCTGTTATGGGTGGTGGCGAGAAAGGCCAGTACTCAATGTCTCTGGCTTACCAGGATCGTAACGGTACGATCAAGGGTTCAAGCTTCGAGCGTTACTCACTCCGTATGAACACTACTTTCAATCCTACCAAGCACTTCACTATCGGTCAGAACACCAACGCAGCTGTTATGCTGACTCGTGGTGAGCGTGGTAACCAGGGTGACGGTAGCACATTCGGTCAGACCTACACCATGAACAAGTGGGTGCCTGCTTACAACGTAGGTGGCGGCTTCGCTGGTTCACAGGGTAATGGTGGTCGTAACACCTCTGCTCTCCAGAGCGTTATCAACGGACAGGACAACTGGAACCGTAACTTCCGTATGCAGTCTTCTTTCTTCGCTGAGTTGAAGGATCCTTGGATCAAGGGTCTGACCATCCGCTCTCAGTTCGCTGTTAACCTGAACGCAGGTTGGGGTCTGAGCATGAGCAGAAAGTCAATCGAATGGGATAAGGAAGGTTCTTCACGTAACGCTTTGTCTGAAAATGGTAACTGGAGCTTCGGCTGGCAGTGGACCAACACAGCAACCTATAAGTTCAACATTGCTGACAAGCATGACTTCACCGTGATGGCAGGTACTGAGGCCCTGAAGATGGGTATCGGTCGTAACATCAGCGGTACTATGTACGACTATATATTCGAGAATGATCCTAACACTTGGACACTCTCCAATGGTGGTCAAAGCCAGTACAGCGTAAGTGGCGGTATGGGTTCAAAGACCACAATGTTCGGTCTCTTCGCACGTGCTGACTACTCTTACATGGGCAAGTATCTGGTAACTGCTACTATCCGTCGCGATGCTTCTTCTAAGTTCTCTTCTAATCACCGTTGGGGTACCTTCCCATCAGTATCTCTGGGTTGGCGTATCTCTGACGAGAAGTTCATGGAGAAGGCTCACGCAACATGGTTGGACGACTTGAAGCTCCGTGCAGGTTACGGTACAACCGGTAACTCTAACATCGGTGCATACAACTACGCATTCCAGTATGGTAACTCTACCACTTACGCTTATGGTATTGCTGGTGAGAACTCAGGCGTTAACACCGGTTTCGGTAACACCGCTTTGGGTGACGTTAACGCTAAGTGGGAGACCATCAAGATGTTCAACATCGGTTTCGACTTGACAGCTTTCAACAACAAGTTGACTTCTACTTTCGACTTCTATATCAAGAAGACTTCTGACATGTTGGTTCCAGCTTCTTGGACAGTGCTCTCTGGTGCAGGTACAAAGCCTAACACCAACCAGGGTAACATCAAGAATACCGGTATCGACTTCTCAATCGGCTGGAGAGACAAGATCGGTCAGGTTCAGTACAACATCAACGCTAACCTGTCATGGTATAAGAACAAGGTGACCAAGCTGGGTGCTTCTGATTTGTTCTATTCTTCTCGTATCTCTCAGATGTCTATCACTACCGTTGGCCAGCCTGTAGGTATGTTCTACGGTTATGTGGATGACGGTATCTATAAGAACGTTGAAGACGTGCTGAGCTATGGCGCACTGCCTTACGGTGTGGCATCTCAGGCTGACTTGGAGAAGAGTGCTGCTAACTATGTAGGTCACTACAGATGGAAGGATGTTAATGGCGACGGTAAGGTGGACGCAAGCGACCGTACCATCATCGGTAATCCTCATCCAGATTTGACTGGTGGTTTCAACATCGGTCTGCAGTGGAAGAACTTCGACCTGAGCACTTATCTGTACTATACTATCGGCAACGACCTGTACAAGCACTACGAGTACTACACCCTGTGGGGTAACCTGGGTAACGTATATAGCTACGACCGCGTTGAGAAGGCTTGGAGTCCAAGCAATCCTAACGGTACCCTGCCTTTGTGGGTATATGGTGACACTCACGCTGAGAACACTATGTCACACTCTGACTACGTAACCAAGGGTTCTTACCTGCGTATGCAGACCCTGACTCTGGGTTACTCTCTGCCTAAGAAGTTTGTCAGCAAGCTGACCTTGTCACGCATCCGCTTCTACTTCCAGATGTCTAACGTATTCACCATCACCGGTTACGAGGGTCTGGATCCAGAAGTAAACAGCTTCAGCATCAGCGGCGACCAGTCTAAGGGTATCGACTACGGTGCATATGGTGTACCTCGTCAGTATCTGTTTGGTGTGAACATTGACTTCTAATATAATTGACAATTGAAAATTGACAATTGAAAATTAAAAACTTATAATTAAACAAGAATAATATGAAAAAAGCAATATTATATTCAGCAATGGCTTTGGCTACCCTGAGCATGAGTAGCTGCGGTGACAGCTTCCTTGTGCTTGACCCTGCAGGCTCTGTATCAGAGGGTACGCTGACCACTGAGAGTGGTATTGATATGGTGTTGACAGGTGCCTACGCTTCTCTGAACGGTATGCACCAGACCAGCTGGATGGGATACGGTGCTCTCTCTAACTACTGCTTCGGCGATGTTGCAGGTGCAGATGCTAACAAGGGTTCACAGTCTTCTGACCAGTCAGACTTCACCGCTATCGAGGTTTATCAGTTCGATGCATCTAACTCTTACATTTCTGGTAAGTGGGCAGGTTGCTATGAGGCTATCAAGCGTTGTAACAACGTACTTGATATGGTACAGAAAGCCGGTGACAAGGTTTCAAATGCTGCAGTAGTTGAGGCTCAGGCTAAGTTCATCAAGGGCGTTTGGGGATTCGAGCTTATCCGTATGTTCGGTGCTGCTATTCCTTACGTATCTCTGGAGGACTATCAGGCTTCTACCGACCCACAGGTAAGCAACGTGGATGAGAGTGGTAACTATGTGTATATCTGGAGTAAGGTTGAGCAGGACTTTAAGGATGCCATCGCTGGTTTGCCAGAAACATGGGGTGCAGGCAACTATGGTCGTGCTACCAAGTGGATGGCTAAGGCTATGTTGGCTAAGCTGTACCTGTACTGGTCTTCTCCTTACAATGGCAAGAACGCAACTGCTGACCACTGGAACGACTGCAAGGCCCTGTTGGACGATATCATCGCTAACGGTGTTGATGCAAAGGGTCAGAAGTACAAACTGGCTGACACCTATGAAGAGCTGTTCAACGATGCAACTACATCAGACTGGACTGGTGAGTCTGTATTCGACGTACAGCTCTCTATCTCTGGTACACAAACAGCTACCAACCAGCCTGTATATAGCCCTGCTATCGGTATGGCCGGTGCGCTGGGTCTTGGTGGTTGGGGTTTCTACCAGCCAACTTACGAGTTCGTAAACAGCTACTTGGTTGACGACAAGGGTCTGCCTTTGGCTGACTATACCAGCAAAGAGGTTCTGACCAAATTGGTGAATGGTGATCCTGTAACTGACCTTGATACTCCAGTTGACCCACGTTTGGACTACTGCGCAGGTCGTTTCGGCGTTCCTTATCTGGACTATGGTATTCCTACCGGTTTGACCGGTTGGGTACGTGACTACACCAATGGTGGTCTGTACGTGAACAAGAAATATCAGCACGCTAAGGCTGCCCGTGGTTCAACGGCTGTGGCAACTGCTGTAGGTTCAAATGCTGCCAACTACCACGTGATCCGTTTCGCAGACATTCTGCTGATGCGTGCTGAGGTAGCTATCCATGAGGGTGACTTGGCAACTGCTCTGACCAACATCAACAAGGTTCGCGCTCGTGCAGCAAACAGCTTCGTTAAGAATGCTGCCGCTGGCAAGAAGATGAACGACTTGGTAAATGGCAAGACTGTTGATGGTGCTGCTGGTACCTATAAGATTGGCCTTTACGATGGATTCGCTAGCAAGGAAGAGGCTACTACCGCTCTGAAGCGTGAAATGCGTGCTGAGTTCGGTATGGAAGGTCACCGCTGGTTCGACATCGCTCGTTGGGGTGAGGCTGCTAAGGTGCTGAACGACTACCGTGCATTCGAAGGCAAGTTCTTCCCAGGCAAGTTTGGTAACGTTTACAATGAGAACTGGGTAACATTCCCAATTCCTGTAACTACCATTCAGGCTGCTATGGGTCGTATCGTTCAGACCGAGAACTGGAAATAATCTAAACCTAATCAATAATAGGTTTCTCTAACCAAGGGAGGGGCGAGTCTAATGGCTTGCCCCTCTTTTTAATATGATACATTCAGTGTGTAAACACTATCGGTCATGAAATTCAGAATTATCATAGTTATAAGCATCGTGGCATTTTTAGGAGCAGTCTATGCCCTATTTCTACATCAAAGCCAAGAATCCTTACTGATGTATAGGGAACAACAGCAAGTATTTCTCCTTGATGCAGACTATATAGCTAACCTGATACGCCAACCTGCAGGATTGTCCACCTTGATGGCCCAATGGATGATACAATACTTCAACACTCCATGGGCGGGAGCAGCTATCACAGCATTACTTGTCTCTCTCACGGGCTATTTATTCTGGCTAAGTATTAACAGTATATGCCATTCTCTTATCTGCCTGCCGTTAGCCCTGCTACCCGTCTTCCTACAAGGGGTATATCTTACCAACATGGGCAATAACTATGAAGGCTTAACTGCCTTATTCCTATATTCATTGGCCTTTTATGCCTACACGCTGATTACTGGCAAGACAAACTACTTGCTAAGGTTACTCACGGGGTGTGTACTCACCGTTTGGCTATTTTTATATGCAGGCAGTGTTGCCACCTTATTTGCACTAAGTGCTTTGGTATATGATGTGTTACAAAAACATACACGCTCATTCTCCAGCATCGCATTCTCGGCTATTTGCTTTATCTTTTCTGCCTTTTATGTATCACGAGGCACCATCCCCGGTTATGATTATGCCCTTTGGGTAAAAGGATATGCCCAGTATTATATTGAAACAAGTGCATGGCTTAATCTCTCGTGGATGTCTATTCTCGTCACCTTGGTCATATCATGGGCTGTTCGGCAAATAAACATCAAACGCCATATAGAAATGGCCGTTTCCATCGTGATAATAGGTGCATTCGCTTTCTTCATCTACTGGCAAACTGGTAATAAAACAGACAAAGACTTCCGCACCTTGGCAGGATTGATGAATGCCATCAACCACGAAGACTGGGACAGCATTATTGCTTCACCTGACCTAAATACAGCTAACTATCTACACCTAAATTGTCTAAACCTTGCCCTTTCACACAAAGGCAAGATGATGACAGACCTTTTCCGGGTTCCCCAAAAGAGCGCACAAAGCTTATTGGCCAGCTATCAGGCCTATAACGATGTCAACGTACTGTTCAGTCACATCTATTACCACACAGGCATCATCAGCGAGTCGTTATGCCTATCGTTTGGTACCATGATAGCCACACCCAACGGCAACCCAAGCATGTTAAAGTTGTTGGTGAAAGAACGCCTTATCTTGGGCGATTATGATGTTGCGGAGAAATACATCATTCGTTTAGAGCGCACGAAATCTTATCATCAATGGGCAACCGGAATGCGGCGTTTCCTATTTAACGACCAAGCCATTGTGGAGGATCCCGAGTTAGGAATGAAGCGTCGTTCCTTACCCATTGACGACCATAGTTTTGTCGTTGTTGACGGTGTAATGGCTGACCTGCTAAAGGTAATCAGCACCCATCCCCAACAAACTTCGGCATGGGAATACGCCTTGGGTATGTTAATGTTAGACAAGAACATGGCAGGCATCAAGCAACTAATCGAGATGCCTGAATTTAACCCTGAAATATGGAATGGCATCTTGCCCCCATTAGTACAAGAAGCCATCGTAACATACGCAGAAAATGATGTTGATTATTGTACAGCACACGGCGTCACCTCTGACACCATAGAGCGATTCCAAATATTCCGCGATTTGGCATTGGATGCCCGTCGTAACAACAGGAACCAACAATCGGCATTAGCCCAATTCAGAGGTTCATTCTGGTACTATTATATGTTCACTTAAACAAATCTACTATGCGTACCAATATCATACTATGTGCATTAGCCATCTGCCTATTAGCCATTTCTTGTAATAACAATATTGTAATTACCAGTAGGGTTGACACCCCCATTCGCATCTTTCCAGATTACGATAAAGTAACCGTTCCAGTCAACATAGCCCCCTTGAACTTCTCTGTTATGGAAGATACTGGTGATTATGCACTCATCATCCAGGGAAACGGAACAGAAGCAACAATTCATGCGAAAGAAGGAGCTTTTGATATACCAATAAGAACGTGGCAGAACGTCTTACAGGCCAACAAAGACAATGATATCATTCTAACAGTGGCTAAACGTGGGGATAATGGCTGGACCGCATACCGTGACATTACCATCCATGTGTCAAGCGAGGAAATAGACCCCTACCTCACCTATCGTCTCATTCCTCCCTACGAGCAATGGAACCGCATGGGTATTTACCAGCGTGATTTAGAAAGTTTTGAGGAAAGCCCGATATTTGAGAACAAACTTACAGACTATGGTTGTGTGAATTGCCATACATTCAACAACCGCCAGCCAGATAAGATGATTTTCCATAGCCGCGCCAAAGCAGCGGGTACCGCACTTATCGATCATGGTCAGGTAAAAAAGCTCAATACCAAGACACCAGCAACCATTGGTAACATGCAATACCCATTCTGGCATCCAACAGGCAAATATATAGTGGCTTCAGTCAATGCCACCTGGCAGAGTTATTACTACCATTCTCAAGACCGAGTTGAGGTATATGATACCGTATCAGACGTACTGGTGTATGATATGGAGAACCTGGAAGTTTTCACGAACGAGCAATTGTCATCTGCCGATTCATGGGAAACATTCCCCACCTTTTCACCTGATGGAAAGAGTCTGTATTTCTGCACAGCGGAAGCGATTGACAGTGTGGAACATCATATAGAGCAACTGAAATACAGTCTGTGTCGAGTAGATTTCGATGCAGATTCAAAAAAAATAGGCTCGAAGGTAGATACTCTCTTCAATGCCAAAACCACAGGCATGAGCGTTTCTCACCCGCGCATCTCGCCCGATGGGCGTTGGATGGTGGTGTGTCTTATGAAATATGGCAACTTCCCTGCCACCAAGAAAGATGCTGACCTTTATATTATCGACCTGACTTCAGGACAGATGCAACCGTTGGAAGAAGTTAACAGCGACAGAGCCGATGCCTATCACTCTTGGGGCAGCAACTCCCACTGGATGGTGTTCAGCAGCCGCAGGATTGACGGCTATTACTCTCGTCCCTACATCACCTACATAGATGACCAAGGCAAGGCTTCAAAGCCTTTCCTGTTGCCACAACATAATCCTGCAAAGTTTTATAATGACCAAATGATGAGCTATAATCTGCCAGAACTGTTATCAGGCAAGGTAAAGGTGAACCAGCGAAAGATTGCATTGACGCTCAAGAGCAGTCAGGGCGAAAACATGAAGTAGTTTATATCATCGATATCTCACCAACTATAGAGTGCATCATCTCCTGACGCACCTCATCTACCGACAAGTGTTGCCCAAATAAGAACATCAGTTTGGTTAAAGCAGCCTCAGTAGTGATGTCATAACCACTAAGTACTCCTGCCGACTTGAGTTGATAGCCTGTTTCATAGCGATCCATATCCACCATACCAGATTTGCATTGGGTAACATTTACTATCACGACTCCACGATTAGTAGCCTCACTCAGACAATCCAACAACCAGCCCTTGCGAGGAGCATTGCCACTACCATAGGTTTCCAGCACCACACCTTTCAACCCCTCAATTGACAAAACTGAGCGAACCACCATTTCCTGTATGCCAGGAAACAACTTTAGTACCGCCACATTAGTATTCATCTCTGTATAAACTGTCAATGGGGTCTCAGTATTATCATAATGGATGGCATTCAAGTTATAACGGATGTGAATACCAACCGTAGCCAAATCGGGATAGTTATAAGAACGGAATGCATTGAAGTCCTCAGCATTTAATTTGGTTGTACGGTTGCCTCGCATCAGCTTATTCTCGAAATAGACACAAACCTCCTGCACCATGGGCTTACCATCTGGACGGCAAGCTGCCGCAATCTCAAGACTGGTTAAAAGGTTCTCTTTTCCATCAGTACGAATTACACCTATCGGTAATTGGGAACCAGTGAGGATGACTGGCTTCGACAAGCCGTGTAGCATAAAACTCAGCGCAGAGGCAGTGAATGCCATTGTATCTGTACCGTGTAATACAACAAAACCAGTATATCTGTCATAGTTACTCTGTATAATGTCCACTAACATGCACCACGCCTTGGCATCCATATCAGACGAATCCATGGGATGATCGAACTGCCAGCTGTCAATGTAGAAATTAAACTTCTGAAGTTCTGGCACATGCTTCTTGAGTTGTTCGAAACTAAAATTCTCAAGTGCTCCAGTCACAGGATTCTCAATCATACCAATGGTACCACCGGTATAGACCAGCAAAATAGAAGGTGTAGCAGTATTAGTCTTCATAATTATCAACCTTTTGACTGCGAATATACAAAAAAAATAGTAACTTTGCCTCCATATTTAAACAATTAGCAGATGAAAGTATTGAAATTCGGTGGTTCATCCGTAGGAACCACCAATGGCATCAGAAATGTAAAACAAATAGTTAGCAGTCAGGAAGGGCAAGTAATTGTGGTGGTTTCAGCACTTGGTGGTGTAACCGACCAGCTAATCAAGACCGCTCAGATGGCATCAGAAGGCAACAAGGCTTATGAAGATGAACTGACACAGTTAACCAATAGACATTATGACCTGATAATAGAAAATATTCCCACAGATAATAAACGCAACGAACTACAAATCAAGGTAGAGCAGCTGTTGGGTGAGTTACGCGACATCTTCCAGGGCATCTACCTTATAAAGGATCTAAGCAGGAAAACCAACGACACGATACTGAGCTATGGCGAACGCCTCTCCAGTCTGATTGTAGCAGAAGTGACGGGAGCCGCATGGAAAGACTCACGCGAATTTATCAAGACCGAGCGCAAGCAAGGCAAACATATACTCAATGCCGAACTAACCAACAAATTGGTGAAGGAACAGTTCTGCGACCTCCCACAGCTGACACTAATCCCCGGTTTCATTGCCACCGACAAGAATACGGGTGAGGTAACCAACTTAGGCAGAGGTGGCAGTGACTATACCGCTGCCATCGTTGCAGCAGCATTAGATGCTGAGAGTTTGGAGATATGGACTGATGTTGATGGCTTTATGACAGCCGACCCACGTGTTATCCACAGCGCCTATACCATCAGCAGTCTAACTTACGTCGAAGCTACTGAACTGTGTAACTTCGGTGCTAAGGTAGTATATCCACCAACCATCTGGCCAGTCTATCACAAAAACATACCTATCTTAATCAAGAATACGTTTAACCCCGATGCCCAAGGCACCGTTATCCGTCAAGGCACTGCAAATGGCACAGGCAAAGCCATCAAGGGAATCAGCAGTATCGATGACACCTGCCTAATTACCGTACAGGGCTTAGGCATGGTAGGTGTGATTGGCGTGAACCGCCGCATCTTCAGCACACTGGCAGAGCATGGTATTAGTGTATTCATGGTGAGTCAGGCATCTAGTGAGAACTCCACTTCTATTGGTGTAAGAACAGCTGATGCCGTAACAGCCTGCGAGGTACTCGACAAGGAATTCAGCAAGGAGATAGAGTTGGGGGAAATGTTCCCCATGAAAGCCGAATACGGCCTGGCCACAGTGGCTATCGTAGGTGAGAACATGAAACATACCCCAGGCATCGCCGGTAAGTTGTTCGGAGCATTGGGCCGTAGCGGTATCAGTGTTATTGCCTGTGCCCAAGGTGCCAGCGAGACCAACATCTCTTTCGTGGTGAACAAAAAGTTGCTGCGCAAGTCGCTGAACGTGATTCACGACTCATTCTTCCTGTCGGAATATCAGGTGCTGAACCTCTTCATCTGCGGCATTGGCACAGTAGGCCATAGCCTCATCACCCAAATAGAGAGCCAACGCGAGAAACTAATGCGTGAGAATGGCCTGCAACTGAATGTGGTGGGTATTGCCAACAGTAAGAAGGGTTTGTTCACGCGTGATGGCATTGACCTTAAAGACTATAAGAACGAATTATTGGAGAAAGGAAAGGACTGCGACTTAAAAGTATTGCTTGATGAGGTGACAGGCATGAACATCTTCAATGCCGTGTTTGTGGATTGTACCGCCAACAGCGGCGTTGCATCAATCTACGAACAATTACTACAACATAATATATCAGTTGTAGCAGCCAATAAGATAGCAGCCTCATCGCCTTACGAAAACTATATAAAGTTAAAGCAAACGGCCCATCAACGTGGCGTGAAGTTCCTCTTCGAAACCAATGTGGGTGCAGGGCTGCCGATTATCAATACCATCAACGACCTCATTCACAGCGGTGACAAAATACTGAAAATTGAGGCGGTACTAAGTGGCACACTCAACTATATCTTTAATGCTCTGAGCGACAAGACCACCATGAGTCAGGCCATTACCGAAGCCAAGCAGAAAGGGTTCTCGGAGCCAGATCCCCGCATCGACCTCAGCGGCAAGGATGTAATCAGGAAATTGGTTATCTTGGCACGAGAGGCTGGCTATCGTCTGGATCAGGAAGATGTAGAGAAGCAGCTATTCATCCCCGACCAACTGATGGAAGGCTCGTTGGATGATTTCTGGAAACATATCCCAGAGTTAGATTCCGATTTTGAGACACGTCGCAAGAAGTTAGCAGATCAAGGCAAGCGTTGGCGCTTCGTGGCCAGATTGTCGGAGGGTAAGGCTTCTGTTGGTTTGGAGGAAGTGGCCAGTAACCATCCGTTCTACGGACTGGAGAGCAGCAACAACATCATCCTGCTCACTACTGAGCGCTACCACGAATATCCGATGATGATTCAGGGCTATGGCGCTGGTGCCAGCGTGACGGCAGCTGGAGTGTTTGCCGACATCATGTCGATTGCTAACGTTTAAACCAATGAAACATATAATTATATTAGGTGACGGTATGGCCGACCATGCGGTAGAGAGGTTGGGAGGCAAGACGCTGATGCAATATGCCCATACCCCTGTTATGGACCTGTTGGCAAAAGAAGGCCGTTGTGGCAGGTTACTCACAGTACCCGAAGGATTCAGCCCAGGATCAGAGGTGGCTAATACCTGCATCTTGGGATACGACTTGCACAAGGTATATGAAGGTCGCGGCCCATTGGAAGCAGCCTCTATAGGCTACGAGATGCAGTCAGGCGATTTAGCGCTACGATGCAACATTATCACCTTGGCTGACGGCAAGATCAAGAACCATCATGGCGGACATCTCAACACAGATGATGGCGCCCTACTTATTGAATACCTGAACAAATGCTTGGGCAACGACCGCATCAAGTTCATCCCTGGCATCCAGTACCGCCACCTCTTAGTCATCAAAGGAGGCAGCAAGGAAGTGGATTGTGCGCCCCCGCATGACCACCCCAACGAGCCTTGGCAACCTTTATTACCCAAACCAAATGTTCAATCTGCCGAGGACACTGCAAAGTTGCTCAACGACCTCATACTGAAGTCACAAGATCTGCTCGCAGAACACCCCTTCAACATAGAGAGACAGAAACAAGGCAAAGATATGGCCAACTCCATCTGGCCTTGGGGCGGGGGCTATCGTCCACAGATGCAAACACTTATGGAGATGTATCCTCAAATCAAACGTGGCGATGTCATTTCTGCCGTTGACCTTATCAGGGGCATTGGAAGATATGCAGGTCTGAGAAGCATCGAGGTGGAAGGGGCTACTGGTTTAGCTAACACTAACTACGAAGGCAAGGCACAAGCAGCCATCGAGGCTTTGCGTCACGATGACTTTGTGTTCCTGCATGTGGAAGCCAGTGACGAGGCTGGTCACGATGGTGACCTCGATTTAAAGTTGCAAACCATCGAAGCCCTCGACCGTCGTATCGTGACACCCATCTATAACGAAGTGAAGCAGTGGGATGAACCCGTATGCATAGCCATTTTACCCGATCACCCCACCCCTGTGGAGATTCGTACCCACCTGGCTGAACCCGTACCGTTTTTAATTTGGCATCGTGGCATCAAGCCCGATGAGGTACAGGCTTTTGACGAGGTAAGTTGCGTAAATGGCAGCTATGGCTTGCTGAGATACCAAGAGTTTATGAATGAATTAATGAAGATATGAAATACTATAGCACCAATCACCAGACCCCCGATGTTACCCTGCAAGAAGCAGTTGTAAAAGGACTTGCTGCCGACAAAGGTTTATTTATGCCAGAGCGTATCAATACATTGCCGACCTCTTTCTTCGAACAAATGTCACAGATGAGCCTGCAAGAAGTGGCCTACCAGGTGGCACAGGCTTTTTTTGGTGAAGACATTCCTGCCGACAAGTTGAAGCAGATTGTGTATGACACGATGAACTTCAACATTCCGTTGGTGAAGGTAAGCGACAACATCTATTCTTTAGAGTTGTTCCACGGTCCTACCCTCGCCTTCAAAGACGTTGGTGCCCGTTTTATGGCACGCATGTTAGGCTACTTTGTAAGTGGTCAGGATAAATTGGTTAACGTTCTGGTTGCCACCTCCGGTGATACAGGCAGTGCTGTTGCCAATGGTTTTTTAGGCGTGGAGGGCATCCATGTTTATGTGCTCTACCCTAAGGGCAAGGTTAGTCTTATTCAGGAGAAGCAGTTCACCACCTTAGGTAAGAACGTCACTGCTTTGGAAGTGGATGGAACCTTCGACGATTGTCAGCGATTAGTGAAGTCTGCTTTTATGGACGACGAGCTGAATGCGCACATGCAGCTCACCAGCGCCAACTCCATCAACGTAGCCCGTTTTCTGCCTCAAGCCTTCTACTACTTCTGGGCAGTGGCTCAATTACAAGATGCCAACATTGTTTGTTGTGTACCCAGCGGTAACTTCGGCAATATCACTGCAGGTTTGTTTGGCAAGCGCATGGGACTGCCTATCAGTCGCTTCATTGCTGCCAATAACCGCAACGACATCTTCTACCAGTATTTGCAGACGGGTCAGTATAGCCCCCGTCCCAGCATTGCCACTATTGCCAATGCCATGGACGTGGGTGATCCCAGCAACTTTGCTCGTGTATTGGCTCTTTATGATAACAGTCATGCTGCTATCTGTCAGGAAATCAGCGGTGCTACCTATACTGATGCTGAGATTGCCGAAGAAATCCGCCGCGTATATGAAACAAGCGGCTACCTGCTCGATCCCCATGGTGCTTGCGGTCATCGCGCATTGCGTGAAGGCCTTCGTCCTGGTGAAACAGGTTTCTTCATAGAAACCGCCCACCCTGCCAAATTCAAAGATACGGTGGAGAACATCATCGGTAAGCCAGTCAGCATCCCACAACGCTTGCAAGACTTCATGAAGGGCACCAAGCAAAGCATTAACATGACTAGCCAATTTGCTGACTTCAAGACATATCTATTAGCAGAATAGAATCGGAACTATAGCCGTGAAATATAAAACAGGCAGGACTGTGGTCCTGCCTATTTTGTATCTATACAGAATCAATCACTCTTTACTTAGAGGGAATCAATTGCCTGTTCCCCAATTCAAGTCCCAGAAATTAGTTGAATGCTTCGCACGAAGATCTTGGAGCTCCTGCTCAGTAAGACGAGTATATTTCACTAAGTTGTAACGGTAGGCTCTTGAGTCGCTACTATACCTATTCTGCATGTTCATACGAATCATGTAGAAGGAATTATTTTCAAGGCAGATGATCTGGCACCCATCAACAAGCTCTTCTCCGTTTATTTCATAGAATCTATTGGTAGTTTCGTCATATACATACTTTTCTTCATAATACCACGGCGTATTATTGTGGTAGTAGCTGGTGGAGAACACTTGATAAGTGGTATTTCCAAAGTAGAGATGTGACCTGTTTTCCACCTTCTCATCATACTCATATTCATTCTTATTCACTGTTCCATCAGTCTCTATCTGGTGTTCACTCTCACACTTCCAGCCATAGCCTGCGATATATTGACGGAACACGCTCTCTGAGATTTGCTGAAGACCGTTGACGCGCAGTTCTCCTAGTTCTGTATAGGTAAAGCTCAGCTCACTTAGCTTAGCGCCAAACACTTCCTTGCCATTAGATGCTTCGAAAAAAGGTTTACCATTGAATTGGTTAAAATCCATATTATTAGCGATGGCCTGATTCTTCTCAGCATCTTCCAAAGGATCGTTGTTGCTGCTGCATGCTGCAAAGGACAGTACGGCACAAAAAGCAGTCATCAATACTCTTGTTTTCATAGAAGTAACGATTTAAAGATTTACATTTGCAAAAATAATAATTTTCCCTCACTATAAATGGTGAAAATAAGAAAGATTGCACGCCCCCCCCATTATTAATATTATTTAACATCTCTAATTATTATAGTGGGTTGAAATAATCCCTTTATACATGCTATGTAAAAGAATAAGACGCTACTTCAGAACGGAGGCTTTGCTATTGGTATTTGCAGTATCTGCTATCACCCGTCGCAGTATCTGCTATGGGGGTAAAGGAGATACTGCGATGAGTGACGGGAGGCTTTGCGACGACTCATGGCAGATATTGCGACGACCCATAGGAGGCATTAGAGTGCCCCTATAGCAAATACTGGCATCACCAATGGGAAATAATGCTACGAGAAAGGTTGTTGCCTACTAAGGGAAAGCAAGCCTTCTACTACGGGAAGAAAGCCGTTCTTCCCGTAGTAGAGCAAGCCATATATTATTACATGCACTTAATGTCTTTGAACTGCCATACACTTGAAGGCACAATAAAATCAAATTCCTTAGCATCATCGGGCAGTGGCGGGAAGATAAGGACAAAACGAAGTTTCTGGTATGGCCAAGGTATCCCAGTTGCAGAAGGTGCCATCGTGATGTTTTCAATACCAACAAGTCCCAACTTACCGCCCTTGTTGCCCCTGATATAGGCAGTACCTCTTACAGATATGCCGTCATCCATGGCTGAAGCTTCGTACTCCAGTTCAAGACGCGTCTCCTTATCAGAGCATGCCACACGTACAATCTTGGTTTTAGTCTGCTTCTTGTTTACATAAACGGGGTTTTCACGTACATACCTGTACTGAGAATAGTCAGGCAAGATGGTCTTGGCATTATTCAAGATACTGGGTCCGTCTTCCTCTTGACCGACCTTTATATAAAGTTCGTTGATTTTTCTGGTAATCTGTCGTTGGTCGGAATACCCATACTGACAATTCAACTTGGCAGCTTCCTCATATTTATTCAGGGCTTCTTCCCAATCTTCAGCCAGCTCATAATCTTTGGCTTCAGTCATGGAATCCTTGAAGTCCTGCTCGAACTGCACCTTCTGCTGAGCATGTATTTCCATTGCCTTCTTTCTTTCAGCAGACTCAATGCTCTCGCGGGCAAGACCTATAACACTACTGAGGGCAATACTTGTATGTATTCTGTCCCACTGAGCCTTAGCTGGCATGATTACTGACAGACATACTGCGAGAAATAATACAATCTTCTTCATCTCATTATCGTTTAATTATTCTTAGTATCGGTATTCTCGATGGTAAAGATAAGCATTTATTCTGAATAATGTAAACTTTTATTTCGACAATCTGCATTTTTGCTTCTATTGTAAATAAAACAAAGACTGCAAGAGAGATCATCTTGCAGGATGTAGTAAGATACCCACCCGTCGTTATAAGCCATAGGGAAGATAGACCAAGTAGTCGCCGTTAGCCTCAATGCTGATTTGCTGCCCTGTTGCCTCGTTAAGGGTGCCTTGCCACCAGTTCGTAAAATCATAGATGGGGTATTTCAAGCCTTGGCTCTTGAAACCTGTAGCACCAAAATTGAAGATAGACACCTGTTGGCCAACAGATACATTGAACGTGCTTGTGCCACTACAAGGAATAAACGCCCCAAAGTCAGTGAACATCTGTGCCTCAGCTCCTTGACGCATATACTCGATAAGCAAGGAGATATTGCCCAAGGTATGGTCTTCACGTTTGCCTGTAGCCCCCACAATGGCAAAACGCTTTTCGCCTTGACGCATCAGATAGCGCACCGCCTTGCTCAGGTCGTTGGTCTCTTGCTCGTTTTCCGGGTGCCATAAATGGGCATAGCGTTGTTTGAGTTCTTCAGGCAAGGAGTCACCATCGCCCACGATGGCGTTTGGTATGCCCATCTCTGCCAAGAACCTCTCAGCCGCACTATCACAGCAAACCACAATGTCGGCGTTGGCCAAGATCTGCAGAGGAAGGGCGTGAGTTGGGTATGTGCCTGCGGCTAAAACAACTGCTCTGAATGTCTTACCCACTCCCCACTTCGGCGCACTCACCCTTTCTGAGAAAGAGAGCTTATTTGTATGATTATTCTCCATTATCCATTAACTTAATCCATTTAAAATAGCCGAAGACCGCAATGATCACATAGAGACCATAAAGACCTGCCTTGAAGGGAATGCCCTTCTGCACATAGAGGATGGTACAAACCGCATCGACCACTATCCAGAAAAACCACTGCTCAATATACTTGCGCGAGAGCGCCCAAAGCCCCACAAACGAAAGAGCGTTGGTGAAGGCATCAAGAACAGGCACAGTAGAGTTGGTCCATGTAATCAGCACATAGTAAGTCAGCCACCAAGCCACCAAGAAGAACAACAAGATGGGCAGATACATACGTACAGGGGTATGACTGATGCGGAGGGATGCCTCCTCCTGCTTGGCGCCTAATTTCCAGGCAATATAGCCATAGACCGCTGCCAAGGTATAATAGACAGCCATGCCCGCATCACCATAGAGACCATGGGTAAAATATAGATACACATCAAGGGCAGGCATGATGATGCCAACTATCCAAAGTCCGATATGAGCCTTGTATTCCAGCCATATATAAATCAGGCCAAGAATGGTGGTGACTATGTCCAGCCAATCGAGTTGCATCGTTCAGAATCTAAGTATGACATTTGCCAAAGCGTTAATACCCGCCTGAGCTGCATAGCCGGCATAGTTATATCGAATCTTCTTTCCATTTTCGGTATAATAGCCACTGCCAGCGTAGCCATTGTTCTCGTATTCCTCGTTAAATATATTATAGATGGTGCAACCCACGGTGACGTTCTTCACCGCCTTCATAGAGAAAGTATAGGACAGGCTGAGGTTGCTGACGCAATAGGCGTCTAACTGGGTTTCGGTTACATCGGCATTGGTCATGAACTGACGGCTTACATATTGTGTTTGTAAAGCTGCATTAAAGCCCTTATGCTGGTAAGCCAGTCTGTTATTGATAATCACACTGGGCGAGAAAGCTATGTGTGTATTACCATGCTCAATATGCCAAGGCTCGTAAGTGTCATCATCATAAAGTGTCTCTGTGAAATCGATGATACGGTTACGGCTGAGTGTGGCATTGGCTTCCCACGAGAACCCCATAGGGAAGTGGATGCCAGCCATCAGTTCGGCACCCATACGGTAGCTCTTAGGCATATTCACCGCCATAGGCTCACCAATCTCATTCAGTTCGCCCGTCAGCACCAGTTGGTCTTTGTAATCCATATAGTAGAGGTTAATACCGCCATTGAACCACGAGCCTGTATATTGATAACCCAACTCATAATCAATGAGCTGCTCTGACGTAGGGAGGTCGTAGCTATTGCCGTCAGTATAGTTGTTGCGTGTAGGCTCCTTGTGTGCCACACTCAAAGAGCCATACACGCGGTGATGACGGTCAAACTCCCATGAGAGTCCACCTTTAGGATTGAAGAAATCAAAATGCTCATTCACATCAAAAAGTTGGTGCACATTACCCTGCATCTTATCGTTCGTACCATTAATTTTATAGTCAATATGACGGTATTGCAAATCGGCATAGGCAGTCAGACCGTTGAGAAAAGTATAGCTTGCCTTGCCATATATATTCCCGTCATTCTTGGTAGCATTGTTGAAATAATAGTCACGGTCAGGGTTGGCATCCCCACCACTCTGCTTTACCCATAGCACGCGTCCGTAATGGTCGCCATCATATCTGTTGAAGCCACCACCAAACGAAGCATTCCAGCCTCCTTTTTGGTAGTTGAGCGAGAACACTCCACCCAGGAACCAGTTATCCATCACCTTCTTGCGCACCAAGTCGCTCTTCATGATGATTTGCCCTCCCTGCTCGAAAGGCAGCATGCCATACTCAACCAGCTGTCGGCCCATCTTGTACTCCTGATAGTAACCATCACCCTTAGTATAGTGCAGACCTACGTTCAACTTCAAGGCATCCGAGAAGCTGTGGTTGAGCAGTAACTGATAGTTCTTCTGTGTGTAGTTGTCGGTCTGGTCTTTATAATACTTCCGCTGACCATTATCATCAAAGTACTCTCCGCAGGAATTGTAGGTACGTCCATACAACTCCATCTCCTTTTTCGAGGCGTAGTTCCAAGCGTGATAGGTACGTTCCTTGCCGGAAAAGGAAATCAACTTGATATTCGTATTGGCACCATACCATGCTGCTTGCAAGTAGTAAGACTGCAATGACACGCTGGCACGGTCAATATAGCCGTCTGACGAAATATTGCTCAGTCGCGCATCAAAGGCCCAATGGTTGTTGATTAGTCCAGTACCCACGTTTAGCGTTTCCTTATGGGTGCCAAACGAACCAGCTGAAGCGTTTACCTCGGCATAGGGGATAGTGGCTAAGCCGCCCGTCTGCATGTTGATGGTAGCGCCAAATGCACCAGCACCGTTGGTACTGGTACCCACACCTCGCTGTATCTGTATATCTTTTATGTTCGAAGCAAAATCGGGCATATTGACCCAAAACACCCCATGGCTCTCGGCATCATTGATAGGGATTCCATTGGCTGTGACATTAATGCGGGTGGCATCGGTGCCTCGCACCCTGATGGTGGTATAGCCAATGCCTGCACCTGCATCGCTGGTGGTGATGGTTCCTGGTATCATGGATAACAGATAAGGCAGGTCTTGTCCTAAGTTGCGCTGTTTGATTTCATCGCGTGAGATATTGGAGAATGCTACAGGTGTGGTCTTGGTGGCACGGGTGGCCATGACCTCCACACCATCTAACAATACTTCACGCAACGAGTCATTGGGTAGTTCTTGTGCATACACAGGCAGCCAACAAGCTGCCAGCATGAGGCATGCAATCATTTTGTTCTGTTTCATGATTCTTTCCTTTTTAAGTTTGATATTAAAAAGGGGATAATACATCCTTACTTCCCTACGTCGGCATTACCCGCATCAGGTTTAATGGGTATGATCTCAGCCCGTCATTTTAAGGCACCCCTTACGAAATCGCGGGCAAAGATAGGTATTTTATTTTATTTTTTCATTATCTTTGCAAACAAAAATTAAGAAATGATGGAAATGGACGAACTACATATAATAGTGAACGACATTGTCACATGGTGTGTAAAAGCAGGATGGAACATCTTGGGAGCCATTGTGATATATGTAGTGGGACGCTACCTGATAGGTATTATAAAGAAACTGACACGAAACCTATTAGACAAGCGGAAAGTGGAAGCCAGCGTAGAAACTTTTTTGCTGAGCTTCGTAAACATCACCCTGACTATCTTATTGGTAATTGCCATAGCGGCACGTTTGGGCGTAGAGACCACGTCGTTTGCCGCCTTACTGGCTTCGGCTGGTGTGGCCATCGGTATGGCGCTGAGCGGCAACCTGAATAACCTGACTGGAGGCCTCATCATCTTACTGCTGAAGCCTTTCAAGGTAGGAGACTTCATTGAGGCACAGGGACAGTTAGGTACCGTAAAGGCGATACAGATATTCCATACCATCATTACGACAGTGGACAACAAAGAGGTATTTATACCCAACGGGGCACTGAGCAGCGGTAGTGTGGTGAATTATAACATCAACCCCACCAGGCGACTGGAATGGGTGATTGGCGTGGAATACAACGAGGACTACGACAAGGTGGAGGAAGTGGTAAAGCGCATCATCAGCGAAGATTCTCGCATCTTGTCAGACCCTGCTCCTTTCGTGGCACTAAAAGAACTGGCTGACAGCAGTGTGAAAATTATCATTCGTTGTTGGGTAAATGGTGCCGACTATTGGGATGTGAATTTTGATATGAACCAACGTATATATTCCACCTTCAACAAGGAGGGCATCAGTTTCCCATTCCCACAATTGACGGTGCATCAAGTATAAAACATTTAGTATGAAAAAGAAGAAGCAAAGCTGGTCTATTTGGGCAATAGCATTGTGGACTGTATTCCAATTGACGGCCTGTCAAAGCAACACAGAAACCAGCCAAGAGATTATCTTGCGGAATATTTCAGCCGCAAAAGACTCAGTAGCCAGGATTACACCAGAGGGGGTTGAACTGAAACCTTTCGTGTTTACCCCTCAATGGACTCCCCAGGCACAGTTTGCCGGTTATTACGTGGCTAAAGAATTAGGTTTTTATCGTGAAGCTGGTTTGGATGTAATAATTGAACATCCTAACGCAACTTATTCTGCCATCTCTCGCATTCGCAACAGTGAGAGTGATGCCACTACCTTACAACTGGTACAGGCATTGGAAATTATCGACAACGGAATTCCGATGGTAAATACCCTTCAGACTTCCATGAACAATGGCATGGCCTTGGTGTCGCGAAACAACGAAAACCCACTCACCCAGCATGGAGCAAAAGTGGGTATCTGGTCGGCTGGTTTTGACCAGATTCCCATTTGTATGAACATTAAAGAGGGACTTGATTACAATTGGATACGTATAGCCAGTAACATCAACCCATTTTTAGTTGGTGCAGTTGACATCATTTGTGTAATGACCTACAACGAATACAACCTGCTGAAGCAGGCTGGCATAGAGTTGAATGACGAAAACACTTTCAAATTCAAGGATAGCGACTACAATATTCAGGAAGACGGAGTCTATATGAAACGCGACAACTACCTGCAGCACCAGAAAGAAGCCGAAGCTTTTGCCCAAGCTTCCAGAAAAGGATGGGAATGGTCCAAAGCCCATAAAGAGGAAGCATTGGAAATTGTGATGCAATATGTTGCCAAGGAGAATATTGCTACCAATAGGGTGATTCAGCGCTTAATGCTGGAAGAAATCATCCACCTGCAATTAGACCAGGAAACAGGTGAGCAACCTTTTACGCTAAGGCGTGACATGGTGGAATCCGCTGTCAACATATTACATGAAAACGGATTGATTCAGCATGAAATAGATTATGAAGAACTGATACCATAAAACAATTATGATACATAAATTTTTTCTATATATACGAAGTTCTTTGACACGCAGACTCAGTCTGTGGATAGTGATGTTTGCCGCAGCTATTTTCATCATTTCTGTCGGATATATGTTTAGCGAGTCTCGGGAAGCTGTAAGAAACGAGGCCATCAGTCACGCCACTGAGGTGCTTAACAGCACAGCCTTACGTGTGAATAACATTCTGGAAAATGTGGAAGTTGCGACCAGAAACATTGATTGGCTGGTAGGACGCCATTTGGATGCGCCTGATTCCATGTTTGTGTACTCACGCCGCATTTTGGTGAACAACCCTTATCTGGATGGTTGCTCCATTGCCTTTGAACCCTACTATTTTAAAGAGAAGGGGCAGTATTTCTCGGCATTCTCACTCAATGAGAATGGCACAATTACAACAGTACAGGAAGGTAGCAACATGTATCAGTATTTCTACATGGACTGGTACTTACTGCCTAGGATGATGAACAAGCCTGTATGGACTGAGCCTTTCAACGACTACAATCCGGAGAGTATAGCTTCTTCACAAACCATCACCTCATATACCAAACCGCTTACCGACAAAAATGGAGATGTTGTAGGTGTTATATCTGTTGACTTGGCCCTCGAGTGGCTCTCCCAAACAATTTCTTCCGTAAAGCCCTATCCCAATTCCTATAGTATAATGTTGGGACAGAGCGGCACCTTTTTCGTACATCCTGACAGCACGATACGTTCTAAGCAGACTATCTTCACTGAAACGATGGAGAAGCCCAATCCAAAATTAACGGCTTTAGGCAAGGCGATGTTAGCCGGAGAGGAAGGCATGATGGAACTAAAAATGGATGGCCGTGATTCATATGTGTTTTACAAGCCATTGGGCAATACAGGCTGGAGTACGGCTATTGTGTGTCCAGAGAGCGACATCTTCGGTGGTTACAATCGTTTATTGAATGTAGTTATTATCCTAATAATAATCGGTTTGCTGCTCATGCTGCTGGCATTTAGCCGCATTTTGACGCATATGCTACAACCACTTAGTCAATTGGCCAAGCAGGCAGAGACTATAGCCAGTGGGAAATTTGACGAGAACCTGCCGGTGACCGACCGTATCGACGAAATTGGCAAGTTGAGCAATTCTTTCAGATATATGCAGACCTCACTGGTTAATTATATAGATGAGTTGACCCGCACTACAGCCAACAAGGAACGTATTGAAGGTGAACTTCGCATTGCTCACGACATTCAGATGGGCATGATACCCAGAATATTCCCCGCCTTCCCTGAAAGAGATGATATTGACATCTATGCCTCTATGACCCCTGCCAAGGAGGTGGGCGGCGACCTATATGACTTCTTCATCCAGAATGATAAGTTATATTATTGCGTAGGTGATGTATCAGGTAAAGGAATTCCTGCCAGTTTGTTTATGGCAGTCACACGAAATCTTTTCAGAGTGGTAGCACAGCAGGAGCTTCCTCCTGCCGAAATAGCCCGACAGATTAACGACACCCTTTCTGAAGACAATGACCAAGGTATGTTCGTAACCATGTTTATAGGTGTAATTAATTTAAAGACTGGAGAGATGAGCTATTGTAACTGTGGCCACAACCCTCCTGTCATAGAAGATGAGTTCATGCAGATGGAGCCTAATGTGCCAATGGGTCTCTTTACGGGTTTTGAGTTTGTTGATGAATGCATTGATAACGTGGAGAACAAGATGATACTGTTGTACACCGACGGACTGAATGAGGCAGAGAATGAGGCGCATGAACAATATGGCGATGACCGCTTGTTGGCTTATATGCAACAACATGCCGAAACGGCCAAGACTACTATAAACGACTTGCTAGAATCAGTAGTCCAGCATGTAGCCGGAGCAGAACCTTCGGATGACTTGACGATGCTTTGTTTTAAGCTTCATCCGATAGCAAACTAATTAAACAAAGTTAGATATGAGTGTTTTGGATATCATCAACCAACGGAAGGAGACGGCTTTTTCTTTTGAATTACTGCCTCCCTTGAAGGGCAACAACATAGACAAACTCTATGATACGATCGATGCATTGAGGGAGTTTGAACCGGCCTATATCAACATTACGGACCACCGGAGTGAATATGTGTTCAAAGATATGGGCGATGGCACCTACATCCGTCAGCGTCTGCGTCGCCGCCCTGGGTCGGTGGCAGTGGCAGCTGCCATCAAGAACAAGTATGATATTACAGTGGTGCCACACATTTTATGCAGTGGGTTCACCCGTGAGGATACAGAATATGAGTTGCTGGATCTGCAGTTCTTGGGTATCTATGACCTGCTGGTGTTGCGTGGTGACAAAGCACCCGATGAGAAGACCTTTTCCCCAGAGAAGAAAGGTAATGCTCATGCGTTGGATCTGGCGTATCAGATTAAGGACTTCAACAAGGGCATCTTCGTGGATGGCAGTCAGATGTTGGTGACAAAGACACCTTTCAGTTTCGGTGTGGCATGTTACCCCGAAAAACACGAAGAATCACCTAATCTGGAGCGTGACATCTATTGGCTGAAGCAAAAGCAGGAAGCAGGGGCACAGTATGCCGTGACACAACTGTTCTACGATAACACCAAATATTTCAACTTTGTTAGCATGGCTCGCGAGGCGGGTGTCAGCATCCCAATCATACCTGGTATCAAGCCGTTGAGCAAACAAAGTCAGTTGTCGGTGATACCTAAAACCTTCAAGGTGGATTTGCCAAAAGACTTGGTGAGTGAGGCTTTGAAGTTACACAATGATGATGAGATAAAGCAATTGGGCATTGAGTGGGGCATTCAACAATGCAAGGAACTAATAAAGGCTGGTGTACCAAGCCTGCATTTCTATGCCTTGGGAGCTACTGATAGCGTGAAGGAGATTGCAAAAGGTATTTATTAAATGAGGTTTGAAGAGATCATAGGACAAGAGGAAGTGAAGCGCATTCTCATCAGCGAAGCTGACGGAGGACGGTTGCCCCACGCCTTGTTACTTACCGGTCCTGAGGGATGTGGTAAGATGCCTATGGCACTCGCCCTCGCCAGATACCTATGCTGCATGGCCAAACCTGCTGAGGGGGATGAAGCATGTGGAACATGTATATCCTGCCGCCAATGGGAACAATTGATACACCCTGATGTACATTTTCTATTCCCCATAGTGGCCAACAAAGCACGCAAGAAAGAGAATTGCGACGATTGGATGCCAACTTGGAGAGAGTTACTACTGAAGAACCCTTATTTCACATATACAGATTGGATACAGCAGATGGAGGTAGAAAACTCTCAGCCAGTGATATATACTCGCGAAAGTGACATTATCCAGAGGAAGCTGAGTTTAAAATCGGCACAAGGAGGATGGCGCATCGTGATTATTTGGTTGCCCGAAAAGATGCAGGAGGCTGGTGCCAACAAAATGTTGAAATTGTTAGAGGAGCCACCCGCACATACAGCCTTTCTGCTGGTGAGCGAAGAACCGCAGAAAATATTAGGTACCATCCTTAGCCGTGTGCAACGCATCAGCATGGCTCGCCTCAAAGATGAGGATATTATCAATGCCCTCTATCGAATGGGCATTGATAAAGAAGAAGGTAAACTGGTAGCACATATCGCCAATGGCAGCTATGCGAAAGCATTGGCCACCATCACCACAGGAGAAGAATCATCTGCCTTGTTCCAACAGTTCACCTCGTTAATGCGATTGGCATGGAGTCGCAAGGTGAAAGAAATGAAAGCCTGGAGCGAAGGGATGGCCGACCTGGGCAGGGAACGTCAAAAGGATTTCCTGCAATATGCCCAACGCATGATCAGGGAGAGCTTTACCGCCAACCTGCACCAGGCTGAACTGAATTACATGAATGCTGAGGAGCAACAATTTACCAGCAGATTTGCTCCCTTCGTAAGTGAACGAAATGCATTGGACATCATGAACGAGCTACAGGAGGCCCAGATACATATTGAGCAGAACGTAAATGCCAAGATGGTGTTTTTTGACCTGATATTACAACTGACCGTACTGATTAAGAACCATTGACTACATTATATATATTAATATGGAGGACTTGATTTATAACACTCATAGAAGATTCCAGGGGCTCTGCTGCAGAGGCATAGGCCGTCAAGATCATCAACTCAATACATATGACTGGTTGGCCGATATTCCAGGCAATGACTTGGAAAGCCAATATGTGGAAGTGCAGTTCAAGAATACTCGCAAGGGCTACTACCGCAACTCAAACGGCCTGCAACTTCAGAAAGGCGACATTGTGGCTGTAGAAGCATCACCTGGGCATGATATCGGCGTGGTGACACTCACAGGTCGTCTGGTGCCTTTGCAAATGAAGAAAGCCAATATCCGTTCGGAAGCTGACATCAAAAGAGTGTATCGTAAGGCACGTCAAACTGACATGGAGAAATACTATGAAGCAAAGGCACGTGAACACAATACCATGATTGAGGCCAGGCAGATAGCTCTTGACTTGGAACTACAAATGAAGATAGGCGACGTTGAATACCAAGGCGATGGTAACAAGGCGATATTCTACTATATTGCCGATGAACGTGTAGATTTCCGTCAGCTGATCAAGGTCCTGGCCGAAGTGTTCCACGTGCGCATCGAGATGAAGCAGATTGGTGCCCGTCAGGAAGCCGGACGAATTGGCGGCATCGGTCCTTGTGGCAGGGAGCTCTGTTGTGCGACCTGGATGACATCCTTTGTCAGCGTATCTACAGGAGCTGCACGTATTCAGGATATCTCACTGAACCCACAGAAGTTGGCAGGACAATGTGCCAAGCTGAAATGCTGCCTGAACTATGAAATAGACTGCTATGTAGAGAGTCAGAAGCATCTGCCATCGAAAGAGATTTCCCTTTTTACCTTGGATGGTGAATGGTTCTTCTTCAAAGCCGACATATTGGCTAACCAGATAACCTACTCGACCGACAAGCAGAATCTGGCGAATGCGGTGACCATCAGCTGCAAGCGTGCTTTTGAAATCATAGGCATGAACAAGAGAGGCATAAAGCCCGATAGTCTATTGGAAGACGGCAGTAAACAGACAGCCAACAAGACTGTTGACCTGGTAGAGCAAGAAAGCCTTACTCGCTTCGACCGTGCCAAAAAGAAAAAGAAGAAAAAGTCTGGCGACAAAGCAAAATCCCATGGCAATTCAAAATCTCATGACAATGCAGAGATGCAGGGTAGTCCAAAACAACCGAAGCGTGAACATGGACAGGGAGGTGAGCGAAACAAGGAGTTCAGGGACAAAAGAAACAAGCAGGCAGACAAACGACAGCAAGCATGAGTCTTCGTGTATATAAAGCTATTGTGTGTTGGATGGTTATAAGCTGGCTGTTGGCGGCATGCAACAGCCAGACAGTTTATCATCAGTTTCGTTATATAGGCGACAATGGTTGGCTAATGACAGACACAATAAGACTTGAAGTGCCTTTGCAGGACTCCTTACACAGTCACCTATTAACATTGCAACTACGTCATACTGCCCATTTCCCCTACAAGAACATTGTGATAGGTATTCAGGCATGGTCACCCGATTCACTGTTTGCCCAAACGCAGCAATTCAGTGTCAGACTTATGGACAATCAGAACAATTGGTCCAGCAACGGACAAGGCGGATTTTTTCATTTGGATATGGGAGAAATGCAGTTGAAACCTTCCCCACCCGGCAATTGGCACATCCATATTTTCCAACTCATGAGTGACAGCCTATTACCAGGCATACATGATATAGGCGTCGAAGTGTCAGTCCTTCCTACCAGCATCTATACGCAGGAAAATAAATAGCAAGATGGTAAAGCCCCAAAGCGATGACCCCCCATAGCTGAAAAACGGCAGGGGGATGCCAATGACAGGAGTAATGCCCAACACCATACCAATATTGACAAAGAGGTGGAAAAGCAGGATGCTTAACACGCAATAGCCATAAATCAGTCCAAAAGTAGTAGATTGTCGTTCTGCCAAAGCAATCAGCCTTAGTATCAATATCAGAAAGAGAATAAGGATACTTGCAGCTCCCACAAAGCCTTGTTCCTCGCCAATAGTACAAAAGATAAAGTCGGTATCTTGCTCTGGCACATATTTTAATTTTGTCTGCGTTCCATTCAAGAAGCCTTTACCAAAGAGACCACCCGAACCTATGGCAATCTTCGACTGGTTAACATTATACCCCACCCCAGATAAATCTTCTTTAATGCCCAATGTTACCTGAATACGGGCTTGCTGATAGGGTTTGAAGTGATTAAAGAGGTAACTGCTGGCGTAAAGGAAGGACAGCGACAATAAAGCAAAGACAGCTATCAACAAGTAAGTATATTTCCTGTCTCGAAGATAGAGGAAGAGCAAATAAAGCACCGTTGCCACCAATATCCCCCATTCAACATAAACTACATCAAACGGCATTACATGCTTGGAGAACAAATACGCTGATACTATCAACAGCACCGAACCAGCAGCCAAGCGAAAGGCCATTTTCCACTTATCAAGGTAAACAACCAACAAGGCACAGGTAAATAGCTGTATGAGAAGCATGACGGAAAAAGTACCCAATACCGAGGTCGTTCCATCAATGATTTCCTCATTGAAACGTATGCCTACTACAAAATATATGGTAGCAGCCAAGCCCGAGAACAAAATAGCACCCGTCATTCCCATGCGATAGAGTACCAACATGAACGAAGCATAGACCAAGGCAGAACCAGTTTCTTGTTGCATTACGATAATCACCATAGGCACCAGTATCAAGGCGGCTATGACGGCAGCATTCTTCCAATTTTTAATGGTGAATCCATATTCGCTCATAAATTTTGACAAGGCCAGGGCGGTAGCGAATTTGGCAAATTCAGCAGGTTGCAGACTGACAGGTCCGAAATTAAGCCATGAACGTGAGCCTTTCGTCTCTGGAGCTATAACCAACGTTACTATCAGCAGTAGGATCAAAGCAACATATACCAGATAGGCAAACATATCGTATAGATCATCATCCAGCATCATCAAGATAAAAGCTATACCAAACGAGCAGCAAATCCACACGAACTGCTTACCTGCACGGGTAGAGAAGTCGAAGAAGTCGGCATTCTCGAAACTGTAACTGGCTCCACAGACGGTTAACCAACCAACGACAATCAGCAGCAGGTATATAAAAATAGTTACCCAGTCCACTTTCTTCCAGACAGACCTACCGCCACGTGCTGATACCCATTGATCATTAACCATTATTCCTATACTGATATACTACAACTACAAAATTATCTTTTCTCATCGCCATAGAAGATTTCCCTACTGGCAAACTGCTCAGCCAATATCTCATTTGCCGGCGAAAGATGTCCATTGAGATACTGATCCATCATGATACCACCGATGGGCACCCCGAAGGTAGCACCGAAGCCACCATTCTCCACATACACCGCAATGGCAATCTTCGGGTCGTTCATAGGGGCGAAACCCATAAACACGGAATGGTCTTTTCCTCGGTTCTGGGCAGTACCTGTCTTGCCACATACTTCAATGCCTGGTAGCAGAGTTGACAAAGCGCGACAAGTGGCACCTGCGCTGCTTCCTATCACAGCATGACGCATGCCATCCACCACCTCTTCATAATACTTACGATCGATGCTTGTCTTGCGAGGCACCAGATAGATACTATCTAATTGGTTATCCTCTATCTCACTGACGATGTGAGGTGTGATGAAATGTCCACGATTGGCAATAGTAGCTCCCAGGTTGGCAATCTGTAAAGGAGTTGCCAGAATCTCACCCTGGCCTATGGCAATACTAATTACCGTCAAACCATTCCATGAGCCATTATAGGCCTTGTCATAAAACTGAGCATTAGGAATCAGCCCTCGTTGCTCACCTGGAAGGTCAGTCCCCAATCGGTAGCCAAAGCCCTGTGATACCATGTGGTCTTTCCACACTGTAATAGCATTCTGAGAAGAGCCATATTTCTTATCGCCGAACATTCTAAACAATCCCCAGCAGAAATAAGAGTTGCATGAGGTGGCAATAGCAGGAATCAATGATATGGGTGATGCATGACCATGACATCCTACATGCAGGTTCCTGAAATTGAAACCATGCCCACATGGAAAGGTAGGATATTCTTCCTGAATAATTTCTTCTTGCAAGAAAGTCAACGCTTGAGCAGTCTTAAAAGTCGATCCTGGAGGATAGGTTCCCTGAATGGCACGATTGATAAGTGGTTTACGGAGATCTTGCATCAGTATCTGATGATTGCCACTACGCTTACGGCCTATCAGCAAACTGGGGTCGAAAGTAGGTGAAGAGACCATGCATAAAATCTCACCCGTAGAAGGTTCAATAGCAACTATGGCACCAATCTTACCTTGCATAAGTCTCTCACCCAGCATCTGTAAGTCGATGTCCAACCCTAACTTCAAGTTCTTACCAGGAACAGCAGGTCTATCCATGGCACCATCCATATAGTGTCCCTGTATGCGTCCGTGCGCATCACGTAACAGCACCTCTACGCCCTTTTCTCCCCTGAGGTATTTTTCGTAAGAGCGTTCAATGCCTTGCTTGCCGACGAAGTCACCCCTTATATAATAGTCGTCATTCTCCAACTCACGAGCTGATATCTCACCTATATCACCCAAGGCATGGCCCGCAGCATTATAAGAATACTGACGCTCAGTCCTTCGTTGTATATAAAAACCTGGGAACTTAAACAGTTTCTCCTGAAACACGCCACACTCTTCTGCCGATAGCTGACGCAAAAATATCTGGTTGGTATAAACAGAGTAGCCAGGATTTAATCTTCTGTTCTTTACATCAGCCATGCGTTTTAAGAACTGCTCTTTATCTATCCCTAACGTACGGCAAAAATCCAAGGTGTCAAGACTTGTCACTTCCCTGGGAATAAAGGTGATATCATAAGAGGGTTGATTGTACACCAGCAACTTTCCATTACGATCATAAATAGCGCCACGCGATGGATATTGAATCTTGTTGAGGAAAGCATTGCTGTCGGCATACTGTTTATAATCTTCGGATAAAATCTGCAAGACAAACAGACGAGCCACATAGATAACTACAATCGTCAAGGCGACCACCGCTACCACATATTTCCTATTTTCCAACGTACCTTTCTGCATCGCTCATAGATTCATATCGCCATGAAAGAATCAATTTCGTTCTTTCATTCTTAACATCTCAAAAACAAGAATAAAGGCCATGGTCAGCAACGAGCAACCTACTATCCTTATCAGCATACCTCCCAAATCATTTAGCGAGAAATATTCAAGTACGACCACAGTAATGTGGTGCGTCAATACACAGAGAAAAGCGAAAAACAAGAAACCATCCCACCGTATGGTAGCGATGGATGGTACTAAAGAACGTTCATCTTGTAATTCCCTTGGAATAAACATATTTAGATAAACAGGCTGTAGCATGGCCAACAATACACACGAAGCAGCATTGATGCCAGGAAGATTGGCAAATGAGTCGATAATAAGACCTATTAAGAATCCTACCAGCAAGAGTATCCAACGTGTACCATCCTTGTTCCATGTAATAAGCAAGTAAATATAAGGCAATGGAGTGGCAACACCCGCAACTATTATCTTATTAAACAGCAGCGCCTGCAACAATACTAAACCCACCAACCAAAGTGTCTTATTAACAACATCGTATATCATAACCAAAGCTGGTCTTTATTTCATGTATGTCTATTGTTCCGAACCTTCATTAACCGTCAGGTCTCTCAGTTCCTCACGTCCTTTTCTGGCAATTACCCTCACTTGCGAGATGTTACCGAAGTCGGTAGCCAACTTTATCTTCAACAAGTATGACAAACCATCATTGGAATCAGCCATGTCATCTACCGTTCCTACCATCACACCTTCTGGGAATACGGTACTATATCCACTGGTCACCACCGAATCCCCGAGGTTAAACTCAGCATGACGGGGCAAATCTTTCAAGTAGGCATAACGAGGGTCCTCACCCTCCCATTTCAAATAACCAAAATAGTCACTCCCTGCAATCTTACAGCTCAAACTGCTTTTGCTATTCAACAACGATATGACCAACGAGTAACCGCCATTAACCTTATATACGATACCCACGACTCCTTTTGTTCCGACAACGCCCATTTCAGGCTTGATACCAAAGCGACTGCCCTTATCCAAGGTAATGTAATTATCGGGGTGATGCAGACTGTTGCCAATAACCATAGCAGGAAGCTCAATAAAAGATGAGTCAGCCAAACGGCTCAAGCTCTCATATGCAATTGAATCGTTTAAACGTTGACGCAATGTACTTTCGAGAAAAGACACCCGTTGCTCCAACCTGGTATTTCGCTCCAATAGTGTATTATTGGTTTCACGCAACGAGAAATAGTCATTCATCAGATTTCCCACTTCAAGCACTCGCCCTGCCACTGCATTGGCTGATGTAAAAGCCACACTGCTCTGATAGCCATTCGAGTTGAACAGCATAAGCATGCACAGCGTTTCGAGCAACACGAACACGAACCAATGGTTATGCTTGATCAGGAAGTCCAGCAACCTTCTCATCCGGGAACTCCTAAATTATCTCATCAAGAAGTGATATCTATCTACGTTCTTCAACGCAATGGCAGTACCTTTAGCTACACAGTGCAATGGGTCTTCAGCAATATGGAAGGGGATGTTTATCTTGTCAGTCAAACGTTTGTCAAGTCCACGAAGCAGAGCTCCACCACCAGCCAGATATATACCATTGTGAACGATATCGGCATACAACTCAGGAGGGGTATTCTCCAATGCACTCAAGATAGCTGTTTCAATCTTAGTAACGGTTTTGTCCAAACAATGAGCCACTTCCTGATAGCAGACAGGCACCTCCATAGGCAATGCAGTAATACGGTTAGGGCCATGCACTACATAGTCGTCTGGTGCATCTTCACCCAATTCTGTCAGAGCTGCACCCACATTAATCTTAATACGTTCAGCCATGCGCTCAGACACCTTCACATTGTGCTGACGGCTCATATATTCCTGAATATCGGTTGTCAGATCATCACCAGCCATCTTGATAGAGTTATTGCTGACGATACCGCCTAATGAAATCACGGCGATCTCTGTAGTACCACCACCAATATCCACCACCATGTTACCCTCAGGCTGAGTAACGTCGATGCCAATACCTATTGCGGCAGCCATTGGCTCGAATACCAGATACACATCCCTACCACCAGCATGTTCTGCCGAGTCACGCACTGCACGCAACTCCACCTCAGTAGAACCGCTTGGTACACCTATCACCATTCTCAACGAAGGAGAAAACCATCTGCGTTTTCTGGGGCACATCTTAATCAAGCCACGAATCATCTGTTCGCAGGCGTTAAAGTCGGCTATCACACCATCCTTCAAAGGACGTATGGTCTTAATGCTTGCATTAGATTTCTCATACATCATCTTAGCCTTCTCACCTACAGCAATCATCTTACCGTTAACACCGTCGAGCGCCACCACAGAAGGCTCATCTACCACAATCTTACCATCAGTAGATATAATTGTATTCGCGGTACCCAAATCTACCGCTATTTCCTGCGTAAAAGAGAACAATCCCATTTCCTTAAAATTGATAATAAGTTAATAATAATGGATAGGTAATCTTGTCGTAATATTAATGTTTAAAGTGGCGGAAACCCGTCATCGCCATAGCGATGCCACGTTGGTTGCACACATCTACACTCTCTTGATCACGGATACTGCCACCAGGCTGGATAATGGCGGTAACGCCCTCATCGGCAGCTAAAGAAACACAATCGCTGAAGGGGAAGAATGCATCGCTGGCCATCACGGCGCCATGCAAATCAAAGCCAAAACCCTTAGCCTTCTCAATGGCCTGTTTGAGGGCATCCACACGACTGGTTTGTCCCACGCCACTTGCCAACAGTTGTCCGTTCTTAGCCAACACAATAGCATTGCTCTTGCTCTGCTTCACCACTTTGTTGGCAAACAACATATCGTTTATTTCATCAGCAGTAGCTTTCTTGTCTGTTACGAAATGACAATCCTCAGCTGTTTCATTCTTCAAGTCACGCTCCTGCACCAAAACACCATTCAACATTGAGCGGAACTGGTTAGCCGGCAACTCCAGAGGCTTACGCACCAAGATAATGCGATTCTTCTTGTGTCCTAATACCTCCAAAGCCTCTACATCATAATCAGGAGCTATGATTACCTCAAAGAAAATCTTGTCAATCTCTTCTGCAGCTGCCTTGTCAACTACAACATTGGTGATAAGTACGCCACCAAATGCTGATACGGGGTCGCAAGCCAACGCATCCTTCCAAGCCTCAGATACCGTTTCTCTAACTGCCAAACCGCAAGCATTGTTATGCTTCAGGATAGCAAAAGCGGTCTGACCTTTAAACTCATCTATCAATTCAACGGCAGCATGGATATCCTGCAAGTTGTTATAACTGATTTCCTTGCCATGAATCTGGTCGAACATATCATCAAGGTTACCATAGAAATAGCCCTTCTGATGTGGGTTCTCACCATAACGCAATACCTTGCGTACATCCTGAGTAACACGGAAAGCCGAACCTTCACCACCATCAAACCAGTTGAAGATAGCACTGTCATAATGGCTGCTTACGCCAAAGGCGTCTTTTGCAAAAAGGCGGCGCTCCTCGAGAGTGGTCTGTGCGCCATTCTCCATGAGGATGTCCTTCAAAGTTGCATACTGTGCCTGACTTGCCACAATTACAACGTCCTTATAGTTCTTGGCCGCAGCCCTTATCAAGCTGATGCCACCTATGTCTATTTTCTCTATAATCTGCTGAGGTTCTGCACCACTGGCTACTGTAGCCTCAAATGGGTAGAGGTCAACAATCACAAGGTCAATCTCAGGAATTTCATATTTACCCATCTGCTCAATATCCTGCTCCACATCACGGCGTCCCAGGATACCCCCAAACACTTTAGGATGCAATGTCTTTACCCTACCTCCAAGAATACTTGGATAAGAAGTAAGGTCTTCCACTGCCTGACATTCAAATCCTAAACCCTCGATGAACTGTCGTGTACCTCCTGTTGACAGGAACTGTACTCCTTCTTCGTGCAACTTCGTAATAATCTCGTCCAAACCTTCTTTGTGATAGACAGATATCAAAGCTGTCTTGATTTTCTTAGCGTCTGCCATAGTCGCAATATTATTTAAGTTATTAATTTCAATGACAATATTGGGTTGCAAAGTTACGAATAATTATTGATACATCTGTCTAATTATTCCTTAAATAGTAATAAAAAAAGCCTCCCCTGTGAGAGGGAGGCACTTTGAAATAAATCATTTATGATTTACCAAACATTCACGAACTGTCAAAAGACAGCAAGTATATCTTTCCTCATGTGGGAGGAAAGCTGGTATATTACCATACGTTCACGCGCTTCTCTGGAGCGATGTACATAGGGTCGTTCTCAGTAATGTTAAACGCCTCGTACCATGAGTCGAGCTGAGGCATAGTACCATTTACACGCCACTTGCCCAAAGCATGAGGATCGCTCTTAGTACGGTTGCGAATCTCAGCCTCAGTGATATTCTGTCCCCAAACGGTTGCGAAAGCTATATAGAAACGCTGTTCAGGAGTGAAACCGTCCTTTACTGGCAGTGGGTTGTCCTTGGTTGCATTCTTGAAAGCCTGGAAAGCAACCTTCAAGCCACCATGATCGGCAATGTTCTCACCCTGTGTCAGGCTACCATTGCCATATACGCCAGGAGCCACCTCGATGTTGTTGTAGAAGTCGATGATGACCTGAGCACGTTCCTTGAACTTCTCAGCATCAGCCTCTTCCCACCAGTCTTTCAGGTTACCGTCCTTGTCGTACTGACGACCCTGATCATCGAATCCGTGAGTCATTTCATGACCAATCACCACACCGATAGCGCCATAGTTGAAGGCATCGTCAGCATTCATGTCGAAGAACGGATACTGCAGAATACCAGCAGGGAAGCAAATCTCGTTGGTAGTTGGGTTATAATAAGCATTCACGGTCTGAGGAGTCATCCCCCACTCAGTACGGTCAACGGGCTTGCCATAACGAGACATCATGTCAGCATAGTACCACTGAGTTGCACGCTTCATATTCTCATAATAAGAATCATTCTTGATTTCCAAGGTTGAATAGTCTTTCCACTTGTCTGGATAACCAATCTTCACGGTGAAGGTAGAAAGCTTCTCCAAAGCTCTAGCCTTCGTTGCATCGCTCATCCAATCGAGGTTCTGGATACGTTCACCCAGAGCCTTCTGCAAGTTGCCAACCAACTCGGTCATACGAGTCTTGGCCTCAGCTGGGAAATACTTCTCAACATACATCTGACCTACAGCTTCGCCCAACACACTGCCAACAACGTTTACGGCACGCTTCCAACGAGGTTGCTGTTCCTGTACGCCACGCATGGTACGGCTATAGAAATCGAAGTTCTGTGCCTCGATCTCATCGCTCAATGAAGATGCTGCATCGTCAATCAACTTCCACTGGAGGTAGATACGCTGTTTGTCGATAGGCAGAGTAGCAATTACATCAGCACTTTCCTTCAGAGAGTTAGGCTGACCAACGATGATTTCCTTCACATCCTTCAAGCCAAAGCCATTCAGATAGGTATCCCATTCGAATGAAGGATAATCGTTCTTCAGCTGTTCCATGCTCATCTTGTTGTAGTTGGCCTCAGGGTCACGCAGTTCTACGTTGCTGCGGAAAGCCTTTGCCAAACGGGTTTCGACTTCCATCACCACATCGCGACCTTTCTGGGCATCAGCATCACTGTAGCCAAACAGTTTGAACATCTTTACAATATGCTCCTTAAAAGCCTCACGAATCTTCACGATAGCCTCATCGTCCTCCAGATAATAGTCACGCAGGCCCATCGTCAGGCCACCCTGACTCATCTGAACGGCATTCTCCATACTGCTCTTCTCGTCGGCACCTACATAGATGCCAAAATAAGCGCCAGAGCCATTCATTGCCATCTTAGGCAGCAAAGCATACACATCGTGCACGTTCTTGATAGCAGCCACCTCAGCCAAATCAGCCTTAACAGGCTCATAGCCATCGGCATTACGCTTTGCGCTATCCATAGCCATATTGTAGAGGTCACCAATCTTCTGAGCCACTGAACCAGCAGGGTTCTCCTGGCTAGCCAAAGTCTCTACCAGTTCGTTGATACGCTTCTGGTTAGTCTCGGCCAACTGGTCGAAAGAACCATAGCGAGAATACTCTGCAGGCAGAGGGTTCAATTTCTGCCAACCACCAGTAGCATACTGATAGAAATCAGTACCAGGCTGAGCGGTAGTGTCCATAAATTCCAGATGCAAGCCAGAAGTCTGTTCTGGTTGCTGGTTGCAAGATGCTGCCATCAGACAGCAAGCTGCGATTGTCATAAGTTTTTTCATTTTCTTTATTATTGTTGTTTAAGTTTTTCCAATTCTTCCGAGGCAACTTCCCATTCTTCCATCGCCTTGTCCAATGCCTGCTTGAGCTTTTGATGACGCTCGTAGAGACTCATGTCTGATGCCCCCTCAGGAGTAGCCATCTGGGCTTCCAAGATGGAGATAGCCGACTCGGTCTCGCTGATGGTCACCTCGCAGTTTTCCACCATGCGTTCGGCTTTCTTCAGTTTCTTGTTATACTCTTTCTGTTCGGCATAGCTCAATGCGCCAGCTTTGGGCTGTTTGGGGGATTCTTCACCCATCACGTCCTTCTTCTGCGCCTTATTCGCAAACAATGCATCAATGCCTCGTTCGCTCACATTGACTTCAGTGCCTTGTCGCATCAACTGCTCATGCTTGTCGCGCAGGAAGTCGTAAATGCCACCCAAGTGTTCTTTCACCTTTCCACCACCAAACTCATACACTTTCTGTACCAAGCCATCAAGGAAATCACGATCATGGCTCACCACAATCACTGTTCCTTCAAACTGACGGATAGCTTCTTTGAGCACATCCTTCGAGCGCATATCGAGGTGGTTGGTAGGCTCATCGAGAATGAGGAAATTCACAGGCTGAAGCAGTAACCTTATCATTGCCAAGCGAGTACGCTCACCACCGCTGAGCACCTTCACTTTCTTGTCGATGTCTTCACCACCAAACATGAAAGCTCCCAACAAGTCACACACCTTGAGGCGCATATCACCCGTAGCCACATTGTCAATGGTTTCGAATACGGTGAGGTTTTCGTCGAGCAACTGTGCCTGGTTCTGTGCAAAATAGCCAATCTTGATATTGTGGCCTAAAGTCAACTTGCCCGTATAATCATTGATTTGCTGCATGATGCACCGCACCAACGTTGTCTTTCCCTCGCCATTCCTGCCCACGAAAGCCACCTTGTCGCCCCTGTTGATGGTGAAGTTCACATGGTCGAACACCTGATGCTGTCCAAAGGCCTTGCCCACCTCGTCACAGATGACAGGGTAACTTCCACTGCGGTCGGAGCATGTAAACTTCAGCCTCAGCGTTGAATTGTCCACTTCGTCCACCTCAATGGGTACCACCTTCTCCAGCATCTTGATACGGCTCTGCACCTGAACGGCTTTCGTAGCCTTGTACCTGAAGCGTTCAATGAAATCGGTGGTGTCTTGAATCATCTTCTGCTGATTCTGATAGGCACGCAACTGTTGTTCGCGACGCTCCTGACGGAGGGTTACAAACTCGTCGTATTTGACCTTATAATCATAGATATGACGGCAAGAAATCTCGATGGTGCGAGTGGTTACGTTATTCAGGAAAGCCCTGTCATGGCTCACCAGCATCACAGCATTGGCTTTGGTGGCAAGGAAGTTTTCCAGCCACTCGATGCTCTCGATATCCAGGTGATTGGTAGGCTCGTCGAGCAACAGCACGTCAGGATGCCGCAACAAGAGCTTGGCAAGTTCTATGCGCATGCGCCATCCTCCCGAAAACTCTCTGGTGGGTCTGTCGAAATCTGAATGCTCGAAGCCCAATCCCTGCAGTGTGCGCTCCATCTCAGCGTGGTAGTTGGTACCACCCATCAAGTTGAAGCGCTCGTTCAAGTGGGTGAAATCCTCAATGAGTTGCAGATATGCTTCGCTCTCATAATCAGTACGTTCAGCCAATCGAAGGTTTATCTCTTCCAATCTGGCCTTGATTTGCTTGATATCATCGAAAGCCTTCTCTGCTTCTTGCATCACCGTATGCTCATCGCTGAGCACCATCACCTGTGGCAGATAACCTATAGTACAATCACGCGGAACAGACACATGTCCTTCGGTGGGTGTCTGCAAGCCAGCCAATATCTTCAGCAGGGTTGACTTGCCTGCACCATTCTTACCCACAAGGGCGATGCGGTCCTTACGGTTGATGACAAACCCCACGTCCTCGAACAAGGGCGTGGCGTTGAATTCTACTTTCAGGTTATCTACTGAAATCATTACTGTTTACTCAGCCATGCGGGCGAACTCAGAATCGCCACCCATCAGGTCTTTTGTATCAGGACGACTGGTAAAGTGAGGTGCCTTCAGGTGACCATCCAGAGATGCCTGGTTCTCCCAGATTTCCAGCAACATAGTCTTGTCAGCACGAGTAAGGCTATTGAAATAGTCGTAGTCGATGTTGCCTGCATCATTCTTCAGGGTAGCTTCAATCAAGCCCTTTACCTGACTGATCAATGCGTCACGCTGACCAGCCTTGGTAGTCATCATGATGTTGAAGCGGAAAGGTTTGTCAGGATCAAGCTGTGGGTTCTTCTTCAATTCCATCTGCTTGATTTCCAGATTGCCGAGTTCTTGAATCTGAGGTACCAGGGTAGTGAAGTGCGTTGAAGCCGAATGCTTGTCGAGTGAAGCCTGGTCTTTCCAAGTCTCAAAAATCATCAGTTTGTTAGGACGAGTAGCACTCTCTAACACGTCATAGTCAATCACGCCCTCATCACCCAAAGATGCAGCTACCAGCTGTTTGCACAAGTCGATAGCCTTATCACGATTAGCAGCATCTACCGTCAACATGCAGTTGATACGGATGGTAGATTCTTCACTTGTAGCCTCTGCAGTTACATTCTCATCATTTGATTTCTTGTTGCCTGAACAAGCCACCAACATTGCAGTCATTACGACTGCCATCATTAAAAACAATTTTTTCATTTTACCTTATTTATAATAGTTCTCTCAAAATCGGCTGCAAAGATAGGTCAAGTTTTTGAATTATCAAATAATTATTCATATCTTTGTAACAGAACCATAATAAATCATACTATGATGCACATTCATGAAGAAGCTGGACGATGCCTGTTGTGCGCGAACGCACCTTGTACGAAAGCGTGTAAAAAGGGCGACCCAGCAAGAGCCATCCAAGCCATACGTTTTGACAATGAAAAGAATGCCTGGCGTTGGCTGAAAGACTGTTCTGAAGACGACATGATTGCAGCCGAAAAGGCATGTATCCACTATGACCAGCCTTTGCGAATCAGAGAGCTGGCCAGCATCCTCAAGGAGATGGGCTATGAAGAGCCTGACACCCTACCCGACTTGGGCATCACTTTCTGTGGTATCCCTTGCGAGAATCCTTTCTTCCTGGCATCCTCAGCCGTCAGTACCAGCTACGACATGATTGCCCGTGCCTTCGAGGCTGGCTGGGCTGGTGTGTTCTACAAAACCATCTGCAAAATGGAAATCAAAGAGGTGTCTCCCCGCTTCGATGCGGTAGGCAAAAAGCTCACCTCCTTCATTGGGTTCCGCAATATGGAGCAATTGTCGGAGCACATTTACACTGAGGACCTCAAGATTATGAGTTGCTTAAAGAAGGACTTCCCATCAAAGGTGGTCATTGCTTCTATTATGGGACAATTTGAGGAAGAATGGATTGAACTGGCAAAGCTGGCTGAAGAAGCTGGTTGCGATGCCGTTGAACTGAATTTCTCTTGTCCACAAATGCGACTGGCAGGTACGGGCAGCGATGTGGGGCAGAACCCCGAATTAGTCGCAACTTATACAACTTATGTAAAACAAAATGTGCATATTCCCGTCATCCCGAAGATGACACCCAATGTCACCAATATCATTCATCCTGCTTTGGCTGCCTATTTTGGTGGTGCCGATGGCATTTCAGCCATCAATACCATCAAGAGCATCACCATGTCGCCCAAAGCTGTGGTAAATGGCAAGAAAACCATCTCTGGCTATTCAGGAAGAGCCGTAAAGCCCATTGCCCTGCGATTTATCCATGATATGGCCTCTAGCCATATCATGAAGAATCTGCAACTGAGTGGTATAGGTGGCATTGAGACTTGGACTGACGCCCTCGACTTCATCTTTTTGGGTTGCCGCAACCTTCAGGTTTGTACGGCTGTGATGCAATATGGCTATCGCATTATCGACGACCTCAAGTTAGGTTTGCAGACCTATATGAAGCATCAAGGTTATAACAAACTGGATGAGATGGTGGGCAAGGAACTGCCTAACTTCGTAACACCTTCAGATCTTGACAGAGATACGATGGTCTATCCTAAGATTGACCGTGAGAAGTGCATTGGCTGTGGCCGTTGCTATGTGTCTTGTCAAGACGGAGGACACCAAGCCATCTCCTTTGGCGACGAGCGTACGCCGCAAATCAACGGGTCAAAATGCGTGGGTTGTCACCTTTGCCGACTGGTTTGCCCAACAGGCGCCATCGGCTTAGCAAAGCGTATAGCAAAGCGGTAAGAAAGCAAGGTGGTGAGGGAAGCTGAGCAAAGCAACATGTAATAGCTGAGCAAAGCATCAGAAAAGCGAAGCTAGGCGGAAAGAAACGAAGCAAGGCGACGAGGGAAGCTGAGCAAGGCGGCAGAAAGCACAGCAAGGCGGCAGAAAAAGCAGAACTAGCCGAGGGAAACAGTGCTTGGTGCCGAGGGAAGCAGTGCTTGGGGCCGAGGGAAGCAGTGCTTGGTGCCGAGGGAAGCATGGAGCGCTTACCTAAGGTAAAAGAGCCGTTTAGTTCTAGTAAGAGGGCCGTTTAGTTCGGGTAAGCGGACCGTTTAGTTCGGGTAAGCCAAGAAGCCATTCTTACATCCTTTCATTCCAACATTCTTACATTAAGGTGGGAGCAGTAATAACTTCCGACAGGGAAGATATAAGATAAGCGGGGCGCAACAACTATAAAGGCATCTCTCGGGATGCCTTTATTTGTTTCCTTACCGTTCTTTAACTCTTGCGTAGTGAAACGGAGGTCATCGATAGAGAAGAGCTACTTGCTCCCGTAGCCAACTACCCATAATTCATCCATTTGGATAGCATTGGCAGGCAAGGTTAATGCCTTGGATTGATTATTATCGGACACTCCGGTAATTTCCTCTCCTTTAGCATCTACGAGTCTAAATGTAATAGGGAAAACACAACTATATTTAATGGTTTTCCCATCCTTCATAGCTGGCTGCCATTTAGGCATGGAACGTGCAACACGTATAGCCTCTTTACCCATTAAAGCATTTGCATTGCTATTGATAATGGTTGGATAAGTAACATTACCATCCTCGTCGATAGTAATGGAAAGCCACACGCTTCCCTGGATGTTTTGCTCAATAGCTTCAACAGGGTATCTCATACTCTGAGCCATAAACTTCATCAAGGCTGCTTTTCCACCAGGGAACTCTGGCAAAGATTCAATACTTGCAGAAGAAAATTGATTTTCATCTGCATTTGTTAGCATATTTCCTACCAAATCATTAACTTTGACGGTGGAAATACCACGCGAGGTTTCTTGAACCTCAGGACGGGCAAAAGCAGCTACAGCGATGGCTGCTATCGGAAGTACATATAAATACTTCAAACGTGCCCACGGATTTGACTTTTTTCTCATCATCATAGTGATACGTTTTTTAAGATTACTGTGATTAAGGTTGTTGGCGATTGAGTAGAGCCTTTTGCCAACAGCCTTTTTTATTAATAACAATTGGTAATTCTTTGCATCAATACCTGACTCAAGTACATGATTGTCTGCCTCGTATTCATGAATGGCTTGCAATTCCTGCTTCAATAGCCACGCTGCAGGGTTAAACCATTGTAATATAATGCACACTTCCGCCAATAATAAATCATATGAATGATGAAGACGGATATGAGTGCTTTCGTGCAACAATATAGCTCGGGAATTATCCTGTAAGTCTTTTTCTGAAATTACAATATAGTTCATCCAGCTGAAAGGGATAGTGTCTTTCCTCAAAACAATCAATTTGATTCCTAAGCTATTAGGCAAATAATTATCTATAGGCACTTTTCTCCCCTTTTTCAGTAATAAGGCTAATCTTGTAATGATGTAAATATAGCGTAGGGTAAAAAACAACACGCATATTATATAAATGAGAAGTAATACTTGAACCCAAGTGAATGAAGAAGATGCACTTTCCACCACAGATTCAGCATCAAGCGACAAATCATCGGTCACAACAACAGATTGACTCAAGTCCTCAACTTGCTCACTAGTTCCAAACTCTAAAATAGGTAAGATAGCTGAAATAACTAAAATCCCCAACAAAGCAAAACGATTGAAGCGGAAGAATGTTTCCTTGCCAAGAAGCAATTTGTAGAAAAGATAGAATAATGCCAAACAGCAGGAAGACTTTAATATGTATACAAATAACGCTCCCATATCTTACTTATTTCCCTTTTTCAACTTTCATTATCAGCTTCTTTAATTCATCTAGAGATAGATCTTCCTCCTCAACTAACGAAGAAACTGCACCTAAGTAAGAATTATTGAAATACTTGCTGATAACGCTCTTGAGTGTGCGTTTGCTAAATTCCTCACGACTTACAACTGGATAATACTGATAGCTTGTTCCATATGCTTTGTGAGCAACATATCCCTTTTCCTCTAATCCACGCACTACTGTTGAAAGCGTATTGAAATGAGGTTTTGGCTCTTCGTAAAGATCCAACATATCTTTCACAAACATAGGCCCATGTTCCCAAAAGTGGTTCATAGCCTCTTCTTCTTTATTAGTTAAAGTCTTCATATTATTAGCTTTTTACAGGTTATTTCATCATCAATAGAACTTTCACTTGCAAATAAACTAAAAGTTTTCGTTATTAAACTATTTTTTTTAGTTAAGAATTCTTAATGGTGATGCTTTTGTAAAAGAGGCAATAAAAATATCGGGCCTCATCGAAAGTGATGAAGCCCGATTTTATTATCCAGATTGTAGGGTGTTTACTTAAACAGATTTGCTGCTACTTCGGCAAATGAAAGACATCGCTCAATTCTTTCATCTGAGCATCACTCATGCCCTCGGGCTCAAAGCCCATATTCTTGGCAGCAATGTAGATAAGTGCAGACTTGTTCAGTACATCCACCTGGTCGAAGGCACTCATGATATCAGTATCTACTGCAAAGACACCGTGCTTCTCCCACATCACCACATCGTAGTCGCCCAACTCTGCAAGGGTGGCATCGGCCAACTCGACACTGCTTGGCAACTTGTAAGGGATGATGCCCAAGCCACGAGGACAGAAGGCCTTTGTCTCAGGTATCATGCTCCACAACATGTGGGTGGCAGCATCTTTCTCCAACCATTTCTTGCTGTGTGTGAGTGCCACCAATTCGATGGGATGGGTGTGCAGACTTGCCTTGTAGGGTGAGCCTGAGCCAATGAGCCAGTTGTGCACACTGAGGTGTGAAGGCAACTCGCTGGTGGGTTGCACTGGGTTGTCGGCAATGATGACATAAGAGGCACAATCGTCGAGGATGCGGATGATGGAGCCATTATCCATCGGCCAACGGGCCAAGTCTCTCATTCTCTTGCCCGTACCCTTGCAATAGAAATAGCAGCCTTTCAAATGAGGCAAGGTTGTTCCTATCTGCTTTACCTCACTGATAGCAGGCATTGCCTTGATAGCCTCATCCACATAATCAGTAACATTGACGGTGATGTTGCCACCATTTCTTTCTGCCCAGCCTTTTTGCCAAAGGTAACCAGCTACTTCGGCCACTTTATTTACCTCAGCAGCCAACTGAGGTCTGTTATCTAATATTGACATTTATTTAATTGAAAATTAAAAATTGAAAATTGAAAATTAATCCTTTATGGACTTCAACCTTCAATCTTAGTTAAACATTATTTAAGCAGTTCTGGCACGAAGGTAGAAACAATCAATACCACGATGCCAATAAGCAATACCACAATGGTTTTCTGCGAAACGCCCTTCCACTCCTTGAGAATGATGCCCCACACATTGCTGAACACCACATTGAGTGCCATCAGGATGCAGAATGCGAAGGTGGTGAGCGTAGGACTCTCCGTGAGGAAACCTTTGCCTAAGCTCAGGCCAAAGAACTGGCTATACCACAGCAATCCAGCCAATGCACAGAACAACAGGTTGTTGCCCCAGATAGCCGTCTTGCCATAATCACCCCATGTCTTGTTCTTGCTGTTCTGATAGAAGCAATAAACGGCATTGGTGACGAAACCACCTAATGTAACCAACAAGGTGGCAGGCAAGGTGCTAAACATCGGGTTGGTCTGCTCACCAAAGTTGATGTCCTTGCCAAACTCCAAACCCACATTGAAGCATCCACTCATGAAACCTGCCAAGAGCGCAATCACGATGCCCTTTGGGAAGTTGAAGTCCTTTACGGCAGCTTTCTTCTCTTCTTCACTCAAGCTCTGTGCTTTCATGTGACCAGCGATACCGATAATGGCGATGCCAATCAAGGTAACCACCACACCAATGATAACGGCTGAGGTCAAGCTTTCCAAAGGTTTCTGCTCTGGGAAATAGATATTCAGGAGCACAGGGCCCATGATGGTACCCAAGCCAGCACAAGTGCCCAAGGCGATGCTCTGACCTAAAGCTACTCCCAAATAGCGCATGGAAAGGCCGAAGGTCAAACCTCCCACCCCCCAAAGAACGCCAAAGAAAATGGTCATCCAAAGATTAAATGCAGGGGCAGAGGCAAACATTTCGTAAAAATGGCGCCCTTCGGGTACTGCCAACAAGGCTCCGAGTATGGGGAAAACCAACCACGCAAAGACACCTTGCACTATCCAATAGCTTTCCCAGCTCCAGTCTTTGATCTTGTTGATAGGCACATAGCAACTGCTTTGGCAGAAGGCACCTATCGCTATGATAATCAATCCAATGATAATAAACATAGTTTATCTCTTTGAAGTAACGTCTTTTTCATACTGCTGGATAGCAGGAATGTATTCCTCAGCCACAGGCACATTGTTCTTGAGGTTGAAATAGTCAAACACTGCACCAAATGGCAACGACTTAGCTTCTTCCAATAATGCCAGACGTTCGAAGTACTGACCATTAGCCTCATACTCACGCAACTTTGCCAACGGCTCCAACAAAGCCAACAAGATGCACTTCTGTGTAGCACGGGTACCTATGATATAAGCACCGATACGATTGATGGAAGCATCGAAATAATCGAGTCCCACATGGGCACGATCCAAACCGTCGGCACGTACCAGTTCCTTGAACAAATCGAGTGTCTGGTCGTTCATGATGGTCACGTGATCTGAATCCCAACGTACTGGGCGACTTACATGCAACATCAATTCAGGCACATACATCAACAGGGTGCTCACAAAGTCACTTACATTCTCGGTTTGCTCATAGTGACCCGTATCAAGGGTGTACATTTGCTTGCGGGTAGCGCAATAAGCTGTGTAGAAGTCGTGTGAGCCTACGGTGTAGCTCTCCAAACCAATACCGAACAGCTTGGCCTCGAAGCAAGCCTTCATGTTTGGCAGATTCTCTTCCATAATCTCATCCAAAGATGCAGCCAGAATCTCACGATATTTCTTGCGGTTAACGGTCAGGTCCTTGCTTCCATCATGTATCCAAATATTCATGATACATGGGTCACCCTGTGCCTTACCCATCGCGTCTGCGATGCGGCGACAACGCTTGGTGTGCTCAATCCAGAAATCACGGATGCCCTTATCAGGACTTGAGAGCGTCAGATCACCACTCTTGGGGTGAGAGAAAGAGGTTGAGTTGAAGTCGAGTTTCATATTCACTTCCTTAGCCCAATCTATCCAGCTCTGGAAATGCTTTACCTCCACCTCGTCACGATCTACGAACTTACCACCGAAGTCACCATATATCTCATGCAGGTTCAAACGATGATTACCTGCCAGCAATGTCTTAACAAACTCAATGTCCTTGCGAACCTCATCAATGTTACGTGCACGACCAGGATAGTTGCCCGTTGTCTGAATGCCGCCAGAAAGCGCCTCATTACGCTCAAAGCCCACCACATCGTCAGTTTGCCAGCAATGCAGGGAAATAGGTGTATTCTCCAATCTTTCAATCGCCTTATCGGTATCTACGCCGATGGCTGCATAGCGCTCTTTCGCTACTTCGTAAGCTTTCTTAATCAATTCTTCTTTCATGATATAATAATTTAAATTTTACTTCGAAACAATTTCAAGGAACTTCTCATAAGTCTTATTCCAATCCTTCTCATTCTCACTGAGGTAGCCCTGCATCTTGATGCTCTTGCGGATGATTTGTCTCATAGCCGGCACACTATCTGCAGCCCCCAATGCCAAAGCCTGCAGCATGATGTTACCAATAGCAGTAGCCTCAGAAGGACCAGCAATCACCGGGAGACCGGTAGCATTAGCTGTCCACTGGTTGAGCATATGGTTGCGACTTCCTCCACCAATCACATGCAACACCTCTATTGGATGGTCAGAGAGTTTGCGAAGGTTATCCAACACCTGACGGTAACGCAGGGCCAGACTCTCGTATATGCAACGCACCACTTGTCCGCGAGTTGCTGGTACAGGTTCATTATGTGCCTTGCAATAGTCCTTGATGGCCTGCTCCATATCTACAGGGTTAGCGAATTCGGGGGCATCAGGATTGACCAGGCTACGGAACGGCTCTGAAGCCTCAGCCTCATCGTTCAGTACAGCATAGTCGGCATCTGCCCAATTCAAGCGACAACGCTCCAGAAGCCACATGCCACAAATGTTCTTCAACACACGGATAGTATCGTTCACTCCACCCTCGTTAGTGTAGTTCAAAGCAGCCGATTCTTCATTGATGACAGGCGTCTTGGTCTCGACACCCATCAACGACCAAGTGCCACTACTCAGGTAGGCGAAGTTGTCGTTCTTGGCAGGCACTGCAGCTACGGCACTGGCGGTATCATGACCAGCCACAGCTATCACTGGCACAGCATCAAGACCTGTCAATTGCTGAACAGCTGGTGTGAGAGTGCCCACTACTTCACCAGGAAAAACAAAACGTCCGAACTTATCTTCCGTCAGACCAACAGCTTCCAACAACTTGGGTTCCAACTTGCGAGTTTGGGCATTGACAATCTGAGCCGTTGTGGCAACAGTATATTCAGTCACCATCTGACCAGTGAGCATATAGCTCAAAGCGTCTGGAATAAAGAGAATCTTATCGGCATCTTGATAAGCAGTATCGTTATTACGCTTCAATGTATCAAACTGGAACAGGGTGTTGAAGTTCATGATCTGAATGCCTGTCAGACCATATACCTCAGAACGAGGCACTCTCTCAAAGAATTTATCGGGTGCGCCCTCAGTATGTGGATCACGGTAAGCATAAGGTAAACGCAAGAATCCTCCGTCCTTGCCTACCATCACGAAATCACATCCCCAAGTATCGATGCCAATAGAGGTAATCTTCACATCCTCACGTTGGGCTACTATCTTCAAACCTTCGATGATGTTGCGGTATAGCTCGTAGATGTCCCAATAGAAATGCCCATTGGCTGGTATCAAGTGATTAGGGAAGCGGTTCACTACCTCCATATCTAAACCTTCAGCCCCGAAAGTTCCCAAGATGGTACGTCCACTGGTAGCTCCCAAATCTACTGCAAAAAAACTGTCTTTCATGATATTTTGATAAAGGTTTATTCATTTTTGCAAAGATAATGATTAATCGGCAATGTTAACCAAATTAATAAAAAAAAGAGACATAATTTTGACAAAAAAGATGTAATTTTGCGCCATCAAAAGATTTTGGTAATAATGGCGATTAATGAAGGTAGTATGAGTACAAAGATAGCATCGATAAGGAAACAACCAGGCTTCATCATGGCAGTGAACTTTCTGTTACTGATGATAGTATATATGTTGTCAAGATGGGTTTTCTATTACATGAACATCAGTAACTTCCCTGATGTTACCTTCCATGACATGATGACAATATGCTTAGGGGGATTGCGTTTCGACATCAGTGCCTTGTGTTACCTGAACATGCTTTGTATCTTGCTACAATTCCTGCCGCTAAAAAGCCGGGAAACCGTTTGGTACCAGCGAATCGTGAAAATCATTTTTATCATTGTCAACACCTTAGGAATAGCCGTAAATGTTGCAGACATCGTGTATTTTGAATTTGGTGGCAGAAGAACCACCTCTACCATTTTTTCAGAATTCGGAGGAGAAAACAACCTTGGCACCATCTTATTGAACAGCATTACTAACTATTGGACTGTATGGCTATTTGGCATAGCTATGATTGCTGTTATTGTTCTTTTGTATTACAATCCTATCAAACAAGACCGCCCCTTATCTACCTATCCGTCTAACAAGGTATATTATCTTTTGCATAGTACATTGTTTGTCATTGCAACCATCTTGGTAATTGGTGGCGCACGTGGTGGATTGGGACTGAAAATGCATCCTATGCGGCAAGATTCAGCTGACATCTATTGTAAGAAACCAATTGAAGCAGCCATTGTGCTGAATACCCCATTTACACTGATCACTACTGCCCACAAAACAGGATACAAAGATCCTGGTTTCTTTGCCAAAGAAGAACTGGACAACATCTTCAACCCCATTAAAAACAAACATCCTAAGGGTGGAGAAATGAATCGTATGAATGTAGTCGTATTCCTGATGGAAAGTTTTTCAATGGAATATACGGGATTCTATAACAAAGATAAGGATGGGGGCAATTACCAAGGATATACGCCGTTCTTGGACTCGCTGGCAAGTAAAAGCTATAGTTTTGAATATAGCTTCGCCAACGGTATCCGTTCAGTTGACTGCATGCCGGCCGCTTTTGCTGGCATTCCCCGCTATATCAACCCTTATTGTTATTATTTTTACTCCAACAACACGCTTCAGGGATTGCCTGAGATGTTAAAGGAAGAAGGATATACTACCGCATTTTTCCATGGTGCTCCCAATACGACCTTGGGGTTCAAAGGATTTACCAACTCAATAGGTTTTGAGACGTACTATGGCATGGATGAATATGATAACAACAAAGATTTTGATGGTACCTGGGCCATCTTCGATGAGCCTTATCTTAAGTATTTTGCTCAACAATGTGACCAAATAGCTCAAGAAGGACAACCATTCTTCCTGACAGTATTCACCGCATCAAGTCATGAGCCTTACAAGGTCCCAGACCAATACAAGGACACCTTTACTCGCGGGGACATACCTATGCACAGGGTCATCAGCTATGCCGACTACTCCATTCAACAGTATTTCGAGCAAGTAAAAGACAAATCTTGGTTCGAGAACACTATCTTTGTTTTTACAGCCGATCATTGCGGAGTGAGCAGTCGTGAAGATTATAATAACGAGATGGGGCGTTTCCTGATTCCTATCTTCTTCTATACGCCAGGAGGACAACTCCCTGTGAAATTCGATACCACAAGACTTATACAACAAACGGACATCACCCCCACTCTGCTAGGACTGCTCAACTATCAGAAACCATTCTTCTCATTTGGCAAAGACGTTTTCGACAATAGTGAGAATTATGTAAATTATGTCTTCAATGACAGAAACGGCAACTCAATGTTCTATCTCGATGATCTGATGATTGAATATAGCGGTAACCGACTTATTGGTATTTATGAATATAAAAAGGACTTCTCCTTAAAAAATAACTTATTAGAAAAGAAAGACCATTTTTCACAACTGCCTTTTATGCAGCAACAGATGGAGGCGATTATCCAACAATACATAACGAGGATGAAGGATAACGATCTGACCTGGCCATCCAGATTTGCTAAATAGAAACAAGAAGTGCCCCTGTTTTGCAAAAGCGAACTACAAACGGCTTAATTACGCCAAAAACAAACAAAAACCGCCTCATTTACACAAAAACCAACAAAAACTGCCACTTTTTAGTAAAAATGAACAAAAGTACCTCATTGTGGCAAAAAAGCACAAAATCCGTCTCTTTTCGTTAATGACAACAAAAAACAAGAAAAGTCGGCTTTTTTTGTAGTTTTTATTATTACCTTTGCCAAACTATTAGATAATCCATTTGTCTCGATAAGCATTATACGAGTTTATGAAAGAAAAAAAATTCAAACTACTTGCTGGTCCATGTGTCATTGAATCAGAAGACAATGTTTTGTTCATGGCAGAAGCATTGAATACTATCGTTGGTAAATTTGACATAGACTTTTATTTCAAAGCCTCATGGGACAAAGCCAACCGCACGAAAGCAAGCAACTACAGAGGGCCTGGACTTGAAGAGGGTTTACGCATTCTTGAAAGAGCTAAAAAAGAAGTGGGTGTCAAGATTGTTACCGATATCCATGAGCCATATCAGGCAAAACCAGTGGCAGAAGTTGCTGATATCATTCAAATACCTGCTTTTTTGTGCCGACAGACAGACATGCTAAAGGCTGCTGCTGAAAGTGGCAAGACTGTAAACATAAAGAAGGCTCAGTTTTCCAGCCCAGAAGAAATGAACAACGTAGTTAGCAAAATGGAATATTTTGGCTGCAAGGACTTCATGCTCTGCGAACGTGGCAACTGCTTTGGTTACAACAACTTGGTGGTTGATATGACAGGACTTGTCAGATTAGCAAAATTGGGGTATCCTGTGCTTTTTGATGCTACTCATAGCGTCCAAATCAGTGGTGGAGGCTTTAACTACGGCAACAGTGGCAAAAGTGAATATGTACCCTATTTGGCTAAGGCTGCTGTGGCTACTGGTGTCCTGTCCGGACTCTTCATGGAAGTGCACAACGATCCATCGGTGGCACTGTGTGATGGCAGTTGCATGTTACAGATTGACAATTTGGAGCAATTGCTGAGCCAGATCATGCGTATTAGAGAAATTACTTTAGAATAAAGACATATGCTGATTTTAGAGCGAATTGTTCATAATACCATCTGGGGAGGTCCCAAGATAAGTCAATATACAGGAGTTGAAGGCAATACCATTGGCCACCTGTATTCTTTGTATTGCCGCAAGGGAATCTCTAATAAAATCCTCAACGGCACTTGTAAAGACAAGTGCTTAAATGATGTATTCCCCTCATTTAAAGAAGACTTCAATCTCTCTCAATATGAGTTTTTCCCACTCACACTGGCTCTGACAGAAGCATGTCAGAACTTGAGCATTCAAGTACATCCTAATGATGAGGCAGCCAACAAGCTGGAACACAAGGCAAGGGGGAAAAGAGAATCGTGGTATTTTATCGAAGCTCCACAATCTGGTACCATTATCAATGGTTGCACATGCAGTAATGAGACAGAAGAGCAATTAATGATACAAAGAGGTCAATTCATGGAAATGGCAGACACCCTGCCCGTTAAGGTAGGCGACTATGTGTTTGTGGAACCAGGAACCCTTCATGCCATCACTGCTGGAAGCCTCGTATTTGAGATAGAGGAAGGAGCCGACTTCACCTATCGCTTTTATGACTACGACAGAGTTGATGAACATGGCGACAAACGTGAACTTCATATTACCAAAGCCACCAGTGCCTTGGATATCAATTTGAAATCCAAGGTTATGACATATGGCCAAGATGAAATTAAAGAAAAAACCTATACTACTAAGTTAATTAAAGGCATCGAACAATATGTAAACAGAAGTAACACACTTGAATGTTTTACCCTGGTAATTGGAACACTCAACTCCGAGGGGATCCAAGTACCTGCCGGCTCCACCATTATTTTGTGGCCAGGAGAAATACTGGAGACGCATCAAGTAGAATTAGCTTTTGTATCGAAAATGAGGGAGGATTGTTTATGATATACTCACCATCTTTAATGTGTGCCAACTTCGACAACCTCAAGGCAGAGGCGTTAAGTCTTGAAGCTGCAGGCGCTACCCGATTACACTTAGACGTCATGGACGGTCAATATGTTTCCAACTTTGCATTGGGCTTGGGAGACGTGAAGTCGGTATGCAGAAATACTTCGCTTGTGACTGAACTTCACATGATGGTTCGGGAACCAGGACGTTACATCAAACTGTTTGCCGATGCAGGTGTGGACATTATCTATATTCATCCCGATTCTGACCGTAACCCGTTAAGGGTCATTAAGAAAATCCGTGAAACAGGTTTGATGCCAGGCATTGTCATTAACCCAGAAGCTACAATAGAAAGTCTTCTGAAGTATTATGAACTCGTTGACCACGTGCTCGTTATGGGGGTAAAGCCTGGTAATGCAGGACACCTTTATCTGCCTCATGTTGACAAGAAATTGGAAAAGCTCATAACCCTCAAGGACAAGTATAACATTGAAATCATTGTTGATGGAGCCTGCTCGTTAGAGAGAATGAAGAAATGGAGTAAGCAGAATATCGACGGCTTTGTGCTGGGCACATCCTCGCTCTTCGGCCATCGCGGTTCCTATAAGGATATCATTGACAACATTAAGCATGAGTGCGGAGAATAAGAAATGGTTAATAAGATAAAACTTTTTGTGATGGATGTTGACGGTACGCTTACCGATGGTAAAATCAACATGGGACCTACTGGAGAGCTTTTTAAGTCGTTCAATATACGTGATGGATATGGCATCAATGAAATGTTGCCAGCCCATGGTATTGTCCCTGCTATCATAACAGGCAGAACATCCACCATCGTGGAAAACAGAGCCAAGGAACTACACATCGAAGAACTATATCAAGGCAAACACGACAAGCTGAACACGCTGAAAGACCTCATGAAGAAATATGATTGCCATAAAGAGAATGTTGCCTATATTGGGGATGACATCCTCGACATCGTTTGCATGAAAGAATGTGGTATTATCGGATGTCCCTCAGATGCTTGCCAGCAAGTAAAGGATATGGCCCACTACATTTGCTCAAACAAGGGAGGCGAAGGAGCTGTACGTGAATTCATCGAATACATCATCAACTGCAACCTCTGCTAAGCGAAAAACTTTTTTTTTATCATGACCACATCATAAAAGCATCGTCTAACCGGTGCTTTTGTTTTTCTATTACAAAAAAAAGCATATAAGAATAAAAAAAAGAAGGAAAGAATGCATATAATTTCAAAAATACACCGTATATTTGCATCGAATTTGGAATATTTATTCACATGAAAAAGAAAGCTGACAGATTAGGAACCATCAAAATGATCATCTCGAGCCAAGAGATACGCTTGCAGGAAGACTTGATGCAGGAACTGCAGAAAGAAGGCTTCAGCGTGACCCAAGCAACACTGTCGAGAGATCTGAAGCAATTAAAAGTTGCCAAAGCTGCCAACCTGGAAGGTAATTATGTATATGTATTACCCAATGATGTGATGTATAGGCGCCAGACACGTCAGCGAGTTAGTGACATGCTGAATGCCAATGGTTTCGTATCAGTTGACGTGGCTGCGAATATTGCCGTGATTCATACACGTCCAGGATATGCCAGTGGTATGGCTTATGATATAGACAACAAAAAGCCCGAAGGTGTGTTAGGTACCATTGCCGGTGACGATACCATCATGATGGTTACATCCAGTCGTCTGACAAAAAACCAAGTAATGGAAATACTGGAAGAAGTATTCCCGAATATGCAAGGAAACAATAAAGACAATGAATATGGACAATAATGAGATTGAAGTGATGGTGGCTGACCCAAGTCATGAATCATACGTGGACACCATATTAGATACAATCAGAGAAGCAGCCAAAGTGCGTGGTACTGGTATTGCCGAGCGTACACATGAATATGTAGCAACCAAAATCAGGGAAGGGAAAGCGGTGATAGCCCTGAAGGGAGACGAATTTGTAGGCTTTTCATACATTGAGAGCTGGGGCAACAAGCAATTTGTTGCCACATCAGGTTTGATAGTACACCCTGACTATCAAGGCCATGGAATCGCCAAACGCATCAAGGATGCCACATTCAAATTGGCACGTCTGCGTTGGCCGTGGGCCAAGATATTCAGCCTTACCAGTGGTGCAGCTGTGATGAAGATGAACACTGAATTGGGCTATGTACCTGTTACCTTTGCCCAGCTTACCGATGATGATGCTTTCTGGAAAGGTTGTGAAGGCTGTATCAATCATCATATTCTGATGGAGAAGAACCGTAAGTTCTGCATCTGTACAGCCATGCTTTATGACCCCAAGGATCATCCGGAAGACCCGTATAAAGTTTAAAATTGAAAAATTATAATATGAGTGACAAGAAGAAAGTAGTTGTGGCATTCAGCGGTGGACTTGACACATCATTCACCGTGATGTACCTTGCCAAAGAAAAGGGATATGAAGTGTATGCAGCCAGTGCAAACACAGGTGGTTTCAGCGAAGAGCAACTGAAACAGAATGAAGAGAACGCTTACAAATTAGGCGCAGTTAAATATGTTACATTAGACGTGACTCGCGAATACTACGAGAAGAGCCTGAAATACATGGTATATGGCAATGTGCTGCGCAATGGCACCTACCCTATTTCAGTAAGCTCAGAGCGCATATTCCAGGCATTGGCAATCGCCCGTTATGCCAACGAAATTGGCGCAGATGCCATTGCCCACGGGTCAACAGGTGCAGGCAACGACCAAGTACGTTTCGACATGACTTTCCTGGTGATGGCTCCTGGAAAGGAAATCATCACCCTGACCAGAGATATGGCTTTGAGTCGTCAGGAAGAGATTGACTACCTGAACAAGAATGGTTTTCCTGCCGACTTCGCCAAACTGAAATACTCATACAACGTAGGTTTGTGGGGAACCAGCATCTGTGGCGGCGAGATACTCGACTCAGCACAAGGTTTGCCTGAGAGTGCTTACCTGAAGCATTGCACCAAAGAAGGCACAGAACAATTGCGCCTTACTTTTGAAAAAGGCGAGTTGAAAGCAGTTAACGATGTGGTTTATGATGACCCTATCAAGGCCATTCAGAAAGTAGAAGAGATTGGTGCGGCATACGGTATTGGTCGTGATATGCACGTAGGCGATACCATCATTGGCATCAAAGGTCGTGTAGGCTTCGAGGCTGCTGCCCCTATGCTGATTATCGGTGCCCATCGCTTCTTGGAGAAATACACATTGAGCAAGTGGCAGCAATATTGGAAAGACCAGGTAGCCAACTGGTATGGCATGTTCTTGCATGAAAGCCAGTATCTGGAACCTGTAATGCGCGACATCGAGGCGATGCTTACCACTTCACAGCGCAATGTAAACGGCACCGCCATCCTCGAACTTCGCCCATTAGGTTTCTCTACCGTTGGTGTGGAGAGCAAAGACGACCTGGTAAAGAACAAGTTTGGTGAATATGGTGAGATGCAGAAAGGTTGGACAGCAGAAGATGCCAAAGGTTTCATCAAGGTTTCATCCACTGCCCTGAGAGCATTCTATGCGTCACATAATTTTGATGACGAGTTAAAATAATAATATTATGGAAAAGACATTAAGAAGATCTAGAACAGACAAGATGATTGCCGGCATTTGCGGCGGTTTGGGTAAGTATTTCGGACTTGACTCAACTATTTTGCGACTGGTTTTTGTACTGCTGCTTATTTTTGCAGGTACTGGTTTACTGGCTTACCTTGTGATGTGGTTGGTTATTCCTTACGAAAACTAATAGTATGATAAGAGTTGGAATTATAGGAGGAGCAGGATATACTGCCGGTGAACTGATACGCTTGCTGATTAACCATCCTGAGGCTGAGATTACATTCGTGAACAGCCAGAGCAATGCAGGTCACAAGATTACCGATGTTCATGGTGGTTTGTTAGGTGATACCGATTTGGAATTTACCGACCAACTGCCCCTGGATACCATCGATGTACTGTTTTTCTGCATGGGACATGGCGATACTCGCCGTTTCTTGGAGAGCCACACTTTACCCGAAGGGCTGAAGGTGATAGATTTATCCATGGACTACCGTCTGAAAGATGAGAGTCACGATTTCGTATATGGCTTGCCTGAATTAAATCGTCGTGCCACTTGTTCAGCACAACATGTAGCCAATCCAGGTTGCTTTGCCACCGCCATACAGTTGGCCTTGTTGCCACTTGCCAAACACCTGATGTTGAATGACGACGTGATGGTAACTGCCATCACAGGCAGCACAGGGGCAGGCGTTAAGCCACAAGCCACCAGCCATTTCAGTTGGCGAGACAACAACCTCAGCGTATATAAGGCCTTCCAGCACCAGCATGTGCCTGAAATCAAGCAGTCCATCCTACAACTGCAACAGAGCTTTGACCACGAGATAGATTTCATTCCTGTTCGTGGAGATTTCCCTCGTGGCATCTTCGCCATGGTAACAGTGAAGACGAAAGTGGAAATCGAGGAGCTCTATCGCATCTTTACAGATTATTATGAAGACGACTCTTTCACACATGTAGTACGCGAGAATATCGACCTCAAGCAAGTGGTAAACACCAACAAGTGTCTGCTTCATTTAGAGAAGCATGGAGACAAGCTATTGATTATCTCCTGCATAGACAACTTGCTGAAGGGAGCCAGCGGCACAGCCGTACACAATATGAATTTAATGTTTAACTTAGAAGAAAAGGTTGGTTTGCAACTCAAGCCATCCGCATTTTGAGCAATGAATCTATTCGATGTATATCCGCTATTCGATGTAAACATAGTAAAGGGCAAAGGATGCCACGTATGGGATGACAAAGGCAATGAATATCTGGATTTGTATGGTGGTCATGCAGTGATATCCATTGGTCATGCCCATCCACACTATGTAGAAAGTATTAGCCGGCAAGTGGCCACATTGGGCTTCTACTCCAACTCAGTCATTAACAAACTGCAACAGCAACTGGCTGAGCGTCTGGGTAAGGTATGCGGATATGAAGACTATAGCCTGTTCCTCATCAACAGTGGTGCAGAGGCCAATGAAAACGCGTTGAAACTGGCCTCTTTCCATACAGGCAAGACTCGCGTAATATCATTTAACAAAGCCTTTCATGGGCGCACGTCATTGGCTGTAGAGGCCACCGATAATCCCAAGATTATTGCGCCCATCAATGCCAACGGCCACATTACTTACTTGCCCCTCAACGACATAGAGGCTATGCAAACAGAACTTGCCAAGGGCGATGTGTGTGCCGTCATCATCGAAGGCATTCAGGGCGTGGGAGGCATCAAGATACCTACCACAGCCTTCCTGCAGGCCTTGCGTGAAAGCTGCACACAGTATGGCACCATCTTGATATTGGACGAGATTCAGAGTGGATATGGCAGAACAGGCAAGTTCTTTGCCCACCAACATAGCGGCATACGTCCAGACATCATCACCGTAGCCAAAGGCATCGGCAACGGCTTCCCCATGGCAGGCGTATTGATTAGTCCGATGTTCAAGGCTGTATATGGTCAGTTAGGCACCACCTTTGGTGGCAACCATCTGGCATGCAGTGCCGCCTTGGCAGTGCTCGATGTCTTCGAGCAAGAGCACCTGGTAGAGAATGCGGCAAGCGTTGGAGCCTTCCTGTTAGAAGAACTGAAAAAGATTAAAGGCATTAAGGAAGTAAGAGGCAAAGGCCTGATGATAGGTTTGGAGTTTGAAGAGCCCATCAAGGAGTTGCGCCTGCGACTGCTCCACGAGCAACATGTGTTCACTGGTGCTAGTGGCACCAATGTATTGCGCCTCCTGCCACCATTGTGCCTCAGCATGGACGAAGCCCAAGAATTTATCAACCGACTAAACAAAGTATTATGAAAGTAGCCATTATAGGAGTAGGAAATATGGGTGGTGCCGTTTGCGAAGGTCTGTTCAATACAGGCATGAACGCCACCTTCGAGATAACAGCGTCAGACGCCTCACTCGAGAAGCTCGAGCAGCTGAAAGCCAAGTACCCCCAACTTGCCATCACCACCAACAACCGCGAAGCCGCCAAGGGCGCCGATGTGGTGATTGTGGCAGTAAAGCCCTGGCTGGTAAAGCCTGTGGTAGAAGAGTTGCAGATGATGCCCAGCCAAATCTATGTGTCGATAGCCGCAGGAGTTGACTTTGCCCAGTTAGGCAGCTATACCCGTTTGCAAGGCCAGCCCATGTTTCGCGTCATCCCCAATACCGCCATCAGCGACCAGCAGAGCATGACGCTCATCTGCAAGTGCAACACCACCGCTGAGCAAGAAACCCTGATTACCCAGATCTTTGGCAGCTTGGGACGCGTATTGTTTATCCCCGAGAGCAAGATGGCAGCAGGCACCGCCCTCGCCTCCTGTGGCATTGCCTATGTGTTCAAGTACATACAGGCCAGCATCCAGGCAGGCATTGAGTTAGGACTGACCGCACAAGAATCCCGTGCGCTCACCCTCCAGACGATTATTGGTGCCACCACCATCCTCAATGAGCATGGTCAGCATCCTGCCACAGAGATTGAGAAGGTTTGCACCCCTGGCGGTATCACCATCAAGGGCATCAACCAGTTGGAGCACGACGGCTTTACCTCTGCCATCATCAAGGCAATGAAGGTGTCGATGTAAGGAGCAATGATATAGCAGTTGGCACAAAAAAGTCTGCGATGTCATTGTTTTATTTATTTTTGAAAGAAAGTAACCTACACCCCTACACCTTTTCAAGATATATGTTGATACTTATAAGTTATCAGAAAGTAGGTAGGGGTGTAAGGGTGTAGGTATGTAATGATTCTAAAACATTTTTCATTAAGTAAACAAAGAAAATGCGCCAAGTGCTATAATTATTGCTCTTTCTTTGTAATCTTTCGTTAATTTACTCAATAAAATCATATCTTTGCACCTGAAATAAACTAAACAATATGAACAAATACATCATTCTTATTGGTCTATATTGCTGCTGCATGACTTCATGCATCAAGGACGAGGCTCTGAACAAGGAGTGCGATATTGAAAGTGCCTGGATAGAAGGCAAGGAATATGAAAAGTATTTCTATCAGCTAACAGAGATGAAGAAAGAGGTTGGTTCGACAGAGGAAAGCATCGTTTTCTTTGTTCGCTCACTTATCTCATTGAATTCACAGATTCCCCTGAACTTCAAGATTACCGACGGTGCTACCATCGAGCCCGACAATGGCTCGATGCAGGACTTCAGAAAAGGCCCTGTCACCTATACTGTTACTTCTCAGGACGGACAATGGAAGCGCGCGTACAACGTGATCTTTAGAGAAGCACCACTGCCTATCCAGAAGTTCAGTTTTGAGAATGTAGAAGTATTTAAGGAGACAACCATGTTGGGGGGCTCTAACGAGATGCATGTGTTCTACGAGCTGGCGGACACAGACAAAAAAAATTATTGCTGGGCATCCGGCAACCAAGGTTCCTCCATTCTCACCGACGGCGCAAAACCGGAGAGTTTTCCCGTTTATTCCACACCCGACGGCAAAGAGGGTAAAGGGGTCTGCCTAAATACACAGTCAAATGGTGCCTTGGGTGCCATGATGAAGAAACCCATTGCATCAGGAAGCCTATTCCTGGGTAAATTCAAGGTTGAGAATGTGTTGACCGACGCCCTAAAAGCTACCCAGTTTGGCGTAGCCAACAGCAAGGAGCCTGTACGTATCACCGGGTGGTATAAGTACAAGCCTGGCGAAAACTTCACAGACAAAGACATGAATGTGATTCCTGATCGCACTGACGAGGCGTGCATTTATGCTGTGTTCTATCGCAACACGGATAAAACGGGTAAACCCTACGTTCTTGACGGGCATGATGTAGAAGAATTAGACAAGATTATTTTAAATCCGCAGGTATATAAAACGGCATTTGTATCTTCACTGCCAGCAACCGATACGTGGACGCAGTGGGAGATGATCTTCGAAGGCAAGGATGTCCCCGACGATATCGTTGAAGCCCAAGGCTGCAACCTGGCATTGGTATTCTCGTCGAGTAAATATGGAGCCTATTTTGAAGGAGCCATCGGCAGCACGCTCCTTATAGATGAGGTACAAGTGTCGTATGAAAAATAACCATGGAGGACAGAATATGAAAAAGCACATCGCATACATTATCATTATAGCAACGGCTTTGTTTATCGCGAATCCCGCAACGGCAGTCACACTCGACAGCTTGCAAGTAAAGGCCCGTGTGGGCTACAACATAGGTGGGACGCTGCCCATTCCATTGCCAGAGACCATCCGCAGTATCGAAAGCTTTCATCTGACACCATCATTTATGGTGGGAGTTGATGCCATGCTGCCACTCTCTCAGAAGTGGGGCGTGATGGCAGGTCTGCGTTTCGAGAACAAGGGCATGAAGGCTGCAGTCACTACAAAGGCTTACTACATGGAAGTGGTAAAAGGCGACCAGCAGATGGCAGGTCTCTTTACAGGTCATGTTGAACAGAAAGTAAAGCAATGGATGCTGACCGTGCCCATACAGGCTACATTCAAATTAAGCAAGAAGGTGATGCTGAAAGGCGGACCATACGTGTCGTTTCTCCTCGGAAAGGAGTTCAGCGGCATTGCCTCTGACGGACACTTGAGAAAAGACACTCCTACCGGAGCCAAGATCCTGATGGGTGATAAAGAGGGTGAATGGGCCACTTATGAATTCAACGATGACATGCGAAGCGTACAGTTTGGTATCGGTATTGGCATTGACTGGCAGGTTCACAAGCGTATAGGTTTGTCAGCAGACTTAAACTGGGGACTGTCAGGAGTCTTCCCTGGCGACTTCAAAACTGTAGAGCAGACACTCTACCCCATCTACGGCACGATTGGCGTATTCTACAGACTGAAGTAGGCTTTTCTTTATCATGCTTTCAATCCTGTTTCAGGCTGTAAAAATAGGCATTTTTTCGGAGGATGTGCCTATTTGACACACCCTCCTATCCTACTTCAGGATAAAGCCAACCTTGTGTCTGTTGCCTTAGATTACCCCACCGATTTTGGTGGGGATAATTATTTAGTTCAAGATAAAACCTGTCTTGCGACGGTTGCCTTAAATTACCCCCACCGTTGGTGGGGATAACTATTCACTTCAGGATAAACCCAATCTTTCGCCTGTTATCCTTTGGTCGGGCTGCAAAGTGTAGCCAATAGACATAGCTCACTGGAGTGACTTATTGCTGGTTCAAATCCTTACCAATTATATCAGTATTTAAGCAAGGTAATGACACGTCTCTATTTGATTATCAATATAGTTACAATATAGAATTTTATAAAAAAAGCCTTGCTCCCCTTGACATTTGACGTAATATAGACAAATAGCATCGCTACTATGAAAGTTGATTTATTTTCATGGGGAGGTGAAGATTTAACATTTGGAGACAAAAGACAACTTGCCGCTTCACCGCTACACCGCTACACCGCTACATTTGTATAAATTGAATTTACCTGTAGTGATTCAATTGAATAATAATCTTTTATATTTATATATATTATATATAATACAATATATATAAATATAAAATTTTTTCGGTAGTATATTTCAAGGGGATTTTTTAGAAGAAAACGGGAAGTAGCGCTGTAGCGCTGTAGCGGTGTAGCGCTGGCTTAAGAATAAATATACGCATATACAACATGGTTTGAAATTGCTCCCAAAACAGGGCCAGAAGTAAGCCTGGCGCTTACTACTAGTAAACGGGCGGCTTACTACTAGTAAACCCTCGGTTTAGTACTAGTAAATGAAACAGGGGCTTCTAGGGGCTAAAAATGCGTCCTAGCAGCATTGTATATTTATGAGGAATATGCAAGAAATGTCAGGTAGGGCATTTATTGGTGTAGAAAGAAAAACACACTTTTTATTGCATCTTTTTTATTATAATATTTGCATATATGAAATATATTTTGTACTTTTGTACTGTGATTCAGAAACGGAGTAAAAATACCGGTTAATCGCCACAGCGGTGGCGAAACGAAGTGACTGAATTGCAGGCGGGAGGCGGTGACCCGATGTAGATTGCCGCAAACAAACTAATACAACTAAACAACCTTTTAACTATGGCAAAAGAAAAAATCGCTTTGGGCATCAATTTGCGCCAAAACAAAATCACTGGAAACG